>Ga0206928_1003_pt1 | contig 87637 bp, 62 predicted proteins | sample Alteio_BWOrgHeat_21_FD_152941 | JGI IMG/M metagenome (GOLD analysis project Ga0206928, IMG submission 152941) | Enriched cells from forest soil in Barre Woods Harvard Forest LTER site, Petersham, Massachusetts, United States -... | ecosystem: Environmental > Terrestrial > Soil > Temperate forest >... | reverse complement strand
CGTGCCAGGCAGCAATTTCGGAAGTTACGAGTTCCTTGCTCCAGCTTTTATTATTGTGTAGGGGAGTAGTCATAGTATTATTAGATTTATTACTACTTAGGCGATTTTCGTGCCAAAAGCAAATAAAATCATCGAAAATGACTCTTACAGTGGCGTAATGATAATTATTACTAATACGTAATGGACGGAAATTTATACGTATACCCCTGCTATTATTGCTGTTTAGGAAGCAAGTTGTATTAAAAGCATTCGAATCTTTTGTGGCATAAGCAGACTCATGCATTCGACAGGGGTATCGCGCCAGCAGGTTCTTTTTAAACAGGGAGAACAAAATAGTGCATGAGTATGGACACGAACACGCGATCCTGACGGTTTGGTTTTGCGCCAATCGGTGGCCCCAAAAAGTACTAAAGTGGGGCGACCGAGCGCCCCGGCAATATGAGCAGGACCTGAATCGGTGCTAAGAACTCCCAGGGCGCGATTGAGCACCGTGACCAGAGTGGAGAGGCTCAATTTTCCTCGAAGATCAATGAGCCGACCGGGTGCATCGAGTGGAAACCATGGGCCTTCCCCGACGACAACAAACCGGTGCTCGGGCATCGAATCGATCAGTTCCTGATAGTAGCGCCAGGGCCAGAGCTTGGTGCGCCAGCGCGAGTAGGGATGCAGCACGATGTAAGAGGGAAAATCGTTAAGGGCGTCGGGCAGGGGCGCACGGGCGATGAGTTGGAAATCGAGAGGCTGTACGGGTATGTCGAGATGTTCCAGGCAGGTGAGATAGCGTTCGGCGGCGGAGAGCGCGGTGTCGGCGATGAATTCGTTGTAGGAGGCACGGGCGCCTTCGCGGGCGGAGCTAAGGCCGATACGGCGGGGACTGGCCGCAGCCCAGGTCATAAGCGCGCTGCGCATCAGGCCTTGAAGGTCGATGGTTATGTCGTAGCGCTCTTCCCGCAGGCTGCGTCCCCAGCGCCACATTTCCGGGATGCGCGAGGGGCAGTTCCACCGTTTGCGGGGATAGAGAATCGTTTTGGTGAGAGCGGGATGGCCGTCGAGAATTTCTTGAAGGGAATCGTTCACGATCCAGTCGATCTGGGCAGCCGGCCACCTGCGGCGCAGGCCGGTGAGCACGGGCAACGCTTGGACGATGTCGCCGAGTGCGCTTGGTTTGATGATGAGGATTTTCACAGAATAAAAAATGTCATCCTGAGCTTGTCGAAGGACCTCTGACTATTTTGATCACGAAGCATCTAAAGAAAAGACGAGTAAGAGGTCCTTCGACAAGCTCAGGATGACAGTATTTCCGGCTTGCTGATCCCAAGCCCGAGTTCTTCCAGCAGATTGAGATCGGCGTTTGTGCCGGGATTGGCGGCGGTGAGGAGTTTGTCGCCGTAGAAAATTGAATTGGCCCCGGCGAAGAAACAGAGCGCCTGGCCTTCACGGGTGAGGCGGGTGCGCCCGGCGGAGAGACGGACGCGGGCCTTGGGCAGTGCGATGCGGGTCGTGGCGATAAGCCGGACGAGTTGAAAAATATCGACGGGCGGTTGTTCGGAAAGAGGCGTGCCAGGCATCGGCATGAGGCAATTGATCGGGACGCTTTCGGGCGCGGGATCGAACGTGCAGAGGACTTCGAGCATCTTGAGGCGGTCGGTTTCCGTTTCGCCCATGCCGATGATGCCGCCGCAACAGACCGACATGCCCGCTTGTTGGACAGAGCGGATGGTGTTGAGTCGGTCGTCGAACGTATGGGTCGTGACGATGTTCGGATAAAATTCGGGGCTGGTGTCGATGTTGTGATTGTAGGCGGTGACCCCGGCGGTGCGGAGTTGGCGCGCAGCCTCGGGCGTGAGTTCGCCGAGCGTGACGCAGACTTCCATGCCGAGCTTGCTGACGGCGCGCACCGTTTCGAGGACTGACTTGAACTTGGCGTCGTGCTCGGTCACGCCCTTCCATGCCGCGCCCATGCAGAAGCGGGTGCTGCCGTTGGCGCGGGCGCGCTCGGCGGTTTCGAGGATGCGGTCGAGCGGAAGCAGCGTCTCTTTTTCGAGGCCGGTATCGTAATGGGAACTTTGGGAGCAGTAGGCGCAATCTTCGCTGCATCCGCCGGTCTTGATGCTCAGTAGTGTGCAGAGCTGTACCTCGTGCTCCGGCCAATGGGCGCGATAAGTCTCTCGCGCCTGCTGGATCAGGTCGAAAAAAGGCTGCTCGTAAAGCGCGCGGAGGGAAGGCAGGTCGTGTCGCGTCATGGTGAAGCGATTACCCTAGCGCGAAAGACAGCGGGACGGCAAGGAGGGAGGGATATTGCCGAAAAAGAACCGTCATTCCGAGCGAAGTCGAGGAATCAGTTCCATCTGTAGTACGCTTTATGAATTCCGAGGTAGCCGCCTCGGGCCCCGAGGCGGTGCCTTTTCGGGGGGGGTGGCCCGGACAACTTGTTGTCCGGGTGGCCGAAGGCCACAGGAGGCCGCCGGCAAACTTCTCATTCTAAGCCCTTCGACAAGCTCAGGATGACGGAAGAGAAGAGCAGCAACTACAATAACGCTACTTTTTAGCTACCCAAGCTCTTCAAGGCGTCATCCAGTTCGATGACCTCGCCTCGCTCAATTTCGGACATGGCCTGCGTGAAGCTTTCAGGAATCTCCGGCTCCAATAAATGGCGGGTGTGCTCCAAAATCTGCCAGCGATCCTTGGGTGGAAGCGCTTCGATCTGATGCAGTATTTCAGCCACACTCATAATGAAAAAGATGGCAGACTTGAAAACAAAAACAAGCGGGAAGGCTAACGGCAAGGAGGGAGGAGCACCTAAGGATGATCCATGGAGATTTTTCGGGTGCGGATATCGTAAGCAACATACGTCCCGCCACCGGGATCGGTAACGACCTCGCCGCCGTTACCATCGGGCGTGGGGTAATCAAAAAATCGAACTACGACCTTGTCTCCATCCCATCGGACAAACTCGCAGGAGGTCCCCCAATTATGGTAACGAGATCCTAGGAGGGACTTGAAAAAATCGACGCTCAAGACAGTCACGTCGTCTCGCCCGGCCGTCCAGATGCAAACGGGTTTATAAAATCTCCGCATAAGATGAGGAGTGAAGGCGAGTCCCGCTCCCTGCGGGTGCCAATGAGGATCGAAGAGACTTGCGGCCGATTCGTTCGTCGCGGCGGTTTTTAGCAGGCGGTCAGGGTCGTTCTTGATTGAGTCATCCACCGGCGAAAGCAGCAGATGTCGCCCGGACTTTACATCAGCGATGACCGGAAGGCGTCGCCGCTCATAGAGTACCCATTTGCCATCCGGACTGACCGAGAAAGGGGGATAAGAATAGGCATGGGTCAAGAGGCCAATCGCTCTCTGGCAAAGGAGGGCCACATCGTCGGGGCCTTCGGCTTCGCACTTTTTAAGTGCCTGCACATAGACTGCGTTTTGCGAAGCTGGAATTTGATCGAACCGGCTGCCGATCGCGCGCGCGGCCTGGCGACGAATCGAATACCCTGCATCGTTGAGAAGAGGCAGGCAGGCGGCTGGAATGCGGGGATCATCCAGCGTCTGGATCGCATCAATTGCGGCACGGCGCGTCATGGTATCCGGGGATTGCAAATCTGAAATTGCATCTGCCGGGGAATCGACCTGAAAAGAAAGCACCGCAAGAGAAACGATAATGAAAGTGAGAGGTGGTTTCATGTGGAGTTACCAACCAATCGCGACCGTTCCGGGACTTCTTACAACAGATTTTAGCGAAGACGGCATCGGGTATTTCCTTTTTCGCCCTTATTATCGAAGCGCGGTTGCTTGAACTGATTCTTCGACAAGCTCAGGATGACTGAAGTAGGCTGGACGTGAATGATTGCGCGTTGGCCCCGGCCTTTTTTTTACGTGATGCTGGTGCTGGTTATCGTGGTGGATCAGCTTACCAAGGCGTGGGCGACGATGTCGTTGCAACCCCTGGGATCGGTCTCGCTGGTGCCGGGCTTCTTTAACCTGACCTATGTGCAGAATGCCGGCATCGCCTTCGGCATGTTTGCAGGACACGGATTACTGGTTGGTTTTTTCATCATTATCCTGATTCTTGGCGCGCTTTATTATGCGCGGGGACTCAATTGGGCGGGTTGGGAACCGAGTATCGTGGGCGGCTTCCTGTGTGGAGGTGCGCTGGGCAACCTGCTCGACCGGCTACGGTTTGGTTCCGTGGTCGATTTTTTTGATGTCTATATCGGTACGCACCATTGGCCGGTGTTTAACGTGGCCGACAGCCTGATCTGCATCGCGGTGGGGTGGATCGTGTGGAGGCAGTTGACGGGAAAGCCTAAAGGTAGGGACGGCAGTCCCATGCCGTCCGATTATTAATGGGACGCGAAGGGACTCGCGTCCCTACCGGAAGGCACCGCCGATGGGCCATCGGCGGCTACCATGCTGATCCCTCGACTTCGCTCGGTTCCTACAAATAGGGCTCGAGGAGATTTTTTTGCTCGGCGCGGTCGTAGCCTTCGTGTGGCGAAATGATTTTGCGTTCGACCAGGTCGATGAGCGAATCGTCCATCAGGCGCATATCGAGTTTTTTCCCGGTCTGGATGATGCCGGGGAGCATGAAGGTCTTGGCTTCACGGATAAGGTTGGCGACGGCGGGAGTATTAACCATGATCTCGAGGGCGAGGACGCGGCCCTGGCCGTCCATGCGCGGAATAAGCTGCTGGCTGATGATGCCGCGCAACGATTCGCTGACCATGGTGCGGATCTGGCCTTGCTGCTCCACGGGGAAGGCATCGAGGATACGATCCAGGGTGCGGGAAGCGTTGTTGGTGTGGAGCGTGGCAAGGACAAGGTGACCCGTTTCCGAGGCGGTGATGGCGAGGCTGATCGTTTCCAGGTCGCGCATTTCCCCGACCATGATGACATCGGGATCTTCGCGCAGACTGGCTCGCAGGGCGGTGGAGAAACTTTCCGTGTGGGAATGGACTTCGCGCTGGGTGATCTGGCAACCCGCCGGCGTGAAGACGTATTCGATCGGGTCTTCCAGCGTGATGATATGGTCGCGGCGGTGCGTGTTGATCTCCTGCACCATCGACGCAAGCGTGGTCGATTTACCCGAGCCGACCGCGCCGGTGAGGAGGACGAGGCCATTATTATATTGGGTGAGAACCTTGAGCGACTCGGGCAGGTTCAGTTCGTCCATCGTGCGAACCTGGGTGTTGATGATGCGGAAAACCGCGTCGTAACCCTTACGCTGATGGATGATGTTGGCGCGGAAACGGGCCAACCCCGGTATCTCATAACTGAAATCGAGCCCCCTCTGTTTCGACAGGGTGTCGAGTTGGATCGGGTTGAGGAAAGAGTGAATCAGGGCTTCGGTATTTTGGGCCGTGAGAACCGGGGCGTCGTGATAAAGCGGGCGCAGGTTGCCGTGGAGACGCATCAGGGCGGGCGCGCTCACGCCGAAATGGACGTCGGAAGCTCCCGCATCCATGCCCATGCGCAGGAGTTCAACAATGCCGAGGCCGCCCGGCAGATCGTTCTGGCTCACCTGGACGCGGGGTTGCTGAGCGGCGCCATCAGCCTGGACAGCGGCAGTTTGGACGGCCGAGGTCGATTGGGCGATGGCCTGGTGCAACGCCTGCGCCTGCTCAGCCGTGATGATCGCTTGTTCGTGCAGGAAATCGATGGCCGCAAGATGGGGCATCGACTGAAGCGCGGCAGAGGCTGCGCTGTATTGTTCAGCGGTGATCCACCCTGAATGATACGAGGTGGAAAGTACGTATTCGTTGTAATTGGCACTCATGAAAGCATCGACAAAGCGTCGAGGATGGCAAACCGAAGAGGGTGAGGCAAGGGTATAAAAAATATCAAAGGTGTTTACCGTTTTTATTTCTTAGCTGCCTTCTTTTTCCACTTTCAGACCATGGGCGAAATTCAAGGCTGTAGTGTGCCGGTCCCCTATTTTCTCACTATTTTCTCAGGGTCTTTAACCCCAACGGGGTTGAGAGCCTTCAGCCCAGGGTTGCGGCATAGCCGCTACCCTGGGAAAGACGTGTAAAATTCTACCCTGTAAGGGTTGAAGCGAAGTCCACAAGCGCATCGATTCAACCCTTACAGGGTTGGGCCGTTCGATCGTGTACCCAGGGTAGGAGCTTCGCTCCAACCCTGGGCTAAAGATTTGCCACCCTTTCAGGGTGGCGTGGAACCGTTAATTATGCCTGTCCCATCCCCCCTTTTTTTCGTTTACGGGCCTTTTTTGAACTGATTGAAGATAATCCGCCCCAATAAGGCAATCACTGTGAGCCAGAGAGCGTAATTGAAGATGTTGGTGACGACGTTCAAGATCGTCGGTGTCCCTGGTGTTACCGCCATGTTCACGCCCATCGGGGCAACAACGGCACAGATGAAGCAGCCAAAATAAATGCCGAAGAGGATCAGGACGAGCAGAGCACCCTCCGCAAAATAGTGTGGGGCGATGATTGGTTTTTTCGAGGAAGTCAGCATTAGTACGAGGAACATGGCCGCGCAAAAGACGGGAGAAACGCGCCAAAAAAAGTAGTACTGGTTCAGCGGGAAGGAGTAGACAACAACCTGCGTAATCCACGGTAGCGGGAGAGTATTGTTGTAAGGAAGGAGATTTAAAAGCTCGTCCCCGACCCACCCTAGCACGAGGAACAGCAGGCACGCTAAAATGGTGATGAACAGTCGGAACATAAAATTAGTAAAGATCGCCACTCATTGTTTCTTTGGTCTGAGGGAAAAAGTGGATAGGCATGTTTTATGATGGCAAATGAAGTCCCGTTCCAAAACTGAAAAGATGCCCGTCCGCTTTTCTCTTCGTCCACCTTGTCAGGGGGCGTTCGTAAATCTATAAAATTAAGCATCCCCTTTTTTATTTTGGTGCGCTAGGGTTATCGGCTTCTCACCCTTTTCTCTTTTATGATCCAATGGTTTGTCAAAAAAGTGCTCGGCACACGAAATCAGCGCGAAGTCAAGCGGCTCTGGCCGATTGTGGAAAAAATCAATCAGTTTGAGCTCGAATACCAGGGGCTGATGGATGAGCAGCTTCAAGCCAAGACGACCCAGTTGAAGGATCGCTTCGGCAAGGGCGAGACGCTCGACGATCTGTTGCCCGAGGCTTTTGCCGTGGTGAAGAATGCGTGTCGTCGCCTGACCGAGCGCAAGCATACCGCCGTGATTCGCGGGCAGAATGTGGTTTGGGACATGATCCCGTTTGACGTGCAGTTGATCGGCGGAATCGTGCTGCACTCGGGCCGGATTGCGGAAATGGCGACGGGCGAAGGCAAGACCCTGGTGGCGACTTTCCCGGCTTATCTCAATGCGCTCAGCGGGCGCGGGGTGCATATCGTCACCGTCAACGATTACCTGGCCGCGCGCGACAGCGAGTGGATGGGCGAAGTCTATCGCTTTCTAAATTTAACCGTCGGTTGCATCCAGCATGGCCAGCCGCCCGATGTCCGGCGTCAGCAGTACATGTGCGATATTGCCTACGGCACCAATTCGGAGATGGGCTTTGACTACCTCCGCGACAACGGCATGGCCACAACCCGGGCGGAGCAGGTGCAACGCGGGCATGTCTATGCGATTGTCGATGAGGTTGACAGCATCCTGATCGACGAGGCGCGTACGCCGCTGATCATCGCAGGCCCGGCCACGATCAGTTCCCACCAATACGACAAGTTCAAGGGGAACATCGAAAGGATTGTGCAGGCGCAAAGTCTTGAAGCTAATCGTTGGGCGGCAGATGCGAAGAAGCAGATTGAGGAAGGCAACCTGGTGGAAGCAGGTCGGTTGCTGTTCAAGATCAAGAATTCGATGCCGCGCAACAAGCAGTTGCTGAAGTTGATCGAAGACCCGGGCATCCGTCGCGCGATGGATGACGCGGAGCTGTCGCTGTATCAGGATCCGCGCAAGACCGAGCTTTATAAACTGAAGGAAGAGTCTTTTTTCAGCATCGACGAGAAATCGAATGAGTCCGACTTGAGCGAGCGTGGTCGGGTTTACTTAAATCCGAGCGATCCCGAGATGTTCATCCTGCCCGATTTGATCACCCGTTTTCACGACATCGACCACGACGAAAGTCTAAGTATCGAGGAGAAGCAGCGGGCCAAGGCGATGGAACAGCAGAAGTACGACCAGGCGAGCGAACGCATCCATAATATCTCACAGTTGCTCCGCGCCTATTGCGTCTTCGAGAAGGATGTGCAGTACGTGGTGGTGGAGAACAAGGTTGTCATCGTCGATGAGTACACCGGGCGCACCATGCCGGGACGGCGTTGGAGCGACGGCTTGCACCAGGCGGTTGAGGCCAAGGAAGGCGTGCAGATTGATCGCGAGACGCAGACGCTGGCGACGATCACGATCCAGAATTATTTCCGCCTTTACCTGAAGCTCTCCGGCATGACCGGCACGGCGGAAACGGAAGCCAACGAGTTCCACGACATTTATAAACTCGATGTGGTGGTCATACCACCCAATCGGCCCATCGCCCGCGTCGATCTCGACGACAGCATCTACAAGACGCGCCGGGAGAAATACAACGCTATCGTAAAGGAGATCAAGGCCGCTCATGGCAAGGGGCAGCCAGTGCTCGTCGGCACCATCGCGGTCGAATCGAGCGAGTTGCTCTCACGAATGCTTAAGCGCGAAGGGATCGTGCATAACGTGCTGAATGCAAAATTTGTCCAGCAGGAGGCCGAGATTGTGGCTGGCGCCGGACAGCGCGGCGCGGTGACGATTGCCACGAACATGGCGGGTCGCGGCACCGACATCAAACTTGGCGCGGGCGTGAATAAGATTCAGGGTCTCTATGTGGCCAATGCGAAAAATCGCGTGGTGGAAATCATCGGGCCGGAAACCCAGATTCAGGAGCATGAACACGCCGTGAGCGGATTGTATGTGATCGGTACGGAACGACACGAATCGCGGCGTATCGACCGGCAGTTGCGTGGCCGTTGTGCGCGCCAGGGCGATCCGGGCGTGTCGCGGTTCTTTGTTTCGTTCGAGGATGACTTGATGCGTAATTTCGGCGATTCGCGCCGTTTAAGCGGTCTCATGACGAAATTGGGCATGAAGGATGAGGAGGAGTTGCAGCACCCGTGGCTGAACAAAAGCGTCGAGTCGGCCCAGCGCCGGGTAGAGGAGCGCAATTACGTCTCGCGCAAATACACACTGCAATACGACGATGTGATGAACCAGCAACGCACGGTGATCTACACCTGGCGCAATGACATCCTGACCACCGAGACGCCTCGCGAAGAGATTTTTGAAGTCGTGCAGGAAGTGATCGAAAATGAGGGTGAAGCGCGGATAACCGGCGCTGAGGCCGACACGGAGAGCTTTGTGACCTGGATGAACAGCACCTTTCCGGTGGGAGTGACTGCGAAGGATTTCGATTTCAGCGCAGGCGCGGAAGCCGTGGTCAAGACTGCGATCCAGCGTGTGCGTGATGCCTACGAGATCAAGATCAAGTTCGAGGATCCCAACGCTCTCGAGTCGCTCGAACGCTACACGCTGCTCGGTTCCATCGACCGGCTCTGGCAGGAGCATCTCTATGCCATCGACTCGTTGCGGCATAGCATCAACCTGCGCACGATCGGGCAAAAAGATCCGCTGATCGAATATAAGCGCGAGGCCTATTCCATGTTTTCGGACTTGATGAGCCGGATCAAGCTGGAGATTGCCAGCAGCCTCTTCCGCACCAGCGCGAGCATCACGGCATTTGAATCGTTCCTGCGTAACCTGCCGCAAAAATTCATTCATGAAGCCGCGCCTTCGGGATTGAGCGCGCCTACCGATGTTCAATCGGCGCCACATCCGCTTGAACTTGAAGAAGGGGCCGATGCCAATGGCCAGGCAGCCGCAGTTCCGGAGGAAAGGCAGTTGCCGATTCGTCACACCGGGCCGCAATTGAACCGGAACGATGTTTGCCCGCTCGGCACCGGGAAGAAATTCAAGAATTGCTGCGGTGCGGATGGTAAGACGAAGGGTTGTACAGGAGCAGGTGCGCAAAAATGACCGAGTCGGTGGAAGCGCTGCGGAATTACGTGCATTTTTTGCACGAGCATGACGGAGTGCGCCAGGTTCGTTTGACTCGCACCGCCCAGCAAGGGCTTCAGCGATTGGCGGCTGCAGTCAAGGCTTTGCCGGAATCGATTCCCAATAAGGGTGGCCCGGACAACTTGTTGTCCGGGCGCGCGCAGCGCGCAGGAGGCAGTCGCGAAATCTCCACTTCTTCAGCACCATCAGTCAATGAACCGCCGTTGGAAATTTCAGGTTCATCCAAGGTGGAGCAATTGCGTCATCTGGCGGAGCGCGCTTCGGTCTGCGTGAAGTGTCCGCACCTGGCTGCACGACGGCACAATGTCGTTTTTGGCGTGGGCAATCCGGATGCAAAGCTGATGTTCGTGGGCGAAGCTCCCGGCGAGGATGAAGATTTAAAGGGAGAACCGTTTGTCGGGCGGGCGGGTCAGCTCCTGACCAAGATGATCCTCGCGATGGGGTTGACTCGCGAGCAGGTTTACATCGGCAATATCGTGAAGTGTCGTCCTGACGTGCCGGAGGGTACGGCGGGTAATCGCAAGCCGACGAAGCAGGAAATGGAGACGTGCGTTCCTTATTTGCGTGCGCAAATCGAGGTGATCAAGCCGAGCGCGATGGTGGCCCTCGGTGCGACGGCGGTGGAGGGATTGTTCGGGCCGGTGGGAACCATCGGATCGCTTCGTGGAAAATTTTTGGAATATCGCGGGATACCGCTGATGCCGACCTACCATCCCTCGTATCTTTTGCGTAACCAGAGCAATACCGAGAAGCGTAAGGTATGGGAGGATTTGCTGAAAATAATGGAACAGCTCGAAATGCCGATCAGCGAGAAGCAACGCAACTTCTTCCTTCGTACCTGATTTAATCGACCATGCGGCACAAACTCTTTCTCCTTCCGTTGATCGGGTTCATGATCATTCCCGCGTTTGCGGCTATTAAGGAAACGCCTGCGCCGACCCCGGCGACAAATGATTTTTTCTTTCACGATGGTGATATTCCCACTGTTTTCCTTGGAGACAGCATCACTGAGCAGAGGATGTTCACCACGCTGATCGAAAGCTATGTGCTCTCCCGTTTTCCAAACCGGAAAATCACCTTCCGTAACGTCGGTTGGTTTGGTGATACGATGTGGTTGAAGCATCGCGGTCTCGATTTTGACGCCAGCCTTCAGCGTGATGTCTTTGCCTGGCAACCCAAGGCCGTCATGATCGATTTCGGCATGAACGACGCCCGGGAGGGCGATGCGAACTATCCGAAGTACCTCGAGTATGCGGCGAAACTGGTCGATGCCCTGAAAAAGGCCGGAATCCGTGTTGCGCTGGTCACGTCGAGCCCGAAAGAACTCTATGAGGCCGATGCGCCTGCCGGGAGTGCCTACAATCTCATGCTCAAGAAATACTCGGACGGCCTGAAAGAGGTTGCCGACAAGGAAAATGTTCCTTTTGTGGATCAACTGACGCCGGTTATCCACTTTATTGAAGCGGGACGCGAGTCGGGGCTTTTGAGCAAGACGGCTCCTTTACCCGCTGAGAAAGAGAAACGCCTGACGAATGACGGGGTTCATCCGAACTGGGCTGGTCATCTCATCATGGCAACGAGTGTCCTCCAGGGACTCCATGCGCCGGCGTTGGTCAGTTCGGCTTCCCTCGATGCGAGCGCACGCTCCACAACAGCCTCGGAAGGTTGCACAATCGAATGGCAGGACGCTCCCAACGGCGGCGTCCAATTCAAGCGCACCGATGAAGCGCTCCCCTGGCCGACTCCGTCTTTTGTCGATCTGGCGCTCAAAATTCCTGGCTTCGACCCGGCGACCGCCTTGAATCGCTACGAGTTAAAAGTGGCGGGTCTTGCGGAGGGTACCTACAAATTGAAGATCGATGACGTTGAAGTCGGCGACTATTCCAAGGCCGACCTGGACAAGGGCATTAATCTTGGTTTTGTGCGCAAAGGATCGATTTATGACCAGGGACAAAAGTTGTTTAAAGTGGTGTCAGAGAAAAACAATGCGTTCTTCGATCGTTGGCGCAATGTCCAACTCTATCAGGTTCCCGGCTGGCTGAAAACAGCGACACCGGAAGAAAAAAAAACGGCGTCGGAAGCTCATTCGGATATCAAGCTTCCCGACTGGTTGAAAAAGAATCTTGATGATATCGAAGCAGCCCGCACCGCCGAGATGGCCCGCCTCGACAAGGTGATTGCCGGCCAGGAGCAAACGATTGAATTGCTTCGCAAACCTGTCCCGCACGTTTTCAAGCTGGAGCCAATTGGCAAGTAAACCGCGCGACTTCTTCCTTTGCGCCTGATTTAATTGACCATGTTTCATCGAAGCTTCTCTCTTTTTTTGGTCGGTTTAATGATGCTGCCCTTGCTTGCGGTCGATACGGAAGCGCCTGCGCCGACAAGCGATTTTTTCTTTCACGATGGCGATATTCCCGCCGTTTTTCTCGGGGACAGCATCACCGAGCAGAGGATGTACACCACGCTGGTAGAAACCTATGTGCTCACGCGTTTTCCCACTTGGAAAATCAGCTTCCGTAATGCCGGTTGGGGTGGCGATACGGTATGGCTTACCAGGCGCGGAGATTTTAATACGGGTCTTCAGCGTGATGTGCTCTCGTTGCAACCCAAGTCGGTCACCATTGATTTCGGGATGAACGACGCCCGTGGAGGAGATGGCGCTTATCCCAAGTACATCGAGTATTCGACCAAGCTGGTCGAGGCCTTGAAAAAAGCCGGAGCACGCGTCGCGTTGATTACTGCTAGCCCGGAGGAAAAGTACGAAGCTGACGCGCCTGCCGGCAGTTCTTACAATCTCATGCTCAAGAAATACTCGGACGGTCTGAAAGAGATTGCCGACAAGGAAAATGTTCCTTTTGTGGATCAACTGACGCCGGTTATCCACTTTATTGAGGCAGGGCGCAAGTCGGGGCTTTTGAGCAAGACGGTTCCTTTAGCCGGAGGGAAAGAAAAATGCCTTACGAATGACGGGGTTCATCCGAACTGGGGTGGGCATCTCATCATGGCCACCGCCATTCTCAAGGGATTGCGTGCGCCAGCTTTAGTCAGTTCGGCTTCTCTTGATGCGGGGACTCGTTCAATCATCGCGGCCAAGGGCTGTGCGATAGAATGGCAGGATGCCCCGAATGACGTCGTGCAGTTCAAGCGCACCGACGAAGCGCTTCCCTGGCCGATAGATCCCGAGTGTGACCTGGCCTTGAAAATCCCGGGATTCGATCCAGCCACGGCACTGAACCGCTACGAATTAAAGGTGAAGGGGCTCAAGGCGGCTTCCTATAAGCTCACGATGGATGACCATGAAATAGGCACTTATTCCAGCGCAGACCTGGCGAACGGAGTGAACCTGGGCTTTGTGCGCCAGGGGCCGATTTATGACCAGGGACAAAAATTGCTCAAGGCCGTGGTGGATAAAAATAACGCATACTTTAATCGTTGGCGCAACGTCCAAGTCTATCAAGTGCCGGAATGGTTGAAAGCGAATCTCGATGATATCAAAGCAGCCCGCACAGCGGAAATGGCCCGACTCGACAAGGTGATTGCCGACCAGGAGCAAACAATCGAATTGCTTCGCAAACCCGTCCCGCACGTTTTCAAGCTGGAACCAGTTGGCAAGTAAGCAGCACGGCTTCTTCCTTTCCGCGTGATTTATAGTCGGGGAGTATTTTTTCGCAAAAAAAAAACAACGCGCATCTCACTAAATCGACTAGACTACTTGTCTTAACAGCGCTTCCTGCGGTTCTGGCATTTGCCGCGACGTATTTGCGCTGCCCTTTTTTCTCTATACTCCATGACAAACAAGCATCTTTATTGGCTTGATTGGGTGCGCTTTATTGCGGCCTTCATGGTGGTTGCTTGTCATGCGCGCGGCTATACATGGGTGGAGTGGAACCAGCTCGATTCAAACGATCAGACCAAGCTTATTGAAGCATTCTTCACCACCACCGAAGATGGCAGGGAGTGGGTCATCGTTTTTTTTGTCCTCAGCGGCTTTCTTGTCGGCGGTAAGCTCATCGAGCGATCATTGGCTCACACTTTCGATCCATGGGTCTTCGCCGTGGATCGAATAACCCGAATTTGGGTGCCCATGGTGCCAGCCCTCCTGTTCACGACAGGAGTTGCGCTTTACTGCGGTTTTACAATTTCATTCGTCGTCCTGCTGGGCAATTTCCTCTGCCTTCAAGGAATCTTTTGTGATATCTACGGGGATAATGTGCCCTTCTGGTCGCTCAGCTACGAAGTATGGTTTTATATCCTGGCCGGATCGGTGGCCCTGATTGTCATGCGACCGAACATGCACCGGCTAAGACTGTGGCTCATCCTGGCAGCTTGCTTTGCCGCTTTCACCAAGCTTTGGGCAGTTTATCTCTATTGCTGGCTCCTCGGGGCATTTTCCTATTTTTTATCTTCAGGCAAAAAATCAACCGGCCTTGGTTTTTTTGGTCTTTTTATTGCGCTTCTGGGAATCGGCTTGTTTAAAATGTATGGGGATCCGGGACCGATAGATGACTTCCTCCATGCATCGCTGCCATCTCCCAATATCGCGTGGCTGGTCGAGAGCCTCGGATTTGGCATTTTCTTTGCCGACGTTTGTTACAGGGAACCGCACTCGCCCTTGATGATACGCTTTGAGCGATTGGGAACTTCGTTGGCTGCGTTTTCCTACACGCTTTACCTGACGCATTATCCCACCTTGCTTCTGTGGGGGCGCCTCTTCTCTGTTCCTCGCTACCCTCACGTGGATGCCGTCTCACTTCTTGTCTATATCTGCAAGATAAGTTCAACCCTGCTGCTGGCATGGTTGCTGTATCTTCCATTTGAGTCGCAAACTCCAGCCATCAGGAAATGGCTTAAATACCGGTTAATCCCACTGGCCAGCAGGCAATAGGCGTGTTTTCAAAATCAAAATGAAGGGGATGACGGGGAGGAAATAAAAATTCCATCAAAAATTCAGCGACGGTCATAGACCGCCGCTACATTTATAACTTTACGCCACAACTTTGGCTTCGGACTTTGCGGTGGCTGTGGCTTTTTTCAGGTACGGCAGCGTCTTTTCGACGGTGTTCTGGACACTGATACCGTATTTGATGCGGAGAGCCTCGGGTTTGCCGTGCTCGATGAAGGCATCGGGCCAGCCGATGCGGACGACGGGAACCTGCACGCCGCGGGCCTGCAATTCTTCCATGACCGCGCTGCCAAAACCGCCAGCGAGGACGTGATCTTCCATCGTGACGACGACTTCCGCGCTGCGGGCAAAGAATTCGATAAGCTGGCCGTCAAGCGGTTTGACCGAGCGGGGGTTGATGACCGCGACCGAAAAGCCTTTCGCTTCGAGTTCCTTCGCGGCTTCCAGCGCCATGGGCAGAAGTGCGCCGAGACCGAGAATGATGGCCTGCGTACCGTGCTTGACCACCTCGGCCTTGCCGATGGGAATCAACTCCGGTTTGGCCTTGATGGCGACGCCGGGACCATTGCCGCGCGGGTAGCGAATGGCAATCGGCCCGTCGTGATGGAGGGCGGTGAAGAGCATGTCGGAAAGTTCGTCTTCGTTCGTCGGCACGAGATGCACCATATTCGGGATGCAACGCAGATAGCTGATATCGAAAAGACCGTGATGCGTGGGGCCGTCATCACCCGACAGGCCGCCGCGATCCATGGCGAAAACCACGTTGAGATTTTGCAGGCAGACGTCGTGGACGATCTGGTCGAAAGCGCGCTGCAGGAACGTCGAGTAAATCGCGCAGAAGGGCTTGTAACCCTTGGTGGCCATTCCTGCGGCGAAAAGCACCGCATGTTCCTCGGCGATTCCGACGTCGAAATATTTATCCGGGTGCTTGGGTTGGAAGATGTCGAGCGCGGTGCCGTTCGGCATGGCACCGGTGATCGCGACGACTTTCGAGTTCATGTCGGCCAGCTTGACCAGCGATTCGGCAAAAACCTGCGAATAGGTCTTCGGGCCGGTGGAGGTCGTCTCGACACCCTTTTCAGGATCGTAGGTATTCGGGCCGACGCCGTGATATTTCTTCTGCTTGGAAATGCCGATGTCGAAGCCCTTGCTCTTCTGCGTGATGACATGCAGGAACACGGGATGATCGTGGTGCTTGGCAAAGTCGAGTGTGCGGATCAGGTTGGGGAGATCGTGGCCGTCGATGGGGCCGTAATAGGAGAGGCCCATTTCCTCGAAGATCAGGTTCGGGCGGTGGCCGGTGGAGAGGAGTCCCTTGACGGCCCCTTCCGCCTTGAGCGCAAGCGCCTTGCCGGTTTCGCCGGTGAAACGCTGTACCAGCTTTTCCATGCTGCGATGGAGGTTCTCGTAGCGCGAATCGGTGACGATGCCGTTGAGGTACTTGGCGATGGCGCCGACATTCTTATCAATCGACCATTCATTGTCGTTGAGGATGACGATGAGCCGTTTGGTGTGCGACGAAATGTTGTTGAGCGCCTCGTAAGTAATGCCGCAGGTAAACGCCGCGTCGCCGCAAAGTGCGACGACATGCTCGTTACCGCCGCGCAAGTCGCGTGCGGTAGCCATGCCGAGAGCGGCGGAGAGGGCCGTGCCCGCGTGACCCGCCCCGTAGCAATCGTGTTCGCTTTCGGTGCGAAGCATGAACCCGTTGATGCCGCCGGGTTGGCGAATAGTGTCGAAACGGTCGCGGCGGCCCGTGAGAAGTTTGTGGACGTAAGCCTGATGGCTGACGTCGAATACGAAATTATCGGTGGGAGTATCGAAAACGGTGTGAAGGGCGATGGTCAACTCGACCACGCCGAGATTCGGGCCGAGATGGCCCCCGGTCTTGGCCAGGACGGAGATAAGTTCCTCCCGGATTTCCTGGGCCAGCGTCGGGAGCTGTTCGAGGGAGAGCTTTTTGACGTCGGACGGTGAATTGATGGAATCGAGAAAGCGTGCCATAAGGTAAGAGGTGAGAGTTAGCGCGTTCGAGGGTAGTGAAGCAAGAATTATTGCACGGCTTATTCAGGCTATAGAGGGACACTCCAGGAAAAAACAGATGCTCCCTTTAATCTTGTCCAGGACAAGTATCGCCCATCATTACAGCGAAACCACCCTGCGACTTGCCGGGAGCGGTTGAACCTGTAACGTCTTCTTAACGTCCAAGACGTAACCCAATCCACCCATTTTTGTGCGCATGAAACAATTTTTTCTTACGAGCGGTAGCCTGCTGGTCGCCATGTTGCCTGCCTTGGCTCAAACGTCCCCCACCGATCCGGTCACTGAAATGAGCAAGGATGCAACGGTGCTAAGCATGGTGGCCTCCGCCGGCTGGGTAATGATTCCGTTGGCGCTAGCTTCCATCGTCGCGGTGACTTTGATCATTTATTGCTTTTTCACGCTGACCGAAAAGAGCATCACCACGCCCGACTTGCTCGAACGCATGGAACCTTTTTTTGAGAATGAAGACCTCGATGGATTGGCGGCCTATGTGGCGGAACGTCCGCAGGCGACCGCCCGCCTGGTCGATCGAACCTTGAAATTCATCGAGCGCCATCCCGACGCCACCCCTGAATCGATCCAGGCCGTCGCGGAGACCGAAGGCAATCGCATCGCGGCATCGCTCAACCAGCGCGCTCTTTTCATCATGGATGTCGGCGTGATCTCGCCCATGCTCGGACTTTTCGGCACCGTGGTGGGTATTCTCAATTCATTCGGACATATTGCCGCCCCAGAGGCGACCCCGATGCGCACGATGATGCTGGCTGGCGGTGTTTCGCAGGCATTGATCTCGACCGTCGCCGGTTTGACCGTGGGTATCACCGCGATGGCGTTTTACGCTTATTTCCGGGGCCGGGTCGGGCATTTGATTTCCATTTTGGAATCGGAAGGAACCTTGCTGACCCAGGAGTTGATTCTCCTGAGCAAACGGCATCGGGTCACCCGATAGCTCTCTTTTCGCGCCATGAACCTGCGCCGCCGCATCAACCAGGAGCCTCTCCAGTTCCAACTCGCGCCGATGATCGACGTGATCATGTTCCTGCTCTGCTTTTTCCTGCTGACCTGGAACCTGGCGCGTTACGAGCAGGATCTGGAAGTAAAAGTGCCCATCGCCAAGAACGGCAAGGATCCGGCACGGCTGCCGGGGGAGATCATCATCAATCTCAGGCAAAACGGCACGGTCGAACTGGAACGGGCGACGCTTTCACTCGCTCAATTGCAACAGAAGTTAAGCGACATCTCGAACGTCTTTCCCGATCAGGCGGTGATCCTGCGCGGAGCGGAAAATGTCGAATACAAGCACGTCGTGGAAGTGCTTGATATTTGTCGCGCAGCAAAACTGACCAATATCGCCTTTGCCACGAACCGTCCGGGAAAGGAAGGTGCGGCGCAATAACGCTTAAAATTGTAAGAACCAAAATCCGTCATCCCAATCCTTCGACAAGCTCAGGGCTAAAGGCAAGTCGAGGGATTCTGCCACTATTGAATTGAATCATTATTCTGCTCGCTAATTGCCACTTTAACAGCCCCGGCTAAGGATACGAAGCCGCTAAAGCATCCTAGCTTTTGACCCTTTTGGTCGCCGAACAGTTTGCGGCCAAGGCGAAACAACTCTATAAATAGAACAGATGAAATCACTCCAAGCAGACATCCTTCATGGCGACTGCCTCAATGTTTTACGAAGATTTCCAGACGAAAAATTTGATTTGGTTGTCACGTCGCCACCCTACGCGGACCGGCGTACTAATACCTACGGTGGCATCAAACCGGAACGGTATGTTGAATGGTTCCTCCCTCGTGCTGGAGAGTTTAAGCGAGTGCTAAAAAAGACAGGTTCATTCGTGCTAAACATTAAGGAAAAAGTCGAGAGCGGCGAGCGGCATACTTACGTGCTAGACCTGATCCTCGCTCTTCGCGAGCAAGGCTGGCTTTGGACAGAGGAATATGTTTGGCACAAACGGAATTGCCACCCCGGTAAATGGCCGAATCGCTTCCGTGACGCTTGGGAACGGTGTCTCCATTTCACGCGCGAACACCATTTCAAAATGAATCAAGAAGCGGTTATGGTTCCGATGGGAGATTGGAAGGAAAAGCGACTACGATCACTTGGGAAAAATGACATTATTCGTTTTAATTCCCAAGTCGGCAGTGGATTTGGGAAAAACATCGCTAATTGGAAGGACCGCGATCTTGCCTTCCCCTCCAACGTGCTGCACTTTGCGACGGAATGCGGCAACAAGAAGCACAGTGCCGCCTTCCCAAAGGCACTACCGGAATGGTTTATTAAACTCTTCACCGACCCCGGGGATTGGGTTCTCGACCCTTTCGCTGGCTCGGGAACTACTTGCGTTGTTGCGCAAGAACTCGGTAGAAATTCCGTGGGTATCGATAAAATTGAGGAATACATAGAACTTGCACGCCGAGAGGTTATTGAAAATCCAATATCAATGTTTGAAAAACCATCGAAATATAATGGCCGTTCCAAGAAAACTCTCTAATTCCGATCTCACCGCGTACATTGAAGGGAGTATTCCCGACTTCCATACAGCGCGACTCGCGAGCTTGGGAAAATTAAAACTTCTCGATTTAATTCGGAACAAGAACCCATATCTCTATCGAGCTAAGAACATCCTTATCGCTTCGGATTTGGTATCCAGTTTTCTTAGCGCACACCTTTCCTCACAAGAAGAAACAATTTTTGGTACTTTTCTTGAACGGCTAGCGGTGTTTGTGGCTGAGACAGTCTGGAATGGTAGAAAGTCCACAACAGAAGGTATTGACCTTGAGATTGAGAAGGGTAGTGCGCTGCATATCGTCACCATTAAGAGTGGGCCGGATTGGGGCAACGCAAGCCAGGTTGCCAAGATGCGCGATTACTTTAGAAAAGCGGCTCGGACATTAGCCACCAATGCCGGACGTCGGACACTCGTTTGCGTTAATGGTTGTTGCTATGGCCGAACTACTACCGAAAATAAAGGCGACTATTTAAAGCTCAGCGGACAATCTTTTTGGGAATTTCTTTCAGAAGACCCGGAACTTTATCGGCGAATCATCGTCCCAATCGGCTATCGCGCTAAGGAGCGTAATGATAAGTTCCAGACTGAGTTTTCGAACGTCGTAAATCAGTTCACAAATCAGCTTGTCACTGAGTTTTGTAAGAATGATGGCTCAATTGATTGGGACAAACTCCTTTCATTTAATTCGGCCAGACCTCATCCAAAAGTCAAAAAATCAAAATAGGGCACTACTCGCATGTCTGATCCCTCGACAGGCTCGGGATGACAGTTTTTTTAATTAATATGCAGCGATCAACGGCTTCCTTTCTCCTGCTTTCGGCGTTCCTGCTGACGGTTTGCGTGGCTGCGGCCCAGACCACCAATCCCCCCGTCGCTCAGCCCGTTAATCCAGCGACAAACGCCGCGCCTGCTCCAACTGCGGGCGAGATGGTCGTCACTTCGCCGGCTGCGGCGCGATTCGATAGCGCGATGGTGGTTTTCAATGCCGGGCAATACGCGGATGCGGTCAAGGCGCTTTCCGATTTCGTACGCGACTTTCCAAAGGATCGACGCTGCGAGGAAGCGCTTTATCGTCTGGCCGAATCGTACCGTAATTTAAACCGTATCGCTGATGCGCTCGCTGCCTATACTTTTCAGGTTCAGGGCTATCCTGACGGCCCCTTTCGCGTTAATGGTGAGTTACGGCGTGGTGCGATTTTTTTCGATACGGGTAAGATAACCGATGCGATTGTTCCACTGCAGTTTGTCGTCGATAAAGGCAGCGGCGACCTGCAACAAGCCGCCAAATATTTGTTGGGACGCTGTTTCCTGGCCACGCAAAAGGAAACGAATGGCGTCGTCTTATTGCAGGCTCTTGTCGATCAACAACCGCCGGGAAAATTCGCCGGTAACGCCGCCCAGACACTTGCCGAACTGGATGACTCCGGGAATCATTTTTCCGAGGCGCTGGCACTTTGGCAAAAGGCGCTCGCTCTTGCGAGTGACCCGGCCGTTCAGGCCACGACTGCGGCGCGGGGTGGATGGTCGGCGCTCCAGGCAAATCAATTAGCCGATGCGGAAAAGCTTTTCCAAATCGCGCGCAAACTTGATACCGGTGGTAATTCCCGCAAAGTGGCGAATACGGGTTTGCTGCGTGTCCTCTTCCAGCAGAAACGGTTCACGGAATGGCTTGCGGTTTATCTCGTTGAAAACGACAAGCTGCTCGACAGCGCAAAATCGGAGATTCTTTACGATCTGGGTCACACGCAATTTGTCCTCAAGCATTGGCCTGACGCGGTGTCCGCTTTCGATCTATACCTCAAGGAATTCGGTGCCCAGGACTCGGCAGTGACTGCGGCTTACGAGCGTTTTTTGGCTGTTACGGAGATCGACCCGGCTAAAACGGTGGGTGAAGCGGAGGCTTATTTGAAAGCGTGGCCTCAGTCGCCCTATCTCCTTCGCGTAAAACTGCTCCAGGCCCAGGAATTATCGCGCGAAAAGAAATTCACCGAGGCGCTACCCCTCTGGCAAAGCCTGGCGAACGAGGCGGGCGACGCAACGTGGCCACATCGGGACATTCTACTCAACCTTGCCCGTACCTATGACGAGTTGGTCAATTGGCCGAAGGCCGCATTGGCCTACCAGGCTTATCTCGATGATCTCGCCGCCCATCCAGGCGACAACAAGGAAAAACAGGCGCAACAGGTTCTGCGTGCCCAGGCTCGCCTTGCCGTCTGCCTGCAAAATGCCGACCAGTTGGTGGCCGCGACCGATGCGTGGAAAGCCGTGCAATCCGAGGCGCCCGAAGGCTCGGCTGAGCAGCAGATGTCACTCGAATCGCTGGGCCTGATTTATGCGCGGGGAGGTCCATCGCAGGAAACAGCGATGGTTGCCGTTTTTCGTGCGCTGCTGGATAAATTCCCCCAAAGCAAGTTGCGCGCGCTGGCCGCTTTTTCGGTGGGTGATTCGCTCTTCAAAAATCGGGATTACCCCGGTGCGTTGCCGTTTTTGCTCGAAGCTCGCAATAGAGACGCCAAGACCTGGATGCAACCCGCCACGCAACGGATCGTGCTTGGCGCTTATGGCCAGAAGGATCACGACAAGGCCATTTCATACCTGAAGGAATACGAAACAATTCCACTGGCAACCGATCCCCAGGCGCAAATCGCGGCCCGGCTTCCCGCTGCCCTCTTTTACTGGCTGGCGGAAACAGCACGCAAGTCGGGCAAATGGAACGAAGCTGAGAATTTTTATGCGCGAGTAACGCAACATCCCGATCCGGGCGACCTGCTTGCGGGTGCCTGGTGGCAACTCGGGGAGGTGCAAAGCAAGCGCAAGGAATGGCTCGCGGCAGTGACCAGTTACGAAAAATATCGCCAGCTTAAACCCGACACAAAGGATGCGACTGCGGTGCTGCTTGCGCTGGGCCATGCGCAACTTGGCGCGCAAAATTACGATGCAGCCAAGGCGCTCGGTCAACAGGCGCTTTTACAGGAACCGGAAGGTCCGAACAGCGCTGCCTCGCGTTCACTTTTGGCTGAGGTCGCTTTTGGAACGCAAAATTATCCTGAAGCGGCGCGGATGTTTGCCACCCTGGCTGTTCTTTTTGACGATCCCAAAATCACCCCGCAGGCGATGTCACGTGCCGCCGATGCCTTTGAACAGGCCGGTGACGCCAAGTCAGCAGCCGACTGGAGGCAAAAGCTCAAGGTAAAATATCCTCAATATCAATCGAGCGGTTTGTAAAAGAGTCCTGCTAAGAACAGGTTACGATACCGAAGTTGCTTGTTACTCCACAATTTTTGAAGCTAAAGTAGGTTAAGTAACGTCAAATACCTAACATGAAAATAACCTCCCTTCGCACAACCGCACTGGCCTGCGCGGCTTTTGCGATTTTGTTTATCAGTCCCAATCAGGCTTCAGCATCCGTGGCTTTTGATATTCGTGTCGGGCCGGGTGGTCCGCCACCTCCGCCCCACGCCGACTATCGCTGGGATCGCCCCCATCGCAGTGCCGTCTGGATTGCCGGTCATTATGAGTGGCAGCATGGACGCTATGTCTGGTTTGATGGATATTATGAATATCCTCCCCATCCCGGTGGAGTCTGGGTGCCAGGCCGCTATGTGGTTCGTGGCGGAGCTTATTTCTACCGTCCCGGTCACTGGGAATACTAGCCCGAGGCTAAGCTTTTCTATCAGTGCGCTGTTCCAACCAGCGTGCTGATGGTGAGGATGATTAAGCCGGATGTTTCGCCGTGCTTGATCGGATAATGATTTCGACGGGCAATTGACGTGGCTGGACGGTTTCACCCTTTTGCAAATCCAGCGCGAGGCGCAGGGCCATTTCGCCCATTTCCACCTGTGGAACCCGCACGGTCGTCAACGGCACACGAAAGTTTGCCGCGAGGATTCCATCCCCGAAACCGACCACGGATACATCTTCGGGTATACGGAAGCCCTGTTGCAGCAGCGTATCCACCGCACCGATGGCCACGCTGTCATTATGTGCGACTACAGCGGTAAAAGGCGCTTTTTCGGAAAGCGCCTGGGCCATTGCCTTCTGTCCCGAATCGATGTCCTTCCCTGCGAGATAGACGCGCGTGTCCGTGTAGGCAACTCCCGCCTCGGACAAGGCCCGTTGATAACCGCTAAATCGTCCCGCGCTGGAGGAAGAGCCGTTCGGGCCGGCCAGAAAAAGAATTTCGCGATGGCCCAACTGCAATAAATGTTCCGTGGCAATCTGGGATCCGCGATGGTCATCACAAACCACCCAACTGACATGAGGAAAATTTTCCGCGCCCGCCGGATAGGCATCCAAAAGTACCGTTGGAATCCGGCTTGAACGCAACAGTTCCAAAGTCGCCAGTCGATGTTGCCATCGGACAGCAGGCACGAGGAGCAGAGCCTCCACCTGCCGGGCGATCAGCTTTTGCACCTCGCGCATCTCATTTTCAGCGCGATCCAGGGAATGGGCCAGAAGGACTTGTAATCCGCTCGACTCCGCCTGCCGTTCCACGCCCCAGACCAGGTGCGAATAATAAGTATGATTTATGTGGGGAACGACGACACCGACGAGACCGCTACGACGCGAACGCAAATTTTGTGCAGCCCGATTGGGGATGTAATGACGTCGCCGTGCTTCGGCCTGTACACGCGCTTTTGTACTCGCGCTGATATCGGGCGCATCTCGAAGAGCCTTGGAAATGGCCATAACCGACAGGTTTAACGATGCAGCCATTTCCTTGAGCGTTGACATAGCGTTCCTTCAATACCACGAGCAGGGTGGAATCGTCCATGAGATCGAAGAGTGAAATTGAAGCAAACCTCGGGAAATTTCAGTCAGACAGACCGTACGAAACAAAAATGGACTTGGATAAATAAACATGGCTTGTTTAGTAAATAAATTAAAATTCCGTAACTCTCGGTTACAACCGCACGTCAATGATGCAGGCGCGATTAAAGCGCTTAAAAATGGAAAGTATTCCCGACTCAATTCCCAAGGTTGTCTTCCTCCACATTCCCAAGACGGCGGGAATGTCGCTTCGAGGTCTCTTTGTGAAGAATTATCGCGAGGGAAAACACTTCAATACGGAACTGGGAAGCGGGATGATCGAAAATTGGGGCAAATGTCTCTCCCGGATAAAAAAAATGTCGGGGGACGAACTCCGCCAATATCTGATTTTCAAGGGGCATATGCCGTTCGGTTTGCATGAGGTGCTGCCGTTTCCCGTCGAATACATCACTTTTTTACGCGATCCGGTCCAGCGTGCCGTTTCTCATTACAAGATGTTATGTCGCAATAAAATAATCCCTTCCGATCATCTGATCGATTCTGCCCAGACCGATTGGAACCTGGCGAAATATCCAGAACTTGGTTATTCCTTCGATAATTGTCAGACGCGCACATTGGCCGGGGTCGGCACCGACCTGCCCTTCGGAGCCTGTTCCGGGAAGCACTTGCAAATGGCCATGGAAAATCTTGATCGTCACTTCAAGTTTGTGGGCCTGACGGAACAATTCGATCTTTCGCTCATGCTCCTGGGCCGCGTTTGCGGTTGGAAATGGCATTTTTATGTTCCGGATAATGTTTCCGCCAATGGCTCCTTTTCAATATCGCCTGATCTCGTGGAGGCGATTCGCCGCCTGAACCGCTTCGATTTTGAGCTTTATCGTCATGCACAGGAACGATTCCAGCGCCAGGCCGATCATTATGGCTGGGGATTGAAGGCGGAACATCATCTCTACAGCCTGGGTAATCGTCTTCACCAACAGCTCCACATTTGGGGGCATCGGGTGAAGCACCGGTTGGGCATCGAGCGGAGAAAAGCCATGATTGCCGGTCTTCGCTTGGAAGCCGAAAGGCGAGTCTAGGCAGGCGGCCACTAATTAGAATACGACCGACGATTGCCTTTTTTGGAAAGTCGGCCATGCTTGGCGGCTCATGCAGTCCATTATCGTATTTTTAATCCGCGCCTATCGCGTCGTTTTTGCGCCGCTGAAAGTTATGTTCGGCATGCAGGGCTGCTGCCGGTTTAGTCCCACCTGCTCCGCCTACACGGAGCAAGCCATTTGCACTCACGGCGTTTGCCGGGGACTTGGCTTGGGATTGCGTCGTATCTCGCGTTGTCATCCATGGGGAGGGGCAGGATTTGATCCGGTGCCTCCATCCTCCTCCTCTTCCTCCATTCGTTTAGCCTGAAAGAGAGTTTATGGATCGCACTGGCCGTATCGTCGTTTTTCTCTGTGTACTCGCGATGTTCGCGTTGTTCATTTTTTATCCTGCGCCGTCACCCAAGCTGCCTCCTCCCGTTGCCGTAGCACCTGAGTCATCGGCGCAGACATTAACCGCGACCAACAATAGTCCGACAACGATCCAGCCAGTCACCCCGACGCCAGTTCCTTCTCCGCCTGTTCCAATCGTCGAACAACTGACTTTTTTAGAGAACGATGAACTGCGGGTGACCTTCACTTCCCACGGTGCGGCGATCAAGGCAGTGGAACTCCTCAAGCACAAGGAGGGTAAAAACGGTAACATCATGCTCAACGAGCAATCCCATGAGAACGTCATGGATCTCAGCGGATGGCCGGGAGCGGATACAGTCAGCTTTCAGGTTAAGGAAGGTCTCCCGGGCAGCGTGGTCTATTCCGGTGATCTGCCCAACGGGGTGAAATGGGAACGGGCTTACGTTCTCGGCAAGGATTATGCCCTTCAAGTGAAGGACAGCCTGACGAATACCGGCGCGACGGAAGTCACCCTGCCTGCCTATGGCCTGAGCGTAGGTCGGGCTGAACCCCTGCTAGTCGCGGGCCATTACCAGCCCGTATCCAACATGTATCTTGGCTCGGGCTGGCTTGCTCAAAAATTTCATCTCACGACGGTCAGCGATTTCAATCCGGGGTTCATCCCCATTATCGGAACCAAGACGCATAATGAGAAAGAGATGTTTTCCAGCAAGGATGTCGATGCGGCTCCCTTGAAATGGCTTGGCGTGGAAAATCAGTTCTTCACCGTCCTGCTGACGCCTTCCGCAGACCGGCTCATCCAACACGCCGATTTCCATTGTTTCAACCCACGCGACTCATACGGTTCCGTTCCTTCCACCGTTGAACCTGACATTGAGGCCTCGGCCTTTTTCCCGGAAGTCAAAGTCCCTGCCGGTCAAACGATTGCCTTGAATTACGGTATCTACGCCGGGCCGAAGGATTATGACCATCTCAATGCGCTCGGAGCCGAGCAGGGCGAATTGATGAATTACGGCATGTTCGTTTTCTTAATCGTGCCGATGTTGAAAATTCTCCATTTCTGGTACTCGATTTTAGGCAGTTATGGAGTGGCCATCATCCTCCTCACTTTGATGATCAAAGCCATCACCTGGCCTTTGCAAAGCATCGCTAATCGTTCCGGTAAACGGATGCAGGCGCTGGCACCGAAATTGAAAGAGCTCCAGGCCAAGCACAAGGATCAACCCGAAAAGCTCAACACCGAGACGTTTGCCATGTACCGCGAATATGGGGTGAATCCGTTTGGCGGGTGTCTGCCTGCTCTCGTCCAGATGCCCGTGTTCTTCAGTCTCTATTACATGCTGATAAACGCGGTTGAGTTGCGCGGGCAATCGTTTCTCTGGGTTCACGATCTCACCCAGCCCGATACGGTGTACACGTTGCCCATCATGCTTTTCGGACAGCATCTCGCGCTGAATCCGTTGCCGATCATGGTAACCGGATTGACCATGGTCATGATGCGGATGACACCGCAGATCGGCGATCCCCAGCAGGCAAAGATCGCCCAATGGATGCCACTGGTTTTCCTCTTCATTTTCTACAACTTCGCCGCAGCGCTTTCGCTCTATTATGTCATCAACAATTGCGTTTCGATCGTGCAAATTTATCGCAATTTGCGCAAGCCGTTGCCCGAGTTGAAGCGGATTCCCAAAAAGAAAGCGGCTTAGGAGGAATCCATCATCCCTCGACAAGCCCGGGATGACGGCTTTTGCAAAGGGACATGAAAATTTCCCGCGTGACTTGAGCGCGACGGCTGCTTTCAATTTACCATGCATATTTTTGTCACAGGCGGCGCGGGTTATATTGGCAGCATCTGTTCCGAGGAACTGATTAACGCCGGACACAAGGTCACCGTTTTTGACAACCTGACCGAAGGTCACCGCTCGGCGGTCGATAAGCGCGCGCAATTCATCCAGGGCGATCTTGCCAACCGGGAGGAAATTTTCGCTGCCGTCGCAGGGGCAAAACCGGAAGCGGTCATGCACTTTGCCGCCAACGCGCTCGTGGCGGAATCGATGACCAATCCCTCCAAATATTTTCGCAACAACGTGGCCTCCGGACTCAACCTCCTTGATGCCACGGTCGATGCCGGGGTGAAGAAATTCATCTTTTCCTCCACCTGCGCGACTTACGGCACACCGGAAAAAATCCCGATGGATGAACGGTTGATCCAAAAACCGATCAATCCTTATGGCCAGTCGAAACTCATGTTCGAGCAAATCCTTAACTGGTACGACAAGATACACGGGCTGGTTTACGTCAACCTGCGCTATTTCAACGCCGCCGGTGCAAGCGTGCAGTTTGGTGAGGATCACCGCATTGAGACGCACCTCATCCCCAACGTCCTCAAGGTCGCTCTCGACCAGAAGGAAAAAGTGGAGATTTACGGTGAAAATTACGCCACGCCCGATGGCACCTGCATTCGCGACTACATCCATATTCACGATCTGGCCGCCGCCCACATGCTCGCTTTGGGGCGTGAGACGAGCGCCAGTTACAACCTCGGCAGCGGCGAAGGCTTTTCCGTGCGACAGGTGATTGATATTGCGCGTAAAGTGACCGGCGCGCCCATTCCAGCGGTAGTCAAGGAAGCGCGCGCGGGCGATCCACCCCGCCTTGTTGCCAGTTCACATAAGATTACCAGCGAACTCGGCTGGCGACCCAAATACCCGCGCCTCCAACCGATCATCGAGAGTGCCTGGGCCTGGCACCAGAAGCATCCGAACGGTTACGGCGACTGATGCAGGCATGTCGTCAAACTTGACAGAACCGTTTGCCTCCGCAAACTTCGCATTCGCCTGCCACTTTTATGATTCACCATCTCATGCTCCTGACGACCAAGCCGGAAGTTATCCCCTCCAAACTGGAGGAAATCATGGTGGAAATCCGAATCCGGCTGCTGAAGATACCGGAAGTCAACAACCTGCGGGTGGGCAAACGGGTCGATACGACGAACAATCCCCACACCTTCTTCTTTTCCTTCGACGTGGAAAATTTGGACAAACTGGCCTATGTGCACGAGAACGCCGTTTACATCCAATTCGAGCGACAAATACTCGGGCCTTTCGTGACCGCCACCAAAACTTTGGACTACGAGATGGAGCCTTGCAAAGATGTGCGCTACTCGTAGAAAAGTTCCATCAAGTGCTTTCTAAATCTCACTTAACCGAGCTTAAGTAAATTCGTAAAAATAAGTTGCCATCCATTCTTTTTGTCCAGATAGTCTCAACTTCAACCCCCAACAAACGGAGAAATATAAAAATGAAATTCAAAGCTTTTACCGTGGCAGCTCTTTTAGCAGCCATCTCGATCTCGGCTCATGCCGGAGATTCCAAGGACATGAAGGATATGAAGGAAATGGCTCCCGCTCCTGCATGTGACGCCGGTTTTTATGTGGGCATCTATGGTGGCGCCCAATTTAGCACCGACTACGGCAATGACCGCCGCACGTTGAGCCTCGCTGGCGGCAATCTTGACGTTCCCGGAGCCAGCACCAGTGCGGATTGGGGTGGCGTAGGTGGAATCAAAGCCGGTTATAATTTCGAGTCATATCCTATCTTTGACGGTTTGCGTCTTCAGCCTGGAGTGGAGGGTGAAGCCCTTTACATCGGCTCTACGAGCACGGCAACTTCCGTAATTCCTATTAACGATAATACGTCTTACAATTCAGCAGCCTGGTTTGTGAACGGAATCCTCCGCTTCAAACTCGACTTCCCTCTTACGCCTTATATTGGCGCAGGTATTGGCGGAGAATATATCACCGCTCACACAGAACTCGTTCCTGTCGCAGGTCCCGGCAAGATCACTGGTTTGAACAGCAGCGACGTCGATTTCGCCGTGCAGCTTCTGGCCGGTTTCGACTACGAAGTGGTTCCTCATTGGAGCCTCTTTACGGAATATAAGTTCATCGATGCCTTGGGTACGGATCTCAAGTATTCCAACGTGGCAGGAATCTCCGGCCTCGATTACCGTTTCAAGCCCGATCAACTTCAGCAGCACCTGATCGTTGCTGGTGTGAAGTACGGTTTCTAATCCAGTCCTCAAACTGGTTAGCTGAAAACCTCGGACGAGTTTCTCGTCCGAGGTTTTTCTTTAGTGAGCTTAAATTGTCGATTTCCGAAAGAAGTTGTCAAAAATCCTTTTTTCCTAAATAATGCCTCTCCCAAAATTAGCCCGGAGAAAATATGAAATTAAAAGTTATTGCCAGCACAGTCCTTTGCGCAGTTATTACAGTTTCGGCTTACGCTGGTCCTCCTGATGCCAAGGAGATGAGAATGATGGCTCCTGAGATTCGTCCTACCGATGCCGGCTATTATGTCGGTGTCTATGGTGGTGCCAACTTCGCCCAGAACTACAACACCCACACCTCGATTGATCCTACGGCCACCTCTTTCCCTTCGACTGGCGTATTTAAGCAGGGTGGCAGCACCAGTGGTGATGTAGGAGGCGTTGGTGGAATCAAGGCTGGTTACAATTTTGAATCCTACACAATCGACGGCGAATTTAAGCTTCAGCCTGCCGTCGAAGCCGAAGCTCTTTATCTGGGTGCCAAAGCCAAAACCACGTTTAGCTATTTGGGAAGCCCTGGAAGCACCATTACCGAATCGAGCACTCAGGACTCGGGTGCCTTCATGGTTAATGGCATCATCCGCCTCAAGACGGGTACAATACTCACTCCCTACCTTGGTTCTGGTATCGGTTTGGAATATACCAAGTTGAGCAGGGCCACTTTAACAAGCGCGACTGGCAATACGAATAGTGGCAACAATCACGTCAATGCCGATAACCTCTCGCCCGCTGTCCAAGGATTGATTGGTTGTGATGTCGAAGTTTTCAGGAACTGGGATGTCTTCACCGAATATAAGTACCTGGTTGCAATCGATCCCCAGTTTTCTTCAGTTAATTTTTCCAATCTGGCTGCTGGTTCGCCCAATAGCTATACCTTTAAGTCGGATTATTTGGGGCAGCACCTGATCACCGCTGGTGTGAAGTATAACTTCTAATCCTGTCTTCAAACTGTTCAGTCGAAAATCCCGGACAAGTATCTTGTCCGGGATTTTCTTTTATTTTCCGCACGCCTGATAATAAAACCCATTTTTAAAAAATTAGGACAAGGCGTGCATCTGAGCCGGCAATGCCGTAGTGTTGTTTCATGCGGCTAGACATTCCACGAGCGCTGACTTTTCGCTATATCCTCGCGCTTGTACTTGTAGCGCTTCTTTCCCTGGGGGCTTATTTGACGCTGCACTTTGGCGTTATCAGTGGACGCGAAAATGCGCAATTTATCAGCATTAGCGAAGCACAGCAGGTGCATTCGCAGCGCATCGCTTTTTTCGGTTCAATGATTGGGAACGCTCAATCGGTTGCCGAAAGGGAGAGTTATCGAACTCAATTGCGGGTAAGCATTGATGAAATAGCGAAAGATGAGGAAGCCCTGACCCATGGTGATGCCACGCTTGGTCTGCCCCCCAATCTTTCATCGGGGTTACAGGCGCTCTATTTTGGCGAACCCTGGCATGTCGATAGCCAGGTTCAGGCTTATCTGGGCGCTGCGCGGAAAGTTGCGGCGGCTTCGCAAGAGACTCTGAATGCCAGTGATCCGAATCTGCGGTATATCCAGGAAAAGGCTCAACACGAGATGCTTGACGGACTGAATCAGATTGTCCTGCAAGCGCAGAATGACCGTGAGGGGAAACGGCACATGTACCTGTTGACCCAGTTGATCATCTTCACTCTCATCATCCTGACGCTTCTGACGGAGATTATTTTGATTTTTCGGCCCATGGTGAACTTGATTGTCAGGGAGACCCGGCAATTGACCGCTTCCGAAAAGCAGTTGATGGCTGTTTTCAACACAGTCAGTGAAGCCATTTTTTCCACGGATGAAGAGGGGCGAATCCTCTCGGTCAATAGCGAGGCGGTGCGGCTGTGGGATTACGAGGAAGATACGCCTCTCATCGGTCAAAATGTCGATTCCCTCTTCATCGACGAAGGTTTTTTTGCGCAAGCGCGTGAGTATTGCATCAATGAAACGACGGTGACTTATGTTGAGGCGAATGCCCTCTCGCGCTTGGGGCGTCATTTTCTCTCGGAAGTCACCCTGGACCGGACGGTCGTGGACGGAGTGGTTCTATATACCCTGGCGGGAAGAGACATTACCGAGCGGCGTCAGAATGAGAATCGATTGTTGGAAGCCAAGACAATGGCTGAGGTGGGTAACCGCGCAAAATCGGAATTTCTGGCCAACATGAGTCATGAAATTCGTACACCGATGAATGGCGTCATTGGCATGACCGGTCTTTTAATGGAAACAGAGCTTACGTCCATCCAGCACGAATTTGTCGAGACGATCCGCATCAGTGGCGAAACCCTTCTCTCCATCATCAATGATATTCTCGATTTTTCGAAGATCGAAGCGGGCCGGTTTACGTTAAACCATAATCCCTTCGATCTGCGCGGTTGTGTGGAGGAATCCCTGGATGTCTTGGCACCGAAAGCCATCGAAAAGAAACTCGACCTGGTCTATTACATTCACGAGGACGTTCCGGCCAGCCTGGTGGGGGATGATCATCGCTTGCGTCAAATTCTGCTCAACCTCGCCGGTAACGCGGTCAAATTTACTTCCGAAGGCGAAGTTTACATCGAAGTCGAGGCGCATCAGCTCGCGACCGATCGGGAGGATCCGACTCAAGACCACGATTTATGGGAAATCAGTTTTGCCATCAAGGACTCTGGCATCGGCATCGCCCCGGAAAAGATGGACTGTCTTTTTCAAGTCTTTAGCCAGGTTGATGCCTCCGCTACGCGCACTTATGGGGGAACTGGTCTGGGCCTTGCTATTAGCAAACGATTGATAGAACTGATGGGTGGATCGGTTACGGTCACGAGCGATCTGGGGCATGGATCGATTTTTATTTTTACCATCCAGGCTCCATCCGCCCCGGCACGGCGCAAAACATTGACTGAAATGGTGGGGGCGAAGCTCGAGGATCGCCGTTTGCTTATCGTGGATGATAACGAGACGAGCCGTTCGATGCTGGTTTTGCATACCCGCCGATGGCGCATGGTAGTGACCTCATGTGCTTCGGCAAAGGAAGCGCTTGATTTGCTCAGTAAGGGCGAGAAATTCGATGTGGCTGTCATCGATATGCTCATGCCTGAGATGGATGGCCTCTCTCTTGCCATGGCCATGGGGAAGATACCCACTGCGGCGGCGACGCCTTTGATTTTACTTGGCTCCAGCGTGACGGATGAACAGGATCCGCGTTATCGTCAGGCCAATCTTTTCAGCAGTATTTCCAAGCCTTGGAAACCCCTGGCTCTGCAACGGGAATTGCTCCGGGCGACTGGCCGTGAAAATGAGCCAGCGACCACCACACGGAGTACCCAGCGGTTGCTCGATGTGAACTCTGCGGGGAATCTACCGGTTAAAATTCTCGTGGTGGAGGATAATCCGACCAATCGGCAGGTGATGCTCACGATTCTCCGCGCACTTGGTTATCAACCCGATATGGCCGAAAATGGCACAACGGGCATTGAGATGGCCGAGAAAGGAAACTACGATCTCATCCTTCTCGATTTACAGATGCCGGATATCGATGGGTTCACCGTCGCGCGTCATGTTCGAAAACATGTGGTAAATCATCGCCCCACGATTGTCGCCGTTACCGCTGGCGTTACACCGGAAGATCGACAGCACTGTTTCGATGCCGGAATGGATGATTATGTGATGAAACCTTTCAAGGTCGGCACGATCAAGGAAATCGTTTTAAAATATGCGCGGCAAGTAGGCCCCGACCGAACCATGCACAAGAAGTGATTGGGTCATTTACGCCATTCATGCGTTAGCTCGTTGAGCGACGAAAAAATGGTAGGTTTGTTCCGCAAGTTTGGCCTCGGGAACGGAAAGAATTGTTTCGGAAAGAAAGCTCAGGCCAAGATCGGCGGCCATTTTTCCCATGGCGTGAGAAGGGGTGCTTTTTTGTTCGACCGCAAATCCGAGATGGCCACCGGGACGCAGTGACTGGACGATGGAAGGAAGGGCAACATAATAGGGCACATAGTCACCGATCAGTCCCACGGTAATGGCGAAATCGTAAGGTATTGACAGGGTGGGATACTCTTTCGGCAAAAGCAAATTGGCACGTTGTAGTTGGCGGTAACAACCCGTTTCCCGCGCCAGATTGAGCATGACAGGTGAGAGATCGAGTCCGTCCAAAAGTTGGTGCAGTCCGGCCGTTCTTAAAGCGAGGCCCAGCACACCGGAACCACAACCGAAATCGATTCCCTGGGCATCGGGTTGAAGATGAGACATCAGGGCTTCCGCTGCGCCAGATGGAACTCCAGTGGCCATGATTGCCCGATGATACTCAGGGCCAAACCGATCGAATGCCGCCTGTACCATCGCCACGGAACCGTACTCTGACGCCCAGATGGTATCTTCAATGGGAGATTTCATGGATTTTCCTTGGCTTTCTGGACGGGAAAAACTTATATCAAATTTGGAAATAAGACACGTGCTAGGCGCGCTGTCATCCCGAGCTTGTCGAGGGATCAGACACACCCTGCTTATCCAAAAGTCAGGCGATCACGAAAAGCCATCGGATTCAAACTGCATAACTTGTCAATTACCCCTCACGCGTCTGATCCCTCGACAAGCTCGAGATGACGGATGATTATTTTGAAGATGCTCTCTCAATTCCTCGAATTAAGGTGCTACCTCAAAACGGTGTGGATTGAAGAGTTTTCTGTTGTGGTATAGTAGGCATGGTTCGCTTGGATTGCTCCACGGAACATCAACCCCGCAAAAATGGATAAGGCTTATGCAAAAAATAGTCAAAACGGACGAAGAGTGGAAAAAGCAACTGACCGATGAACAATATCGAATCACGCGCGGGAAGGGGACTGAACGAGCTTTTTGCGGCGTGTTTTACGACAATCATCGCGACGGTATTTACCACTGTATTTGTTGCGATCTGCCGCTCTTTGCTTCCAATGCCAAATTCGATTCCGGCACAGGCTGGCCCAGTTTTTTCCAGCCGGTAAAAAAAGAAAATGTTGAGACCGTGACGGATTCCAGTCACGGCATGGTTCGCGCGGAAATTGTCTGTGCACAATGCGACGCGCATCTGGGTCATGTCTTTGAGGATGGCCCGCCACCGACCAAATTGCGGTATTGCCTGAATTCGGAAGCCTTGAAATTTGTCGAGTCGAGCAAGGAAAAAAATGGAGTTCAGGCCGGTCTGGTACAGGCAAGTTTTGGCGCGGGTTGCTTTTGGGGCGTTGAAGCCGCATACCGACAATTGCCGGGAGTTCGCGAGACAGCGGTTGGCTACCAGGGCGGTACGCTCAAAAATCCGGGCTATGAGGATGTCTGTACGGGACGTACGGGTCATGCGGAAGTGGTGCATGTCGAATTTGACCCTGCCGAAATTTCCTACGATAAATTATTGGAGCTTTTCTGGTCGAAGCACGATCCAACAACGCCGAACCGGCAGGGGCCTGACGTGGGAACCCAATATCGATCCGTGATTTTTTATTATACACCAGCGCAGAAGACGGCAGCGGAGGCTTCCAAGGCCGCGCTGGATGCATCACGTCAATTTTCACGACCGGTGGTGACCCAAATTCTTCCCGCACCCGATTTCTATCGCGCGGAAGAATATCATCAGCGTTACCTCGAAAAACGAAATCAACGGAGTTGTGCTATCTAAGAGGTTTGTCATCCTTTGAGGAACTCAGGATGACACGATTCTTAAAATTCAAGAAAAGCCTTGCGGGTTTTTCCCTGCTGGAATTGCTCCTGGCCATTGTGTTGATGGTTTTTCTGTTTGCAGTTTCAATCGGTGGTTATACCGCAGTGGTTCAGGCTGCCGCTTTAACCACCAGTGCGGAAATGATCAACGATACCTTGAGCACGGCGAGGCAGAGCGCCATGACGCAGAACGAGACGGTGGAGGTAAGAATTTATGATCTGCCGCCACAACCCCGGCAGTTACCAGTCTATGGTGCGATGCAGCTTCATTGGCTTAAGGCTGATGGAACGACGCCTCCGGTCGGTAATGTATTGTTATTGCCGGCATCGGTGGTCATGGATGCCACCCCCGAGCATTCTTCCCTCATTGGCGCGAACAACCAGATCGCGACCCCGGATCCGACCGACACGCAGCTGAATAATCAAACACGGGTCTTCCATTTTCTACCCGATGGGTCCACCGATTTGAATCCCGCAACCAAATGGTTTCTCACCCTGCGTGCGGCAACGCAATCCGATCCGGCTCGTTTTCCGTCCAATTGGGCCTGTGTGCAGATTGATCCCACCACTGGGCGTGGACAGATTTATCGGCCTTAGCAAGAAAATCGTCACCTATCCGTCATAAAATTTTCGCGAGTCTGCATTGCAAATTGCTGCCCACGACTTATAGAAAGCCAATGGGAATACCGTCAGAACCGTGGGATGTCGCGCGTGCGCTTAACATTTATAACATCGCGCGATGGGGCACGGGCTACTTTGGAGTGAACGATGCGGGCAACATGACCGTGCGCCCAATCCAGGATCAGGGGCCGGTGCTCGACTTTGTTTCGGTGGTGGAGGAAGCACGAGGCCGTGGATTGACGTTTCCTCTTTTGTTGCGTTTTCAGGATTTATTGCGTCACCGCGTGCAGGTGCTCAACGAAGAATTTCAGGCAGCCATCGTTGAAGCTGGTTACCAAGCTCCCTATCGTGGCGTTTTCCCGATCAAGGTGAATCAGTTGCGCGAGGTGGTCGAAGAGATCATGGATGCGGGCGCGCCCTATAAATTCGGCATCGAAGTCGGCAGCAAGCCCGAGTTGTTTGCCGCACTGGCCATCCATCGCGATCCGGAATGCCTACTTATCTGCAACGGCTACAAGGATCAGCTCTACATCCAGATGGCGCTGTTGGGACGCAAGCTTGGCAAGACGACAATCATGGTCGTCGAAAAAGTCGAGGAACTGAAATCGATCATCGAAGTTTCACAGCAACTCGGCGTTCGTCCCATCGTCGGTGTTCGCATTCGGCTCCTGGCGAAAAGTTCAGGCAAATGGGCAACCTCCGGGGGAGAGAATGCCAAGTTTGGACTTTCCACCAGCGAAGTCATGGAAGCGACTGAAATGCTCAAGGCACACCAGATGGAGGATTGCCTCAAGCTCATGCATTTCCACATCGGATCGCAAATTCCCGACATCCAGACGGTCAAGCGCGCCGTGCGGGAAGCGGCCCGCTATTACGCCAAGCTGAAGCAGCTCGGTTTTCCATTGGAATATCTCGATGTGGGCGGCGGCTTGGGCGTCGATTACGACGGCAGTCGTTCCGCTTACGACAGCAGCACGAATTACACCCTCGGCGAGTACGCGCGCGATGTGGTCTATAACGTGGCCGATGTTTGCAACGAGGAAAAAGTGCCGCATCCGACTTTGATCAGCGAAAGCGGTCGCGCCATTGTCGCGCATCATTCCGTGCTGATCGTCGATATCTTCGGGGTTATCGAGAAAACCAAGGCCAAGCCATTCGAGATGCCGGAGGGAGCCAAGCCGTCCAAGCCCGTGGCGGCCCTGCTCGAATTGCGTGCGACCTTGAATAAAAAAAATCGGCGCGAACATTTTCACGATGCGGTGCAGATCAAGGACGACGCCCAGGCCCGCTTTGATCTCGGCCTGCTCGATCTTGCGACCAAGGCCCAGGTCGAAACGCTTTTCTGGGAAATTGCCGAGAGTGTCGTCCGTCTTTTCCGCGGTTCAAAATCGATACCGGACGAGATCAACCAGTTGAAGGATTCGCTTGGCGACCAATTCCTCTGCAATTTTTCGGTGTTTCAATCGCTCCTGGATCACTGGGCGCTGGGCCAGCTTTTCCCCATCGCTCCGATCCATCGGCTCAACGAAGCGCCGGAACATAATGCGACGCTCGTCGATATTACCTGCGATTCAGACGGCAAGATCAGCAAGTTCATCGACGGCGAGGACGAGGTGCGCCAGACACTGCCGCTCCATGCACTCAACGGAAAACCTTATTACCTTGGCATCTTTCTTTTGGGTGCGTACCAGGACATCATGGGCGATCTTCATAACCTTTTTGGTCGCGTGAATGAAGCGCATGTCTTCCTCGATCCCGATGAAGAGAGCGGTTTCTACATCGAGGAGACCATCCCCGGCAGCACAATCGCGGAAGTCTTGGGTGATGTGCAGTACGACGCCACTTTGCTCGAACGTGGGATGAAAGAGCAGATCGACCGGGCGATCAAGGCGGACGTCCTCAAGCCCAACGAAGGCATGCGCCTGCTCGAATCTTACGAGCAGGGGCTTAAGACATCCACCTACCTGCAATTTTAAAGATCGCTCGGCGGAGGCGCGAGTGTCTGGCCTGGGCGATAGGTGGGTTCTAGAACAACTTCTGAAGCCGGTTCGCCGGTCGTGGCTGCATGATCCAGAGCTTCTGCAGCGCGCTGACCGGCGGTAAAGAATTCGAATCGTACGGTGGTCAGCGCTGGCTCAATATAATTGAGGTAAGGCCAGTCGTGAAAGCTGACGATGCTGAGATCCGAAGGAACCTGAAGATTTTCGTAACGGCGTGCCTGAAAACTCACCATGGATCCGAGGCTGTCGTCGAAAGCAATCACGGCGGTGGGGCGTGGGCGTGAGTGTAGAAGTTCCCTGGCAGCCTGGAAGATGCCGCCTTCCTGGTCATGGGCTGAAAATTCGGGTATATCGGACGGGTTGATACCCGCAGCATGCAATGCTTCATGAACACCTGCCCGTTTGGGCGCATCAAGACCAACTTCAAAACCCGACAGCAGGGCGATTCGGCGATGACCCAGTGCCAGCAATTGTTCCGTCATAGTCCGGGCAGCCGTAATCTGGCCGAGGCGAATCTGGGGCCCTGGCAGGGACGATTTCATCGCGAGGATATAGGGTAACTTTCGATCCTGAAGCACGGTTAAATCCTTGAGCGTCACATCTTGAGGAAAAACGAGGACGCCGCTCAGGCCGCTGGCCATTTCGGGTCGCCATTCCTCGGGTGCCAGGCCGATCAGTACGACAGCCGAACGGAGGGGAGTCATGACGGTTTGCACACCACGGACTATTTCGGCAACCGGGCGGTGCTCGGCGGCTTGGGGAGATTTCATCAAGACACCGATATTTCGATGAACACGTGTCAAACGGCCATGGGCGAAGGTGCCTTTGCCATGTTTGCGGAAGATCAGGCCACGGTTTTCAAGATCACCTAAGGCAAGTCTGACTGTAACACGGCTAACATGAAATCGATCGCAAAGCTGATATTCGCTGGCGATTGGAAAAACGGCTGGTTCGGGGTTACTTAAGATCTCTCCCGTAAGTGCGGCTACCATCCGGGAGCGGGCGGTTGAGGTACGTTTTTTTATATACACCTCCTACTATTTAACACATATCTCCTAAAATCAACTAATAATTTCATTTTTTTGAATCATGTACACAAATAATTAAGAATGGGGACGTGCCTCATGGCGAATTGGATCATCAAAACGAGTATAAGGTGCATGGAATAAAATATCAAGTCGGTCGGTGGGGCCGTTACGTTGCTTGGCGATATTCAGTTTGTAGGGGATGATGGTATCTTGGGGACGTTCATTTCCGTCCTCGTCCTTGGTGGCATCAGGACGGTGCAAAAGCATCACCATATCTGCATCCTGTTCGATGGCACCTGATTCACGCAGGTTATGGAGGGCAGGCTCGGCCCCTGCTTCTTCGCTGCGGCGGTTGAGCTGGGCGAGGATGATGATGGGAATGGCAAGCTCCTTGGCCAGCGCCTTGATGCCGCGTGAAATTTCGGCCACTTCATTCTGGCGATTATCCTTGGCCTGGGTCGATTCGGAGCGCAGCAACTGGAGGTAATCGATGACGAGAAGCTCGATTCCGTAGCGATCTTTCATTCGGCGTGCTTTGCCGCGAAGTTGGTTGATGGTGAGAAAAGAAGAATCGTCGAGGTAGAGAGGCCATTCCTTCATGTCGGCTGCAATCATGCGCAATTTTTGCAGCGAGTGCTCGGTAAGCGTGCCTTGGCGAATATCCTGCAGGCGTTCGCTGGCGTAGGAGGCCAGCATACGGAGCATCAGCTGTTCATTGGTCATTTCAAGGCTGAAGATGCCGACAGCGTAGCCCGGCTTTTTCCAGGAATCGGTTGCCTCGTCGTAACGTCGATCAAGCGCATGACGTGCAAAAGTCAGGCCAAGGGCTGTTTTACCCTGGCCGGGGCGCGCGGCGAGAACGATCATTTCACCTGCTTTCCAGCCAGCGGTGAGTTCGTCGAGCTTATGGAATCCGGTGGGAAGTCCCTGGAGGTTACCTTTGCGTTTCTGGAAATTTTCGATCAGTGTGATCGCCCGGTCGATTTCCTCCCGTGCGGAAACGGTTGAATTGGTCAGGCCCTGGTTGGTGACGTGAAAGATGGCGCTTTCCGCGCGGTCAAGCACATCGGACACCGAGTCGGGCATGTCGGCAATATCGGTCACGATGGTGGCGCAGGCCGATTGCAGGCAGCGCAGGAGACTCTTGTCTTTAACGATCCGGATGTAGGAGCCGACGTTGAGATGGGTGGCAAAACCAACCAGTAACTCCGCCAGGATTCCCGGGCTGTCCAACGGTTCGGCGAGTTTGCGATCGGTCAGCCACTGGTGAATGGTCATCACGTCAATGGCTTCGCGCGCATTGTGCATTTCCCGCAATGCGCCGAAAATTTCCTGATGGGCGGGAACAAAGAAATCTTCCTTGAGCAATGAGACGGTGGCTTCGTCGATTACCTCTGCTGGTTGCGCCATCATACAGCCGAGCACCGCTTTTTCGGCTTCTGCGCTGTAGAGCGGTATCATGTCTCTTGTTGAAGAACCTTCGGTGGAGGCGACGCGGCTCCGCCGTGTTGGGGGCTTGGGATTGGCGGAAGGCGAAGCGGGCATGATCATGGAAGTATAATGGGGAAAAAGTTGAAAAGGAAATTCAGTTGGAGGTGCATTCTTCTCGGGAATCTCTCTTTAGCAAGAGGAGACTTGTTTTTTCTTGCCCCGTACATCGGCGCATCTCATCCACAGGTTATTGGGGTGTTTATTCGCAGAGTTATTCACAAAATAGCGGATACCATGCCATGTCACGCCTTGCGCTGTTTTGTGGGAAAAGTCTGTCATCCCGAACGGAGGTGAGTCGAAAGTGTATTCGATTACAAGATTAACCCGAACCGCAGTTGAGGGATATGGTTCGATATTAAAAAAAGCGTGAAATACGCAGGTTCGGTTCCTCCCTTCGACTTCGCTCAGGGTGCGGCTTGCTGCCGCAGTTACCGAAGGATGACGAAAAAAAGAGGCGTCCATGTTAATCGATAATGTTCCACTGAGGAATTCGCTTCAAGTGATTTTGCATCGTCGGGGCGTTGGAAGCCGGGTAGCATGGATGCATCGCCATGAATCGACCTCCACCGACAGACGCAAAGACAGGTGGAGCATCTCCTACGCCAGCCCGGCGTTTTTTTAGGCGCATCATCGTTCAGCTTTTGCGTTTGCGCGTTTGGGTGACCGAGCGTGGGCCGGGAGATTTGTGGGAATCGAATTTTTTCTGGGCGGGATTGGTCGGTTTTTTCGGAGCCATTGCCTCAGTGGCTTTTCGCGAAGGGTTGCGTCAGTTGCAACTGATTTTGCTTCATTACGATGGTTCCCTGGAAGGGGCGGCCAGCGATCTTCCATGGTGGGGGCGTCTATTAATACCTGCGGTTGGCGGTCTAGTTGCGGGGATGATTCTGCTCCTCGGTCAGAAATGGGAAACAGCGGGACGGTCGCTCGATTTCATGGAGGCGGTTGTCCTGGGCAACGGAATCATCCGGGTACGCGCCACCGTCGTTAAAAGTCTTTCGTCGCTGGTGACCATCTCGACCGGCGGTTCCATCGGGCGCGAGGGATCAATGGTGCAACTCTCCTCCATGTGCGGTTCGTTGCTGGGTCGCACGGCCAGGTTTACCCCGGCGCGATTGCGACTCCTCGTGGCCTGCGGCGCTGCGTCCGGTATTGCGTGTGCTTATAATGCGCCGTTCGCCGGGGCTTTTTTTGTGGCGGAGATCGTGCTCGGTTCCATCGCGATGGAAAGCCTTGCGCCGATGTTGGTCGCGACGGTGGTTGCCACGGTGACGGCGCGGCAATTTCTCGGGGCGGAGCCTGTTTATCACATGCCCAACTTTGGAGCTGTTCCCAACTGGCAGCTTATCGCCCATGCTTTACTTGGTGTTTTTGCGGGACTGCTCGCACCGCTTTTCTTGCTGCTGTTGCGCGGGGGTGAAGCATTATTTAAACGCGGGCATCTGCCGGTTTTTCTCAAGCTCGGGCTGGGCGGCCTGGTCGTCGGGGTGATTTCCATTTGGAAGCCTGAGGTGTGGGGTAACGGCTACGGAGTGGTCGAATCGGTGTTGAACGGCGATTGGACCTGGGTGGCCCTTCTGACCATTCTTGTTTTGAAGGTGCTTGCGACGGTGGCGACGACCGGAAGCGGCGCCGTGGGCGGTGTGTTCACGCCGACACTTTTTTGCGGGGCCATCATCGGCTCTCTTTATGGAGAGATTTTGCGCGCGTTACTGCCCGACTCGCACATCACGCCCGGCAGTTTTGCCGTCGTCGGCATGGGATGCTTTCTCGCCGCCACGACCCGCGCGCCGATCATGGCTATTCTGATCATGTTCGAGATGACGCTTAATTACGCAACCGTCATGCCTTTGATGCTCGCCTGCGTGTCGGCGTTTTATGTCGCTCGCAGTTTGAATGTCGATTCGGTTTACAGCCGGCAGTTGCACGGAGGTCGTTCGCAGTCCGAGCCGCCGCTCTTTCTTTTGCATGTGCGCGACTTGATGAAAAAGGAGCCCTTTTGTGTGACGGAGACTGCCGGGTTCGAGCAGATTGCGGGCGCGCTGGCCTCGCATACGTTCAAACATCTTTATGTCGTGGATGCGAATCGTCGTTTCCTGGGGGCCATTGCCTTGCAGGACTTGAAGCCATTTTTACAGGACAAGGATTTGCCGCAGGTTGTCATCGCGCTCGATCTCATGCGTGATGACATTCCTGTCCTGACGGGTGATTCGTCTCTCAAGGAATCGCTCGAGATTTTTGGAAGACACGATGGCGAGAGATTGCCGGTCGTGGATAACCCGAAGGATCGTCGCCTGATCGGAGCCCTGGCCAAGACCGACGTGCTGCTAACCTTGGCTCACGGTGTGGGTGCTGCAGAGGATGCCGGTTCCAGTGGCGCTTAAAAACCTGTCATCCCGAGCTTGTCGAGGGATCAGACACGTTTTCATTTTCCTAAAAATTTAACGATCACGGAAAGACCCTGCATTCCAATGATCCAACTTGTGGATTATTCCTAGCGTGTCTGATCCCTCGACGAGCTCGGGATGACCGAATTTTTTAAAAACTTTGCCAGTAAGTTCCTAATTTTACCGGGCGCTTAAAATTGGATAACGACGCGACCAATCGATCAGGAGCAGGTAGAGGAACATGTCATCGAAGAAAAAGATGTTCATGAACACCAGGCTGAGCAAATGAAACGAGAGCATCGTGGGGATAAAAATCCAACGATAATGGGATGAGACCAGACAGAGAAGCGCCGTCATTTCAAACAGCGTGATGAAGGGCAAACCAAGACGAAGCATGAGCGTGACCAGGGGCCACTCAGGGACATGCCAGCCGATGTTCGTGTTGAAATAATAGCCGCGCAAACTGGCATCAACGGCCCAGACTTCCATCGTGTCGCCGGTGAAGACATGGATGCCTCCGCTCAGCATCCGGTTAAGGCCGACAAGTGTGTAGGAGAGGCACAAGATGGTGACGATGGTCACGAGAGGAAAGGAACTCCACGTCTTGGATTGGGAGGGTTTTCCCCCACCAAATTTGACCTGAAAATAATCGGCCCACGCGAAACCAGCCAGCACGGAAACCGCCAGCAACGGAACGATGTCGGTATGCACGGCGGGACCAAAGCTGCGAATCAGGGAGGAATAAATTGTCAGTAAAATAGCTGCGACTGTGGAGGTAAGATGGAACGCGCGATTTGTCAGGCACAGGATCAGGACAAAAAGTGTGAGAACGAGAAAAGCAGTCAGGCACGATGGAGTGAGTAATTGATCCACCGCTGTTGCGGGCAGCAACGCAAGTAAACCGACGGGTGAAATAAGTTCGCGGGGAATTTCGGCCAGGCGCCAGAGAGGATCCAGCAATAACTTGCCGATCCACAAGGCCACGATGCCCAAGCGCGTCAGGCGCAGGAGTCCCGGCCCCGCCTGCTCGTGGAGCAATTCTATCGGGCCGATGAGATGTCGTAATGCTTGAGAAGTTCGCATGAAGGTTGGGTGCGCGATTCGTTGGTGGAGGGATGAAGTTTTACCGCCATGACCATCAGGTCGACCTGTTGGACGGGATCATCCGCGTGTTTTTGATTGTAGATTTTTGCCAGCACACGAATGAGGCGCTCGGTCGCGTCGGGGTTTGCGGGAAGATCAAATTGAACAATCGAGGGGATAAGTTGCTCGACCAGAAGGCGGACGTTTTTGCCGCTGGCTGTCGTGGCGATCATTTCGCGGCAGAGGACGGGGTCTTCTTCGCGGGCAACCGGGAAAATTTCCCACGCGACGAGGGGAAAATACTTGCGAGTGTTCAGTGTGAAGTGTCCCGCAATCATCCCGCCAATGAGCAGGGCGAAAATGACGCGATGCGCAATGGGCATGCGCGTCACCCAGCGGATCATCGGCGGCCAGTAACGAAAGGCGAGCAACAGGGCGATGAGCAGGCAGGCCTGTCCGGTGATGCTGAAGGGTATGGGGTGAGGATCCGCGAAGGAGAGCTTCCAGATTAACAGCGCGATGCAGAAGCAAATGGCTGTGACCGCTATCGCCGGATGAAGCCGAAGCGGGGTGCGCGCGGCTTTACTCATGCCTAACCATGTACCAAACCGCATCCGCAGGGAGAAGCGGTATCTTTGGATGGAGCAACCGGTTGTTTGTCCGGATCGTAAGAGAGGTTTGGTGCGAGCCACTTTTCCATCGTGGGAATATCGAGGTTCTTGCGACGGCTGTAATCCTCGACTTGATCGCGGGAAATGGAACCGACACCGAAATATTTGGCATCAGGATGCGCGAAATAGAAGCCGCTGACGGCGCTGGCCGGATTCATCGCAAAGTTTTCCGTGAGCGAAACGTGTGCATTGGCTTCGGCTTGGAGCAAATCGAAGAGCAACCTTTTTTCCGTATGATCCGGGCAGGCGGGATAGCCGGGCGCGGGACGAATCCCGCGATAGTTTTCCTTGATCAAATCGTCGTTGGACAGATTTTCATCCCGGCCAAAACCCCACGCAATGCGGGTTTGAAGATGGAGCCATTCCGCGCTCGCCTCGGCGAGACGATCCGCGAGCGCCTTGGTCAGGATCGAGTTGTAGTCGTCGTGATCGGCTTCAAATTGACGGGCGATTTCTTCCACGCCAAGGCCGGTGGTCAGTGCGAACGCGCCGAGATAATCGCGGCGTCCGCTCTCTTTCGGTGCGATGAAATCGGAGAGTGCGTAATTGGGCTGATCCTCCGGTTTGTCCATTTGCTGGCGCAGGGTGTGGAACGTGGTGAGGACAGAAGTGCGCGATTCGTCGGTATAAAGTTCGATGTCATCACCCACGCTGGCAGCGGGAAAGAAACCGTGAACCGCGCGTCCATGGATCAACTTTTGGTCAATAAGGCGGTTGAGAAGAACCTGTGCGTCATTGAAGAGTTCCCGGCAACGCGGGCCGATCTCGGGATCGTCGAGGAGCGCGGGATAGCGGCCCCGGATTTCCCAGGCGTGAAAGAAAGGCGACCAGTCGATGTAGCTGGCGATTTCGCGCAACGGCAAATCATCGATCACCTTGAGGCCGGTAAAAGCGGGCACGGGAATATCGACCGTTTTCCAGTTCGTGACGAAATGACGACGACGGCTTTCCACGAGGGAGAGAAGCGGCTTGGTCGGCTTCTTGCGTTCATGGGCAACGCGGGCGCGTTCGTGTTCAAGGAGATTATTTTTGATGAACTCGGCCCGCTGGGTTTCGCTCAGGAGCGCGCTGACTACGCCGACGGCACGCGAAGCATCGAGGACATGGACTGTGGGCTTCGAGTAATGTTGCGCGATTTTGACCGCCGTGTGAGCCCTGCTGGTTGTCGCGCCGCCGATGAGAAGCGGAAGCGTAAAACCTTCCCGTTCCATTTCCCGGGCGACGTGAACCATTTCATCGAGCGAGGGCGTGATGAGACCGCTCAAGCCAATCACATCAACATTGAGTTCCTTCGCGGCGGCGAGAATTTTTTCGCTCGAGATCATGACGCCGAGATCGATGACTTCGTAGTTATTGCAGGCGAGGACAACGCCAACGATGTTCTTGCCGATGTCGTGCACGTCGCCTTTTACGGTCGCGAGCAGCACCTTGCCCTGCGCCTGCTTGTTGCCAGTGCGCCGCTTCTCTTCCTCCATGAAGGGGAGGAGATAGGCAACCGATTTTTTCATCACACGGGCGCTTTTGACGACCTGCGGGAGAAACATTTTTCCATCGCCGAAGAGATCACCCACGACGCTCATGCCCTTCATCAGCGGGCCTTCGATCACTTCGAGCGGCGTGGCATATTTCTGGCGCGCCTCCTCGGTATCGGCCTCGATGAAATCGACGATGCCCTTGATGAGCGCGTGGCTGAGTCGTTCCTCGACGGGCAACTGCCGCCATTGCGCCTCTTCCTTCGCTTCAATCTTGCCGACTTTCTTGTAACTTTCGGCAAAGGTGACGAGCCGTTCGGTCGCATCGGTGCGGCGGTTGAGAATCACGTCCTCGACGCGTTCCTTGAGGTCAGGCTCGATCTCTTCGTAAACCGCGAGCATCCCCGCATTGACAATGCCCATGTCGAGCCCGGCGCGGATCGCATGGTAGAGAAACACGGCGTGCATCGCTTCGCGTACCGGATTGTTGCCGCGGAACGAGAACGAGATATTGCTGATGCCGCCCGAGACGCGCGCGCCTGGGAGGTTTGCCTTGATCCAGCGGGTGGCTGCGATGAAATCGACCGCGTAATTATTGTGCTCCTCGATGCCGGTGGCGACGGTGAGGACGTTGGGATCAAAAATAATATCCTCGGCGGGGAAGCCGACATCCTTTGTCAGAATGTTGTAGGCACGGGTGCAAATCTCGATGCGTCGCGCGAGCGAATCGGCCTGGCCCTGTTCGTCGAAGGCCATCACGACCACGGCGGCACCGTAACGCCGCACGAGTTTGGCGCGTTCCTTGAAGGCGGCTTCACCTTCCTTGAGGCTGAGCGAATTGACGATCGGTTTGCCGGGAATGCAGCGTAACCCGGCTTCGATGACGCTCCACTTCGAGCTGTCCACCATGATCGGCACGCGGGCGATTTCGAGTTCTGCGGCGATGAGGTTAAGAAAACGGGTCATCGCCTTTTCGCCGTCGAGCATCCCTTCGTCGAAGTTGACGTCGATGATCGCAGCGCCGCCCTCGACCTGCTGACGTGCGACGGCCAATGCTTCGTCGAATTTTTCATCGAGGATCAGCTTGGCGAACTTGGGCGAGCCGGTGACGTTGGTGCGCTCTCCAATCAAAGTGAACGGAATTTCGGGACGAAGCGTGAGGGGTTCGAGTCCCGCGTAGGAGGTAGAGGAGGGGTGTTGGGGGAGGGGACGCGGTGCGACGTCGCGCACGGCTTCAGCGATGCATTTGATGTGCTCCGGCGTATTGCCGCAACAACCGCCCACGATGTTGAGCCAGCCCTGTTCGGCGAAATCGCGCATGAGCGGGCCCATGTCTTCGGGCAGGAGCGGGAAACCGGTGGGCGAAAGCGGGTCGGGCAAACCGGCATTCGGATAGCAACTGAAGTAGCAAGTGGCCACGCGGGAGAGTTCCTCGACGAAAGGGCGCATCTGGGCCGGGCCAAGCGCGCAGTTGATGCCGACACTGAGCGGTCTGGCATGTGCAACGGAAATCCAGAACGCCTCGACTGTCTGCGCGTTGAGCGTCCGTCCCGAATCGAAAATGGTGACCGAAATCATGACCGGCACACGTCGGCCTGCCTGCTCGAAAGCCTCTTCAAGGGCAAAAAGCGCGGCCTTGGCATTGAGCGTATCGAAAATGGTTTCGACGAGGAGCGTGTCGGCGCCGCCTTCCATCAGGCCGAGCGCCTGCTGACGATAGGCATCGACCAGTTCGACGTAAGTGACGCCGCGCGCGCCGGGATCGTTGGCATCGCGCGAGATGGATGCGGAACGATTGGTTGGGCCCATTGATCCGGCAACGAAACATTGACGGCCCGGGTTCGCGGCTACGAATTCATCGCGGACGCGGCAGGCGAGCCGGGCGGCCTCGACGTTAAGTTCCGTGACGATGTGCTGCAGGTCGTAGTCGGCCTGGGAGATGGTCTGCGCGTTGAAAGTGTCGGTCTCGATGATGTCGGCCCCGGCTTCGAGAAAGCTGCGATGGACGGAGGCGATGACGTCGGGTCTGGTGAGGACGAGAAGATCGCCATTTCCCTTAAGATCCTTGTGGTGATCCTTGAAGCGTTCACCCCGAAAGTCGGCCTCGGTTAGCTTGAACTGTTGCAAGGTGGTGCCCATCGCTCCGTCGATGATGACGATACGCTTTTGCAAAAGCTTTTCGAGGGGATGAAGGGCGAGTGAAGTCATGGGCTAAAGAGAATATGGCTTGGTGAGGGCATGTCAGGCAACACGATGCGTTGCAACTTATTGCCAGTGTCGTAGTAAACATATCAACGCATCTGGATACTTCAATATAATAATTTAGAAAGCAGAAATCCAAATCGGAGGAGCTTGCTGTGATTAGTGGAATCGGTGCAAGTTGGCTTCTTGACAAGCCCCTGTTGTCCAACGACCATTTACGTGTGAGTTACCATGTTACCTTGATCAAATCCGAGGAAGGCTATGCGGTATTCTGCCCCGGTCTTCCGGGATGCTGTTCTCAGGGTGAGACGGAACAGGAAGCCTTGCAGAATATCCGGGTTGCCATCCAGGAGTATTTAGGGGTGCTGGCTGACGATTGAAGAATTCCGGCGATTGCTGTAGTCCAGACTACTTGACTACCACTTCCCAGCGACCAGCGATCACCTCGGTGAAGCCTTTAAACTCGTAAAATCGCAAAAAGAAGGTATCATTTCATTTCGCAATGACACGCGCGCGCCTCACGGTTCTAATGACCGCCTTCTTTCTGCTGAACGGCGTATTGGGCTGGCAAAGCTGGCGTTCGGTCTCGGGCGCGGAACAACCGAATGAAAGCTACGAATCGACGCTCTTGTTTGCGCGGGTGATGCAGTTGGTGCGTCAGGATTATGTGGATGAGAGCAAGGTCAGTTACAAGGATCTGACCCAAGCTGCGCTACGCGGAATGCTTTCCTCGCTCGATCCGCACAGCCAGTTCCTTGACGAGGAAAGTTTCCAGGACATGCAGAGGGAAACGAAGGGCGAGTTCAGCGGGCTAGGCATCGTTGTCGGCGTGAAGGATGGATCTTTGGTGATCCTTTCGCCCATGGAGGATTCGCCCGGGGGCCGGGCCGGGATCATGCCGGGGGACAAAATCCTGAAAATCAACGGCAAGAGCACGGAAAAAATGACGCTGCCCGTCGCAATTCAGGCGCTCAAAGGAAAGACGGGTGAAAAAGCGCAACTCACGCTGCTACGCACGATTGCCAGCGCTCCGGGCGGCGGTAATGTTTTTGAAGTGGAGTTGGTGCGTGAAACAATCCGCGTTACATCGGTGAGAGACGCCAAGATGCTTCCGGCGGCGATGGCGGGCCAGGATAAGATCGGGTATGTGCGGATCGAGCAATTCGGCGAAAATACCTCGGACGAACTCGATCATGCCCTGGAAAATCTGGAGCGTTCCGGAATGCAGGAACTGGTGATCGATTTGCGGAATAATCCGGGCGGATTGCTCGATTCGGCGGTCGATGTGGCGGGGAAATTTTTGCCGCCGAACGTCGTGATCGTTTCAACCAAGGGACGCACTCCCGACCAGCAACAGGAATTTCGCGCACGAACCGAGCGTCAGCATCCCGACTATCCGATCGCCCTCTTGATTAACGGCTACAGCGCGAGCGGGGCGGAAATCGTGGCGGGTGCGCTCAAGGACTTGAACCGTGCGATCCTTGTCGGAGAGACGACTTTTGGAAAAGGATCGGTGCAGACGGTGCAACCGCTCGGCAATGGTGTAGGTCTCCGTTTGACGACGGCAAAATATTATACGCCTAGTAAAAAAACCATCCACGAGGTTGGAATCGCGCCCGATATCGAAGTGCCAATCACCGATGCGGAAGAGCGGCGCATCATGCTGGCCGAGACGAAACGTCCGTTGACGCCCGAGGAGCAGGCCGACGTGGCGAAGACGCAGGATCGACAGTTGGAACGGGCCGTGAGTTCATTGCGCAGCATTCGCATCTACAATGAACGTCAGGCGGCAGTCAATGCCCCGGCCAAGACAACGGCTTCCGCGAGTCAAAATACATCTAAGGCACCAGACGGGACGACGGCTCCAGGTGCGGCCCGATAAGTCCTGCGGAAGCTTCTCCCTATTCTTCCTTCCCTTGGCACGGCTCTTGCGGAAAAATCCCGTTTACAACTGGCAATACTCGCACACTGTTTCTTCCATAAATGCCCTCTTCCTTACCTGAGAACACTCCCGACAAGCTTTCCTCGGAAATCCGGCGACTGGGCCGCATTTTGGGCGAAGTCATCGTCAAGCTTGAGGGTAAGGCCATCTTCGATCTCGAAGAACGGCTTCGCCTGCTTGCCAAGAGCAGTCGAACCGGCGACACGAACTCCGAGCGCGAACTGGAGATCGCCGTCCAGAAACTCTCCGTTTCCGAGGCCGCCTGCATGGCGATGGCTTTCACTGTCTATTTCGAATTGGTCAATCTTGCGGAGGAGACGCATCGTGTCCGTCTGTTGCGTCAGCGTCGCCGTGCGCAATATGCGTCCCTGCCATCGCCGCCGATGCGCGAATCGATTGGCGCGGCATTGCGTGAATTGAAAGCCCGCGATGTTTCTCCGGAAGTCATCCAGCAGATACTCAACAAACTTTCCATCGAACTCGTTTTTACGGCGCATCCCACCGAGGCCAAGCGCCGCACCATGCTCAACAAGCTCCAGCGTCTTGCCGGGCGCCTGCATAATCCTGAGGCTTACATTGAGGACGAAATTACCGGCATCGCCAATCCCCGTGCCTTGGAACGGGAAATTACCTCGCTCTGGCTGACGGATCGTTCCCGCTCCGCCCGGCCCGAAGTCACCGACGAGGTTCGCACCGGCCTCTGGTATTTCGACACGACGCTTTGGCAGACGCTTCCGCTTTTGCAGGATGAATTCGAACGCGCATTGGCGGAAACTTATCCCACGGTCAAGGCTCCCTCGCGCTGGATTCGTTTCGGCTCCTGGATGGGCGGCGACCGCGATGGCAATCCCCACGTCACACCTGCCGTCACGGCGGAGACGCTCCTGCTTCATCGACGGCTTGCGCTTGATAAAATCCAAACCTCTCTGCGCGAATTATCGAAGCTTCTCTCGGTCTCCTCTTATCTCGATGCGATTTCACCCGAATTGGCGGAACTGCTCAAATCCGACAAATACTCCGATCCCCATGTCCGTGCCCTGCGAGACCGCTACCCGCACGAGCCTTATCGGTTGGCGCTTGCCGATCTTCGCTCCCGGCTCATCGAAGCGCAAAAAAGCGAAAGCTCGCAGTTGTTGTTAAGCGAGAAAACGGGAGGAGAATCAACCGCCATCCTAAAGACGGACGATATCGCTGAATTGCTCAAACTCATCAACGAAAGTCTCAAGTCCCATCGCGCCGCGCTCCTTGCTGATGGCGAACTGCATCGACTTCGCCAGCAGGTTACCCTCTTCGGCCTCAGTATCGCACGTCTCGATTTGCGCCAACATTCCGGTCGTCATGAAAGTGCCGCCAAGGAAATTTTCCATGCTCTCAATCTCGCGCCTGATTACACCGCGCTGTCGGAATCGGATCGGGTCTCCCTGCTCGTTCGCATTTTGTCCAGCCCGGCCCCCGCGCTTCAGTCCGATACTTTCAAGCCCGAAACAGGCGATGTCATCGGTTCGCTTCGAGTTCTGAAACGCGCCATCGAACTTTACGGCGAAGAAGTGGCAGGGGCTTACGTCATCAGCATGACCCACGATCTTTCCGATGTTCTCGAAGTCCTCGTGTTTCAGCATCTCGTCGGTGTGTCGCTCGACATTGCGCCACTTTTCGAAACGCTCGGCGATCTTGAGGCCGCTTCCGGCATCCTCGGGGAGATGTTCGCTTGTGAGCCTTATCGCGCACATCTTCGCGTTCGGCGCGATCACCAGATGGTCATGCTCGGTTATTCTGATAGCAACAAAGATTGCGGTTATCTCACCGCCAATTGGGCGCTCTTCCAGGCCCAGGAAACAATCTCTACCACCTGCCATTCGCACCAACTCGGCCTGACTCTTTTTCATGGACGTGGTGGCAGCATTGCCCGCGGCGGCGGCCCCGCAGCCAAAGCCATCCTTGCCCAGCCGTGCGGTCTTTGCGATGCCAGCATTCGCGTCACCGAGCAGGGCGAGGTTCTCTCCACTCGTTACCACGATCCAGATCTGGCTTTCCGTATCATCGAGCAGATGGCCTATGGTGTTCTGCTCGGCGCCGAGGCTGCCCAGCGCGAAGCGAAGGTTCCCGAGGCCTGGCGCACAGCCATGACCGAAATGTCACGACTTGCTTATGAGACCTATTACAAGCTCGTCCACGAGGATTCGGAGTTCATCGAATTCTGGCGCACTGCCGCGCCCATCGAGGAAATCAGCGACCTTAATCTCGGTTCCCGGCCTGCCTTCCGCAAAACCACCAAGTCGGTTGAGGATCTTCGCGCCATCCCGTGGGTTTTTTCCTGGATGCAAAGCCGCTTCGTTTTTCCCGGTTGGTACGGCCTGGGCAGCGCGCTCGTCCAGTTTGCCGAGAAGGGGCCCGAGCAGGCCGCGCTTCTGCGCACCATGTACAAGGAATGGATGTTCTTTCGCGCCACGATCGACAACGCCCAACTTACCCTCCTCAAGGCTGACATGCGCATCGCGTTCCGTTACGCCTCGCTTGTACCCGAGCAACAGGTTCGTGTGCGTATCTTCGACTGCATCGCAGAAGAATTTCACCGCACGGAGGTTGCCATCCTCGACATCACCGGCCAGAAAGCGCTTCTCGAACGAGAGCCTGTCCTCGCCAAGTCGGTTCAGCTCCGCAATCCCTACATCGACCCGCTCAACTACATCCAGGTTGAAATGATCCGCCGTCTTCGCGGTCTTGAGGATAAAGCCAGCGCAGAAGCCGCCGCTATTCGCGCCGTTATCAAGCTCACCATCAATGGCGTTAGTGGTGGTCTCAAAAATACCGGCTGATTAGGGCACCACCATTTTCCTCGCCTATTCGGATTTATTTGTCATGATATGCAGTATGTATAATATCTTATCCCCTATTAAAAGCAGGTAATAGGGGATAAGAAGTTTCATTATATTTAAATAATGGATGAAGTATTGAGGCGAAGTTGTTCTCCATCTCCTTACAGCAAATTCCCTACTTCGTCCCGTTCGCTGCCCGCATCGCACGAGCCCTGGCCAGACCTTTTTTGGCATCGGTATAGTTGGGATTGATCGTAAGAGCTTGCTCATATTGAGCAATTGCTTCCGAAATGTGACCTGTTTGAAGCAGCGCACTTCCGAAATTATAGCGCGCATTGACATTCCTGGGATTGACTCGCAAAGCCTGTTGCAAAGGCTCGATTGCATCTGAAAATCGGTTTAATATCAGAAGCGTTGCTCCCATGTTGGCATACGCATCGCCATAGTTGGGGTCAAGCTTGATGGCTTTTTCAGCTTCCTCGATTGCCTCAGGGAACTGGTGAGATTGAATCAGTGTATAGCTCAGATTGTAATGCGCCTCCGCAAAATCGGGATCGAGTTTCAAGGCCTCCTGATATTGTTCCATGGCATCCGAAATCCGGCCGACCTGAACCAAAGCGCTTCCCAGGTTATTGTGTGGGCGCGGCTGAAGAGGGCTAAGCCTCAAGCTCTCTTCATATTGCACAATTGCGTCGGGTATTCGTCCTGCCTTGACCAAGGCAACCCCCCAATCATACCGGACGATCCAGGCATCTGGATTATGTTGAAGGGTGTAAGCCCAAAGCGTTTCTTGATCAACAAACTTGCCCGCATACCAATGGCTCTCCCAAGTCAACAATGCCATCACGATAGCCAATACGCCCATGCCGCATGTGCGGATCGAAGCGGAAAGCTGGTTGCCGACCTGTCCTAATCCCGCCACGACCAAGCCGATCAAACCGATCATCGGAATGTAGAGGAAGTGATCCATCACCCACGTAAAAGCCATGTAGGAGACGGAAATAAAGCCCAGAAACGGCGCGAGGTTGATGGAAAAGAAACCCAATCCCAGCAAGACGTGTCGTCCCCAGCTTTCACGCTTTTTCCAGATCCAGTAGAATACTCCGCCCAGCATTGGCCAGGGCAGGAATTGCATCAGCGACGGAGGGTTAATGCTCCATTGCGGATACAGGGGCAACGGCGTCATCGGCCAGAAAAATTGGGCGAAATAAAACGAGATTGATAATCCGACCAAGGCCAGTCGCGACAAAAAACCTCCCAGGGGAACCGCTAGGGCATGCAGGTGATTCGCTTGCCCAAACGAGCCTCCAGCCAAAATCGTGACCACACCCAACGCCATGGAGATGGCAAGAAAAGGTGCGCTGGCTTTAAGATCGCTCCACCTGATCCGGCCTCGTTTCCACCAGGCATAAAGCAGAATGATCGCCGGAAATGCCGCCATGCTGATCTTGCATAGCATCGCCACCAGAAACAGTCCCAGGGCCAGGAAATAATCTTTCCGTTTCCCGCGATTTTCGTAGTCGATATAGGCGCACATCGCCAGGAGGAAAGGGGGCAGTGAAAGCGTATTCTTGAGTTCCGAAATCCAAGCGACTGATTCGACCGCCATTGGATGAATGACAAAAAGCAATCCACCGAGCCACGCCAATCGCAAGCCGAGCTTGCCGAGAAGTCGCCATACCAAAAGCGCACTGAGAATATGCAGGACGATATTGGCGAGGTGATAACCCAGCGTGTCCGTGGACCATAATTGCCAGAGCATCCACAGCGCGCTTTCCTCGATGGGGTAATATTCGATAAAACTTCCAGGCGCGAACCAGATTTTACCCAGCCCCGTCAGGTCTCGCAGCAACGGATTATTCGTGACGTAGAGATCATCATCCATGAGCCAGTCGCCGTGGAGTGCGGGCCAGAAAATCCACAATCCCGCGGCTACGATCAATAATCCCTGTAACAATTTCCGGTATTGGAAAAAGAGCGAAGCCCCGGCAGTGGCATGAGTTTGGGAAGAGGTTGAGGATCCCTCGCGGTGGGCGACTTGATTTTGCCGGGAGGATCGTCGAGCCATGACATGCCTACAAATCCCGAATCTTGATCCAAAAGCAAGATCGATAACGCGACATTTACACAAACATGCCCGCCACGCCATCCGCCACTAGTTGTCCTCGCGACGTCAACCGCACCCGCCCCGCCTCCTCGAAGGCCAATCCGTCAGCTTCCAATTCCTTTAAGCGCGTCACATCTTTCCCGAATTCTTCCAGTGCCACACCCTCGCGCATCCGCAAACCGAACATGATTCGTTCCTTTGCGCGCGTCGCCTCATCGAGGACTTCCCTCTCTTCGCGCACCGATTCGTTGCGTGCGATTCGTTCCACATAAGCTTTCGTATTCGGGACGTTTCGCCAGCGCATCGCGTCGATCGTCGAGCACGCGCTCGGTCCCAGTCCTAGGTAATCGGCCCCGCGCCAATAAGCCAGGTTATGACGTGACTCAAATCCTGGTCGCGCAAAATTGGAAATTTCGTAATCGATCAAACCCGCCGCGCCCAAGACTTCGCGCGTATGGGTAAACATCGCGATCTCCCGCGCCTCGTCCTGACGCCATTCTCCCCGCTGCAATTTCTCGAAAAAAGGCGTATCCTCCTCGTAAGTCAGCGCATAAGCCGAAATGTGATTCGGTTCGCATGAGAGCGCCGCCTGCAACGTCGCCTCCCACTTCGCTTCGCTTTGCCCCGGTAACGCGAACATCAGGTCGATATTGATGTTCGTAAATCCTTGCTCCCGCAACAACGCGCATGTCCCGGCAATATCCTCCGGCGCATGTTGCCGACCCAGCAACCGCAGCATCTCCGCATCGAACGATTGCGCGCCCAGGCTGATTCGATTCACGCCCGCCGCTCGCCAGGCCGCCGCCTTCTTCGGTGTGACCGTCGCCGGATTTACTTCAAGCGTAAACTCCTGCGGAGGGCTATCTGACGAAGAGGTGCCTTCTGCTACCAGTTCCTCCGCCAACTCTGTAAACAACTCAGCCGAAAGAATCGAAGGTGTCCCGCCCCCGAAATAAATCGTCTTCAGGGCGAGGGGAAACTCCTCCCGAGCTCGTTGCCATTCCATCCGCAACGCCTTCACAAATTCGCGCTGTGCTGCTCCACCACCCAGGTGCACATGGAACGCGCAATAGGGGCACACCTTCGCGCAGAACGGCACATGCACATAAAGGTGGCGGATCATTCTCTCCAAAATGCCTGTCATCCCGAGCTTGTCGAGGGATCAGACGCGCCTGCATTTTATCAGAAGGTCTGGATGAGCACAGAAAGCTAACGAACGGGATGTCTTCCAGCGGCTTGTTTATGCGATAACGTGTCTGATCCCTCGACAAGCTCGGGATGACTTCCATTGAAGCTCGCCCCACTCTTGACTCCACTCTGTTCATCCACAATCTTGCAGAAGTGTCCATCATGACCCCGGCTCCCTCCACACTCCATCCCCTCCGCGCTGAAACCATCGGCGACGAACTCGCTTTCATCTGGAGCGATGGCCAGGAAAGTTTTATCCCGCTCGAAAAACTCCGTCGCGCCTGCCCCTGTGCCGCATGTGGCGGTGAACCCGATGTCATGGGCAATGTCGAGCGTCCCCACGTCAGCTATGGCCCGCACAGCTTCGAGCTTCGCAACTTTCGTTTCGTCGGTGGCTACGCCTTCCAGCCCACCTGGAACGACGGTCACGATTCGGGTCTCTACACCTTCCGTCAGCTTCGCTCCCTCAACGAAAATGCCTCCGCGTGAATTTCAAAAGCCTCGCGAAAAACGTGAGGAACTCAAAACCTACCGCGAATTAACCCTGGGTCGTACGCTGAAATCGGCGCGTCAACGTCGAAGTGTCGAGGCCAAGGGACTCCAGCGCGTGATCGGCGACGGTTCCTCCAGTCAGCCTTACCTCGCTGTCGAGACTCGTCGTTACCGCCAACTCCGGCTTGAGAACCAGCGTCAACTGCTTCTTCAGGCGCGCCAGGCTGGACTCGATCTCCCCGTTGACCTTCTCCTGCGCCAACTCCGTCCGCGCGTTGAGGCGCTTACCTACGCGCAATTTGCCGAGGAGAACGAACATAACGCCATCCACGATCTTCCCGTCGAGGCTCTCGGACGCGCACTTACCGCCGAGGAGAAAATCCATTTTAGAGCTTCTCGCGCAGCATCGGAAACTCCTCCGTCTGCCAATGCTGCGATTCCCTCTGCACGCACGGCACTCAACCACGTCCTCGGTCATATTGAGAAACGCCAGACTCACAACCCTGCGCGCTATCAGACGGTATGGGCGCAACTTGTCGGAGCCGATGCCGCGCAACAATCGCACCTCGAACAAATCGACCCCGCCACGCAAACCGCCTGGTTTCGCTGCATCAACTCGGTTCTCTCCTCTGATCTTCAGCGCCGCTCCGGCCTCGCGCAAAAACTCTCCAAGGCCGTGGGCTTGCCGATCCGCCAGCTCCGCGCCAAATTTTGACTTCCGTTAATTCCGTCAAAAATCCTTCGCAAAAACCTGTTCAAACCCCACCGATTTGTGGTGCGCTGTTCCGCGTGTCGATCCCCTGGGCAAAAATTTTCTTCTGGTGCTATCTCCTTTTTTTAATCTGGGCGGAGGCAACAGCCTTTAATCCTGCCGATCCCGATCTCTGGCATCGCCTCACTTTGGGGGAAACCCTCTGGGAAACCGGCCATTTCCCTCCGGGCGACACCTTTAGCTACCTCGCCGATTACCAAAACGTTGCCGATCACGAATGGGGCAGCGCCCTCGTTTTTTATGCGCTCTACCAATGGGGCGGACCGAGCGCCATCGTCGGCATGAAGCTCGTCACCCTGGCCATCACCCTGACTCTTCTGGTTTGGGCCGGATTGCGTCAACGCACCTACTCACCTCTCGCCGCAGCTTTTTATGCGCTCATTCTTCTTGCACTTCTTCCCTCTTTCCAATCGACCGTCCGCTGCATGGTCTTCACGCATATCTTCTTCGCGTTGTGGCTCTTCTGGTTCCAATGTGAACGACACGGCCGTCCCATTCCGACCTTCTTTTATATTCTCACCATCATCATTTGGGCAAATCTCCATGGTGGATTCAGCATCGGCCTTGCGTGGCTTTTGGGCGTTTGTATGGTTGAGGCATGGTATGGAGGCCATTGGCGTAAGTGGCTTGTTCGCTTCTTCTTATGCTCCCTCGCCACCTTGGTAAATCCCTTCGGCTGGCAACTCTGGATCTCCACCGGGCGCGCCCTCGTGACCACACGCCGCGGTTTTGACGAATGGGCTTCCGTTTCGTGGTGGCCTCAACTGATGGCCTATCCCGGATACAAGCTTTTACTCCTCGGCACCGTCGCTGGTCTCGTTATCCAGATTTATCGTCACGGGTGGGCTAAAATGGATCGTCTTGTCATTATCATTATCGGTGCATTCATTTGTTTATCAATGACTTCTGCTCGGCATACCTCTCTCTTTGCTGCTGTCGTTGCCGCTCTTCTCCCCGGCCTTTTTCGGCAGGAACCGCGCCTCCAAAGTATCGCCCATCCCGTCCATCGACTCAGCTACATGGCTTTGCTCTCGGGGTTGCTCTTGATCCCCTTTTATGCGGCCCTGATTATTCTCCACGCCAATGCGCTCAAGCTCGATTACCCTGACAACTCCTGCCCCGTCCAGGCGGTCGATTATCTCCAGCAGCAAAAGATCCGCGGCAAGCTCCTCGTCCCCTTCAACTATGGCAGCTACGCCATGTGGCAATTACGAGGGCAAATGCGTGTCTCCATGGACGGCCGCTACGACCTCGTCTATCGCCCGGAAACCTACCGCCGCATCGATGGCTTCTTTCTTGGCAAAGGTGATTGGCAGAATCTCCTCACCACTCCCGCGCCCGACGCCATCCTTGTCCCCATCGCCGATGCTGTTTATCCCAAACTCAGAGGAGAATCGGGTTGGGCCGAAGTCTGGCACAACACCACGGATGCGATCTTTTTACCTCTGATAAAATAAATTCGTACGCAACTCCCGGGATGTCCGCCTACTTTTTTTGATAAGTTTTTAATATCATTCAAAATTTTTCCCTAAAAAAATTCCATTCATTCTGTTTGTCTTTCGTTAATTCCGTCAAAAAACAGACCCATTTCTCCTCTGAAAAACTTCTTTTAAAAAAATATGCAAAAATAATTTAAAAACCTATTGACCATTTTTTTCATTCCGATATGTTAACCCTTACCCCGAAATGGGGAAGATGGTGCAGTTTGAGACTTCAGGACGGCCCGCTACGCTGATTTAAGCGAAGCAAAAATGGGCGTACTTGTCTCCGGCATCACTCGGAAGTCAGTAGTCTTTCGGTAAAAATGAAAGAGACGGACAACGGGTGAAGCGTCGTCGGTTGAAGCGAAAGCCTCAACTGGATGACGTATCAGGCCAACTGCACATCTATGATCTTTGAACACTTTACTGGAACCGTGTGGCGCAAATTGTTAGCCGCGCTAGATCACACGGTGGAGACAACCAAAAGTAAGAAGTACAGCGAATAGATTGAATTGTGCGGAACGTTGAGTTCTTAGCCCTGCGCGGATGAAGACTGATGCAAATCAGTACTCACATCGACAGGGCCTCAAAGTTTTGACCGATAAGGTCAGAAGAACCTGCTCCTGCCTAGCCGCAGGACGCAGGCTTACGTCTTTGATAATGATCAAATCCTTTAGCAATAAAGTGTTTGAATTAACGGAGAGTTTGATTCTGGCTCAGAACGAACGCTGGCGGCGTGGATAAGACATGCAAGTCGAACGCGACTTATCTGGTTAGCAATAACTAGGTAAGTTGAGTGGCGAAAGGGTGCGTAACACGTGAGAATTTACCAAAAAGTGGGGAATAGCTCGGCGAAAGCCGAATTAATACCGCATGTGATCGAAAGATCAAAGCCGGGGACCGCAAGGCCTGGCGCTTTTTGAGAAGCTCGCGGCCCATCAGCTAGTTGGCGGGGTAACGGCCCACCAAGGCTATGACGGGTAGCTGGTCTGAGAGGACGACCAGCCACACTGGAACTGAGACACGGTCCAGACACCTACGGGTGGCAGCAGTCGAGAATTTTTCACAATGGACGAAAGTCTGATGGAGCGACGCCGCGTGGAGGATGAAGGTTCTTGGATTGTAAACTCCTGTCACTGCAGAACAAGGGTAAGCGTATGAACAGTACGTTTATTTGATGGTATGCGGAGAGGAAGGGACGGCTAACTCTGTGCCAGCAGCCGCGGTAAGACAGAGGTCCCGAGCGTTGTTCGGATTTATTGGGCGTAAAGGGTGTGTAGGAGGTCGGGTAAGTCAGGTGTGAAATCTCACAGCTTAACTGTGAAACTGCGCTTGATACTGCTCGGCTAGAGGATCGGAGGGGGTAACGGAATTTATGGTGTAGCAGTGAAATGCGTAGATATCATAAGGAACACCGGTGGCGAAGGCGGTTACCTGGAAGATTCCTGACTCTGAAACACGAAAGCCAGGGGAGCAAACGGGATTAGATACCCCGGTAGTCCTGGCCGTAAACGGTGTGCATTGGGCGTAGGCGGATTCGACCCCGTCTGTGTCGTAGATAACTCATTAAATGCACCGCCTGGGAAGTACGGTCGCAAGATTAAAACTCAAAGAAATTGACGGGGGCCCGCACAAGCGGTGGAGTATGTGGCTTAATTCGATGCAACGCGAAGAACCTTACCTGGCCTTGACATGCTAGTAGTAGAACCCAGAAACGGGGACGAGGTAGCAATACCAGCTAGCACAGGTGCTGCATGGCTGTCGTCAGCTCGTGTCGTGAGATGTTGGGTTAAGTCCCGCAACGAGCGCAACCCCTATGATTAGTTGCCCTAGCAATAGGACCCTCTAGTCAGACTGCTCTGTGAAACGGAGAGGAAGGTGGGGATGACGTCAAGTCAGGATGGCCCTTACGGCCAGGGCTGCACACGTACTACAATGCTCAGTACAGAATGAACCGATACCGCAAGGTGGAGGCAATCGATAAAACTGAGCCCAGTTCGGATTGAGGGCTGCAACTCGCCCTCATGAAGTTGGAATCGCTAGTAATGGCGCATCAGCTACGGCGCCGTGAATACGTTCCCGGGCCTTGTACACACCGCCCGTCACATCATGAAAGCCTGTTGTACCCGAAGTGGCCTCGTGTCCCTAAGGTATGGCCGGTGATTGGGATGAAGTCGTAACAAGGTAGCCGTAGGGGAACCTGCGGCTGGATCACCTCCTTTCTAAGGAGCAGTGCTCGCACTTCTCTGCTCCAACCTCTTCGGAGGATCTGGACAAAGATGCTGCAGCGCTAGGTCGAACGCTAAATCGATCCGCAAGGACCGACACGCGTTCAAACCCTCCAGACTCGAAAGAGTCCAGAGGTCTCAACGTTACGCACAATTCAGTCTGGATTTGCTTGTACTTTGTCTCCGGGAAAATCATCTCCTGATGAAATTTTCCCCTCCAGCATCACTTCAAAACATGCGACGAAAACTCGTCGCCTTGTTCTTTGCAAACAATAATTTTTGGAAGAAAGAAAGGGCACCCACCCTTGACCTCATCGCCCGACCCGCACTAACTTGTGTCGGCAGAAACGGGGACATAGCTCAGTTGGTAGAGCGGTAGCTTTGCAAGCTATAGGTCAGGGGTTCGAATCCCCTTGTCTCCACGCCTGCGCCGGGCAGTAGGCTAAAGTAAAGAAAGCATTTAGATAACACCAGGGCCTGTAGCTCAGTTGGTTAGAGCATGCGCTTGATAAGCGCAGGGTCACTGGTTCGAGCCCAGTCAGGCCCACCAGCACACCTTCCAAAAATAAAACGATTTCGCTCTCGAATGGTTGGCCACAAGCCAGGCACCGAAAGCAAACCTGCAAAAGTCAGTCTAACACGCAAGTGTTTTACTGCCCTGCGCAGCAGTTCTTTGAAAATTATAGGTAAAGTAAATTAACTGAGTCTTTTTATAGATTCTGCAGCTAGTAACTGCAGCGTCTGTCTAAAAGCTCGGGTAAATACAACTTTATGCTGAGGCGTCTGAAAGTGCCCGGGCCTTAACAACCTGGGCAAAATAAGAGAACAATTGATCAAGCTACAAAGAGCGTATGATGAATGCCTTGGCGCCAAGAGGCGATGAAGGACGTGGAAAACTGCGATAAGCCTCGGGGAGCGGTAAGCACGCTGTGATCCGAGGATTTCCGAATGGAGTAATCCTATGCGATTAATCTCGTATAACTCCCGTGTGAATACATAGCACGGGTAGAGCAACACCCGGTGAAGTGAAACATCTCAGTAACCGGAGGAAAAGAAAGAGAATCGATTCCGTAAGTAGTGGCGAGCGAAAGCGGAACAGCCCAAACCAGAAAGCTTGCTTTCTGGGGTTATAGGGCCACGACATGGTAGTGTGGAGGTTAGAGGAAGCGGATGGAAAGTCGCTCCAAAGAAGGTGAGAGACCTGTACTCGAAAACCAAAACACACCTAGTGGTACCCTGAGTAACGCGATGCACGTGAAACTTCGCGTGAAGTGAGACCGACCACGGTCTAAGGCTAAATACTCCTTGGCGACCGATAGTGAACAAGTACCGCGAGGGAAAGGTGAAAAGTACCGCTGTGAGCGGAGTGAAATAGTACCTGCAATCATATGCTTACAAGGTGTCAAAGCCCGCAAGGGTGATGGCGTGCCTTTTGCTTAATGAGTCTGCGAGTTACTGTCAGTGGCGAGTCTAAGCCCCTCTGGGGTGGAGGCGTAGCGAAAGCGAGTCCGAAATGGGCGAATAAGCCGCTGGTAGTAGACCCGAAGCGGAGGTGATCTACTCATGGTCAGGCTGAAGGTTGCTTAACCGCAACTGAAGGGCCGAACGGGTGAATGTTGAAAAATTCTCCGATGAACTGTGAGTAGGAGCGAAAGACTAATCAAACCCCGTGATAGCTGGTTCTCTCCGAAATAGCTTGAGGGCTAGCCTCGTGCGCTGACCGATGGAGGTAAAGCACTGGTTGGACTATGGTCCCTAACGGGATACTGAATCCAGTCAAACTCTGAATGCCATCGGGTGCAGCACGGGAGTCAGACGGTGGGGGATAAGCTTCATCGTCGAAAGGGAAACAGCCCAGACCGCCAGCTAAGGTGCCTAAATACCGCTTAGTGGAAAGGATGTTAGGTTTCTATAACAGTGAGGATGTTGGCTTAGAGGCAGCCATCATTTAAACAGTGCGTAATAGCTGACTCATCGAGAGACTTGGCGCCGAAAATGATTGGCGATCAAGCGGTATACCGAAGCTGCGGATACATATTTATTTCGATAGATATGCATGGTAGGAGAGCGTTCTTGGTACTGTGAAGCGGTAGGGAAACCATCCGTGGAGTGCCCAGAAGTGAGGATGCAGACATGAGTAGCGACAAGACAGGTTGAATTCCTGTCCGCCGTAAACCCAAGGTTTCCTGGGGAAGGTTCGTCCTCCCAGGGTTAGTCGGGATCTAAGTCGAGGCCGTAAGGCGTAGGCGATGACCAGCAGGTTCAATATTCCTGCACCACCGACATTTTAACCGGGATGACGCAAGAACAGAGACGGGCGAGGTGTTGATTATCCTTGTCCCGCAAGGGGACGTGAGGGCGCAAGCTCGAGCGGATCCGTTGACGTTTTTGCCGAGAAAAGTCCCGGCGTATACTAAGGTGCCCGTACCGGAAACCGACACAGGTGGGTGAGTAGAATATACTAAGGCGCGTGAGTGAAATCTCTTGAAGGAACTCGGCAAGTTAGCCCCGTAACTTCGGAAGAAGGGGCGCCCTCGCAAGAGGGCCGCAGTGAAATGAGTCAACCGACTGTTTAACAAAAACACAGCTCTCTGCTAAGTCGCAAGACGACGTATAGGGAGTGACACGTGACCAATGCGGAAAGATTACGGTAAGGGGTCAGCCGCAAGGCGAAGCTCTGAGCCCAAGTCCCCGTGAATGTCGGCCGTAACTATAACGGTCCTAAGGTAGCGAAATTCCTTGTCGGGTAAGTTCCGACCTGCACGAATCGTGTAACGAGTTGACTGCTGTCTCCAAGAGAAGCTCAGCGAAGTTGTAGTGGCGGTGAAGATGCCGCCTACCCGCAGCAGGACGGAAAGACCCCGTGCACCTTTACTGTATGCTGTTACTGGATTTTTATTCGGGATACTTAGCGTAAGTGGGAGACTTTGAAGGGCGGATCTCGGTTCGCCCTGAGTCGACGATGAAACACCACCTTTTCTGCGTGAAGATTCTAACCGTTAGCCCTGAAGCGGGCGACGGGACAATGGCAGCGGGTCAGTTTGACTGGGGCGGTTTCCTCCCAAAGAGTAACGGAGGAGTTGTAAGGTTCCCTCAGCTTGGTTGGCAATCAAGCGTCGAGCATATGGGTAGATGGGAGCTTAACTGTGAGACACACACGTCGAACAGATACGAAAGTAGCACCAAGTGATCCGGTGGTAGAATGTGGAATTGCCATCGCTCAACGGACAAAAGGTACGCCGGGGATAACAGGCTTATCGCTTCCAAGAGTTCATATCGACGAAGCGGTTTGGCACCTCGATGTCGGCTCATCGCATCCTGGGGCTGGAGAAGGTCCCAAGGGTCCGGCTGTTCGCCGGTTAAAGCGGTACGCGAGCTGGGTTCAGAACGTCGTGAGACAGTTCGGTCCTTATCCGCTGTGGGCGCAGGAGATTTGAGGGGTTCATTCCTTAGTACGAGAGGACCGGGAATGACGAACCACTGGTGTTCCGGTTGTCGTGTCAACGGCAGCGCCGGGTAGCTATGTTCGGAAAGGATAAGCGCTGAAAGCATCTAAGCGCCAAGCCTATCCCAAGATTATATCTCCCCATTAAGGTCCAGGTAGACCACCTGGTTGATAGGACGCAAGTGTATACATAGCAATATGAGAGCTAAGCGTTACTAATTACCTGATTGGCTTGATCTTGCCCGGCCCAAGTTTGTTTCCTCTTCGGAGGAGCCAGACACTGGGCTGGGAACAACAAGATCGTTTGCCTCGCAAAAAGTAAGTATTTATTTTTCGAGCCGTTTGTTTTTTAAATAACGGCCCTTTACCTATAATTTTCAGGGAACACCCCTTGTTCTTTGAAACCGAAAGTCGCATCAAGATGACACCAGAAATTCTGCGAAGAACCGGTAAGCTCCGCTTTAGGCGAAGCTTAACTGCCCTGCGCAGCAGTCTGGTGACCTTAGAAGCGTGGCCCCACCCGTTCCCATTCCGAACACGGAAGTGAAACGCGCGTTCGCCGATGGTAGTGCATCTCTAGGTTGTGCGAGAGTAGGTCGTTGCCAGTACCATGAACCCCGAGGAAGGAAACTTCTTCGGGGTTCTTTTTTTATGTCCGTCATCATGGACTTGCCGAAGGATCTCAAACCATTCCTTCCTTCAGTATCCCTTGAGCAAAATAATTGGAGATACTTCGACAAGCTCAGGATGGCGGATGATAAATCCCGCTATTTCCTTGCCGCATGTCGCTGAGTTTGGCTTCATACTAGGATGACAAAGGCATGTCTGGCGTTCGCCTTTTTCTGTCTCAGCCTGGCGCATCCGCTACAGGCATTTGATTGGGGGACAGCCACGGTCAATGGTCGCGAATACGTCACGCTCCAGTCTTTCTGCAACTTCTACGGGTTTTCCTACCAAACGCCTTCGGGTAACGAGTTTGAGAGCCGAAATACGCAGCATACGATCAGGTTCAAGGCGGGAACCAGCGAGTTATATCTTGATGGAGTCCATTACGTCCTGAGTTTTCCCATCGAGAACGGCGATCATGATTTGTTGGTGTCGCGCATGGACGTGATTAAACTTTTTGAACCAGTTCTGCGCCCCACGGAAGTTTCCGGACGTCATGCCATTCGCGGGGTGGTCATTGATGCGGGGCACGGCGGTTCGGATAACGGCGCGACCAGCAGGTTGGGCGCGGAAAAAGATTACACGTTGGACACGGCTTTTTTGCTGGAAAAAATTTTACGCGGGCAGGGGATCAAAACTGTTTTTACGCGTCGTTCGGATGTTTTTGTCGATCTCTACGAGCGGGTGCACATCGCCTCCTTTTACCCCGATTATGCCTTTGTCAGCATCCACTTCAATTCGGCCACACCGGAGGCGCGGGGATTGGAGACTTATTGTCTTTCACCGCGCGGGGCAGCTTCCACATCCTCCGCCTATTTGACCCGTTCCGACATCCAGAAACTTCCCGGCAATGACTATGATCCACTGAACATTTTATTAGCTTCCATGGTTCACTCGGAAATCATCAAACTCAATTCGGGCGATACCACGGCGGATCGAGGGGTCAAGCGGGCGCGATTTGTCGTCATCAAACAAAATATCCTGCCTGCCATCCTAGTTGAAGGTGGCTTTGTTTCCAATCACATGGAGGCGGCGCAAATCAACACCTTGGGATATAGGCAGCGATTGGCGGAAGCGATTGCCCGAGGTTTGATCAGGTATATGAATGTGATGGGTGGAAAAAGGATGTCGTTGCCGGATTCCAACCCGGATCAAAATTTGGCACCCGCACCGTCCAAAACAATCGTCCCGGCATCTGTGGCACCTTCAGGTCTGTCCCATGATCCAAGCGTTCCCAGGAATAGTGGCAGGACAGTTATCTCATCAGATCCGACACCGAAGTTGGTGGCCCCATCCACCACGCTGGAAACGCCCAAGACGAAAAAGAGCAAAACAAAGAAAGAGGTAATCCCCTCTGGAACATCCCCTGCCGATGTAACGCCGGGCACTTCAGCGGTGGTTCACACCGGAGCGGTGATACCCAGCAAACCGCTTAATTTAAACGAACCAGCAGTCCCTTCTTCCAGTCCCGGTGCCGAACAAGCTCCCGCTGAACCGGACGAGCCTCCCGTGGTCAATATTTATCCCACCACGCCGGCAAAATCATCGACGGGTTCCGATCCAACATCTCCCACGGTATCGACTTCTCCGCCAGTTTCGAGCCGTACGAGATCAGGCACCAACACCGTCAATCCACCAGCTTCACCTTCGACCAGTAATCCATGAATACGTCTCTTTCCGATTGCCCGATAGGCGCCTTCGATTCCGGTGTTGGCGGGTTGACCGTCGTCCAGGCCATGCGCGAATTGCTGCCCTCAGAGGACATTCTTTATCTGGGCGACACAGCGCGCGTTCCTTACGGCAATAAATCGCCCGATACGATTATCCGGTATTCGCGCGAAAACATGGCTTACCTGCGTAGCCACGGAGTGAAGGCGGTGGTGGTGGCTTGCAATACCGCTTCGGCCCATGCGCTGGCGGTTCTGCAAAAGGAATCGGACATCCCGGTCATAGGCGTGATTGCCCCGGGCGTAGAGGCGGCGCTCTCGGCAACCCGTAATCAGCGGATCGGCATTATTGGCACACATGGAACGATCCAGAGCGAGGCGTATCAAAACCTGCTGCGCCAATCCCGGTCAGAGGTGATGATTACGGCCATCGCCGCGCCGCTCCTCGTGTCTCTCGTGGAAGAGGACTGGCTTTCGCATCCCGCCACGCATCTTATCCTGGAGGAATACTTGGCTCCGATGAAAGCAGCGCGAGTCGATACCGTGGTGCTGGCTTGCACACATTATCCGTTGTTGAAACCGCTGGCTCAACGGATTCTCGGCCCCGAAGTGGTTTTGGTCGATTCCGCTCAAAACGCTGCCGCTGCCCTTGCCCGGACGTTGGAAACTTCCGCGATCAAGCGTTCTTCCGGATCCGGGAAAGGCCGAATCACCATTTGTGCGACCGATCTTCCGGCGCAATTCTCACGTTTGGTCGAACGCTTTCTTGGAGAGAAAATTAAAAAGATCAGCCAGGTGAGTTTAAGTTAGGTAATGTCTTTAGCGGATAACTGGAGCATTCCATCTCGGCACATCACTCCACAAATAGTAATCCGCTGCCTGTGCCGAATAATTGGTAAAAGCAGGAAGAGGAAAGGAGGGGGGCAGGCTTACTCCAATAACAATGGGAAGCCATTCGTGGTATTCACCAGAAACCGAGGTTAAATTGCTCATGGGTGCATCCCACGTGACGGGTGTCAGAAGCATAATGCCGGTGGGGCAGTAGGTATCGTGGAAATTTTCAAAATCCTTGACCGAATCAGGTAGCCAAAGTGATGCGCGATCTCCGTACCAGGCGGTGGCCCACGGCATATCCGAAGTCACCCATTCATCGGGGCGCACAAAATGTGCAACCTGGTTATCAAAAAATGGAACGTAGGGAGGGTAATTGTAGTATCTGGTATTATTATTACGACCACTTATGGTCAAAATGAGCGGTGCCGTGATAAGCCCCACCACCGCAATAATGGCTGTATTGTTCAGAAGCCAGAGCTGCAGATCCAGGCGATCAAGAAGAATAAAAAAGAAAGCGCTGCCAATGACAACCATGGCGGGGAAAAGCACGACCAGGGTATTCCAAGGCCCTATTGTTGCAGGGCTGGATGTCCCCATGTTATTGACGGCAATAATGCAAAAAGCACTGCCGATAATAAACCAGCGGAATGCATTCACTCGCCGCCGTCTAAATCGATGCAGGATACTGGCCGCGAACAGCAGAATCATCGGATTGGATCCCAAGAGATCCCATCCATGTTCAAAGTGCCAGCTAAAGCCGAGGAGCTCTTTTCTACTTAAACCCTTAAGCATCTGCTCGTATCCAGGAATGCTGGTCTGGCAAAAGATCTGATTGTCTTTGTATCTATCTTCGCCGTAGAGCAATTGAGATAGATTAGATCCCAGGGGATTGCCGCAAACCGCGTACATATGCCAAAACCAGGGAACAACAAGTCCAATCACTATGATTGCGACGAGTGGAAGTAACAAAAAATTAGTTCGCGGTACCAGGGCCACAAAAAGTAGAAGAGGTACCAGGAGAACCAAAAGATGCAGTCGGGTCAGGCAAGCGGCGGCAAGGAGAAGGCTTGCGATAAGGGCCCAAATCCAGGCGGGCCAAAAAGGCTCATCATTTTCAAAATGATCTTCCGCCACACAAAAAAGTTTCAATGAGACAAACAGCAACGCCGTGACCAGAAATATCAGGACGTTGGTTGAAAGCGCGGTGATCGAATATTGCCAGATTATATCCGATCCGAGAAAGGCCATGAGGGATATCCAGGCGACCCGTTCATCAAAAAGAACACGGCTCAGTCCAAAAACAAAGAATGCTGTCAGAAGTATAAAAATTTGATTGAACACGGGGATAAAAATATCTCCCGAGTACATATGTTTGGTGCCGATCTCTTGCCACGTTTGATCAAATTGAGGGCGGATCAATTGGAACCAACCGGCAAGCAGATAGGGATAACCTGGCGCATTGTAGGTATCCGGAATGATACGTGGGGTTCCAGCAGGAAATTGATTCGCGGGAAAGAGTTTCCCCGTCGTTTGGGCGGCATGCTCATTAAGCTGAACAAGTGCAAGAGGGCGTAAAAATTTCGTGGTAAATCCCGATCCGGTGGCAACTTGACGCGCCAGTTGGGCATTATCCATGGACTGAGCGTCGTTCAGCCCATGATAAACCTCACAATCGTAAAATAGAGCAACGACAAGAAGGGTTACGGCGAGGGGGGCAATGCGAGCAATCGCCCGGGCTTTCCCTACCTCAATTTCATGCAAAATGGCCTGGATGATATTCATGAGTGTTATATCTGATAAGCCTTGATTTTGCGGTGAAGGGTGCGCCGACTTATACCTAGCAGTTTGGCGGCTTCCGTCACGTTCCGATCTGTCAAGTGAAGTGCCTGTTGAATAAAACTCTTTTCCAAGGTTTCCAAATTTAAGTTGGACTGGGCGGATGGTACACCACTTTGCGCCGGGCTCAATAGCGTATTAGATTGCCCCAGGATACGCGCTGGCAGGTCACGTACTCCGATGCGTTCCCCGCGGCAAAGGGCCACCGCGTGTTCGATGGCGGCGCGCAGTTCGCGCACATTGCCCGGCCAATCGTAGCGTTGGAGCGCTTCCTGGGCATCCATCGAAAGGCCGGAGATGCGCTTATGGTTTTGGCGGGAGTATTCCTGAACAAAAGCATTGATGAAAAGCGGAATGTCTTCGCGTCGTTCGCGCAGGGGGGGCAGGTGGATCGGTACAACATCGAGACGATAGAAAAGATCTTCGCGGAATTTGCCCTCGCGCACCTGCGCCTCAAGATTTTTATTCGTTGCCGCCACCACCCGCACATCCACCTTCAAGTTTTGATTGCTGCCGACGCGCTGGATGGTTTGTTCGCCGAGGGCCCGCAAAAGCTTCACTTGGGTCACGGCATCAATCTCACCGATCTCATCGAGAAAGATGGTGCCGTGAGTCGCTTCCTCAAAACGCCCGATGCGCCGTTCGATGGCGCCGGTAAAGGCTCCCTTCTCATGGCCGAACAATTCACTTTCAAGCAACTGGGGGGAAAGGGCCGCGCAATGCACAGCGACAAAACGCGCCGACTTGCGTGGACTGAGCATGTGGAGCGACTGGGCCACTAATTCCTTGCCCGTGCCGCTTTCCCCCTCGATCAGGACGGTGGCGTTGGTGGGCGCAACCTGCCTGATACGATCATAAATCTCCACCATCGCGGGTGCGTTGCCGATAAGCTTCTCCAGTCCAAATTTCTTATCGAGTTCCTCGCGCAGTTGCAGATTTTCCGTTTCGACTTTACGGGAGTGAAGGGCGCGAGTCAGCACGACATCGAGTTTTTCAAGATCGAGGGGCTTGGTGATGTAATCGTAAGCGCCGCGTTTCATCGCCTGCACGGCGACTTTTTCGGAGCCGTAGGCGGTCATCAGCACGCAGACCGGCGGGTGGGAAATGGATTGCGCCCGCACCAAAAGATCCAGGCCTTCGGTTCCTCCCATCAGCCGGAGATCGGTGAGAAGCACATCGACTGGCTGTGATTCGAGAACGTTCATCGCTGTCGTTACGTCAGGCGCAAGATAGATGTCGAATTTACCATCAAAGTATCGCCGCAAGCCGTCCCGTGTATTTTTTTCATCCTCGACGACGAGCAGGGTCGGGAGATTATTTTTCACCTCGGAGGTCACGCGGTGCCTTCCTTGAGTTCAGGGGGGATCGTTTTTGTTGCGGATTCATCACCCGAACCGAGGAGCCGGACACGTCGTTCCAACAGAGGCAAAAGAATGCGTGCCGTTGTGCCGCGCCCCGGTTCGCTCAGGAGTTCGAGATGTCCCCCGTGTTCGTGAAGAATGCGCTGCACGATGAAAAGCCCGAGTCCCGTGCCGTCCTTTTTACGCGTGAAGTAAGGTTCGGTGATGTGCGCCATGTCTTCGGTCGAAATCCCGGTGCCGTTATCCTCAAAGGAAATTTGCAGATGCGTGTCGGAACGCGATGTGGTTACCCGCAGAATGCCGCCGTGGCTGAGGGCTTGCACGGCATTTTTGATCAGATTGTAAAAAGCCTGCTTGAGCTGATCGGGATTGGCCGGGATCAGGGGCAATCCCTCGGTAAATTCCTCCTGCAGGATGACATCGCGATCCTTGATCTCGGGTTGAAGAAAAGAAAGCGATTCCTCCACGACCTGGTTGATGCTGACCATCGAACGCGTGGCATGCGCGGGACGAACCGCGCGAAGAAATTGATTGATAATTGTATCGAGTCGCCCCACTTCGCTCCGCGCAACGCGGATCGATTCGAGCAAATTGTCATCCTCGCCAGCGCTTGCCTGCCGGTTGCGAAGATCGCGCTCAAGCAGTTGAAGATGGATATTGAGCGAATTCAACGGATTACCGAGTTCATGGGCGACTCCGGCGGCAAGAAGGGTGACCGCGTTAAGTTTCTCGGACTCGATTGCTTCGCGGGCCTGGGCCCGATTCGTCGTGAGATCGTGAAAAATAATCGCATAGCCGAGCAGGGAGGTATCCTTGTCCTCGAGCGGTACAAGATAAAAATTAAGGTAACGTTGCTGGGGATAAAAAACTTCCAGGTCACGATTCACCACACGCCCCTCGGCCAGTATCCTGGGCCAGTCGAGTTCCTTGAGATGTTGAGCCATCGGTGTGCCCATCGCTTTTGCCGGATCAATGCCAAGCAACGTGGTGATGGCATGGTTGAGATAGCGGATTTTGCCTTGGGAATCGACGACCACGATTCCTTCCTGAAGCGTATTGAAGATCGTCTCAAAAAAGCCCTTCTCGTTGTTCAGGCGTTGCAGATAAGCCTGAAGATCCTCCTGACCGACGCGGTCGATCCGGTTGATAAGCTTGTCCAGGAAGGTGTTTTTCACGGCGAGGAGGAGAAGGCGGTCCGGTGCCTGATTCTAACTTACAGCCAATGCTTGCGCCGCAACCAGGCGACAAGTCCGACGGTGCTCACGAGATCCACGATCACGGCTACCAGATAAGCATCGGGCATTCTATACTCGGGCATCTGCAAATTCATTCCGTACCATGTACCGATCAGCAAGGTTGGAGATGTCAGCGCGGTAAGCAGAGTCAGTATTTTAATAACTTCATTGGTCTCGTAAGAGGCCTTGTTCAGGAAAACATCTAGAGTGAGATAGAGTTGGTCGCTCAAAGTGGCGGCCGTACTGTCGATGCGATTTAAATTGCCGTGCAGATCGCGAAAATAGGGAAGTAGCACGGGCCGGATCAGCTTGAATTCACCCCGGGCCATCCGGTTCACAACATCGCGCTGCGGATGAACAATCTGCTGCAAGTCGGAAAGCTCTTTTTTGCGCTCGCGGAATTCGCGAATCACCGTGGGCTCGGAGTGTCGCGCAATAAAGACAGAATCTTCCAGGGTACGAATTTCGTTGGTCAGGTCATTAAGCACCGGTTGATACGCATCGATCATCGTATCGAGAAGAAAATGGGCCAGGCGATCCATGCCGCGCGTGATCGCCACGGGATTTTTTTGAATTCGCTCGATGGTGCTTGTGACCATCGACAGGGGTTCCGAGTGATGGGTGACCAAAAAAGATTTCCCGATGAAAAAATCGAGTTCCGTCGTGCGAAAGTGCTCTTCCTTGTTGAAGGCCACGGCATGCATCACCAGAAAGAGGTAATCCTCGTAATCCTCGATTTTGGGGTAACGGCTGACGGAAAGACAATCCTCGATGGCGAGGGGGTGGAAAGAGAAGACGTCTTCCAAAATAGTTTTTGTTTCCTCTGCGGTGGGTGAAAAAAGATTGACCCAGATGAGCAACCCTTTATCGGCCCGAACGAGTTTTAAGGCGTCGCTATCGAGATTGCTGGCGACGAGCTTCCCGTCATTAAACACGAAAGATTGGATCATAAAGCAGAAAAGGGTAGAAGTAGGGCGGTCTGGATGGTTGGGCAACCATTTTTGATAAAGGCATCTTATTTACTCTCATTCGAGATGAATCTTCAAGCCTCCAACGGCTTTCGACACCTTTTCACCATAAAAATATGTAAAAAGAGCCTTGCAAGAGCACAAAAAATCGCTTTGATGCTCTTCTGTATGCCGAAACGTTCCCTTATTATCGGTCTCATCGCGTTCACTTCACTACTTGGCAATCGTCTGGTCATCGCAGGTGACGAAGTCATTTCCACTCAAACTGCGCCCGTACCGGAACAGCAGGGAACCGTCATGACGGGTGATAGCAGTGAAAAAACAAAGTTTTATACGATTTCAGCCTCTCTTCGAGAGGGATATGACGATAATATTTTTACCGCAAAATCACACAAGGTGGACAGCTTTACGACCGATTTTTCGCCCACTATTCTTTTGGATTTTCCAATGGATAGTAGTGATTTTTCACTCCGCTATACTTTTGATGTGACCTATTTTGAAAATCGTCCCGGCGATCAATTCGACCTAAATCACGAGTTTGTGGCGCGGTACAATCATGCGTTTTCAGAGCGTTACAATCTCGATGTGCGTGAGCAATTCCATTATTACACCGAGCCTGGGTTAATGGATTCTACTGGCACTCTTTTCCGCAATGGCGCCTATATCGATAATCTCTCCTCGGTGGAATTTACTGCCAAGTGGACTCCGCTGGTGGGTTCCGTTACCACCTATACGAACAATGTTGTGGCCTATCAGGATTCGGCGATCGCCATCGAGCAGAACAACATGCAAAATACTGTGAATCAGGATATTAATTTTGCCATTCTGCCAACCTACTCGCTCGTTTTTGGCGGTATTTTTGACAATGTTTCTTACGAATCAATTTCGCGGGGCTATACCAACTACACAGGCAATGTGGGTGTTGATTGGCAGACTACTCCTTCATTGGTCATCGGCTTCCGGGGTGGCGGTACCATCACGGATGGGCAAAATGTAGGCACGTCGTCCTCGCCTTACGCATCGTTGACAGCCAACTGGCGTCTCGGTCAGCGCAGTTCCCTTGATTTCAATTATGTTCATAATGTCGTCAACACCGACGTGATTGCCGCCGTTGGGCAGGAGGCGGATCGGGTTACCTCGAAATTCAAATACGACATTACGCCCAGTATTTCAGCCCACTTGGAGGGCATCTTCACTCATAGCGACTACACGGCAAAATTGATTCTGCCCGGCACCGTCCCAAGCTTTACCGAGGATGTCCTCGCTGTTGATGCGGGGCTGGACTATCACTTTAATAAAAACTTCGATTTTGACATGGGATATACCTTCACCAATGTCTCCTCACAGCTTGCTTTCCGAGAATATACGCGTGATCAGGTTTACTTGGGCGTACGAGGGACCTATTGATCTTCTGTTTTTGGGTGCTATTTTAAGGTTCACAAGGCGGAAGAAATTCTCCTATGCTTGAAAATTCCGATAATACGATAAATTTGCGGGAATATTTTAAGGTCATCCGCAGCCGTCTCTGGGTGATTTTCACTATTTTTATCCTGACCACCGTCAGCGGTACCTACGTTATCGAGCAGGTTCTCCCGAAGATTTACACGGCTACCTCCAAGATTCAGGTTTTTCCTCGAAACGATCCAAACATACCGGGTTTTCTTGGCCCTCAGGCACCGCCTTTTGATCCTATTGCCTTTCAGTCTGCATTGGAAATTTTGCAGTCAGGAGATGTCATGAATCCGGTCATCAAAGATTTAAAACTCGATGAGGTTTGGGCCAAACGGGATTTTAAATCAAATATGGCAAGCCTTCCCCCCTCGTTGGCATTGGAATATATGCACAGGAAGGTTTCGATCGATTACGAACGTGGAACCAATATTCTCGAAATTAGCGCCGATAGCCAGGATAACCAGGAAGCATCCAATATCGCCAATGCCATAGCGGATCGATACAAGGCCCTGCGCGATGATGAGGAGAATAAACGCAATGGTAGCGGTGAGGATGCCTATCGCGAAAAAATAGCAACGCAGCAGAAATTGGTGGAGGAAAAGAGAGCGATCGTGGAAACGATGCAGAAAGATATGCACGCCAAAGGCATAGACATTGCCGATGTTGATGGTAACTCTCTCCGGAATGAACAGGATCTCTCTCAACGCCAGAGGGATTTGCTGGCTGCCAAGCAAGATGCCGATAACCGTCGTGTTTTAGTGGAGCAAGTTAAAGGCCTGAATGACGACGATTTTATCAATACGATGATCGCCATCGGGCGTGATGGAGGCAACATCACCGCTTTGCGTGCAAGCGCTTTCAAGCTGGAAAGTGACATCGCCAATCTGCTCAAGGAAGGTTTTGATGAAAATCATCCCCGCGTTGAATCTGCGCGAGCGGAACTTGCGCGTCAACGCGAGCAAATCACGGAGATGATTGCGGGAATGCGTCGTGCCATTGTGGTGGATGTCGCGATGGCTGAGCAACGGGAGGCAGGACTGAAACAAATAGTGACAGATCTGACTTTGAAAATCGCAGCGGATCAGGGTAATGAGCTGGCACCTTATCGCGAAGCCTTACACGAACGCGACAAGCAGCAGAGTCTTCTTGACGCTTACACCATTCATTTAAATGAGCTTCAACTCGATCGCTCTCTCGTGCAAAGCCCGGTCAGAATCTTTTCTCGCGCTTCCCCACCGGATCATCCATCCAAGCCCAATAAGTCACTCTTGACGATGATTACTGTCGCGGCAGGTATCTTTTTTGGAATCGTCGTTGCCTTCCTCATCGAATATCTCGATACCAGTATCAAAACGATGGCGGACGCTGAACAGCTCCTCGGGTTGCCGGTTTTAACCGTCATTCCCAATAAAGGCGGACCCATACCACTGAACGAGGAGTCGGCGCGATTACCCCATGCCGAAGGCTACCGAATTCTGCGAGCCAAGCTCAATTTGAAGGTGGAGAATGGCATTGGGCCGGCTCTTTCCGTGCTTAGCGGAGGCCCCGGCGAGGGTAAATCGACCACGATTTACAATCTGGCCGTCGTATGCGCCCAGGCGGGCCAATCTGTTATTTTGGTTGATTGCGATCTGCGTCGTCCGACCATCCACGATCTGCTCAACATGCCCAATGACCATGGCGTGGCCAACTATCTGAGAGGCGATGGCGATGCGGTGGAGTTTATTCAGCAAACGTCTCTTCCTTCCCTGCATGTTTTAACCGCCGGGGCCGCGCCGAGTTCCGAGGTTGGCTCCCTCTCAGGTGATAAAATCCGCCACATGCTTGATGATTTGAAACAACGCTATGACATCGTGTTGATCGATTCCCCGCCAGTGCTTGGCATCAGCGACGGTTCGATTATCGCGCGTGAAGTCGATTACGTTATTCTCGTCATTCAACACCGTCGCTATCCGCGCGATATTTCCCTCAGGGCCAAGCGTGCCATAGAGGAAGTGCACGGCAATTGCATCGGAATGGTGCTAAACAGCGTGGCCATTAAGAGCGATGATTCCTACTACTACTACAGCAATTACGGGAATTATTATAAAAAAGCGGATCGTCAAAAAACCAGGAAGCACGCGAATGGCGCCAAGACCAATGGCAAACCCAGCCTGGTTTCCAGCCGTCAAAAAGACAGTGATAGTGACGAATTTTAAATTATGTTCTTAAATACACTTCGTCGTTTGGGCATCGTCGTCAGTTGCGTACTCCTCACTGGCTGTGGAGGTATGTCGTCCTCCACACCTACTCAGAATCAAGTTGATCCACTTCCTGCGCCATCGCCGAGTGTTGGGGTGGGCGGTAACTCTGGTGATCTGATACGGGTGGGTGATAAACTCACCATTAAATTAACCGGGGTTCCGGATGCAGGTACTTTTGACGAAGTGGCAATTCCCGCCACGGGTGATATTTCCATGGCACTTCTAAAAGACCGTACATTTCATGCGGTTGGCCGCACAACGGATGATTTGGCTCAGGAAATAATGGCGGCTTACAAAGAGAAAAAAATTTATACCTTTCCGCACATTACGATCCTTTTCGAAGAACGTTATGTCAATGTGGGAGGTGACGTTCGCACCCCCCAGCGTGTGGTTTATACCTCGGATCTGACCCTTCTGGGTGCCATCAATGCCTGCGGCGGTTTTACGGAGTATGCGAAACGAGGCGCGGTACGCATTCTCCGCCCCGGACAGCAGCCTTTTATCGTTAACGCTACAGATGCTGCCAAGAATCAGGGTGCTGATCCTCATTTGCAGCCAGGGGATCAAATCTACGTTCCCCGCTCGCCGTTTTAAGGTTCCTGCTGGCATAGTTTCAGACGCTGAATCACCGTGCGAGGAAACTATTCTCGGGGATCGTGTCCGGTAAAGTTGTTTCGTAAGCGCCACGTCTCTACTTATAAGCCCCATGCTCGCCAAACGCGTCATCCCCTGTCTCGATGTCCATAACGGGCGCGTTACCCGCGGTCAACAATTTGGCCGGGCAGAGGAAAATGGCCTGCGTAACGTGGGAGACCCGGTTGAACTGGCCATCCGCTACAACGATCAGGGGGCAGACGAGCTCGTCTTTTTTGACATCACCGCATCGTCTGAAGGCCGCAAATCCATTATTGAGGTCATTGAGCGTACCGCTGACCGCTGTTTCATGCCACTAACAGTGGGAGGAGGCGTGCGTACGGTGGAAGATATGCGGACACTTTTGCGCGCTGGCGCCGATAAAATCAGCCTCAATTCGGCGGCACTGGTCCGCCCTGAAATCATTTCCGACGGTGCCGGGGCTTTTGGCCGGCAATGCATGGTTGTCTCCATTGATGCAAAAAAGACCGCGCCAGGCGAATGGTCCGTCTTTTCTCGCGGTGGACGTGAACGGACTTCCTGGGAAGCCCGTGCCTGGGCGCAAAAGGCTGTGGCATTGGGGGCGGGGGAAATCGTTCTCAATAGTATCGATTCAGACGGCATGCAGACCGGCTACGATCTCGAAATCACCCGCCTGATCAGCGAAATGGTTCCCGTGCCCGTCGTGGCCAGCGGGGGTGCCTGGGAATTAAGCCATTTCACGGCGGTGCTCGATCAGGGGAAGGCAGACGCCGTTCTGGCCGCCAGCGTCTTTCACTATGGCAAATTCACCATTGGCGAAGTCAAATCCTACATGGCTGCTCACAATGTCCCGGTCAGGCTGTAGGAATATTTTTGGATAGTCTCTAGCTGGAACTCCTTGTCACTAAACGGCTCTCCGCCTATTTTTGCTGCATGACCCGCTACGCGCAGCAACTCGGTGCCCGCTTCATGCGCATGCTCCAGATGGCAGGACAGATTGTTTTTCTATTTCAAGATACCATCCGATGCCTCTTCCATTACCGGATTCGTCTCCAACTCCTCATTCACCAGATCGATTTTATCGGGGGAAAATCAGTGCCTGTCGTCATTATTACCGGCGGTTTTATCGGTGCGGTTTTTGCCGCCCAGACCGAATTTCAATTCAAGGATCTGGGACTTAGCTCCGGTGTTGGACCCGTGGTGGCCATTGCCATGTGCCGGGAATTGGGGCCGGTGTTGTGCGCACTCATGATCGCGGGCCGGGTCGGATCGGCCATGGCCGCAGAATTGGCCACGATGAAAATCACCGAGCAGATCGACGCGCTGCGTTCGCTCGCGGTTTATCCCACGGAATATCTCATCGTCCCGCGCTTTCTTGCCATGCTCATTTCCATGCCCGTTTTGGTCGGCCTGGCCATCCTTTGCGGCATCGGTTCCGGTTACTATGTTGCCGTCGATATTCTCTCGGTGCCCGGCGTTTACTACTGGGACAACATGGTCAAGTACACACACGCCAAGGATGTCTGGATCGGCTTGGTCAAAGGATTCTTTTTCGGCATCATCATTCTATTCGTGGGTTGCAACAAAGGCCTGGAGGCTTCGCAGGGGGCTGAAGGCGTCGGCCTGGCGACTACCGAAGCCGTCGTTGATTCCTTCATCATCGTTTTGATCGCGAATTTTTTCTTCACTTTCCTACTCAACGCTCTTCTTTAAACCTCCCGTGACCGATTCCACTTCCCAATCCAAATCCCCGCCACTGGTGCGTCTTGTTGGCGTGGAGAAAAAACTCGGTCGCCAAAAAGTATTGCGCGGTGTCGATCTCGAAATTCGCGAGGGAGAAAACCTCGTCGTTATCGGACGTAGCGGCGGCGGGAAGAGCGTGCTCCTCAAGCACATCCTTGGCCTGATGCAGCCCGATAAGGGAGAGGTGTGGTTTCGCGACAAGGATCTGGCCAAGCTCTCCGAAGAGCAATTGGTTCCCTTGCGCAAAGAGACCGGGATGCTTTTTCAGAACGGCGCGCTTTTCGACTCGCTGACGGTGGGAGAAAATGTCGCCTTTCCGTTGCGTGAAAGAAGGAGCGTCAAGGAAGACGAGATTCGCGCCGAGGTTGCGCGCGCGCTCAAAATCGTCGATCTACCCAATCAGGAAAATAAATGGCCTGCCGAATTAAGCGGCGGCATGCGCAAACGCGTCGCCCTGGCTCGGGCAGCCATCGCGCGACCAGCCCTGATGCTCTATGATGAGCCCACCTCCGGGCTTGATCCCATTGTGGCCGACAGCATCAATAAGCTAATGATCCGGCTCGGAGACGAATTGAACATGACCTCCGTCATCGTCACGCACGATATGGTCAGCGCCCGGGAAGTTGGTGACCGGATTGCCTTGCTTCACGAGGGACGTATCTATTGTGTGGGTGAACCCAAAGTGGTGCTTGAATCGGAAGACCCCATCGTGAAACGCTTTGTTAACGGTATATCGGACGCCAGTGATGCTATATTCTAGGAACCTCTACTTATGAAACAAAATCTCGAAACCAAAGTCGGCCTCTTTCTCATGGGAGGCATCGCGGTCATTTGCACCCTGATTATTTTTTTCGGGGCGGTAAACGATCTTTTCAAGCCGACCTATAATCTTACCGTCCGCTTTCCCAATGCGAGCGGCCTGCTCAAGGGTTCCGATGTCTATCTTTCCGGTGCCCGCATCGGCAAGGTTACGAGCGATCCTCATCCTGTGCCGGACACCCAAAAAGTGGAGGTTCACTTAAAGATCGATAAAAAAGTCGGCATACGCACAGACGCAAAATATATCATCGGAAGCTCCGGTCTTTTGGGTGATCGCTTTGTCGAAGTCCAGCCGGTCGAATATCCGGACAACACGCCTGAAGATCAAAAGAAGTCCTTTGTCAAAGACGGGCAATTGATTGAAGGGCAAAAATCGGTGGGTCTGGATGAATTGGCCAATAGCGCGCAGCCTCTGATTCAGAGGGCCAACGACATCGCGACCAAGGTGGACGATATGATCACTAAGTTTAATGACGACGTGCTTTCCGATACCAGCACCCAGGATTTGAAGGATACGATTGCCAAGCTCAAGTCCATGGTAAGCAATGCGGATGACTTGCTGGTTCAGGCCAAGACAGGGCAGGGTGCGCTGGGACGGTTGATCAATGACAAGCAGGTCGGCGAGAATCTGGCCGTTTTCGTTGCCAACTTGAAAAAGAACGGCCCCGTCTTTTACAAGGATGACACGGCCTTGAAAAATGATAAAGACAAGGACGGGAAGAAAAAACCATGAGCGAATCCTTGAGCGCGGTTGTTGTGGCTGCTGGTCGCAGTCAACGCATGGGTTTTGATAAGCTGCTGACTCCGCTGGGAGGTCGGCCACTTCTCCTCCACACCTTGGAACGGCTGCTGCAAACGCAGGTGCCGTCGGAAATCATTCTTGTTGTCCGCCCGGGCAGCGAAGGGGAAATGAATGCCGTCATTGCCCCGTTGCACGGCAAGGGCAACATCCGATTGGTGCCGGGCGGAGCGCAACGCCAGGACTCAGTTCAAGCCGGCCTCAACGCCGTTTCAGACTCCTCCGAATTCGTCATGATCCATGATGCGGCGCGTCCTTTTATTACCAAGGAACTCATCGATGTCGTTCTGGCTGCGGCCAAGCTATCGGCTGCCGCTGTCTGCGGCGCGCCTTGCAGCGACACCCTGAAAGAAGTGGCCGAGGATGGCTTGGTAAAACAGACGATAGATCGATCCCAGCTATGGACGGTGCAAACACCGCAGATTTTTCGCACCAAACTGTTGCGTGATGCCTATAAAATCGCCCTGCAATCAGGTGACACGTTTACGGATGACACTGCGGTAGTTGAAAAAATGGGACATCCGGTGCGGATCGTCCTCTACCACGACATCAACTTCAAGGTTACCACTCCTTCCGACTGGAAACTGGCCGAATCACATCTCCATCTAGGCGATGGTGATTTTGCCCAGGGCCAGGTGCTGCGCAAGCACCTCCACGATCTCAATAATCACCTGACCCCGTTGCTCGGGTATGCGTATCTGCTCTCGAATGAATTGCCGCCGGAATCCCGCAGTAAAAAATTTGCCGTGAGCGTTCAAACTGCCGGTGAACGATGCCAGGCAACCGCCGCGCTCATTCAAAAAATCATCCGCGAAATGTTCCCTCGTAAAAACGAGTAATATCCCGGCGATGCTCAGGCAGGGAGAGAGGCTTTCTTTTCAGCCCATTCGCTTTTTCGAGAGGCAAAAACCTCGCGGATAATATCCTCGATGGGGACATCCTCCACGGTGAAATCATCCACTTCAAGCGCGGCAATCAAATCACGGCTGGCGGCAACGATCTGCTTGCGCGGAATTTTCAAGCGCACCTGGCTGGAATTTTTTTCCTGAATTTCGCCATAAGGCGTGAAATCAATTTCCGGAAGTCCCTTGCGCCGGCTGAGCGTGACGATCTTGTGCGTGGCCAGCCGGTCGATGATGTCCTGCAAGGCGCCATCGAAAAAAACCTGTCCATGATCGATGATGATGACCCGGTCGCAAAGTTCCTCGATGTCCTGCATGTAGTGCGAGGTAAGGAGTGTCGTGATCTTATTGCGCGCGGTGTACTCGCGCAAAAATTCACGCACTTTCTTTTGCGAAAGCACGTCGAGTCCAATGGTCGGTTCATCGAGAAAAAGCACCTTGGGGCGATGGAGCAACGCCGCGATCAACTCCATCTTCATTCGCTCCCCAAGGGAAAGTTCACGCACCATCACGTCGAGCTTGTCGCGCACATCGAGCAATTCGGTCAGCTCGTCGATGGTTCGCTGGGCTGAGGTCTTGTCCAGTCCGTAGATCACCCGGTTCAGTTCCAGTGATTCCGCCGCAGGCAGATCCCACCAGAGTTGGTTTTTTTGACCAAGGATCAGCGCGAATTGCCGCTTGAATTCGTTCTGGCGCTTCCACGGCGTGAATCCCAGCACAGTCGCTTCACCGCTCGTCGGATACAGCAGACCTGAAAGCATTTTCAACACGGTGGTTTTTCCCGCGCCGTTCGGCCCGAGAAAGCCCACCAGTTCGCCTTCGTTCACCGTCAGGCTTACTTCTTTTGCCGCCGCCGTCTCTTTGTATCGGCGATGCGCCAACCCTTTAAACGCGCCCCAGAACCCCGACTCCTTTTGATAGGTGCGATAAATCTTGGTCAACTTGTTGACGTAAATCACGGGTTTCATTTAGTTCTAATGTAGCGGCGGTCTATGACCGTCGCATTTATTATTCAGTTTCCGTCATCCTGAGCTTGTCGAAGGATCAGCTCCCGGCAAACCATCGATTTTCGAATTATGTGTGCACCTTTCGGAAGCCGATCCTTCGACTTCGTTCAGGATGACGGCTCGTGAAAGCATCATTCCAACTTCGCCAGGCTCTCACGAAGTGATTTCTCCTTTTCGCCCAGGGAAATTTCCAATGCGCGCCATTCTTCCAGTTTAGCAGGCGGAGCCTTCGCGAGCATATTCGCATCGCCCAGCTTGCGCCGAGTCTGTTCGAGATCCTTCTCCACCTTCGCCAATTCCTTGACCAGACGATCCTTTTCCACGCCGGGATCGACCAGGCCGGTGGCGGGGAGGTAAAGATCGCCAAGTTGGGTGAAAGCTTTCGGTCCGGGATTGGCGGGCGGGGAATCAAGAACCTGGATTTCGGAAGCATTCAGGAATGCCGTCAACACCGCCTTTTGATCATCGGCCAGTGGGCGTTTCTTGGAAACGAGTGCGCTGGTAACGAGAAAAAATGGAATTTTCTGGTTGGAGGGGAGCTTGATTTCACCTCGAAGCGTACGACCCACATCGGCGGTCATATAAATTTCCTGCGCACGGGGCGACCAATCCTTTGAACGCGGCGATTTCACAGGCCAGTTTTGGAGTTGAACGGTCTCCGCACCAAAACCGAGTTCGCACCAGAGCTCCTCGGTCACGAACGGCGCAAAAGGATGGAGCAGGCGCAGGACATGACTCATCACATAGTCAAAAGTGGCGAGAGTTCCGGCGCGAGTGGGGGAATCGGTTTGAGCGAAATCGATTTTTGCCGCCTCAACATAGCGCGCGGCAAATTCGTTCCAGACAAAATCGTAAAGCTGACTGGCGGCTTCGCTGAAATTGTACTGATTCAGCGCTTCGATGGCATTGCGTTCGCCTTCGAGGAGGAAGTGGAGCCGGTCGAGAAGTTCGTCGGCGAAGATCGAGCGCGAGTGCTGGAACGGATCAGCCTTCGGATCAATCGGCCCCTGCATGGCGCGGAAGCGGCAGATGTTCCAGAGCTTGTTGCAGAAATTGCGGCCCTCCTCGATCTGCTTTTCGTCGAAGCGGATGTCGGCGCCCTGTGGTGCGATACGGACAAGACCGAAGCGCAGACCATCTGCGCCATACTTGGCGATGAGTTCAAGCGGATCGGGCGAGTTGCCGAGCGACTTCGAGAGTTTTCGACCCTGCTTGTCCCGGATCAGTCCGGTGAAATAGACATCCTTGAAGGCAAGATTCGTTTCGAGCGTTTCGGCTCCATTCGGTTTGAAATGAAGCCCGGCGATGAGCATCCGCGCCACCCAGAGAAAGATGATGTCGGGACCAGTGACGAGTGCGCTGGTCGGATAAAACTTTTGCCGCGTGCCGTCCTCGGTCTGCATCGTCTCGTAGGCCCAGAGCCATGACGAGAACCATGTGTCGAGCGAGTCAGGGTCTTGTACCCAGCCTTCGCCGGGGGATTCGATCTGACAAAGGATTTCGTCTGGTGCCCAAAGATTTCCTTTAGCGAAATCCTTTCTGAATTTTTCAACTTCGACGATTTCAGTGGGTGATGAGGATGAATCAATCAGTGGAGTGTGATCAACCCGATACCAAACCGGAATCCGATGCCCCCACCAGACCTGACGGGAGATACACCAGTCCTGGATATTTTCGAGCCAGTGCTGATAGACTTTTGTCCAATGCTGGGGATGAAATTTGACGTGGCCTTTTTGCAGCAGGGCGAGTGCTTCCTTGATGTTTGGATACTTCAGGAACCATTGAGAACTCAGGCGCGGCTCAATGGGAACGTTGGCGCGTTCGCTGAAGCCGACGGTATTTTCGTAAGGTTCTTCTTTAACAAGCAGGCCGCGATCTTTAAGCAGTTCTGCCGATTTTTTCCGCGCCTCAAAGCGATCCAGCCCATGAAGTTCGGAGGCATCGTGCTCACCGGGATCGTTGATTTTTGCGTTCGGCGTGAGGATGTCGATGACGGGCAGCTTGTGGCGTTTGCCGATTTCGTAATCGGTCTTGTCGTGGGCGGGCGTGACTTTGAGCACACCAGTGCCGAAGCCTTCTTCCACGGCCTCGTCGGCGATGATGGGAATTTGCTCGCGGTGGAGCGGACGCCATACCTTCCTGCCAACGAGATGCGCCCACTTGCCGCCCGGTTTCACGGCAAGGGCAACGTCGGCCATGATCGTTTCGGGACGCGTGGTTGCGACTTCGAGATAAGTGGTAGCCGCCGCTGTCCCTAGCGGCGGGGCTTGGGGATTGCCGGAGGGAAATTCATCGCCGCTAGGGACAGCGGCGGCTACCACGGAGACCAATTCATACTTCACGTAATAAAGCGAGCCCTTCTGCTTGGTCGGGATTACTTCCTCGTCGGAAATGGCGGTGAGGGAACCGGGGCACCAGTTGACCATCCGTGTGCCGCGATAGATGAGGCCTTCTCTGTGGAGCTTTACGAAGACTTCCTGCACGGCGCGTTCGTAATCAGGATCCATCGTGAAGCGTTCGCGCGACCAATCGCAGGAGCAGCCGATTTTGCGAAGTTGCTGCGTGATGATGCCGCCAAATTCGTGTTTCCAGTCCCAGATGCGCTTCACAAACGCCTCGCGGCCAATCTCGTGGCGCGTCTTTTTTTCGGTCTGGCGCAGATGCTTTTCCACGGCGGTTTGCGTGGCGAGTCCGGCATGGTCGGTGCCGGGAAGCCAGAGCACTTCCTTGCCCTCCATGCGCGCCTTGCGACACAGGATGTCCTGGATCGTGTTGTTGAGGACGTGCCCGAGCGTCAGCTTGCCCGTCACATTCGGCGGCGGCATGACGATGGAATAGGCGGGCTTGGTCGATTTCGGATCGGCCTTGAAATAGCCGCCATCCTGCCACTTTTGATAGAGGCGATCTTCGACCTGTTGCGGTTCGTAAGCTTTGGCGAGTTCGGGCATGGGAAAAGGAATTTTGACGGAATTACGGAATTACCAAATTGGACTAAATTTACGGAATTTTTTTAAAGGGAAAGGCAGCGGAATTTTTGGACAGGATTGGGAGAAAGCAGGCTGAACTGATCCTTCGACTTCGCTCAGGATGACGGAGGGGAAGGAAAAGGTGATCATGGGTTCAGTATATTCTAAATAAGTTCAAAGGAGGTAGCTCTAGAAAGCCTAAAAAGCTTAAACAGCCTATTATTTTTTCCCGGGGGCCTTTTCCCGCGTCAGGCAGTAATCGACGCTGTCGCGCAGGGCGAGCCACGAAGCCTCGATGATGTCGTACGAAACGCCGACGGTGGCCCAGGTCGAATCGCCGTCGCTCGACTCGATGAACACACGCGTCTTGGCCGCAGTGCCGCTGGTGGAGTCGATGATGCGCACCTTGTAATCGACCAGTTTCATCTTCGCCAGCGCGGGATAAAAACGGATGAGCGCCGTGCGCAGGGCGGCATCGAGCGCATTCACCGGGCCGTCGCCTTCCGACACGGTATGGACTTTTTCGCCATCGACCATCAGCTTGATCGTGGCTTCGCAGGTGTCCTCTTTCTTCTCGGCGTTCTTGCGGATCGAGACGTGATATTCCAGCAGATCGAAGGAAGCCTTGTATTGATTGAGCACCTTACGCACGAGCAACTCGAACGAGGCGTCGGCAGCTTCAAATTCATAGCCTTCGTTTTCGAGATGCTTGATCTGTTCGAGCACCTTGAGGGCCTCGGGACTTTTTTCCTCCAGCTTGAGGCCGAGCGTGCGGGCCTTGAGCATGATGTTGGCGCGTCCCGCCAGTTCGCCGACAAGGACACGTTGATGATTGCCGACCCGTTCGGGTTCGATGTGTTCGTAACTCCGCGCGAGCTTGTTCACGGCGTTGACGTGGATGCCGCCCTTATGCGCGAACGCAGCGCTGCCGATAAAAGGTGCGCGACCGCTCGGGCGCTGGTTGGCGACTTCATCCACGAAGAGCGAGAGATCGCGCAACTGTGCCAGCTTTTCGTCGGAAAGGACGCGCCGATCCATCTTGAGCTGGAGATTGGCGATGCTGGTGATGAGGTTGCAGTTGCCAGTGCGTTCACCGTAACCGTTGACCGTGCCCTGGATTTGCAGTGCGCCCGCCTCGATGCCCGCGAGCGCATTGGCGACGCCGAGACCGCAATCGTCGTGGGTGTGGATGCCGAGCTTCGCCTTTTTCACCTTGGCCAAAAGCTCGCGGGTGATCTTCGCGATTTCCGAGGGGAGCGAGCCGCCGTTGGTATCGCAGAGCACAAGATGGGAAGCGCCCGCTTCGTCGGCAGCCTGGTAGCAGGCGGTCGTGTAGGCGGCGTCTTGCTTGTAGCCCTCGAAGGTGTGTTCACCGTCGAAGATGACCTCGCGTCCGTTTTCAACGAGATAGCGAATCGTATCGCGGATCATGGCGAGATTTTCCTCCAGCGTGGTGCGCAGGATTTCCTTCACATGCAAAGTCGAGGTCTTGCAGACGAGGGTCACCACCGGCGTTTCAGCTTCGAGGAGGAGGGCGACCTGCGCATCCTTCTCCACGGGCGTTCCGGCGCGACGTGT
>Ga0206928_1002_pt1 | contig 110727 bp, 105 predicted proteins | sample Alteio_BWOrgHeat_21_FD_152941 | JGI IMG/M metagenome (GOLD analysis project Ga0206928, IMG submission 152941) | Enriched cells from forest soil in Barre Woods Harvard Forest LTER site, Petersham, Massachusetts, United States -... | ecosystem: Environmental > Terrestrial > Soil > Temperate forest... | reverse complement strand
TTCCATCGGCGGAATCGTCACTTGCATCGTGCGCAACGCGCCGGTTGGCCTCGGCGAACCTGTCTTTGACAAACTCGAAGCCGATCTCGCCAAGGCCATGATGAGCCTCCCCGCCACCAAGGGCTTCGAGATCGGTTCCGGCTTCTCGGGCACGCTCCTCAAAGGTTCCGAGCATAACGACGCCTTCGTCAAGGAAGGCGACCGCGTCCGCACCCTCACCAATCGCAGTGGCGGCGTCCAGGGCGGCATCTCCAACGGCGAAGACATCGTGTTCCGCATCGCCTTCAAGCCCACCGCCACCATCGCCCAGGCGCAGCAGACCGTCTCCATCACCGGCGAAGCCGCCGAACTCAAGGCCCGCGGCCGCCATGACCCGTGCGTCCTCCCCCGCGCCGTCCCGATGGTCGAAGCCATGACCCGCCTCGTCCTCGTCGATCATTTCCTCAGGCAGAGGGCGATAGGCGCGAGTTAATTTTCAAGCCCGTCATCCTGAGCTTGTCGAAGGATCAGCCTCCAGAGAGTGTTCACTTCACTCTATAAATGAATGCTTACCGGGAGCTGATCCTTCGACAAGCTCAGGATGACGGCAGAGTAAAGTGAAAAAAAATTCCGTTAATTCCGTCAAAAATTCAGCCTAAATAATCCCCGCCTTCTCAAGCTGTTCGAGCCGCTTCTGGTTTTTCTCATCAACCACCTCGGCGACGCCGGGCAGTTCCAGCAATATCTCGAGGCAGAAAGAAATCTCCGCGTCCTGAAAGCCGGTCGTCTCCATCGCCAGTTTGTCCAGCGACACATAGACCCACGCAAATTGTTCGCCGTTGATCACCCGGAATTGCATGGTGGGTTCCCACATGATTTCGCTCGGCTCCCTCACCTCCAGCGTACCCTCCATGTGAGGAACCACCTGCTCGACCTTCTCGAAACGATCCAGCCATGAGGCGACACATTCCGAGATGTGCGCACGGTCGAGCGCCTTTTCGAAGACAGCGACAAAGCCCTTTTTAACCATGCCGCACTTTACTCAACCTTTATTAGTCATCAAGTCTGCAAGGTAGGGACGCGAGTCCCTTCGCGTCCCAAATAAAACCGGACGCCAGGGACTGCCATCCCCACCACCGTTAAATTTTTAATAATTCCCTTGCCGCTCCACGAGCGCACTCTATGTTTTCCCAATATGGTCCACGGAAAAGACCTCTCTTATAATTCAAAGGTTGAAGGCAACATCGTCCTAACCACGCTCGATGCCTCCATCAACTGGATGCGAAAAAACTCACTCTGGCCCATGCCCATGGGCCTGGCCTGCTGTGCGATTGAACTCATGGCCGCCTCCTGCGCGCGATTCGACATCGCCCGCTTTGGAGCCGAAGTCATGCGCTTCTCTCCACGTCAAAGCGATCTGCTCATCGTCGCCGGCACGGTCACCTACAAGATGGCTCTCGCCACCAAGCGCATCTACGACCAGATGCCCGATCCCAAGTGGGTCATTGCCATGGGCGCCTGCGCCTCCACTGGCGGCATGTATCGCAGTTACGCCGTGCTCCAGGGCGTCGATCAAATCCTGCCCGTGGATGTTTACATCTCCGGCTGCCCGCCTCGTCCCGAAGCTCTGCTCGAAGGACTGATGCGTCTCCAAAATAAAATCATGACCGAAGGCTCGACCATGGCCCAGAAACAATTGCCCAAAATGCCTGCGGGCCGCATGAGCCAAGCCGAAGTCGCAAAATTCTGAAATCATCAAAGCGCTCCCCGAATCCTATTAATCCCATCCAAAAAATTCCGTTAATTCCGTTTTACTTCCCAACCCAATCTTCATTCCTTAAAAAAATTCCGTTTAATTTAGTAATTCCGTAAATTCCCTACCGTAAATTCTGTATGTCCGCTCAAGACACCATCGCATCCCTGCAAAAGCAATTTCCCGGCAAAGTCGGCCAGGCGAAGGAATTTCGCGGCGAGTGGACGATTGAAGTCGATCGCGACCAAATTCGCCCCGCAGCCGATTACATCAAGAATACGCTCGGCTACAATTTTCTCGTCGATATTTCGAGCGTCGATTATTTCGGCGATGAACCCCGTTACGAGGTCGTTTACGAATTTAGCACCTTGGGCGGTGCTAATAACCAGGAACACCTGCGCGTCAAAATCAAGGTCAGCGAAGACGATACGACTGTCGATTCGCTGGTGCCGGTCTATCAAGGCGCGGATTGGCATGAACGAGAGGTTTTCGACATGATGGGACTCAAGTTCAACGGCCATCCCGATCTGCGCCGCATTCTGATGTGGGACGGCTACCCCTACTATCCTCTCCGTAAGGATTTCCCTCTCGAAGGCCTCTCCAGCGACATGCCGGGCGAAGCTTTCAGCCGTCCCGCGCCACTCGAAGGCGGCCCCTTCGTCGCCGCACCCGAGATTGCCCAACCTCTCATTGGCGAAGCACTCACCACGACCCGCGAACCCCGCGCCAAACCCGCCGACCTCTGAAATCATCTTAATCTTATTAATCCCACCCAAAAAAATTCCATTAATTCCGTTTAATTTGGTAATTCCGTTTTGCTTCCCAACCCCCAACCCAATCTTCATTCCTAAAAAAATTCCGTTAATTTGGTTTAATTTGGTAATTCCGTAATTCCGTCAAACTTCTTCAGATTTATGCCCGAAACCCTCCTCGAAACACCCGATAGCGTCATGCGCGCCGCGCAACAATTCGAGCAAGTCCAGGCCGGAAACGGAAAAATGGGCGACAAGCTCATGCTCAACCTGGGGCCATCGCACCCGAGTACGCACGGCGTCCTTCGCGTCCTGCTCGAACTTGACGGTGAAATCGTCACCCGCGCCGTGCCCGACATCGGCTACCTCCATCGCGGCGACGAAAAAATCGCCGAGAACATGACCTATAACCAATTCGTGCCCTACACGGATCGGCTCGACTACCTCGCCCCCCTCGCCAGCAACGTCGCCTATGCCCTCGCAGTTGAAAAACTCATGGGCTGGACCATTCCACCACGAGGCCAGGTCATCCGCGTCATCTGCTGCGAACTCGCCCGCATCTCCGCGCATCTCCTCGGCATGGGCGCGCTCGCCATGGATTGCGGCGCAATGACCGTCTTCCTCTATATCTTCACCGAGCGCGAAAAAATCTACAATCTCATCGAACTCCTCACTGGTGCGCGCTTCACCACCAGCTACACCCGCATCGGCGGACAAATCCGCGATCTGCCCCCCGGGTTTATCGATCAGGCCAAGGCTTTCGTCGAACAGTTCAAGGGCAAGATCGACGAACTCGATCAACTCCTGAGCCGCAACAAGATTTTCGTCGATCGCAATAAGGGCATCGGAATCATTTCCAAGGAAGACGCCATCGACTTCGGCCTCACGGGACCCAACCTTCGCGGTTCCGGTGTCTATTATGACATCCGCAAGGATCGTCCTTATCTCACCTACTCCGAGTATGGCTTCTCGGTGCCGGTCGGCTCGGTCGGTGATTGCTACGACCGCTATCTCTGCCGCCTGGAGGAATTGCGCCAAAGCACCCGCATCCTCGAACAGGCTCTCAGCCACATTCCCACCGGCCCGATCAACATCGGCGACGGCAAGGGCTTCCTCCCCCGCAAGGACAAAGTCCTCACCAAGATGGAGGAACTCATCCACCAGTTCATCCTCGTCACCGAGGGCATCCAGGCCCCCGTCGGCGAAGTCTATTTCGGCGCGGAAAATCCGAAGGGCGAACTCGGCTTCTACATCAACAGCAAGGGCGGCGGCGTTCCTTACCGGATGAAGATTCGCTCCCCCTCCTTCGTCAACCTGAGCATCCTCTCGAAACTCCTGCCCGGCCACATGATGGCTGACGTCGTCGCCATCCTCGGCAGCCTCGATTTCGTCATGGGAGAATGCGACCGATGAAAAATTTTATGTCATCTCGATTTTATCGAGGGATCTCTAACTATTTTACTCAGAAAGCCCGACTCAATCAGGGCAATCTTGCGATGGGAATCTTATTGGCTCTCGCTCTGTTTATAACGAGTTGCTCTAAACTCACCGAGTCCAATTTCAAGAAAATCCAGAACGGCATGACCACGGACGAAGTCAAAGCGATCCTTGGCAGCCCAATTGTTTTTGAGGAAAGAAATAGTTATCTCAGCCGCCAGCCCTCTCCGGATGCACCAGACTACCAGGACTATCTGGCCAGTAAGCTCAAGAACAAGATCACTTATTTCTATCACACCTCTTCCTCTGACATAAAAATCATTTTTCTCGGGGAAAAAGTCACTGCTACGGAGGGCACCTTCAAATGATTTCACCTGTAGCAAAACGATTGAGCCGGGGCAACTTTACGATGGGGCTGCTATTCGCCATCACCCTGCTCTTCACGGCCTGCATCTCGAGTCCTAAGCTCACCGAGTCCAATTTCAAAAAAATTCACAACGGCATGACAAGAAGTGAAGTGGAGGCCATTCTGGGCAAATCGACAGTTTTTACGACACAAATGTACGACCCTAATCCTAGTGCACCAAACTATCCGGCCCGGAAACTCGAAGACAAAATCACGTATCTTTATCGCATTTCTTCAGTTGACGTAGGAGTCGTTTTTATCGGGGACAAGGTAGTTTCCACAGAGGGCACTTTCAAATGATCTCACCTGTAGCGATACGATTGAACCGGGGGCACTTTACGATGACGCTGCTATTCGCCGTCACCCTGCTCTTCACGGCCTGCTCGAAGCTCACCTCCGACAACCTGCAAAAAGTTCACAACGGCATGACCACCGACGAAGTCAAAGCGATCCTTGGCACGCCCACCGACGTTCAAACTCAAGGTGCGCTCGGTCTTAGCAGCATGACCTATACGTATCATACCAGTTCCGCCGATGTGAAAATCGTTTTCATCAATGACAAGGTCATGGCCAGGGAGGGCGAATTCAAATGATTCCTATGCAGAAGATCATGACTTTTTCGGCGCTAATTACCGCGTCGATTATCATCGCCCTTGCCATCTGGCTTGTGCCTCCTGTGCTGATGGCGATGAAGTCGGCAAAATTTCTGTCCTCTTTCGAGAAAATCAACGAGACGAAGCCACCTCTCTCGATAGCCAAAGTTGAGCAACTTATGGGACAGCCTCTCCGAATCGAACACGCTGAATCGACCGGCATAGTTGGCGATGTCTACCATTATCCTACTTATCCACTCGGCGGAGACTTCCAAGTTATCTTTGTTAACGGAGTTGTTGACCATACTGCGATCCCCTCCCCAACCAAATCATGAGCAATCCTGTCGTCACCCCCTCCACCCAATCGATCCTCCCCGGAACCGTCTATCCCGGCGCTCCAGATCATCATCACGCCCCAACCGCTTTGCCCAAGGGCTTTGAAGCGCAGGCCGACGAATTGATCACCCACTATCCCGTCTCCAAGCGCAGTGCCTCCCTCCCCCTCCTCCACCTCTGGCAGGAAACCTTCGGCTACATCTCGCCGGAAGGCATCGCGTGGATCGCCGCCAAGCTCGACCTGCAAGCCATCAACATCCTCGAGCTCGTCACCTTCTACCCCATGTTCCGCCAGCACCCGGCGGGCAAAACGCTGATCAAGGTTTGCCGCACCCTCTCCTGCGCCATGGCGGGCAGTTACGCGCTTTGCGATTACCTCCGCCAGGAATGCAAAGTCGGAGAGCCTGATGCCCACGGCCTCGCCACCAGTCCCGACGGCAAATACTCCGTCGAGTTTGTCGAATGCATCGCCTCCTGCGGCACCGCGCCCGTCATCATGATCAACGACGACTTCCACGAAAACGTCACCCAACGCCGCGCCGACGAACTCCTCCTCAAATACAAATGATTTTGATATGATTAACATGATTTTAAAGGCACACCTATTTCAGGTAGGAGGAACATGAAGGACATGCATGTTAATGAACTACTTACGAGAAGATTGATTGAATTGCTCGCAACTGTGTCGTTTCGCATCATTGGGTTTCAATTCGTCCTACTTACCTTCCATTATCTCTGTCTTCTTGAGCTTGATAGGAGTTACTTGGCCAATTCGGATTTACCAACTTCGTATCAGAAGCATTCCATCCAAGCTTACGTAACGGAGATCACATTTCATGCCCTCACTGCGGTCATCATGTTTGTGCTGAGTGGCCCACTCGCCAGATTAATTTGTCGCGGCATGTTTCAAACAACGAATACCAACGTCACTAAATGAGTTTCTCCCAACCTTCAGTCCTAATTTCGTTAATTCCGTAATTCCGTCAAACTTCTCCTGCCTTTAAAATCATCTTAATCTTATTAATCCCATCCAAAAAATTCCGTTAATTCCGTTTAATTTGGTAATTCCGTAATTCCGTCAAAATTTTTATGCCCATCGCCGAAAACAGACTCATCTTCAAGCACATCGACGAACCCGGATACACCGTCGATATCGACTGCTATCTAAAAGTCGGCGGGTATAACGACCTGAAAAAAGCCCTCACCATGAAGGGCCCCGAGATCGTTGCCGAAGTGAAGACCTCCGCCCTGCGCGGACGTGGCGGTGCCGGATTTTCCTGCGGCATGAAGTGGGGCTTCATCGACCCCACCAAAAATACCAAGCCCGTTTATCTCATCTGCAACGCCGATGAATCGGAGCCCGGCACCTTCAAGGATCGCCAGATCATCTACAAGGATCCGCATCAGCTTCTCGAAGGCATGATCATCGCCTGTTACGCCAACAACGTCCATCTCGCCTACATCTATATCCGGGGTGAATTCACGCTCGGCGCGAAAATCCTTGAGAAAGCGATTGCGGAAGCCAAGGCCAAAAACTTCCTCGGCAAAGGCATCGCCGGTACTGCCTACGACCTCGAAATCTACGTCCATCGCGGCGCGGGTGCCTATATTTGCGGCGAAGAAACCGGCCTGATTGAATCGCTCGAAGGCAAACGCGCCTACCCACGCATCAAGCCTCCCTATTTCCCGGCGGTGCTCGGTCTCTACATGTGCCCCACCATCGTCAACAACGTCGAGACCCTCTGCAACATCAAGCACATCGTCGCAATGGGCGGTGCCGCCTACGCCAAGCTCGGCAAACCAAACAACACCGGTACGCGACTCCTCTGCGTCAGTGGCGACGTCGAAAAGCCCGGCTACTTTGAATTTGAAGTCGGCGCGCTCACCCTCGGTGAACTCATCAACGATGTTTGCGGCGGCATCCGTGGCGGGCGCAAGCTCAAGGCCATCATTCCCGGCGGCTCCTCGGCCAAAGTCCTCAAGGCGGGCGAACGCTACAAGATCAAGAGCAAGAAAGCCGACGGCACGATGGAGGAAAAAGAAATCGGCCTGGAAGACATCCCCCTCGATTTCGATACTCTCGCAGCGGCAGGTTCCATGGCGGGCAGCGGCGGCATCATCGTCATGGACGACAGCCGCAACATGGTCGAGTGCCTCGCCAATATCTCCACTTTCTACGCCCACGAATCGTGCGGCCAATGCACCCCCTGCCGCGAAGGCTCGCTCTGGATGAAAAAGATTTCAGACCGGCTGATGAACGGACGCGGTCATCCCGACGACGTGAGTCTCCTCACAAACGTCGCCGACAATATTGCCGGGAAGACGATTTGCGCTTTTGGTGAAGCCTGCGCGTGGCCCGTGCAAAGTTTTGTCAGCAAGTTTAAAAATGAATTTGAAGCCCACGCCCTCGGCAATGGCGCGTCGGCGAATAAAAAATCAACCATTGGCTCCGCCTCGTCAAAAAAACTGGAGCCGGTTTAAAAATCACGGCCTTGCCCTGCATCTGCTTCTTACTAATATAACGCCTGTCATTCGAACCCAAAACCAAGCCATAAAACATATGAAATCGTATCTTAAACTCCTCGTGTTGATCTGTGCGGTGACCTTTTCATCCGCGCTGCTCTCCGCCTGCGATCATCCCGCTCCGCCACCACCGCCACCGGCTCCCGCCCCGGAACCCGTTCATCCGAATTCCTAATCTGATCTAAAAACTTAATTATGTTGCGCCGGATCTTCCAAGGTCTGGCGCAACGAAATTTGTCCGACCCTCGCAAAGAACACCTCGAATGAAGAATCCGTTCAATCACGACATCACTCCCGCCGACGCCCCGATGCTCAACGTCCAGGTCGATGGCGTCTGGATGCAGTTTCCCAAGGGCCTCAACGTCGTCGAGGTCGCCCGCCGCGCGAGCAAATTCATCCCCCACTATTGTTACCATCCCAAGCTCTCCATCTCCGGCAACTGCCGCATGTGCCTGGTCGAAATGGGCACACCCAAGCTCGATGCCGAGCGCAAACCAGTTCTCGCCGCCGATGGCAAACCCGAACTCAACTGGATACCCCGCCCGCAAATCGGCTGCGCTACCATGATCTCCGAGGGCATGGGCATCCGCACCGAATCGCCCATGGTCAAGGAATGCCGCGAAGGCGTCATGGAATTTCTCCTCATCAATCATCCCCTCGACTGCCCCATTTGCGACCAGGCCGGTGAATGCAAACTCCAGGAATACTCCGTCCAGTACGGCGCGGAAGGCAGCCGCTTCACCGACGAAAAGGTCAAGAAACCAAAGCGTGTCGATATCGGCGAGCGAATCGTTCTCGATGACGAACGCTGCATCATGTGCTCGCGTTGCATCCGCTTCTCCAAGGAGACGGTTGAAGACGACGTCCTCGGTTTCATTGATCGCGGCAGCCACACCACCCTCGCCGTCCATCCGGGCAAACGCCTCGATAATAATTACTCGCTCAACACCGTCGATATCTGTCCCGTCGGCGCGCTCACCAGCAAGGATTTCCGTTTCCAGATGCGCGTCTGGTTCCTCAAGGAAACCAAGAGCATCTGCACTGGTTGTGCCACGGGTTGCAACACCCTGATCGGCAGCCGCGAACAAACCGTCTATCGCCAGACACCGCGCGAAAATGAAGCCGTCAACTCCCAGTGGATGTGCGACCAGGGACGTCTCGGCTTTCATTACATCCATCTCCCCGAGCGGCTCGTCGAACCGACGGCCAAAGTCGGCCAGGGAAAACTCCACACGCCGTGGGACGAAATCATTCCCCGCGTCGCCTCGCGCCTGCGCGAATTCCAGCCCGAGCAGATCGCCATCGTCGCCTCGGGCAGACTTACCAACGAAGAAGCCTTTCTCCTCAGCGAAGTCCGCAAGGTACTCGGTGGCGACAAGGTGCTCACCGACATCGTTCCCCGCCAGGGCGTCGCCGACGGTATCCTCCGCAGCGCCGACCTGAATCCCAACAGCAACGGCGTTGCCCTCTTTGGAATCTCCAATAACGGCCAGACTCTCGCGAAAATCCGCCAGGGCGTCGAAAGCGGCCGCATCCAGGCGCTCTTCGTCCTCCACGAAAATCTTCTCGGGGATGCCGGATGGCCTGCCACCGCGCTCGCCAATTTAAAGCTGCTCGTCGTTCAATCCATTCTCCCCTGCCCCACCAGTGAACGCGCCGATTTTGTTTTACCCGGCGCGAGCTTCGCCGAAAAACGCGGCTCCATGGTCAACGGTGCCGGACGCCTCCAACGCCTCAATAAAGCCATCTCCGTTCCCGGTCAGGCGATGGACGACTGGCAAATTTTGCTCCAGCTAAAAGCAGCCCTCGGCGGCGGCAACGGTCTCTACACCATCGAAGAAGTCTTCAAGGCAATGGTTGCAGCCACTCCCGCCCTAGCCGGCATGACTTTAAGCCGCATCGGCGACCTCGGCGTGGAACTTAAAAATGCGAACGCAGATCGCTCCAAACAACCTGCCTCCACACCTTAATAAAAATCCAAAAAATTCCGTTAATTCCGTAATTCCGTCAAAAATTCTGCCTGCCTTCAAATCCTATTAATCCCATCCAAGAAATTCCGTAAATTTAGTTTAATTTGGTAATTCCGTAATTCCGTCAAAAATTTCCCCTTCATGATCCCCACCCTCTTCTTCGCCGACATGCCCTCAAGCGTCCCCTTGTGGGTGCCCGACGTTTTTATCACGGCCATCAAAATCTTCATCGTCGTCAACGTCATCCTCGGCCTCGTCTCCTACACCGTCATGGCCGAACGCCGGATCAGCGCCGCCATTCAGGATCGCATTGGCCCGAACCGCGTCGGCATCCCTCTCGGCGGCGTCCGCATCGGCTCGTTCACCATCCCCAATTGGAATTGGTGGGGACTCGGCCAGCCGCTCGCCGACGCACTCAAGTTCATGCTCAAGGAGGAATTCACTCCCGCGCACGTGAATAAATTTTACTTCTGGCTCGCTCCCGCCATGGCCATGGTGCCCGCGCTCCTCACCATTTGCGTTATTCCCTATGCCAGCACCACCCCGGTCACCCTCTTCGGGTTCACCATCCCCTCTCCCGGTGTCATCGCCGACGTCAACATCGGCGTCCTCCTTGTCTTCGCTATCGCCTCACTGAGCGTCTATGGAATCGTCATTGCTGGTTGGGCCTCCAACTCGAAATACCCGTTCCTCGGCGGCATCCGCTCCAGCGCACAGATGATCTCCTATGAAGTCTCCATGGGACTCTCGGTCATCCCCATCTTCCTCATCATGGGCAACCTTAACCTCACCGAGGTCATTAAGTATCAAGCCGAACACGGCTGGGCGATCTTCCCTCTCTTTGCCCTTCACCAAAATTGGGGCAGCTACATCCTCTGGATTCCAATGCTCATCTCCTTTTTGACCTTCCTCGTCTCCGCCTTTGCCGAGACCAACCGCCTTCCCTTCGACCTGCCCGAAAGCGAAACGGAACTCGTCGGCGGCTACCACACCGAATATTCAGCCATGAAATTCGCCCTCTTTTTCCTCGGTGAATATGCCGCCATGATCGTCGCCTCGTCGCTCATGGTCACCCTTTTCCTCGGCGGCTGGAGCTTTCCTTCCAAGACCTACATGTCCTGGCAAACCGAATGGTGGAGCGTCCCTATTTACGCCTGCGTCTTCCTGCTCAAGCTTTGTTTCTTCATCGTCCTTTTCATCTGGGTACGCTGGACGCTTCCCCGCTTCCGCTACGATCAGTTGATGGGCCTCGGCTGGAAAGGTATTCTTCCCCTCTCCCTCGCCAACATCCTCCTCACCGGCATCCTGCTGGCGTGGATCGGATAAAGCTGATTTTAAAGACACCGGGATTTTCCCTTCAACCAATCCCGTTAATCATCTTAATCCCATCCCAAAAATTCCGTTTACTGCCCTCCGCAGGAGTTCCGTAATTCCGTCAACCTTCTCCTGCCTTTAAAATCATCTTAATCCTGTCCAAAAAAATTCCGTTAATTCCGTTTAATTTGGTAATTCCGTAATTCCGTAATTCCATCAAACTTCTCCCGCCGCGATCACCACGCAAAACTCCCCACGCGGCGCATTACTTTTAAAGTGCGCAAGTAACTCCGACGCCGTCCCGCGCCGATACTCCTCAAACTTCTTCGTCAATTCCCGCGCCAGGCAAAGCCGCGCCTGCGGAATCTCCGTCACCGCATCCTCCAGCATCCGGACAATCCGATAGGGCGATTCAAAATAGATGCTCGTGCATTCGCGCGCGCCGGCAGCCAGTAATTCCTTGCGCCGCTGACCACCCTTCACCGGCAAAAAGCCCCCGAAATAAAACGGCACCATCGGAAAACCCGAACCCGCCAGCGCCAGCAAAGGCGCGGAAGGCCCCGGCACAACCTCGACCAGCACCCCAGCCTCGACCGCCGCGCGAATCAACCGCTCGCCCGGATCGCTCACGCCCGGCAAACCCGCATCGGAAACCAGCGCGATCGACTTTCCCATCTCGAACTCCCGCAAAAACTCCGCCGTCCGTTTTGCCTCGCTAAAATGGTGATAACTCACCATCGGCTTGCGAATTTCAAAATGCGTCAGCAGATGCCCCGTGTGTCGCGTATCCTCCGCCGCGATCAAATCGACTTCGCGCAAAATCCGCACCGTCCGGGGCGGCATATCCTCCAGATTTCCAATCGGTGTCGCCACCACATAAAGCTTTGCAGGCATGAACAGCCTTTATGGAATAGCCCGGCCCAACCCGCAAGAACCGTTGTGCCCAAAAATTAGCTAACTCCGCTGTATTGTTATCTCAACTATCGTCTTTCCAGGAAGTTTGTATCCTGAACGTTGAGAAAAACTCGACGCTTTGCAAGTTGTGAGACTATATTGTCACATGCTTCCCGATCTGCGCAGGGACACGGTCAAGCTTGGAAACCTTCTTAGCATCGCTGAGCAGATCCAGACTTTTGGTCTTGGACGCAAGACTGGTGAGATTTACATCACCAACGTCGCGCCACCAGCACGTATCAATCTGGTCAATGGCGAAATCGTTGACGCACAATTTGGCCTCCGCTCCGGCCTCGAGGCAGCCATCGCTCTCATCAATCTGCGCGATCCCCAAACGGAATTCATCGTGGGTGAAAAAGCCCAGCGGAACACGATCAATATCTCCTACATGCAAGTTCTCTGCGAAGCCGCGCGCGTCAGGGATGAACAAGCCTCCGACGATCATAATCGCGCCACCGAGCCGATTCGTCTCATGCCCACGAATCCTTACTTGCGCATCACCCTGGGCACCGAAATTAAAACTTTCCCCATCCGCCCCGGCATTGCCTTCATCGGACGCTCCACCATCAATGACATCGTCATCAACGACGCGACGATCTCCCAGCGCCATGCCAGCATCGAATACTCCCGCAGCGGCGTCTTTCTCAAGGATCTCGGTTCCACCAACGGCACTTACGTCGCCGGCCAATCCATCAAGGAACGCTGGCTCAGCGTCCAGGACAGCCTCCAGTTTGGCGGCGTCCACTGCCTCTTCATCGGCGGGATCAAGAAGTAACCACGGACGTCACGAAATTACCATTTTCCGGGCTTCAATAACTCGCCCGGGTCATGTAATCCATTAAAAATGCACCGTTCGCCTCATCCGGAAGGCCGCAAAGTCCTCATTCTTTCCGCCAGCGCGGGCACGGGCCACGTCCGGGCCGCCGAAGCCCTCGAAAAAGTTTTTCGCCAGCAACCGGGCGTTGGCGAAGTTCGCAATATCGACGCCCTCCGTTTCACCAACAAACTCTTTCGCGATTTCTATTCCAAGCTCTACATCCATCTCGTTCAAAAAGCCCCCACTGTCCTGGGCATCGTCTATAACAGCACCGACGAACCGTGGAAAACCGACCGCATGCGCCTCATGCTCGACCGCCTCAACACCGGCCCGCTCGAACGCTTCATCGCCAAGTTCAAGCCGGACATCACCGTCTGCACCCATTTTCTTCCCTCTGAAATCATCTCCTATCTCATCAGCAAGGGGAAACTCAACGCCAGGCTTTCCATCGTCGTCACTGATCTTGATGTGCACGCCATGTGGCTCTGCCGCACCTTCCACCGCTACTTTGTCGCATTGGAAGAAAGCAAAGTTCACCTCCAGGTTCTCGGCCTGCCTGGCGACAATATCACCGTCAGCGGCATTCCCATCGACCCAGCCTTTGGACAGCGTGAAGACCGTGACACTCTGCGAGCCGAGGCCGGGTTCGATTCGAAGCGCCCTCTTTTTCTCATCTCTGGCGGTGCGCTGGGAGTCAGCCCGGCGGCAGGTGTCCTCGAAGGCCTCTCACGTCTGCGACATCCGGCCCAGGCCATTGTGATCTGCGGCAAGAAACCCGAATTGCAGGCCCAGCTCGAAAAACAAGCCCGTGCCATTGAAGCCTCCGTCCCCGGCCTCAGTTTCAAGATCATCGGCTACACCAACGAAATGCATCGCTGGATGCAAATGTCCGATCTCTTCATCGGCAAACCGGGTGGACTCACCACTGCGGAATCGCTCGCCAGCGGCCTCCCCATGATCATCGTCGCACCCATCCCCGGCCAGGAAGAACGCAACAGTGATCACCTCCTCGAAAAAGGCATCGCACTCAAGTGCAACGAATTCAGCACCCTCGCCTACAAAATCGACGGCCTTCTCGATCAACCCGCCCAGCTCCAGGCCATGCGCGAAAAGGCGCTCGCCTACAGCCGTCCCCAAGCGGCGGAAACCATCGTCAGCACGCTCCTCAACAGCCCCCTTGATGAAGCCGCCCAGGTCATTCCCACCAAAACCGTTTTAGCTGGGGCATAAGCAGATCAATCTCTCCCAATCATCTTAATCTTATTCATCCTGTCCAAAAAATTCCGGCTGGACTGCATGGAGAATGTAAAGATTAGTGAGCCGCTGCCAGTCGGTGTCATGCCAAAGGTTGAAAAGAGGTTCGGCATAATTGGAAAGAGTTAGTCCAGCAAAGTCATAACCGGAAAAAATGCGGGCGGCATCTGCATTCCAGTTTTTATACCATCCCCATGAAACTTCGGGATGATCGGGATAACCGCAGGGCCCGTAAGCCTCGGTAACAACGACGGGCAACCGCTTGCCGGAAGAAAGCGTGGTATGTGCGAACACGCCTTGGGCATAAGCGTGGGCGAGGCGCAGCATGTCGGCGTAATTGCGGCGGCAGGCTTGGTTCCAAGCCGCTCCATAGAGCGCAAGGTTGTAGGTATCCAGTTCCGCGTGCAGGGAAAACTTGGAGGCGCCGGGAGCCGCTTTTTCCATGGCGATTCTGTCCTCGTCCGTCAGAATCACGTCAGGCATGAAGTGAATATCAACGAGGTCGTAAATATCGGTGAGGCGCGCGCCATAGTTTTCCGCTCCGAGAGACGAGTAGGAGAGAGGGATTCCATCGCGATGAATCTCTTCGTAAATGGCTTCGCCCAGCCAGTGATTGACGCGTTGAAAAACATGGTCGAGCTCGGGCAGGTTCTCGCAAAAATCAACCTCTCCTTCACGACGTTTTTTCGTATCGGCAAGCAGCACGCTGCGCAGCTTGCCGCCGAGAAACAGCGGGACTTCATTGCAGGGAGCAACCCATATGGCGCGTTCCAGGACTCCGTCTTCGCGCATCATCTTCAGGGCTTTGACCCAGGTGGCGGCCCACTCCCGGCACCAATGTTCTTCTTCGTCGAGTTCGATTATGGAAATGTTGGCCAGGATTTTTAGGGACGTCCATGTATCGAGACCGAGCCAAATGCCGTGCTGGCGGCAGAGATTGGCCAGTTCCATCACCTTGGCCCGGACATCCACCGTATAACCGCCGGGAACAAGCACATCACCCCAGGAACGAATGCGGCGATCCAAACCCTGGGGGGCAAAGGCGTGTTCTTTTTGCAGATAAAAGTGAGGGAACACGTCCACCCGCAGGGTGTTATACCCGCAAGTCGCAGCCTCCGCGACGCAACGCGAAAGATCGGCGAAAGAACCACCAGGGTGGGAGCAAGTCAGCCAGGAAAAATCCCACATGGAGATGGTCAGTGGGACATTCTTATCGAAATAACGAATCATGATCTACAAAGTATCATTTAAGCCAGGCGACCCCCAAACAGGAAGCAAATGCTCACAATTCCAATTCTCATCTAAAAAATTCCACCGCAAGCAGCGGGGTATTCAAGGTAGCCGCCGCTGGCCCAGCGGCGGTCGGGTGTGCCGAGTTCCATTTCGCGACGCGGCACACACCGGCTACCAACTGCACGCCGCAAGCTTCGAGGAATTAGACCAAAACAAATTCCGTTAATTCCGTCAAAAAACAAACTTATTACAACTTCATTCGCTCGACCTTCGCCCTCCGCTGCGGCATTCCCGGAACAGGTGACTGAAGCATAAAAATTTTCGACAGCCCCTCCTCAGTGATGGCGCTGGCAAATAGCGTGCGGTGATCCGCCCCGCCAAAAACGAGCGAGGTAATATGCCTCGCCGGAAAAGTCACCTGCCCGACCAGCGCGCGACTCGCGGCGATTTTCAAAATTCCGCCCGCATCCCGCCGCGCCGACCAAAGCGTTCCCTCCATGTCCAACGCCAGCCCGCCCGGTGTTCCCTCCTCCGGGATGCATTCGTGAAACACCTGCCGGTTTGTAATGGCTCCCCGTTTCACGTCGTAACGACACCGAAAAATCGTCCTCGTCGTCCCGCACGTCCAGTAAAGCGCATCGCCCTTGTCATTCCAGCCCATGCCACTCGACTCCCCTGTCCCACCCAAAACCTTGACCAGTGTGCCCGATGTTTCCAGCCGATAAATGCCCGCGCCATTAGAACGCCTGGCACGTAGTGTCCCCACCAGGATGCGCCCATTCGCATCGACAATCGCTTCGTTAAAACGGTCTCCGTCCATCCGCACATTTTCGATCAAAGGGACAACCTGCTCATGACGGTCAAAGTCAAATAGCGCGACATCCTTCTCGCGAAAAAGCAGCCATGTTCCGTCCTCCTGCGGAACGAATGCGCCAACGGATGGCCCTTCATAAACCGCGCTCTGAATGCGCGTTTTGTAATTTAACCGGAATAACCGTCCACCCTCCACGTCAGTCCACCACAGCGATTCATCCCGGTCGTCCCACCATAAATTTTGCGGCAACTTCCCGGCATCCTCCACCAATACTTCGGGGGCGGCGGGCGGTGCGATCACCTGCGTGGCCGCAGAAACGGATTCATCCGACATGAAGAAAGTATGAAGGAAGAAGGAAAAAGTTAGAAGGATGGAATCGCCTGATATCAACTCCGTCATCCTGAGCTTGTCGAAGGATCAGCCCCGGAAAGTGTGAAAAAAAGAGACAGGAGTAATTAAGCTTAAAAGTCCTAACCACGCTGGCCTTCTTTCTGTTCCCAATCCCGTTAATCATGTTAATCCTGTCAAAATTGCCTTTGCCTTCCATTAATTCCGTCAAAAATTCTGCCCGCCTTCAAATCCTGTTAATCCTCTCCAAAAAATTCCTAAACCCATGAGCACCTCATCCCAAACCATCCTCGTCACCGGGGCCAACAAAGGAATCGGCCTCGAAATCTGTCGCCAACTCGCCCGACTCGATCATCGTGTCATCCTGAGCGCTCGCTCGTCCGAACGTGGTCAAAAAGCCGTGGCCGATCTCGCCAGGGAAGGACTCAAAGTCGAATTTCTCCAGCTCGACCTGGCGGATGAATCCAGCATTCAAGCTGCGGCCAACGATCTTAAGAAACGCTTCAAAGCCCTCAACGTCCTCATCAACAACGCCGCCATACTCGAAACATGGGGCGGCACCATCCTCGACGTAACGGCTGCGGAACTTCGTGACACTTTTATCACCAACACCCTGGGTCCCATCCTGCTCACCCAGGCGCTCCTTCCCCTTCTCAAGGCGGGACGACCCGCCCGCGTCATCAATCTCAGCAGCCAACTCGGTTCCATCCAGAACATGACCGATGGCTGGGCCAGTTACGGCATCTCCAAGGCCGCCCTCAACGCCGCCACCCGCAAACTGGCCGGAGCCCTCGCCCCGCATGGCATCAGCGTCAATGCCGCCTCACCCGGTTGGGTGCGCACCGAAATGGGCGGCGAAAGCGCGCCGCTTACGGTTGAAAAAGGCGCTAAAAATATCGTCCGACTCGTCACCGACGTCCCTCACACCCTCACCAACCATTACCTCGAGGAAAACGGCGAAATCCCGTGGTAGCAACCCTGTCATAGTTTCCGTTAATTCCGTAATTCCGTCAAAAACTCAGCCTGCCTTCAAATTCTATTAATCCCCCCCCCAAAAAAAATTCCGTAAATTTAGTTTAATTTGGTAATTCCGTAATTCCGTCAAAAATCCCCCTGCAACTCGGCTAGACATGCGCCGCACATCGCGATAGTTTTACCGGACTTATGAGCCAGGAACCTGCCCATTTCGCCACCGAACCCATCGAATCACTCGTCCCAAAAACGATCCAAACCCTCACCGTTGACGCGGTCGAGAAAGCAAAAAGCGGCCATTGCGGCCTCCCCATGGGTTGTGCCGACTTCGCCTTCGTTCTCTGGAGCAAGTACCTCAAATTCAACCCGGCCAATCCCCATTGGGCCAACCGCGACCGTTTCGTACTCTCCGCCGGCCACGGCTCAATGCTCATCTACTCGCTGCTCCACCTCACTGGTTTCGAGAAAATGACCCTCGACCAGATCAAGAATTTCCGTCAATGGGGCAGCCTCACCCCCGGCCATCCCGAAAGCCACGAAACCGAAGGCGTCGAAGTCACCACCGGCCCGCTCGGTCAGGGCACCGGCAATTCGGTCGGTCTCGCCATCGGCCAAAAATTCTTCTCCACCACCTTCAACACGCCCGAGTTCCCCGTCTCCGACCACAAGGTCTATACCATCGTCTCCGATGGCGACCTCCAGGAAGGTGTCTCGCACGAAGCCGCCTCACTCGCTGGCCATCTCGGCCTCGACAACCTCGTCTGGTTCTACGACGACAACAACGTCTCCATCGAAGGCATGACCAGCCTCTCCTACAGCGACGATGTCCCCTCCCGCTTCAAGGGCTACCACTGGCACGTCATCTCCATCAACGGCAACGACCAGACCCAAATCGACTCAGCGCTCCGCGAAGCCCACGCCACCAAGGGCCAACCCACCATCATCATCGGCAAAACCATCATCGGTAAAGGCTCTCCAAAACTTCAAGGCACACCCAAAGCCCACTCCGACGCCTTTGGCTCCGAGGAAGTCGCCGCCACCAAGCGTAATCTCGGCTGGCCGGAAGACGCTCAATTTCTCGTGCCTCAACGCGTGAAAGATTTCTTTGCCGAAAAGCGCAAAACATGGGCGAAAGAAGAAGCCGACTGGAACAAACTCTTCGCCGCCTACGCCGCGAAAAATCCCGAAAAAGCCCAGCTTTGGAACGATTTCCTCTCGAAAAAACTCCCCTCGAATCTCGAATCGCTCCTGCCCAAGTTCGGCCCCGAAAAGCCCATCGCCACGCGCAATGCCGGCGGTGACATCCTCAAGGCCCTCTTCGGCGCCGTGCCCAATCTCATCGGCGGTTCCGCCGATCTTGCTCCCTCCACCAAAACATGGATCAAGGAATTCGGCTCCTTCGAGAAAGGCAATTACGGCGGTCGCAATCTCCACTTCGGTATTCGTGAACACGGCATGGGCGCAGTCGTGGCGGGTCTCGCCTATTACGGTGGCTTGATCCCCTTCGGCTCGACCTTCTTTGTCTTCACCGACTACATGCGTCCGCCCATCCGACTCGCCTCGCTCAGCGGCCTGCAAACCATCTACGTCTTTACACACGATTCCATTTTTGTGGGCGAAGACGGCCCCACCCACGAACCGGTGGAACACCTCGCAACCCTGCGCGCCATTCCCCGCGTTCTCGTGCTGCGTCCCGGCGATGCCAACGAAACCAGCTATGCTTGGATCGCGGCTCTCGAACACAAGCACGAGACCAGCGCCATCGTCCTCACCCGCCAGAACCTTCCCGTCTTTGATCGCACCAAGACGGCTCCAGCCTCCGGACTACTTAAGGGCGGTTACACGCTCTGGGAATCGAAACCTGGCACCACGCCCGACATCATTCTCATCGGCACCGGTTCCGAAACGTCCCTCGCTTACGATGCCGCCCAAAAACTTGCCGCGGAAGGCAAAGCCGCCCGTGTCGTCTCGCTCCCGTGTTGGGAACTTTTCGAGGATCAGCCCCAGGCTTACCGCGATTCCGTCCTGCCTCCCGCTGTAAAAAAGCGCGTGGCCATCGAAGCCGGTATCCGCCTCGGCTGGGAACGCTACTTCGGCGACTCAGGTAAGTTTGTTGGCGTCGAAAAGTTCGGCGCATCAGCTCCCTACGAACACCTCCAAAAAGAATACGGCCTCACCGTCGAACACGTCCTCGAAGTCGCAAAAAGCCTCTTTTAATCATGTAGCGGCGGTCTATGACCGTCGCTGAATTTTGGTGGTAGCCGCCGACGGCCCGTCGGCGGAGGCTCCAACAGTAAACAAGCCTCAGTTCGACCGAAATTCAACTCGCCACGTGCCTGCTTCTCATTTAAAGATAAACTTAATATGAGCGAACAAATCTATTGGCTTCTCGAAGTCGCCATTCTCCCGGAACAACTCAAAGATTTTCGCGCTGTCGCAAACGACCTGATTGCCTCAACCAAATCCGAGTCAGGCACGCTCAATTACGAATGGAACCTGAATGGCGAAAAAACCATCTGCCATATCTACGAACGCTATCGTGATTCCGCCGCAATGCTGACTCACGTGCAGTCGTTCGGTCGGTTCGCGGAACGTTTCCTCAAAGCCTGCCGCCCCGTGCGCTTCGATGTCTATGGCTCTCCCACAGAGGAAGCCAAAGCCGCCCTGGCCGATCTAAATCCCACCTACTATACCTCCCTCGGCGGTTTCAGCCGCTAAGCCCCTAAACCCCCAATTCCGTCATCCTGAGCGACCTCGAACTTGCTGAGAGGGAAGTCGAAGAGTTGACGAAGGATCAGTTTAGCGCAGTAATTGCATCGTGACCACGCAAACCAAGATTCTATTGGCATCGACCTCCGGATTGCTTCTCCTTCTATCTGCCATTTTTGCGCATCCCTTGGGCATTCCGGAACCCTACAATTTGCTTCTTCTTTTTGCGGCGATCTACTTGATATCTTTTGGTCTTCGCCTCGGAAAAAAACTCAAAAAAGAAAAAGAAAAGACCGTCGCTCCTTCTCCGGGATTAGATCGGAGAAAACATTTTTTTTCGATGATGGTTCTAATTGCAGTTGCAGTAAATGCCTTCGCTTCCTACTGGCTACCGATAACTCCAAATACTCCTCCCATTCTTTGCTCGGTCATACCACTGATTTCATTTCCAATTCTTGTTGGGGGTTTTTTGTACGTGTGTTTTAAACAAAAACGGTAATCTCTGCTCATCCCCAAATCTCGTTAATTATCTTAATCCCAAAAAAAAATTCCGTAAATTTAGTTTAATTTGGCAATTCCGTAATTCCGTCAAAAATTCTGCTCCTTCTCCTTGAAAAGCAGATTGAACGTCGTCAGCGACCCGTACGACTTCGTAATGTAGTACTGCAACTCGACCCGCTCGGCATCATTCAGCTTCGGATGCGCGTTAATCTTCTGTTCCAGCACACGCAGGTTATCGCGCACCATCACGATCTTGTGAAAGAAAACATCGAGTTCGATCTCCTTCGTCGTCAACGTCACATCATTCGGGTGAATCACCATCTTCCCGCCCACCCAACGCGGCGCCAACTGCGGCGCAAGCTCGTCCATGTCCACTTTTAGATTTAATTTCTCCGTGGTCACCTCCACCACCTCGGCGATTAAATCATGCAACGGCTTCTCCAAGCCCTCCAGCTTCGCGCGCGGCTCCGCTGGCTTTAGTTCCGCAACCAATTCCTCGGTCAACGTCTTACGTCCCTCGTTAAAAAGTATCTCAGCCGTTTTCTCCGTCAGAAGTTTTACATCACCCAAACCATATTGTGGATGCAACACCTGCAAGCCCGGCCGTAAATCGACGATTTTCATTCCGGTAGGTTAACCCATCTGTGAATGGAAGAAAATGCCATCTTTGCCCACGCCGCCAATTGTGTTATTATTCCAGAATGCGCTCCTTTACCATTACTTTGGCTCTCGCAATCTCACTCGCTTTAACTTCCATGAACCTCTCCGCCGAACCCGCCGCTTCCCTCTACGATCTCAAGGTCAATTCGCTCGATGGGAAGCCAGCCGACCTCGCCCAATACAAGGGTACCGTCGTGCTCGTCGTCAACACGGCATCGAAGTGCGGATACACTCCACAATACGCCGGACTGGAAAAACTCTACCTCGAATACAAAGACAAGGGCTTCGTCATCCTCGGGTTTCCCTCCAATGATTTCGGTGGCCAGGAACCCGGCTCTCCGCAGGAAATCGCCACGTTCTGCTCATCCAAATACAACGTCACCTTCCCCATGTTCGAGAAAGTGAAAACGAAGGGCAGCGGACAATCACCCGTCTATCAATTTCTCACCACGGGTCACGGCACCCCCCTGTGGAATTTTCACAAATATCTCGTCGATAAAACAGGCAAGGTCATCGGTGAATTCCCCAGCACGGTGGAACCCGCCAATAAAGACCTGCGCGCCGCCATCGACGCCGCACTAAAGGGTTAGCAGTTTGTCATCCCGAGCGGAGGTGAGCCGTAAAGCGGTTCTACTGACGGCAGCAGCTACATAAAACATGCTGTCATCCTGAGCGGAGCCGAGGCCAAAAGTGTGAGTCGAGCTTACAGTTGACCCGAGGCGCAGTCGAAGGACCTGGCCGGGTTAAGCGAAAGATGAAAGTAGCGCCACAAGATTTTGAAGTGCCCCAAGGAATTCCCGCTTGTCGCTAGCTCACAAAGCGCGCACTCATAAGACCACGCTACACCTTGGGGGTGGCCCGGACAACTCGTTGTCCGGGTGGCCTCGCAAAAGCGAGGCCACAGGAGGCAGCCCCAACGCTTCTCTTTCATCAAGCCGTCATCCCGAGCGAAGGCGAGCCAGCAAGTGGGTCACTCACCCCTGTCATCCCGAGCTTGTCGAGGGATCAGACGCGCTTCCATGTACTCCAAAGACTGGAGAATCACGGAAAGTTAACAAAACCCAAGTAGTTCAACGTATCGATTATCGTTTACGTGTCTGATCCCTCGACAAGCTCGGGATGACAATCCGTTATTTCCCCGGCACCGGTAGCACCAGAAAACCATACTTCTGGAAAATAGCCTGCGCGGGCGGACTGAAAAGATACGCCTCAAAAGCCTGTACGACTGCCGGGTTTGGGAGGTTGGGGAGTTTACTGATCATGGTTAGTTGAATCAGTGCCACCGGATAAACGATCTTCGGCCCTTCGCTTGCGGGTACTTCCAGGACGACATGCACCTTCTTGGAAATCAGCGCATCGGTCTTATAGACGATGCCATACTGCGCGTTGCCCGCTTCAACTGCCGATAACGCCGCGCGCACATTTTCGGTTGGCACAAGCTGATCCTTCAATGCGTCCCAAAGTTTCATCTTGGTCAGATACTCCTTGGCGTAAATTCCGGCAGGCACGGTATCCGGCTGGCCGATGGCGATCTTCGCCCCCTTCTTTTTCATCAAATCCTGAATGCTCGCCAAAGTCCCCTTCTCCTCCAAAGCCGCGACGACGACCAGTGTATTGCCGAGCAAATCGTGCCGAGTACCGGAAACGAGATGTCCTTTCTTCTCCAATCCGTCCATCTTCGCCTCGTCCGCGGAAATAAAAACGTCTGCCGGCGCGCCCTCTTCGATCTGCCGGGCGAGGATGCTGCTCGCGGCCAGGTTGAAATTGAGCTTGGCGGGTTTGTAGCTCGCCCCGATCTCCTTCATTACATCTGCCAGGCTGGCGGCGGCAAAAACTTGAACCTGCGGTTGCTCCTGGGCGTGCAGCGGCATGATTCCCAATATAGCCGACATGAATAAAGAAATCCCGCAAGCAATACGATATGAGCATTTCGTCATTCCGAGCGAAGTCGAGGAATCGGTACCCGTTCCCATAACTTTTTCGGACCGATTCCTCCACTTCGCCTCGGGAAGGATTTTCTTTAAACCCAATCTTGTGACTCGGCTTCGGTCGGAATGACAGGAGTTCTTTTGCACCAATATAAACGAAAAACGGTCTAACCACTTGCGTAAGTTCATATCGCGAAATTCTAATGGGTTACATTTGCTCCACAACATCTATCCCGAGAAGATTCAGACCCTGCCTCAAGGTGCGCGCAGTCAGGTCACAAAGAATCAACCGCGAATTTCGTGTCGCTTCCTCGGCTTGAATCACGGGACACGCCTCGTAAAACTTGTGGAAGAGCGTCGCTAACTCAAAAAGATAGAGACACAGGTAATGAGGCCGATATTCCTCGGCAGCCATCAACACGGAATCGGCAAAATCGAGCAACTTGCGACTCAAGGCCAACTCGGCTGGCTCCGTCAATTGCACGGACGCTTCCGGGATTTTTTCCAGCCCGGCTTTCCGAAAGATGGCCCGGATGCGTACGTAAGCGTTTTGCAGATAGGGCGCGGTATTGCCATCAAAGGCCAGCAACTTCTCCCAGCTGAAGACGTAGTCGATGTTTCGATTCTGGGCCAGGTCGGCATACTTCAAAGCGCCCAGGCCGACAACCCGAGCCAGTGTGGCCCGTTCGTTGTCCGATAATTCAGGCCGCTTTTCCGAGATGATTTTCCCCGCGCGATCCTCCGCCTCATCCAGGAGCGCCCTGAATTTCACGGTCTCACCTTCACGCGACCGAAATGGCTTCTTGTCCGCACCGAGAATCGTGCCGAACCAGACATGCTCCAGCTTGACGTCATTGTAACCCCAACGACGCGCCGCCGAGAAAAGCTGCCGGAAATGCATCTGCTGCGGCCCACCGACAACATAGAGCACGCGCTGCGCATGGAATTTTTCGTGGCGATAACGGATCGTCGCCAGGTCGGTGGTCGCGTAATTGTAACCGCCATCCGATTTGCGAACGAGCAACGGATTATCGCGATAACCTTCCTTCTCGGAGACGAGAAACGGATCATCCTTGGGGGGAAGCGTGCCGTCGGAAAAAATCGCAATCGCCCCCTCGCTCTCACGCGCAATGCCCCGCTCAAGCAGATCCGCCACCACGCCCGGCAACGCATCGTTATAGGAACTTTCTCCCAGGGTATAATCGAATTGCACCCCAAGTCGCTGGTAAATCACGTCGAGCGCGGCCAGCGAATACTTGAGAAATTCCTCCCACAGCTTGCGATTTTTCGCATCGCCTTGCTGAAGCAAAACCAATTCGCTCCGCGCCGCTTCCCTCACGGTCTCATCGGTCTTCGCCTCCCGCTGAACTTTCTGGTAGATCGCCTCGAGATGCGCAAACGGATCGCGCTTCAGCTTCTCGGGATCGCCCTCGCGCTTGTAGCCGAACAGGATCATGCCAAACCCAGTGCCCCAGTCGCCAAGATGATTATCGGCGATGACATGATGTCCCAGAAAACAATAGAGCCGCGCGAGCGAGTCACCCAGCACCGTGCTCCGCAAATGACCCACATGCATCTCCTTCGCGATGTTGGGACTGCTGTAATCGACCACCACCGTCTCCGGTTGCGCCACCGTCGGCACACCAAGCCGGGCATCGCCCCAACGTTGCGTCACCTGCCGCGCCAGGTATTCGGGTGTCAGCCGGAAATTAAGAAAGCCCGGTCCGGCAATCTCCGGTTTTTCCGCCACTCCATCCAATTCCAGTACCTCGGCCAGTTGCGCCGCAAGATCACGCGGATTAGCCTTCGACTCTTTTCCCTGGATCAGCGCAACATTGGTTTGAAAATCGCCATGACGCGAATCGGGACATGGACGCACGTAGGGCGCGGGCGGCACGGGCGAAAATAATTTGCTCACGCCCTGCGCGACGCGGGCTTCGATTTCCTGGCGGGGTGTATTCATGACAAAGGTAAGAATAAAGGTTTAGAAGATGTCCGGAAAAAAGAAAGAATCGCTGTTGTTGGGTTATCAGGACTGGACGCTCTAATCATGGGACAAGTGTGTCACGATTAGAGCCGGAGTAGTTAGCCTTAGAAATCTTCTTCTACCTATTCTACCTAAAATTATAGGCCAACCAGTCCAAATAAGCCGCCCCCTTAAATATGATGCGTCCGCCATGCGTTTTGACCCCAGGCTGCGCCCCGCATGATTTCATTTCCCGTCCAGCTATAACATTGCCCGGTGTGATGCAAAAAAATGTTACCGGCCAGCGACATATCGTGGGCCAGAACACTCAGCAGAACCAGCACCGCCAACAGATTCATCAGCAAAATAATGACCCCTGAAAAAATATAGCCCTCACCCGAAAGATCGGTCTGGCGGAGGTGCATCATGCTGAACGTAAAAGTGAGGTGAAAAGACCAAAAAAGTCCCAAGCCAAAATAGAGGATCGGCTGCCACTCCCTGAGCGGATAATAAAAATCGACGGTCAACCAAAGCCCGATCCAGATCAGCGCATAGATGGGAACAAAGTAGGGTGAGAGAGCGATCCACCAATTGACCCGGTCGGTCATGATGTGGCCGCCTTTTGAGGTAACCTTGAAGGCGCTCACCTTTCCTCCTGAGATCATCGCCGCCAGGGCATGCGTAAATTCGTGACCGAGGACATAAAGCCACATCGTTCGAGGTAAAAAGATAAAAATAAGCACCCAACTTATGAAGCCTGCGCCGAAACTGACAAACCACGCCGCGCGCCATTGGCCCACAGGAACCGCCGCCCGCCCCAGGTCGATCAACGTCCAGATTTCTCCCGCCACCAATGGCAACAAGGCCAGCGCGATGAGGAACTTAAGAAATTTCACAAACAAGTGGCCAGCTTACTCAACAGCAAAGATCGCAAAAGTAGAAAGATTGGGTCATCCGGCCTCTTCTATGGTATTGGGAGGGATCATCGCATGAAAATATTCTTATCCATCGGAATCATTCTTCTCATCCTTGTTGGATGCTTCGCTTTTATGGTTCGAGAAAATGACGGTTTTAGTAGAGACATGGGCGACTATACGCCAACGGTTAATACTCCAAGCCCTGTCGATGAAACCGATGCGCTTCGCCTCATAGCGCCTGAGAACCATCGCGAACATGTTGTTTACCCGTTTTTTCATAATGATGCCGAAATAAAATTCTATCAGAGGCAATTAAAGGCTCTCGATTACATAAGAGAGCATAAAATCAAGGCAGCCCTTCCGCAATTGATCCTTTATCTCGATTATCCGACCTCGCAAATGGAAGCTGGGCTAAAGGATCCTGCGCATGGACGTGAAACTGATCGGGGGAAAAAAGTTTGGCCAGCGTTCGGTGCGCTGCTCGAAATGCCCGGTTCCGGGGAGGCGCTTCAAGATTACTCCCTAGACCCGACCCACCCCATGCGATACCGCCAGGAAACATTTATTATTTTAAGCTATATGGATCCCCACCTAGTCGAGTCGTGCTGGCAGGCACTCAAGAATAAGGGTCAGGACAAGGAATTTCAGAAGACATTTGATTGGATCAAAACGGGACATGCGTTTTTTTGGGGAGTTGAACCAAACGAAGATTTGTGGCCCGACGCCAAATAATCGCATTCAAAGCAGATCGACCGGATCGACATCAATGGTGATGCGAATATCGTCCGGCCACGCGCGATCCATGAAAAGTGGGCGCAAGCGCGGAGTCACGAGCATGATTCGTCGCGTACGGAGAAAAATCTGAAAGCGGTACCGCTCCTCGATCCGCGCAATGGGCGCGGGTGACGGCCCCGTGATCTCGGTTTCAGGCAAACCGAGCCGCTCCATCTCCTTCGCAAGTTGTTCGATGACGAAGAGCGTCTTTTTTTCGTTGCGACCCCGCGCAGTCACGAGGACAAATCTCTCGTAGGGCGGATAGTGAAGGCTGCGGCGAAATTCAAGCTCCTGCTCCGCAAAGCCAGTGTAATCGTGATGACGCGCAAACTGGATCGCCGGATGAAACGGTACGCGCGTCTGGACGAAAACCTCGCCCCTCACCCGTCCCCGCCCGCTGCGTCCCGAAACCTGCATGAGCAATTGAAACACCCGTTCGCTGGCGCGAAAATCGGGGATTTGCAGCGCGAGATCGGCATTGATGACCCCTACGCAGGTGACACGCGGAAAATGAAGTCCCTTGGCGATCATTTGTGTGCCGACAAGCAAATCGATTTTGCCCTCCGCAAATTCGCCCAGCGTTCGCGCATAAGCATCCTTGCCGCGCATATTGTCGGAATCCATCCGAGCTAGCCGCGCCTTGGGGAAAGCCTCGGCCAGCGCCTGCTCCACTTTTTCCGTGCCGCTGCCGCCATATTTGTAGGGCGCAAATCCGCATTCGGGACACGCATGAGGCACACCGCTCGAAAAATCGCAGAGGTGACAACGCAGCTTCTCCGCCCGGCGATGGAACGTCAGCGCCACGCTGCAATTCGGGCACATCTCCACATAGCCGCATTGCGGACATTGAAGCGAAGAAGCGTAGCCGCGCCGATTGAGAAAAATAATCGCCTGCTCGTGACAATCGAGTCGCGCCTGGATCGCCTCGATCAACCTGGGCGCCACCAGAACTGGCGGAGCGCCTTTTTTATTTGCCGTGCGGATGTCGAGAATGTGAGTCGTCGGCATCTGCCCCTCCTCGACGCGCTGTTTGACTTCCGCGAACCGATATTTCCCTTCCTGGGCGTGATGGTACGATTCAAGCGACGGCGTGGCCGAACCGAGAATCACAGTCACTTTCTCCAAGTGACCGCGCATCACCGCGACATCGCGCGCATGGTAATGGGGAGATTCCTCCTGCTTGTAGGAATGCTCGTGCTCCTCATCGACAACGATCACGCCCAAATTCTTCAAGGGCGCAAAAACAGCAGAACGCGCGCCGATCACAATTCGGGCATGGCCAGACCGAATATGCTGCCATTGATCGTGACGCTCGCCGGAAGAAAGATGGCTGTGCAAGACAGCCACGCCAATCTTCTGGCCAATAAAGCGGGCGCGAAAACGTTCCACCGTCTGCGGCGTCAGCGCGATTTCCGGCACGAGCACCAATGCACTTTTACCTAGGGAAAGCACATGGGCGATGGCTTGCAGGTAAACCTCTGTTTTGCCACTACCCGTGACGCCGTGAAGTAGCACCACGCGCGCCTTTTCCGCCCGCATCTCTTCATAAACAATATCGAGCGCCGTCTTTTGCTCGGCGTTTATCTCGTGCGGGAGAGATTCGACGACCGGCGTGTTGAGGAAGGGATCGCGATCCTGGGTTCGAGACTGGATGGAAACAAGATTGCGCTCAGCCAAACCACGCCAGGCCATCGGACTGCATCCTGACGCCTGGCTTAGTTCCGCCAGCCAACCGGGACCATGTTGTTGGATATATTCCCAAGCCGCACGCTGGGCACGGGCTTTTTTCAAAACGGTCGCCACTTCTTCCGGCAACACAGCCGTCAATGGCTCGACCCATAGTTTCTGCTTGAATGCGGCATCGGCTTTCCGCACCGCCTTGGGTAAAACGCTCATCAAAGCCACCGTCAACGGCGCGCAGTAGTACTGCGCCATCCATTGCGCCAACTCGATCAGGATGGCGGGCAGAAAGGAACCCGGCCCAAGCACTTCCAGAATTGGTTTAAGACGTCCCTTGAATGGCTCGGTGGGGAACTCCACCACGTAACCGACAATCTCGCGCGATTTAAACGAGACGCGAACCTTCGCGCCCAATGCCACCTGCGTGGCCATCTCTTCCGGAATGCCGTAATCGAAAGCGCGATCCAGCGAAACCTCGGGAACAACACGGGCAATGCGAAGCATGAGATCGCTTACTCTAAGCCAATCTATTCCTCAACGGCGATCACTCGTTAAAAGATAAAAAAGTGCGGGAGCCTAATGCTTCCAATTCGTAAGCCACGTATTGGTGGAATTAGGATTGGCGGTGGTAGCACCTGTTGTGCCCCCTGTTGACCAGAGGTCATAAAAGCCGATGCCATTGTAGGGAACATCGCCCGTTCCATTTCCGGTCGAATACCCGTAGGGAAAACCAAAGGGATCCTTGATAAACGTGTTGTTATTGAGGCTGCCAAGCTGGCCGGACTTGAACGGATAGTAAATTGTTACACCCGTTGGTAAGGCATCCGTGTAGTTCGTCTTCCCGGCCAGGGCCTGGTAAAGAGCTTCCGAAGAGAGTTGGTAGGTGGGATCAGTAGGATCGGTTTTGTAAGTTCCATTCGTTGGGCCAGCCATGTCGAAAAGGGGATAAACACCCGTATCCACCTTGTAATTCTCCAAGGCGGCGCTTATGGCCCGAATCTCGGTCTTGGCCCTGCTCGTCGCAGCCGCTTTCAACACCGCGCCACCTGCAATCAACGTCATGGCGGCTAGAAGAGAGATAATCAGGATAACCACCAGAAGCTCAACCAAGGTAAAACTTGAAAACCGATGACGTCGTGATCGACCGGCGAATGATGAAATCCTGTGCATCGCAAACTTAATAGGTGTGAACCCAGAAATTAGGACTCGTTGATCCACCGGCAGGATCCTGATCGCAGTTACTCCAAACAGCGACACCCGTCGATATGCCATTGGTGGACTTGGGCAGGGCTGAGTTAGGCTTGGCTGCTGAAAAATCGGGAATACTTACAGCGCCTGCACCGGTTCCTCCAAGCACGTTGTCGTAGTTTGTATCAATGGCCATGAAGTAATACTGGGCCTTTCCAGCCTGACTCGGGAAAGGAGTCTTGAGCACTGCGGGTGTAACCGTGGTATCCAAATCGCCGTGACTTGGGCTAAGATAGGGAACCTGACGGGTATTGGGAATGGTGTTGGCATTAACGGCTACCTGCCCTTGAGTCGGCGCGCCGGGATCCACTCCGCCGCACAACGCCACCATCATCGCTCCCCATTTGGTTGCATCCGTGGAGGTATAAATTGTATCGGCGGTTGTGTTTGGCGGCGCCGGATAGACCATATAGTCCGTGTAGTAAGTCTGTACCGCTGTTACCAGTTGATTGCCTACAACAAGTGTCTTGGCCCGCTTGGCGGCTTTAATGGCGCTGGTAACGCCAGCCATGACAACCCCAGCCAGAATGGCGATGATTCCGATAACCACCAAAAGTTCCACCAGAGTGAAACCGGAACGACGAGAAGAGGAAGGATGAGGTAATTTCATGAGATTGGTTATTGGCAGGATTATGACTTTTTAAGCTTAAACTTAAATTAACTCACCAACGACCTTTGCGCGAGTAATTTTCACCGTTTTTCAACGAAATTATTTCGTGCCCACTCCGAGTGGCATAACCTAATCAAGTTCGTCTTCGAGTCTTTCGGCCAGCCACTGTTTAAGCATGCTCTGATAATTGAGGTAGCGTTGGCGCGCGAGTCGCTTCAGGCGCGAGAGCATGCGGGGATCCATGCGCAGGGTAATCGTCGTCGATTCGTTGGTGTCCGTGCTGACCAGGGAAGTCTGCATCAGGCGCAAATCAATCTGGTGCGACTCCCAATACTGGGCTTCTTCCGTCATGTTGGCAAAAACAGGGACAGTCTCCCAATTGGTAACAGGGGTAAGGCTCATAGGGATCAGGTATATTCGTGGGTTTTACGATCGTAAAAAAAGGTTTCTTCCTCGGTCATGGGCCTCGCGGCGACCACGCGGACGATTTTACCCGTTGAGGAATAGACGGCGAAAATGCCTTTACCGCTATTGCTACGCCCCAGGCTGAAAAAACGATTCTGGTTGGAGAATCGATTGGAGTCCGGCAATAGCCGCAAACTGAAGGGATCTTCAAAACTTTCCGAAATCTCTTCAGGAGTCAACTGGTTCGGACTGTAAAGAGACCATTCGAATTCCATTACGATTCAAGCTACGGAGATTCGTCGCCGGAGGAAAGATCAAAGGATGGTGCCGTTATGGATGACCCCATTTTTGGGAACCACGACGATTCCGTCGCGGATATAAAAATTGGGCCCGTCATAATTCTCTGGTTTACCCTCGGGCGAAATGCGGACGTTCTCTCCGATGCGCGCGTTCTTGTCGATAATCGCCCGCTCGATGTACGAGTTTTTTCCAACACCCAGGGGAGGAACACCCCGCTCCTGCATGACTTTTAATTCACCCGGCGTCTCGTAATCATCGTGCCCCATGAGAATGGAATCCTTGACCACGGCCCCGGCTTCGATGCGGCTGCGAATGCCGATGACCGAATGTTCAATGCGCGCATCAACAATGACACAGCCGTCTGAAATGATGGCTCGCTCGATGAAACCGCGAACGATCTTGCTGGCGGGAAGATACCGCGCATGGGTGTAGATCGGCGCCTGGGTTTCGAAAAAATTAAATTTCGGGACTTCATTGCTCAGGTCGAGATTGGCATCGAAAAATGCCTTGATGGTTCCGATATCCTCCCAGTAGCCCTGATAAACATATGAAAAAATCCGCCCCGTATCGATAAGGGTGGGAATGATGTGCTTGCCGAAATCGACATGCTTGCCCGCCAGGGCATTGTCCAGAACGTCCCGGTTGAAAACATAGATGCCCATCGATGCCAGATAGAGATCTCCCGTATTCTGGCCGTCGAGCTTGGCAAGGTTCTCGGAATCGATTTTTAACGAGTCGAGTACCTCGGAGTCTTGCGGCTTTTCCACAAATCGCTTGATCCGTTGCTCGCCGTCAATCTGCATGATGCCAAAGGAACTTGCATCGGAGCGACTCACGGGGATTGTGGCCACGGTGACATCGGCTTCCGATTTGATGTGTTGTTCGATGAGATGTCGAAAATTCATCCGGTAGAGCTGATCCCCGGAGAGAATGAGAACATACTTGTGCGGTACATTCCCAAAGTGCCGAAGGTTCTGACGCACGGCATCCGCCGTGCCCTGGTACCAGGCATTACTGCCCGGCGTTTGCTGTGCCGCCATGATCTCCACAAAAGCGTGGGAATATTCGTCAAAATGGTAGCTCCGCTGCACATGCCGATGCAGCGAGGAACTATTGAACTGAGTGAGAAGGAAAATGCGCTTCAGGCCGGAGTTAAGGCAATTACTGATCGGAATATCTACCAGGCGGTACTTGCCCGCAAGTGGCACGGCTGGCTTCGACCGATCCTTGGTCAGTGGGAAAAGCCGGGTTCCCGCTCCTCCCCCCATGACAACCGAGATAACTTCACGCGGACTAAAAACGGCAGAACGAGATGGCGACTCCATAACCGTAACTTAGAGAAATCCAGCCTATTTGCCAACTGTTACGATAAGATGAGGCGACTTGAGGCGTTGTGCTTCACCTGGGGAATTGAGAGACCTCGATAAGCCGCTACAGCACCATTGTCAGCGAGAGACAAACACGGTAAGGTACCCGTCCATGGGTCGAATTGATGACGCGCTTCTTAGCCTGGAACAATTAGAGGACAGGACTGAGCGTGCGCTTCAACTGGCAGGTCTCATCTCAACGCTCTTCAAAATCAAGGGCGTCGTTTTAATCGCCTCCGGGCAACTGGCCTTCGACAGTTACGCCAATACCACCTCCCCCAATCCCGAGATTGAAGTGGCCGCCTTTGCCGGAAAACTCTCCCCTCGCGCCCTGCAGGAAATCATGGGCGAACAACTTCACGCGGAAGGTTCGATTTACCGCTGGATGGTGTCGGGCATACCCGTCCAGTTTCACAGGGAAACCGCCACGGCTTACCGTGGAGTGTGCCGCGACTTCATGACCGATCATGGCGTGGTCAAACTTATTCCCGTCGAGGAAATCATCGCTGAGCGTGTTCTTGCCGCTGTTTATCCCGTGCCGAACGCCACCGCGCATGAAGAAGCGCGACTGCTTCTCATCAACGGCCTCACCGACGCCTTTCAAATGGATTGGAGTGTCCTGCAAACGCTCTGTCACCTGCCCGAGTATCGCGTAGGAGAGGAATTGGCGCAACTGCGGGCGCAGGCCAAACAAGAGGCCGACGCGCTCGGTCTCGGCGCGGATCACATTGGGCAATCGCAGAGTCCTTCGCCAGAAGAGCCCCCAAGTGAAAAGCTGGAACAACCGCCATCGGATACCACCACCAGCGGAACTGCCATCGACGAGGTCACGAACCTCGGGAATTAGTGAGAATACTTGTAGGTGCTGGAGGCGCTTCGTGCAGCCATCACCTCGGGATATGACCGCGTCGGATCCGCATAATGATTGCCGCCGAGATCGCGCCCACGGGCCAGATAGACCTGATGTTTGCCGCCAAACATCTCGTAATTGAATTTCACCGAAGTTGAAGTGAAGCGAAGTGTCCACCCGCAGCGACGTTTGTTCGAGGTATTCGGTTCCGATCCATGCATGGTGCGGGCATTATGGAGAGAGCATTGGTTGGGCTGGAGCACCAGATAAACACGCTTATCGTCCTCGCGCTGCTCCTTCACAATTTCATTGGCGAAAACATTTTTGGCCTGATCGACCGGGTTGTAATCGGAAAAGCCCTGGCGACCTGTCCGATGGGTCGTTGGAATCACCATCATGCATCCGTTTTCTTTCAAGGAGGGATCGATTGCCAGCCAGACAGTGACGACTTCCATCGGGTTGATCTGGTTTTTCCAATAGGCCGAATCTTCGTGCCAGGGAACCCGCTTGCCGTTGCCTTTCGGCTTGCAAATAAAATGGGTTGAAAAAAGAGCAATATCCGACCCGATGATCGGCTCCACCAAACCGAGAATTTCATCATCCATCGCCCATTTTAAAAGTTCGGGATTCATGAAGTGAGGAACATCCATCGCCTCCGGGCGTTCACCTTCCGGGAGCGTGGCGAGTAATTTTTCAAAGTAGGCCTTGAGACTATCGAATTTGTCCTGGGACAAAACCGGTTGGTCATAAATAAGATACCCTTCACGACGGTAGGTCTCGATTTGCTGGGAAGTGAGTCGCGGCTCGGAAATAATAGTGCTCATGGAACTATCATGGGATACATCCAGAGGTAATTCTTTTCGTAATGTGACAATTTATTATGCTAGAGTGATCTTATGGAAAGATTACACTGGGATAAAGTCGCAGGGAAGGCAGCCTTTCATGCCGCCCGCGATACGAAGACACGCGCAAAGCCTCTTCGCTATCATGGGCACGACTTTGCAGAAATCTTCTGGGTCGATGCGGGTCGAGGCATTCACCGGATTAATGGAGACTCCCTTCCTCTTCAGGTCGGAAGCCTGATTCTGATGCGTCCGTCCGATTGCCATGGCATCGACCTCATCAGCCATGAGGGACTCAAGCTGACCAACATCGCTTTTGCCCAGAAGACGCTCGATTTCCTGGGCCACCGTTATTTTTCGAGACAGGATTGGGCCTTCTGGCATCAGGGAAAAAATCCTGTCATGCAACAGATGGAGCCATCCCAACTGCGACGTTTCAATCGATGGGCGGATGAACTTTCTCAAATGCCGCGAGAGCGACTCCACCTGGAGCGATTTCTTTTGAATGTCCTGTCGGAATTGAGACTCGATCAGAGTGACGCGCAACTGGATGATGCTCCCGACTGGCTGGTACAGGCGTGCCGGGCAATCCAAAGACCGGAACATTTTTCGAGAGGCGTTACGCAATTCCTCAAACTCTGCGGGCGCAGCCGGGAACACGTTGCCCGCACGACCCGCCGCTGGTTCGGCATGGCTCCCACCGATTACGTCAATAAGATCCGAATGTCCTACGCCCAACGCCAGTTGGAGATGGGAGACCAAAGCATCCTCGAAATCGCGCTGGATTGCGGAATCGAGAATCTAAGTCACTTTTACAGCCTGTTCCGGTCTCAAACCGGCACGACCCCAAGAAGTTATCGCCTCTCCCATCGCAAGCCTCTTTAGAGGCCATCCTGTGCGCCAACTAGCACCCTTGTGACTTTTTATGCGTGGAAATTGCGCTGCGCTTGACTCAACTTGCTCGGCTGATAGCCTCAACTTTCTCACCTGAAAAGAATCGCCTTTGTTATGTCTAAAAAATCCAAAAAAAAGTTGAAGAAAAAAGAACGTCTCTCCCTCCTTAAAGTCACAACCAAAAAGCGCAAACCCGCGAAAAAAGCATCGGTAAAAGTTGTAGCGGTTCGCAATGGGCACACGCCAGCCAAGGCCAAAAAAGGCAGACTGGTCTATTTCTTCGGCGATGGCCGCAGCGACGGCGACGGCAAGATGAAGGCACTCCTCGGCGGCAAGGGAGCCAATCTCGCGGAAATGACCCGCATCGGACTTCCCGTTCCTCCCGGCTTCACCATCACGACGGAGGTCTGCACGTGGTTCAATCAACACGGCAAGACGTTGCCCAAGGAAATCGACGCGCAGATTGAAGATGCCATCACGCGCATCGAAAAAAATCTCGGCAAAGGTTTTGGCAGCATCACCAATCCGCTTCTCTTTGCCGTCCGCTCCGGATCCCGTGATTCGATGCCCGGCATGATGGATACCATTCTTAATCTCGGCCTCAACGACGAGACCGTCCAGGGTCTTATCGCCGTCAGCGGCAACGAACGTTTTGCCTACGACTGCTACCGCCGTTTCATCCAGATGTACGGCGATGTCGTCATGGGCGTCCAAAAGCGCCCCGGTGAAGAGCATGAGCCGTTTGAAGTGGTGATTGAAGATATCAAAAACAAAATTTTTCCCGGCCGCAAGAATGTTTCCGACACGGAACTCGATGCCTCTTCCATGCGCGAATTGGTCAAACAATTCAAGAACCTCGTCCACGAGCGCACAGGTCGCAGTTTTCCCAGCGATCCGAAAGAACAATTACGCGGTGCCATCGGGGCGGTCTTCGGTTCGTGGAACAATGACCGCGCCATCGTTTACCGCCAGAAATATAACATTCCGAACGAATGGGGCACTGCGGTCAATGTCCAGGCGATGGTCTTCGGCAATACGGGCAACGAAAGTTGCTCCGGCGTCGCCTTCACCCGCGATCCGGCCACAGGTGAACGTGTTTTCTACGGTGAATATCTCATCAACGCCCAGGGCGAAGATGTCGTTGCCGGTGTTCGCACACCCGATGCAGTCGCCACGCTCCAGGAAAAGATGCCCAAGGCCTATCGCGAACTGGAAGATGTTCGCGCCGCGCTCGAAAAGCATTTCCACGAAATGCAGGACTTCGAGTTCACGGTGGAAAACGGCAAACTCTTCATGCTCCAGACCCGCAACGGCAAACGCACAGGCGTCGCCGCCGTTCGCATCGCGGTCGAAATGGTGAAGGAAAAGCTGATTGACTGGAAGCAGGCCGTCGCCCGCGTCCCCGCCGATCAACTCAGCCAGTTGCTTACCCCGATCTTTGACCGCAAAGCGATCAAGCATGCCCAGAAGATTGCCTCTGGATTACCGGCAGGTCCCGGCGCCGCCAGCGGACGCATCTATTTCAACGCAAACGAAGCCGAGGCCGAGGCGCTCAAAGGCAAGGTGCTCCTGGTTCGCGAGGAGACTTCCCCGGAAGATATTCGCGGCATGCTCGCCGCCGAAGGCATTCTCACCGCGCGTGGCGGAGTCAGCTCTCATGCAGCACTCGTGGCGCGGCAGATGGGCAAAGTCTGTGTTTGCGGTGCCAGCGATCTGCACATCGATTACAGTGCCAGCACTCTCACGGTTGGGGAACACGTCTTCAAGCGGGGCGATTTCCTTTCCATCGACGGCACAAGCGGTGAAGTCTTTGCGGGCGAAGTCAAGACCGCTCCCTCGGAAATCGTCCAAGTGCTCATTGAAAAGACGCTCGACCCGAAGGAAAGCGCCACCTATGGCAATTTTGCCCAATTGATGGCGTGGGCCGACAAACTTCGCCGACTCCAGATTCGCACGAATGCTGATCAACCCGATCAGGTGGCCAATGCCGTGGCTTTCGGCGCACAGGGAGTCGGTCTCTGCCGTACCGAGCACATGTTCTTTGAAGGCGACCGCATCGATGTGGTTCGTGAGATGATCCTGGCCGAAACCCAGGAGGCACGTGAAGCTGCCGTGGCGAAACTCCTCCCCTATCAACGGGACGATTTTGCCGGTATTTTCCGAGCCCTCAACGGTCTGCCCGCCACGATCCGTTTTCTCGACCCGCCGCTGCATGAATTTCTGCCGCAAACCCACGACCAACAAGCCGAACTCGCCACCAAGCTGGGGGTCTCCCAGGATAAAGTGGCGCGTCGCGTGGCCAGCCTGCACGAATTCAATCCGATGCTCGGTCATCGCGGCTGCCGTCTCGGCATCGTTTATCCCGAGATTTCGGCGATGCAGGCCCGGGCCATCTTTGAGGCCGCCATCCTGGTCCAGAAGGAAGGCATCAAGGTTAAACCCGAGATCATGATTCCGCTCGTCGGTTTCCAGAAGGAACTGGAGCTTCAAGTCCAACTCGTGCGGAAAGTCGCCGCCGAAGTCTGCAAGCAGCACAACACGCGCCTGAGTTATCTCGTGGGCACCATGATCGAAATCCCGCGCGCCTGTATCGTGGCCGATGAAATCGCCAAGGAAGCCGAGTTTTTCAGTTTCGGCACCAACGATCTCACGCAGACCACGCTTGGCATGAGTCGCGACGATTCCGGCTCCTTCCTGCCCAGCTATCAAAACCTTGAAATCATCAAGCAGAACCCCTTCGCCACGGTCGATATCGCTGGTGTCGGTGGCCTGATGAAGCTGGCCATCGAACGGGGGCGCAAGACCCGTCCGGACATCAAACTGGGCATCTGCGGCGAACACGGCGGCGACCCCGCTTCCGTCAAGTTCTGCCACAATGCGGGTCTAACTTACGTGAGCTGTTCTCCTTACCGCGTGCCTATCGCGCGGTTGGCGGCGGCTCAAGCGGCACTGGGAAACCCCGCCTGATCGGTAAAATTCGAAAATCAGCCACGACATGGCAACCAACAACATGTCGTGGCCTATAATTAAAGGTTGCAATGCTTGGTACGGCCATGTCGTATTTGGGGATAGGTTACCAAGTTTGCATCAATTTCTCCTATGTACGCGGACGACGGCGATTCTGGCATAAAAATTTACCTGCGCGAGATCGGACAAACTCCGTTACTCACGCGCGAGGAAGAGGTGAAGCTTGCCCGTCGCATCAAACGAGGCGACCAAGCGGCCCGCCAGCACATGATCAAGGCCAACCTGCGCTTGGTCGTGAAGATCGCCCATGACTATTCCTCCTACGGCCTGCCGCTGCTTGACCTGATTTCCGAAGGTAATATCGGCCTGATGAAAGCGGTCGAACGCTTCGACCCCAAAAAGGGAGGCAAGCTGAGCACCTATGCCGCGTGGTGGATCAAGCAATCGATCAAACGCGCACTGGCCAACCAGAGCAAGACGATCCGCCTGCCGGTTCATCTTGTGGATAAAATCGCGCGCATGCGTCGCATCGCCATGCAGCTTGCCGAGGAATTCGGACGCGAACCGACTGATGAGGAATTGGCCGAGGAACTCAACATGGCCCCCGCCAAGATCGCCCAGCTACGCACCGCCGCCATCCGGCCCGCATCGCTCGATGCCACGGTCGGGCAGGAAGAGGACGGCTCTTCGCTCGGTGACATGATTGGTGATGAGATGGCTGGCGACCCTTCCGATTTGCTCAGTGACAAAAACATGCGCAAAGCGGTACTGGATTTGCTTCATGTGCTCGATGAACGTGAACTTAAGATCATCAACCTGCGATTCGGGCTGGATGGGAAAAAGGAGATGACCCTTGAAGAAGTGGGCAGAAAATTCAAAGTCACGCGCGAGCGCATCCGCCAGTTGCAAAACATCGCCCTGCGTAAAATCAGGCGGGCGCTCGAAAAACAGGATAAATTAAAGCCTGCCGTATGACCGTTCCTTTCAAAAGCGCTATGGATCGCCTCAAGGCGAGTATTCGTGATGTGCCCGATTTTCCAAAGCCGGGAATTGTCTTCAAGGACATCACCCCCATCCTGACCGACGGGCAGTTGTTCCGGCTTGCCGTCACCATTTTCACCGAACGTTACCAACGCAAAAGCGTGGAGCGCATCGTCGCCATCGATGCGCGCGGATTCATCTTCGGGGGTGCCCTCGCCCGTCATCTTGGTGTCGGCCTTACCATCGTCCGCAAAAAGGGAAAGCTTCCCTACAAGAGCCACCAGATCGAGTACGCCCTCGAATATGGCCAGGGTACGCTCGAAATGCATATCGATGGCGTGATGAAACACCAGCGTGTCGTCATTATCGACGATCTTCTCGCCACTGGCGGCACCGCCGAGGCGGCAGCCCGCTTGGTTGAATTGTGCGGCGGCGAAATCGTTGAATTTGCCTTCCTGGTCGAACTGGGTTTCCTCAAGGGCCGCGAGCGCCTGGCCAAGTATCCGGTTTTCAGCGCGATCACTTACTAAATCACTTTTGATCAAGAGAGACTCTCCTTTTACCGCCATCTCTTTTTAATGGCGGTAGTTACAGGCTTGATCACAGGCGTATTAAGCACGGCTTGTGTCAATCTGGGTTCCAAACGCTCCAAAAATTATTAACTTAGACGTAACCTTTGTTCTCCATGGGGGTCTATATTCTTATGAAGACTTCCTTATTGCCGTTTTTGATTATCGGGCTTGTCGGCCTCACCGCAGTTGGTGGTGCCATTTATGTGATGAAAGGCTCCGCACCCGCCCCGACGCCTCCAGTTGCGACGACTGAAGCGGCCCCTCCCCCAAGTCAGCCTGCTGCGACGCCTCCTCCACTTACGCCTGCTCCAGATACCGCAGATCAAAGCCCGCCTCCACCTCAAACAGCCATGACGACGCCCCCCCCAACTCCGGGTCCGGGCAATGGTCAGCCAGGACAGGGTGGCCGTGGCGCTGGCATGCAACGGATGTATGACCAGTTGGGGCTGACCGATGCACAAAAGCAGCAGATCGCCCAAATTCGCGCCGACACAACGTTGGATCGCAACGCGCGTCGTGAAGCGATCAGAAATGTCATGACCCCCGCCCAACAAGCCCAGATGGATCAATTGCGGGAACAAATGCGCGCCCAGTTTGGAAATAGGGGCGGCGGCGGTAATCGTGGTGGCGACAATAATAATGGTGGTGGTGGTAACGGACAGGGCGGCAATGCTGCTCCAGCACCCGCAACTGCACCTGAACCCGCACCCGCAACTCCCCCACCTGCAAACCCGGCTGGCGGAGCCTGATTAGCTGCCTCATTAATGGCAGTTCCTAAAATTTCTTTCACGCCCCATGCCGTTGCATGGGGCGTGAAAAACGGTGTCTAACTGTGCCCTAAAAGCAATTTGTTTTGACCGGAACTTCTGAATCATTAGTTTATAAGGATGAGTCTCAAGTCGGAACGTGAATTAAACGCATCGCATCGTGAAATGGTGAACCGGGCCAAAAGCGCGGCCCAGGTGAAAAATTACGATTATGCGGTGAACCTGTTGCAAACCGTATTGAAGGCGGAACCTCTTTATTTAGAGGGTCGGCGGTATTTGCGCGCGGTTGAAATTCAAAAGTACAAAGCCACCAGCAGCTTTAACAAGCAGATGCTCAACATGAAAATGGGGAGCGTCGCCATGAAGCTGTCCGGCGCGGGTAAAAAAGAACCTGCCGAACAGTTGAACCTAGCGGAAGAAGTGCTGACGCTCGATCCCTTTCACACGAAGGCCAACGCCCTGGTTGCGGATGCCGGTATCGCGCTCGGCTATCCCGAGTTCAAGGCTTTTGCCTACGAGACCCTGGCCGAAGGCAAGCCGACCGATAAAGCTGTTTTGAACACCCTGGCGGCCACCTACATGGAACTCAAGGATCCGATCAAGGCAGAAAAAACCTATGAGCGCATTTTGGAGATTGATCCGCGCGATGGCGAGGCACTCAGTGGCCTGAAAAATGCCAGCGCCGCACACGCTTCACGCAGCGGCGGTTGGGAAACGTCGGGCAACGATTACCGCAACGTCCTCAAGAATAAAAACGAAGCCATCGAGATAGAACAAGCCTCCCGGGTGGTGAAATCGCTGGATACGATCGAAGAACACATTCGTCTTAATTTTGAGAGACACCAGGCTGAGCCGACCAATCCTCTTCATTCCAAGGCCATCGCGCAGTTGTTTCTCCAGAAAAACGATTATGCCTCAGCTATCGATTGGTATGAACGTTCCTACAACGATGGTGGACGAATCGATTCGGCGCTGGAAAAAACCATCTCCGATCTCAGACTGAAGAAAGCGGAGTTTGAATTGCAGGAACTCCGTACCACCCATAGCGAACAAACCGATCCTGAATTACAGGCGCAGTATCTGGTCGCCATGGAAGAAAAAGAGACCGAGATCAACCAGGTGCGCCTCAGTCAAGCCGAAGCCCGCGTTCGCGCTCATCCAAATGACGGTGAATTCCATTTTCAACTTGGCGAGGCTCTTTACAAGGTCGGCCAGTACAAACGCGCCACTGAAGAACTGCAACTTGGGTTAAAGCAACCGAGCGTGCGCTATCAAGCCCTTAACTTGATGGGGCTAAGCTTCATGAAACGCGGAATGCTCGATTTTGCGGTGAAACAACTAGCTCTCGCCGAGACTGAATTGCCAATCATGGATGATCTCAAGAAGGAGGTCACTTATAACCTTGGCCTGGCCTATGAAGCGACCAACCACCCCGAAAAATCACTCGAACAGTGGAAAAAAATCTACGAAGTGGATATGGGGTATCGCGATGTTGGTCAACGCGTCGAAGCCTCTTACGGCCACAGCTAATCTGTTTTGCTCGAATTCACTTTCGGCGAATTTACCGGCAATGCCTTGGGCGGGGCGAAGTTAGGCGGGGTTTTCTTTCCCAGTTTCGCCGCATTCAAGGCTTCAATGGCAAGACGGACATCGTTTTGCAGTTCGACCATATTGTGAATTTTTGACCAGCGTTTGATCTCGCGCCCATCGACACCAAAGAGAATGCCGCGCAGATCATCTGAGCCGCTCGGCCATCCAAGCTGGGGGAAAATCGAACCATTAAAATCGGCGATCACATGCGACGATTCCCGGGGATTATTTGGATTATTATTTTTCAGGAAGTAGGGCTTTAGTTCAATCGCTTCCTTATCCAGATCAGACCTCATGTGGTCATACACGATGGAAGGCACCCAACTCGCGATGGAATCGCGTAAATCGACCACGACAATCAGTTGGAAATCGGGCCTGCCCTGAAAGGGATACATGGACTTGCCTGCCTGACGCGCCACATCACCGGAGTCCTCGTTGGTGCCCAGAAGGAGGGTGATAATCCCAAGCCTGTTCACGATGACCTTCCTGTTGTCCGCATCGACTCCCTGAATTTTGAGGGCGAGTGGAACCGTCGGCGCCGCAACCACGGTGTTGCTATCGGTCGAGTCCTCTCCGGAGGCGAATCCGAGAAAGGCAACGCCCAAAATCAATATCCACGAGGTAAAAATGAGCTTATGACGCAGGTCGTTCATTGATCTTTTCCAGCACATATCCATGTAAATACTCTGTTTCGGGCGCGTTGACGAGCACAGGATGATCAGAACTTTGTCCCAACCGCCGCCGTAACCGCAGCGTCAAACCCGTTTCCGACGCGGCTCGTTGCAACAGCCCACCCCAATCTTCCGCTGTTACGTGGTGAGAGCAAGAAAAAGTCGCAAGGATCCCTCCGCGGGTCAGAAGCCTTAACGCGCGCAAATGTAACTCGTGATAACCCCGCAAAGCCGATGTTTTGTTCCCCTTTGTTTTAGTGAAGGAGGGCGGGTCAAGGATGATAAGATCAAAGGTTTCGCGATTTTGTTCGTAGCGGCGCAATAGATCGAAGACATTCGCTTGAATCCATTCGATTTCCAATCCAGCGCTCTTTGCCGTGGCCGCCGCAAGATCAAGCGCATCGACGGACTGGTCGATGGCACGACAGGAGACCGCCCCTGCCCGCTTCGCGCTCAAGGCAAAAGCGCCTTGATTCGTGAAACAATCGAGGACGCGCCGTCCACGGGCATAAGCAGCCACCTCGGCATAGTTCTCCGCCTGGTCGAGATAAAAACCGGTTTTCTGGCCCGACCAAAGATCGAGTTTATATTCGATCCCCGCAATGCTCACGCAGGTCGGAGGCTGATAATCACCATGCAGGATATTGCGCTCCATCGGCAATCCCTCTAACTGCCGCACGGGAGCATCGTTACGTGCCAGCACGACACGGCATCCCGTTTTTTCGACCAGAAGATCGACGATGATTTTTTCACGCCGGGACATGGCCATGGTCAATGTTTGCACGACCAATACGTCGTCATAACGATCCACGATCAGTCCCGGTAGTTGATCCGATTCCGACCAGACCAGCCGCCGGGCCTGCCTCGCAGCAATTTTCCCGCGATACGCCAAGGCTTCATCAAGGCGCAAGCTAAACAGGGGAGCGTCCAGGGCAGCCATTTCCCTCGCATAACGCCTCGCCACGATTTGCGAGCGACTGTTGTAAATCGCACTGCCCAAGAAATCTCCCTTCGGAGAGCATATCTCGACCGTGCCGCCGTCCTCCGCGTTGCCCTCCACGCGGTCCACTTCGCTGGCAAAAACCCACGGATGTCCGGTAAGAATACGGTGGCGGACACCTTTATTGAGGTGCAATCGAGCGGAGTGCATCATGTTAAATCTACGAAGGCCTTCGGAAGTTTGTCCTGCTAAAATTCCAACGTTGCCGCGTTGGAGGTGAACCGAAAGCAAAATCTGCTTTTCGGAAATCCCAAAGAGTTCATCCTAGCAGTCAGGAACGTATGGCAAATCCATTCAGGAAAAAGAAGGAGGCCGATCCCAGCATCCCCATGCCTGCTGCACCTGACTCCAAGGAGCCGTTTTCACGCATCTGGGTTCCTCTTCTACTGGCGTTGGTGGCCTTCCTGGCCTATTGGCCTTCGCTCAAATCCGATTTTGTTTACGATGCGCGACTGGAAATACTTGAGGAGGGGTTTATCACGTCCCTTTCCAATCTGCCTGACGTTCTTTCGCTGAAGGTGCTGGGGATGAATATCGTACTCGGGTTGCGTCCGGGACAGCTTCTTTATTTGATGCTCAACGCCGCCATTTGGGGCAAGGAGCCGTTCGGATATCATTTGAGCAGCAATCTCCTCCATGCGGCGAATGTCGCTCTGCTCTATGTGTTGTTGCGGCGATTGATCGCGCCGGAAATAACAGGCCTGGCCAGAAGCAGCGCTTTAAAAGTTCGACTGGCAATCGCAGCAGTCACCCTGATTTTCGCGTTGCACCCTATCGCGGTCGAATCGGTTGCCGAGATAAGTTACAGCTCGAGCTTGCTGGTGACGTTCTTCACCCTGCTGGCGTTGCTTGCCGCAATGGCCTTTCGTCCGGAGAATTTTCGAACCGCGATGATAACCGGAAGCGCAGGCGTTTTTTGCGCCTTTGCTGCCGTGACTTCAAAAGAATCGGGCGTTACGACAGCACTGCTGCTCATCGTCTATTGGTTCTTGTTTCGTCGCAAGGAAACCCGATTGCCGTGGTTGCTGTTTTTAGGTGCGGCAATAGCAGTGACCGGAGCTTTTTTGGCAGCCCGCTTTCTATTAGCAGCCCCCCCTGGCCAGCCTTCCATGGGCTATCTCGGTGGATCGCTCCCCCGGGTTTTTCTGATCCAGCCTCGCTTGTGGGTTTTCATGATGGGCAAATTATTTTGGCCAGTGCAATTATCGGCCGATTATGCACCGGATAACGTCTATGGGCTTTCCATACCCGTTGCCATGGTGATTCTTATCGTCGTGGTTTTGCTGCAAGCCTGGCTGGCCTGCAAAAGCCGGCTGGGCGCTCTCGGGGTAGCCCTCTATTGGCTGGCGCTGGCAACTGTTTCCAATTTTGTTCCTCTCTACCGTCCCATGGCGGATCGTTTTTATTATTTGCCGATGGCTGGGTTTGCCATGCAACTACTGGCGTTGCTGCTCATGACGTTGAAATCGTCCCGGGGCTTTTGGATGGCGGTAATCCCCTGCATGGGTGCGCTCCTGCCCCTGGCTCTTCTTACCCTGATTCGTGAAGACGTTTTTGCGAACGACTTTTCCCTTTGGCAAGACACGCTTCGAGTTAATCCCTCCGCAACAGCCTACTCCAACCTTGGCAATATCCTCTACTCAAGGGGGCAAGTGGATGAAGCGATTGTCCAGTTTAAAAAAGCCCTGGAAACCGACCCTGATTATGCCCTAGCTCATTACGACTACGGTTTGGCCCTCATCAAAAAAGGACAGTTGGATGACGCGATTGCCGAGTTTAAAAGTGCGCTGGAAATAAGACCCGCCTATGCGGCAGCTGAGAATGACCTCGGCATGGCCTTTTCTCAAAAAGGACAACTGGATGACGCGATGGCGCATTTCCAAAAGGCGTTGGAAATCAATCCAAACCTTGCCGATGCCCACAATAACCTTGGGCTGGCTCTTTCCAAAAAGGGACGAGTAGATGAGGCTCTCGCTGAATATCAAAAGGTACTGAAAATCGACCCCGACTCTGTCAAAGCTTACAATCGAATCGGCATTTCTTTATTCCAAAAAGGGCAGTTGAACGAGGCGATTGCCCAGTTCAAAAAAGCGCTGGAAATTGATCCCGGTTATACCGACGCCTCCAACAATCTTAGTAAAATTCTTTCTCAAAAAAACCAAGAGGGTGAAGCGACATCCCAGTCCCAAACGGCGTCAAAAATCAATCCGACCGACGCAAAAGCTCTCAATAACTATGGCCTGGCTCTACTGCAAAAAGGGCAAGTGGATGAAGCGTTGCCCCAGTTTCAAAAAGCCCTGAAAATCAATCCGAACTTTGCCGATGCTCACAATAACCTCGGGTTGGCTCTTTCCAAAAAGGGACAAATGGACGAAGCGATGGCGCAGTTCCAAAAGGCCTTGGAACTGGATCCTGGCCATGCCCAGGCCCATTACAACCTTGGCGTTCTTTTTCTCCAAAAAGGGCAGACGGACCAGGCAATGGCTCAGTGCAAAAAGGCCTTGGAAATCAACCCCGACTACGCCCAGGCCCATAATGGTCTTGGCGCCATCCTTTTTCAAAAAGGACAACTGGACGAGGCCATTGTCCAGTTCCAGGAGACCCTGCGACTTAATCCCAGCAATACCAATGCGCAAAACAATTTGGCCAAGGTAAAAGCCCTGTTGCAGCAAAAAGCGGACAGCAAATGAATCAGGCATCGGAGTGACAGGATTTGAACCTGCGACCTCCTGGTCCCAAACCAGGCGCTCTACCAAGCTAAGCTACACTCCGGATAGACTGAACATACTCTGGAAAGCGCATCGGTGAAACTTTACGCGCTCCCAATCACCGAGACATCCTAAGCGGCCTGTCGCCTGAAAGGAAGACATATCCTGCTCATTAACTCGGGGAACATGCATCTTTCGATTTTGGAACGGGACTTCATTTGTCACCATAAAACGCGCCCGTCCTCTTTTTATATTCGGAATCGCAATCATTCCGCGCTATGATGAAGCCTCTTTGTCAAAGAGGCAATCTGCCACTTAGCTACGTCAGTACGGAAACTTGGGATACCCGCAGGCGTTCCATGCACGATCAAAGGCTGGGCGAAGAATATCCGTCGCAGATTTTCCTATCTCTTGAATCCACAGAGGATCACATACAATGTCTTCTCGCTCGACAGGGTGGGCAGATTCGACCCTCCGTAAAGGATTCATGTCGCGTGCTTCGCATTGGCCTACCCCGAGAAAGCTCAACATCACAATCAACGGCGGTTGTAATCCAGCCGTTGAAAAGAAAACTAAGAGCTTATCCAGCGCCTCGATGATATTTGGTTCCCAAAACGCTTCATATGGGCTTCCTGTAATCTTACGGCCTTCCACCATTTCGACGCATCCGTTTCGGAATACTTGAGTGTAGGACTTAGATTCAACTTGGCCTCTAGTTACGGCGTGCATTAGCCAACCCTCAAGATTATACCTCCGATCCCATCCCGAGGATGCCATAGGCAATAAATTCTTCCAAAGATCATCTGTAGCGTCGATCTTGGAAAGATCCACCGCATCAGGGGCAGTGAAAGCACCTACAGGAATGACATGAAGGACGATTTTGCCTCCTTCGGGCATCGGATAAAGCGTCTCGTTCGCCTTTAGGGCGGCCAAACGATTCAGACGAAAGTCTTCAATATTTTTTGTTAAAGTGTCAGAAAGAAGAAAAGCTTGTCGTATTTCTCCCGCATCAAGTTGATATTTTCCTCGTGAGGTACGTGCATAAAAGCGAGACGTTCGCTTAAAGAAAACCATGTGTGGCGCAGCGAAACTCTTTGGTATTCGCACGACTAAAGCAGCGTTGCCGTTGCTAAGATCAACTACTTGCGATTGAACTCCAACCAAGCGAGGATCAAGTCCATCACGGATTATCCCTTCGATTTGTAAAATGAGTTGATCTGTAGTCGCCTTGGGGATTCCGACAAGATTTGTTGGGAGGGCATTCTGCTCCTCCATTCCGATAATAACATGGCCCCCCAACGTATTTGCGAAGGATGAAATATCGGCCAGAAATTCTTTCTTCTCAGCATCCTGAGTACAATTCGTCTCGCGTTTATAGTCGATGGCGCGGCCTTCTGCTACTTCGTTCGCAATTAATTCTTGTAGATCGCTTTCGGTTATCTCTGCGAGAGGTTTGTTGTCCATGCTCGTGCTATAATGGCATGAAATTATCCAAGCGCACAGACTAGAGGATACTTAAACCCGGTACAAAAGACGCTTTCTTTACGTGAACAACCGTTTGGAGGGGTGCCTTGTGGACAATTTATGCGGCTATCATCTTTTCGATTTCGGAACGGGACTTCATTTGTCACCATAAAGCACGCCTGCCCCCCTTTTTTCACTGAACTGATCCCTCGACAAGCTCGGGATGACGGAGAGAGAACGATCTTCAAATCTCAAACTGCCATTCGGTCTTTTTGGTGGTGCGATGCTTCTGCACTTCGCCGATTAAACGAGCAAGCGTGTAGCTGTCGAGAATGCCCGCGATGGCGTCGCGCACCTGTTGCATGGCGATACGCAGTCCGCACGATTCCTCCTCAGGACACGAACAGGGTTCGTAGGCGCTTTTGCTCACGCACGGGATCGGCGCGAGAGGCCCGTCGAGCAGGCGGATGACTTCGCCCAGCGTGATGTCCTTCGGTGCCTTGGCGAGCGAGTAGCCACCTTCCACGCCGCGTTTGCTTTTCAAAACGCCGCCGTTACGCAGCGCGAGAAGAATTTGTTCCAGAAATTTTTCAGGAATGTTGGTGCGGTGGGCAACAGTCGAAATTTGGATCAGGCTGTTGGGCCTGAGATGCGATTCAAATCCGATTTCAACCAAGGCGCGCACCGCATATTCACCTTTTTTTGAGAGACGCATACGCAATAGTCGATCATTCTTATCGACTTTGCAAGTTTCAGGTTTGTGAAGCTGCGTCCTGATATGAAAAAATAGAAATGCAAAAAACGTCATCCCGAGCTTGTCGAGGGATCAGACGCATTATGGACAATCAAAAAGTTGGGAGATTAGAATACAGTGCCTTTTCGTGATGGCCGAACTTTCAGGGAAATAAAAGCGTGTCTGATCCCTCGACAAGCTCGGGATGACGGAACTGAAAAACAAATTGGTTTCACCTCTTACAAGTACCCTTGGCATCGGGCACAACCCGGCTATCCTGTCCATGTGGCCACGTTTTATGAATCGCTCTCCGCTACGGTAGCGGCAAAGGAACCGGTCGCGCTGGGGATCATCACCGAGGTACGCGGATCGAGTCCGCAAAAAGTTGGCGCGAAGGCACTGTTTTTCGAGGATGGCCGGATCGTGGGAACGATGGGCGGCGGCTGCCTTGAAGCGGAAATCCAGGATCGAGCGCGGCAGGCGTTGCGAACGGGCAAGCCGGAAACTTTCGACCTCGTTTTGGATCACGATTTTGGCTGGGACGACGGTTTGGTCTGCGGAGGACGGGTCAGCGGCGTCATCCTGCCACGAATAAATTCCGCCGCACCGATTTGGAATGAATTGGCCCGGCGGCAGAGTAAACGCATCTGGGGTGTGACGATGGATGATCAGATTGCGTGGGCGGATGCAACTGAAGCCGCTGGGGAAAATTGGCGCTACCGGGAAACAGTGTCGCCACCCTGCGCGCTCTGGATTGCCGGGGCGGGACATATCGCGCAGGCCGTTGCGCCCCTCGCGCTGGGACTCGATTTTGCCGTCACCGTCTTCGACGATCGTCCCGCATTGACCAATCACGAATTCTTTCCACGCGAAGTCACTTTGCGCGTCGGCGATTGGGGAGAGAATTTGCGAGAACCCCTGCCCGCACATGGCGCTTTCGGATTGATCGTGACGCGCGGCCATCGTCACGACGCCCTCGTGCTGCGGCACTGGATCGACCACGGTTTTGCCTTCCTCGGAATGATCGGCAGTCGACGCAAAGCCCGGACGATTCGCGAACATTTCCTCGCTGAAAAAATCGGTGGCGAAAGCGCTCTTTCCAGATTATCGTGTCCAGTTGGCGTGAATATCGCCGCGCAAACCGTGCCGGAAATTGCGGTGAGCATCATTGCCCAATACATCAATGAACGAGCTTCCTATGTTGCCCAACAAAATCCTTCCGTTTCTTCTCCTGACCCTGATCGCAAGCCTGCCCGCCTGGTCGGCATCGCCGACTGATTGGAACGCGCCGCGTGGACGCGTGGTGGAACTCCATTCGTGCGAATTGTTCGCAGGCAGTTGCGTCGTCTCCTCCGAAGTGGGGATGCAAAATCATTACGCCCTGCGCGTCTGGCAATTCGACAGCGGTCAACTCAATGGCGTGCCGTTAACTGGCCTGACTGTCGCCCTTCTTGAAAAAAGCGACGTCAACCTGGCGGATGCAACCAAACCGGCCCGCGCTGTCGTGGCTTATCTTCCAACCGGAATTTCAGCTGAACAAAAAGCCGCGTTGACCGCATGGGCCCGCACCAACACGACGGTAAAATTGGGCGATGCCGACGTGAAATCCGTGAATTTGCAAACGCAGATTGCGGAGGACAAAGTGACTTTTTTCGCCGGTAAAGATGTTGTTTTTAACGGTGGAACTCCCCTGGCCTGCAACGTCGGCGGGTGCGGTGAAATGCTCTGGTATCAACCGCGAAGCGAGACAAGCTCGTTCGTGGTCGATGAACTGGGGCAATCGCGGATTGTCGAGCCCCGTCTTTCGCTGAAGTGGACGGATCATGGACGCCGGACGCTTTTCGTCGGACGTTTTGGTTATACTGATCTTCCCGTTCCAGCCCTTTGCGGCGCGCCTAAAACTGCTTCGCTCTAAATAAGAGGTTCCTCGACAAGCTCGGGATGACATAAAAATGTATGACGATCCGCCCCTTGGTCGCGATTCTTGCCGCTGGGGAATCGCGCCGCATGGGCCAGCCCAAGCTATGCCTGCCGTGGGACAAAACAAGCATCGTGGGCCATATCATCCAGCAGTGGCGTGAGGCCGGGGCAGAAAAAATTCTCGTCGTCCATGCCCAGGGTGAAGGTACACCGGTGCGATTGGAATTGGAGCGGCTGGGACTGCTGCCCGGGGAACGAACCGCGACACTGGCACCGGAACGAGGCATGATGGGATCGGTCGTTACCGCAGCGCGCCGGGTCATTGAGAATCCTTCCTTCACTCATCTGGTTATCGCACTCGGCGATCAACCGCACTTAGAAATCGAAACCCTTCGCAAAGTGCTGCAAGCGTGCGAAACCGCCCCGGACAAAATCATACGAACCGTTTTTCAAGGCGTACCCGCTCATCCCGTGGCGCTCCCGGCAACCATGGCAAAGGAACTCGCCAACACCTCTACCGCAACTTTGCACGATTTCATAAGTTTATATTTGGAACGAGTACTGGACTTGACGTGTTCCGATTCCGGAGTTCTCCTAGACATCGACACTCCTGATGACTACAAGCAAGCTTCAGCACAGACGACGCAGCAACTGACTTAACCGAAGTTTTAAAGATTCTCCCATGAGCTCGAATCCTTCTTCACTGCCCACGGTCAATCGTCGTACTTTCCTCAAAAGCATCGGCACGAGCGCCGTGGCGGTTGCCTCTGTTCAGGTTGGCGCGATGGCGGATGAAATCAACAAGGCCGCCGGTCCCGGCCCGCAGGGTCCCGATGCGGTGCCTATTACACTTTCGATCAATGGAGAAAAGAAGGACTTCCAATTGGAGCCGCGCGTAACGCTGCTCGATGCCCTGCGCAATCACGGTCCTCTCACCGGGGCAAAGGAAGTTTGCGACCGCGGTACTTGTGGCGCCTGCACCGTTTTTATCGACGGAAAACTGACTTACTCGTGCATGAAGCTGGCCATTGATGCCCAGGGCCATGAAATCACGACCATCGAAGGCTTGGGTAAGAATGGCCAACTCACGGCTGTACAGCAGGCATTCGTTGATTGCGATGCCCTGATGTGTGGATTTTGCACGCCCGGCTTGGTGATGGCCGCGACCGCATTGCTGGCCTCAAATCCGAAACCGACGGAAAGTGAAATCAAGCGGGGCTGCTCGGGTAATCTCTGCCGATGCGGAACCTATCCGCATGTCATCAAGGCCGTCCTTAAGGCGAGCGGGGCGACAGTCACGGAAACCACCACGGTAACAAATTATGGCAGCGTGGCCTAATCCCAGCGAAGTTCTCGGCAAGCCCGCCACGCGTCTCGACGCCGAGGCCAAGGTCACGGGCCGTGCCAAGTACACCTACGACGTACAACCCGAGGGCTGGCTTTACGGAATGATTCTTCGCTCGAAGTGGGCCGCAGCCAAGGTCACGAAAATCGACTTATCGAAGGCCCAGGCGATGCCGGGAGTAAAAGCCGCCATCCTGACTGGAGGCGAAAATCGGACGGTTCGTTATTATGGACAGGAATTGGCCGCCATAGCCGCAACGACGAAGCAGGCTTGCCTCGATGCACTGCGAGCTATCGAAGTCACGGCTGAACCACTTCCATTTGTCGTGAAGGAAGACGATGCGATGAAGCCCGACTCACCCCGCGTCTTTGAGAAGAGTCCCAATGTCAGCGACCCAAGCGTGAGAGAGGATGGACATGTCGATGATGCCATGGCCTCGGCTGCTGTTGTCTGCGAGGCGGAATTGCGCACGCAGATTCAGCTCCATCATCCGCTGGAAACTCATGGCAACGTCGTCTGGATTCAAAACGACCATGCGACCGTCTGGGCCTCGACACAGGGCATCTCCAGCGTCCGGGACAGCTTGAACGGAGCGGCCGGCATCCCTCAATCCAATATCCAGGTGCTTTGCGATTACATGGGCGGCGGCTTCGGATCGAAATTCGGCGCGGGTGCGCACGGCAGGATTGCCGCAGACCTTTCCAAGGCAGCAGGCGCGCCGGTGAAATTGATGTTGAATCGCCTTGAGCAAGGACTGGCCGTGGGAAATCGTCCCTCCTCCATTCAAAAGGTGAAATTCGCCGCAGATAAAGATGGCAAATTGCTCGCTGCCGATGTCGAAAATCACGGATCGCCCGGAATTGGCGGGGGTGGCCAGACAGCCGGGGGTGGAGGAGGCGCGAATATCTCGATGCCTTACATCTATCGGTTTCCTAATTCACGCTCGAAGCAATTTGGCGTTGCCCTCAACACAGGCGCCTCCACGGCCTTCCGCGCACCGGGACATCCACCCGCAAGTTTCAGCACCGAATCGATGATGGATGAACTGGCGGTAAAACTCGGGATGGATCCGGTCGAATTCCGCTTGCTGAACGATCCTGACGGAACACGCCAGGAAGAATACCGTGATGGCCGTGATAAATTTGGCTGGGCCGCAAAGTACAAGAAGCCCGGCAGTGACCCCGGGCCGATCAAGACCGGCGTCGGGTGCGCAGGTGGAACCTGGGGCGGTGGAGGTGGAGGCACCAAAGCCGAGGTGCAGATCAACTCCGATGGCACCGTGGAAATGCGTTGCGGGACGCAGGATTTAGGCACCGGTTCCCGAACCGTGATAGCCATGGTGGCCGCAGAAGCTTTTGGACTTCATCCCAGTGACATCACGGTAAAGATCGGCGACACCAACCTGCCTCCCTCTGGAGGTAGCGGCGGAAGTAGTACCACGGCTTCGGTGGCTCCGGCCATTTGGGATACGTGCCAAAAAGCGCTCGAGACCCTTCAGCAACAGACTGGCGTAGCCGATGCGCGTGGTGCCAACTGGAGCGATGCCTGCAAAAAACTCGGCGTCACTCCCCTCTCGGCCCAGGGTCAATGGCAGAAGGGACTTTCCAGCGGTGGCGCAGGTGGCGTGAATTTTGCCGAAGTCGAAGTCGATACCGAGACCGGTTTCATTCGCCTGAAAAAAATTGTGGCGGTGCATGATTGCGGCTTGATCGTGAATCCCCTCACCACCACCAGCCAGATCAACGGAGGCATCACCTCGGGTATCGGCTATGCCTTGTACGAAGAGCGGGTAATGGATCGCTACACCGGCCTGATGCTCAACAACAATTTTGATTCCTATAAAATTCCGAATATCGCCGATATGCCTGACATTGAGGTCATCCTCCATAACAAGCCCGAACGCGGTGTCATCGGTATCGGAGAGCCCGCCGTCATTCCCGTCGCGGGGGCCATCGCGAATGCGGTCGCCAATGCCATCGGCGTGCGCATCCACAGCCTTCCCATCACCCCCGCCAAGGTTCTCGCTGCCCTCGGTAAAGTCCCCAATGTCACCACCGTATGAACTCCTTCCAATACGTCACCGCCCACACCCCCGACGAAGCTGTCAGCCTGATTGGCAAGAACGGGCGTTACCTTGCGGGCGGGATCGACCTCCTCGGCGAGATGAAGGATTACATCGTATCGCCGGATGTTGTCGTGAATGTGAAGGGAATGAGCCAACCAACTGAACTGGGAACGATCCTTCTCCCCACGGGTGTTACGAATACCGCCAACTGTCAGATCGGAGCAAGCGTGACTGTGGCTGAAATTGCGGCGCATGAAGATTTGAAGAAAGTTTTACCTGGCTTGATCGAAGCGGCCTCTGAAATCGGTTCACCGCAAATCCGCAACGTCGCGACACTGGCAGGAAATCTTCTCCAACATTCGCGCTGCTGGTATTACCGCCAGCCCGATATCGTCTGCTTGAAACGTGGCGGGGATATGTGTCATGCCCATGAAGGCGAAAATAAATACCACTCGCTCTTTACCGGATGTGCGTGCCTAAGCCCTGTGGTTTCCAATCTGTCAGTGATATTTGCCGCGCTTGACGTTGCCATTAAAGTTAAACGTGCAGGCAAAACAGAGACGTTATCCATCGCCGAATTTTATCAGGAAGCCTGGAAAAATCCGCAGACGCACAATTCTTTAAACCCGGAAGACTTTCTCCTCACAGCCAGCATACCGCTCAAACGCACCCGCAGCGCCTACCGCCAGGTCAGCGAAAAAAGTGAATTCGACTGGGCCATGGTCAGTTGTGCTGCAGCGGGAAATGTGGCCAACGGCAAAATCACTAATGTGCGTGTCGCACTGGGAGCGGTCGCGCCCGTGCCCTATATGGTGGAAGCGGCGCATCACTTCCTCGAAGGCAAATCGCTCACCGACGAGAACGCCTCCAAGGCCGCCGACCTCATCCTCAAGGATGCGAAGCCTCTCGCCCACAATGGCTACAAGGTTCCCCTCGCCCACACCCTCATTCGCCGCACACTTCTCGCGCTCAACCCATGAAGACGCCACCCGAACAACCCGCTCCCTCATTACCCTGTCGTCACCTGCGCACCAAACGCATGTACATCCCCAGCCTGGCCGCGAGCGCACTCGACGCCGAAAGCTACCACGATGATCAGTCCTTCTTCTGGTGCAACAAAACGCTTTCGGCTCTTGGCCATGATGACGATCAGGTTCATCCGTGCGTCTGCATCCCGGGCCGTTCCTGCCACGAGACGTAAAAGGTATTGCTGATCTATCTTCTTCGATAGATCACACCCAGAATATCGCCAAAACGAATGCCTCGGGAGGCAACAAACCCAAGCCGTTTGCCCTGTGGCGGAACAAACGGTTTCGTCATGACGTCATCGCCTCCCTTCAACCGAGGGATCCAGCAGATTCGTATCTCCTTAATTTCATCATTCGCAAAAAGCTTGGAAAGTTGCGTGGCCGTTGCCGCCAATGCCTTCCCCGATTTGCCCTTAAGGAAAGCTCGGGCTTTGGGCGGTAATTTTTTCACCGGCCAGCGCGATCCATCCCAGGTCAGGGCTAGGGCGATCATGTGCCTTTTCGTCTGTGTCTTATCTGCGCGCCTCATAAAATCAGCATGGCATCGCCGTAGCTGAAAAAGCGGTATTTTAATCCCACCGCTTCACGGTAAATTTCCAGCAGACGTTCGCGTCCCACCAGCGCGCTCACCAGCATGAGCAGCGTCGAATGAGGCAAATGAAAATTGGTGAGCAACGCATCGACGCGTTTGAATTCGTACGGAGGATGGATGAAAATACGGGTGCGTCCCTTGTACGGGCGTAAGTGGGGAGCGGCCTCCAAAACACGCGCCGAGGTTGTGCCCACCGCAATCACACGCCCGGCCGCTTCATACGCCGCCTCAAATCCATCCGGTATCGAATAGGTTTCCTCGTGCATTTCGTGATCATCGAGATATTCGGTTTTCACAGGCCGAAAGGTGCCGAGTCCCACATGCAAGGTAACGAAAGTATGAGGAAATCGCGCCAACAATTCCGGCGTGAAATGAAGTCCCGCCGTGGGGGCCGCGACTGACCCCAATTGGCGGGCATAAACCGTCTGGTACCGTTCAAAATCCTCGGGCAAATGTTCGCTCTCGCCCAGCGTTACGCGTCGCTTGCGAATGTAGGGCGGCAGCGGCATCTCACCCATCGTATCAAGGTCTAGTGCCGTAAAAAAACGGAGGACGCGCTCGCCACCGGGAAGCGTTTTCAACACCTCCGCTTCGATGGGCTTTTCGACATCACCGGAACGGGAAGTGAAAGTCAGGCGCATGCCCGGCTTGGCCCGCGCACCCGGTTTGACAAGCGCCACCCAATGTTGAGGACTTGTCTCCTCTAATAATAAAACTTCCAGACGGCCGTCGCTGGTGGCCAGGGCCGCAGGTCGAACCTTGGAATCGTTCAGCACCAGAAGATCATCAGGAGTGAGATATTCCGGGAGATCGTAAAAGTGACGATGCTCCACCCGATCCGTCGCCCGGTGATAAACCAGCAACCGCGATTCCATGCGCTGGGCTGTCGGATGCGTTGCGATCAACTCCGGGGGCAATTCATATTCGTAATCAGCCGTGCGCGCTCCCGGCGTTTGCCGTTGCTGTGAAAATCGGGACATGCCCTAGGCTGTCCGAAAAGTCGGCTCGGATCACGCTGAAAGAATTTTTGATAGCCGCCAACGATTTTCGGATAGACCCTAATCCAAGGATTGCTATTTTCATCCTCCAAGCGTCACACTCGTACCGATATGGCCAACGTTCCGACCGGTTCCAAAATTTCCATCGTCATTCCGGTCTTCAACGAAGCCGCGATGATCACGCTTCTTTTGGAGCGGCTTGCCGCGACCGTGCGTCAATTGGATCGCTATACATGGGAATTGATCCTGGTTGATGACGGCAGCGTTGACGATTCAGCCCAACGAATTTTGGATCAAGCCAGCCTATTCCCCGGCAAACTTTTGCTTCGGCGATTTTCACGAAATTTTGGCCATCAGGCTGCTCTGATGGCGGGGCTGGAGAAGGCTTCCGGCGAAGCCATCATTTTCATCGACGCCGATCTGCAAGATCCGCCCGAGCTATTCGCGGCATTCCTGAGTCACTTCGAGAAAGGTTACGATGTCGTCTATGGCATTCGGAAGCGAAGAGACTCGGGGCTTTGGCTGAAGCTCTCCTACAAAATTTTCTATCTTCTGTTTCAAAAAATGGCCGATGTTTCAATTCCGCTGGATGCGGGCGATTTCGGCCTGATCAGCCGTCGTGCCGCAAATATCATCAAACAAATGCCCGAGAAGGATCTTTTGTTGCGAGGACTGAGAAGCTGGGTCGGATTTAAACAGGTGGGCGTTCCCTACGACCGACCCGAACGTGCCGCCGGGGAAACCAAATATACGCTGCGTAAGTTAATGAACTTGGCCGCCAGCGCTTTTTTTGGCTATTCCTCACTGCCGTTGAGAATATCGACGGGCTGCGGCCTGGGAGCGATCTTGCTGGGGCTTCTCTACGGCGGCTATGCGTTGTATGGAAAATGGGTACTCAATGCCAATCCACCGGGGTGGACATCCCTGCTCATGATTGTCTTGCTGCTTGGCGGCGCACAACTCATCTCGGTCGGAATTCTCGGCGAATACATCTCGAGGATTTACAGGCAGTCCCTTAGCCGCCCGCTCTATGTCGTGGCGGATGACCACAGCCTGTAAGCCCGGTTTTTATAATGAACCGCTCCAAGGCCATTTCGTTTGGGCTTATCGTGACGGTGGCGTTTCTATTACGTTTCATCAGCCTGAACCAACAGGGCTATTGGTATGATGAAATCCTGACGTTGAAAAATAGTCGGTTGCCCTGGCCGCAAATGCTCGTTGCCCTTCAGGAAACGGAAACAAATAAACCGCCACTCTATTACCTTTTCATGCAACAGTGGCTGAAAGGCGGCGATTCCGAGACATGGACGCGACTTCCGAGCGCAATTTTTGGCGCGCTAACCTGTGGAATCTTCTTTTTGATCGGTTGTCGGGTGCTGGATACAAGAACCGCGTGGATCATGGCAGCCTTCCTGTCACTATCACCCTTTCATCTCGGATACAGCGATGAAATGAGGATGTACGCGCTGCTGGGATTGGAGGCCAGCGCGGCCCTTCTCTGCCTGATTCTTTTTTTCCAGGAAAAGAAGATCGGTTATTTGATCGTCTTCGGCTTCTTATCGGTTCTGGCCAACTACACGTTCTCCTACGGCTTTTTTTTACTTGGGTTGTGCGGTTTACTCCTTCTCGTTCAATGGAAAAAACTTGGCCCGATGCGTTCGATTAGCCTTCTCGTGACGCTAATCATTTCCTTTGCCCTTTTTGTCCCGTGGCTGATTCGGATGGTGCAGGTTTCCAATTTACCCGAGGGCGCACAGTTTTATAAGGGACCTCCCTGGTCGGCGATTATCTACACATTTTATTCCTTTGGATTCGGATTCGACTTGGGCCCCAGCACGAATGACCTGCAAACGATGGGCGCGAAATACTTCTCCCTGCACCCGGCGCAAACGGTTCTCACGCTGGTGGCATTGATGGTGATCGTGGTTATATCGGGTCGCGGACTTTGGGCGCTGCGGAAGGATTTATTTTTATTCACGTTTGGGTTCGGCGGTCTCTGCATCTTTTTACTTGGCCCCGCCGTGATCAGCCTCCTCAAGCCAACGGTCACGTATAATCCCCGCTATGCCTTTCTCGCGTTGATCCCTTTTGGGTTGATCATGGCTGTTGGAGTGCGTGCCCTATGGCGGGACGGCCTGTTTCTCCGGTGGATTGCCGTGCTTTACGGCCTATTTCTTTCGCTGGCGCTTTATCATTTCTATTTCAGCCCCGAGTATGGACGGGAAGATCTGCGCGCAGCTTCCAGGTTTGTGGAGCAACTGGATGCCAAACCCAAGGTTATCGTCGTCAGCGCGCATTATCTTGGGGAGGTCGTTGCCCGTTACTATCATGGATCGGCTCCCATCCTCGGGTTCAGCGTCCTGAATCCGGCTACTTTCGATACGGATGTACGCAATTTCAGGGATCAGCTTGACGGATCGGGCCGGTTTGCCGTCATTTGTGCACGTCTGGATCACGGTGATCGGCAACACCAACTCCTCCCTTGGCTGCAATCCCGCTACCATCTGCTTGAGCAAAAGGAATTGCCCGGCACCGAGGTGTATCTCTTTTCCGTTCAGCCTGCGGCGACAGCCTCTCCTTGAAAATCTTTTGGCAATCTCTTAAGGCGCGACGTTTTCCAGGTGCATCCGGCTGATCTTGGCGCGCTGGAGGATGTCCATGACATCGACGACCTGCTGGTAGCGGAGCGACTTATCGGCGCGCACGACGACGGCAGCATCGGGAGTAGCTACGCGAAAGGCGATGAGTTCCTGTTCCAGCACCGGGAGTTCAATCGGCTTCGATTCGAGGTAGATGCGTCCGCTTTTGTCGATGCTGACGGTGCGGATCGACTTGGGATCGGGCGCTTGATTGTTATGGTCGGGAGCAACCGGCAGGGACAAGGGGATGTTACTTTCGAGCAGCGGTGTGGTGATGATAAAGATGATGAGGAGCACAAATGCCAGGTCGAGTAGCGGCGTGACGTTCAGTTCCGCCATTGCCGAGTGTCCGGAACGCTGGGAGTAACGCTTCATGTTGGCAGGAGAAAATGCACTTCGTTATCGCGGGGCGGGTGAGCCGGTATCGAGGTACCGATGATCGAAGGAGGAGGCAAGTTCCGCCGCGAAGTTATCGAGTTGCAGGATCATGCCACGAAGCGTAACGACGAGAAAATTATAACCGAACATGGCCGGGATGGCGACGAGGAGGCCGGTGACGGTGGTAATCAACGCGCCCGAAACACCCGGCGCCATGGTGGTGAGGCTGGCGTTATTTGAAGCGGCGATGGCGCTGAAAGTGTCCATCACGCCCCAGACCGTCCCGAGCAACCCAAGAAAGGGCGCGCCACTTACGGCGGTGGCCAGCACGGTCATGCGATCCTCCAAGCGCAGGGCCTGCTCGCCCACTTCACGCTCCATGGCCGAACGGACTGCGTTCATGGCGGTGGCAGAGATGCGGTCGGCCTCAGCCAGTCGGCTGGAGAAGGTATCATCCAATTCGGGAGTGCCCAGGAGATGAAAAGTGAGTTCCTTGCAACCGGCGAGATAGACCGCATAGGCAGGCGAGTTGGAATAAATTTCGCGGTTTTGATAGATGGCCAGCGGTTTACGTGCGACACGGAAACGACGCAAGAATCGGCTTGTTTCGGCCTTGGCCCGACGAATCATGACGATTTTCATCAGCATGACGGACCAGCTAAAGATCGAGCCGAAAACAAGGAAAGCGATGACCAGTTTCCCCGCAAGGTTCGAATGCCAGAAGGCATAGACAATTCCGACTTCGGCAAAAAAGTTGACCGCGTGAGGCATCAGCATAGATTCAAGGCAGTATGTGAGCAGAGGGCAGAGCCGTCAAATATCGCGTGAATGCGATTCTGGCGGTATCTTTAAGGCAGGTTCCTAAAAATAACCTTATATCTGCCGATTTTTCTCCTCATCTTAAAATAATTACAAATGGATTTACGCGAATTTCTTGGATGTTTTGTCGTGCTGCTCGGCGGCCTTTCCCTGCTCCAGATGGAGTCCATCAGTTGCCGGAAGCTCGGCATGGGCATGATCTGGCTGGCCAGCGGGCTGGCGACTTACTTTCTCACCAAATCAGTTCCACTAGCCCTGATCATGTTGCTCGCTTGGATATTTTTCCCGATTTGGGAAATGGTGTTTGTCCTGCGCAAGTTGCGTGTGCCCCGGCATCGCGAATTGGCGGACGCGCGCGCACCGCGGGAAGAGTTCGAGGAATTGTCCGAGATTACCAGCGCGTTGGTCGAACTGGGATTTCAAAATCTGGACGAATGCCGACTGCAACCAGCCCAGCATGAACAATACTATCGCATTTTTGCCCGCGAAGACGAGTTAACCCAGGCCACAGTTGGTTACATCGCCCAGGGAGCGATCGGCTTTCATTTCATCGCCTTCACTTCCAACGGGAAGGATGAGCGGCGTTGGGTGACCTGGGATTATCCGCTGACCTACGGGCTGGTCATGCCGCCTAATGTTGCGGTTTTTCGTGCGCTTCATTGCCAGGATGTGGCGGAACTTTATCAGGCCCATCTCGATTTTCTCGAAATCAACGGCGTGACGCCCGGCGACCTTATTGCCGGGGAACATACGGCGAAAGCGGCCCGGGCAAGGCTCGAGCAGACGCTGAATCAGCAGATCGAATATAATATCTCGCGCGGCTATCTCTCCCCCATCGCCGGACAGGATACGGAGAATTTCTGCTACTCCTGGCGCGGCACGCTCTACGTGGCGGGCCAGGTACTGCGGGATTTACTTTTTTAACTAATCCGTCGAGCCGTATTGATTGAGATTGGGCGGCTTGCGTGTGCCGGGGCGATTGCTCTGCCAGTTAGCCCAATCGATATAAGCGTAAATATGGAGGTGCTGTTCCTCCTGCCCACGATATTGGGTCTCAAATTTGGCCAGCCCGGCAGGATCGGCCTTGCCACGGCTGTCGAGATGAACAATAAGAATCGTATCGTTCTCGCCTGGCACGGGATCGGAAACTCCACCAACCGGAACAGTAGTTACGGCATAAGCGATGGCGCGAAGACCGGCATCCTTCTCCGTGACCTGAGTGGGCACAAAGGAGGGGCGCGTTTCAACTTTCAGGTTCAATGCAGCGGCAGCGTTTTTGAAATCAGTGCCTTTCCCAACGATGGCCTTAAGCTGTTGGGCTGCTTTTTTTGCCGCCTCTTCCATGGCTTGGGCACCCTGGGTCTGCTGGAGCGCTTTGACAATCTCAGGCTTCACTTCCTCCAGGGGACGCAGATCGCTGGGCTGAATTTCCTTGAGATTCATGACCACAACGCCATTGTCCATCTCCGCGACTTTGCTGATGGGGTTGTCCTTCGTCAGTGAAAAGGCGGTGTTATTGAAGGTGGTGCTTGGTGGCAAGCCCGCAGGCGGTGTTTCGACGGTAAAGAAATCGGTCGTCTTTGGCGTCAATCCAAGTTTTTTCGCTCCTTCGATAAAATCGGCAGGTGGCATATTGCCCGGCGCAGCGGCAGGATCGGGCTGGAGACTCACCACAAAATTAAGCGCCTTTTCGCCGAGGGCATTCTTGGCCGCGCTTTTATCCTTGGCCGGCAGCTTGGCCTGTTCGGGGGTCAACTCCAACAGCACATAATCGACCTTGCGCTTTTCCTTCGTGCGATAAGCCGGATTTTCAGGGTGAGCCTTATACTCGGCCTGGATGGCGTCCGGGGTTATCTGGGCCGAATTGGCGAAGGATTTCAGGTCAAAACTCACAAGGCTGACCTGAACGGGCGCGCTATATCTCTCATATTGAGCGGGAATATCCAGGGCTGATACGCGAGCGCCGGAAAAGAGCGCGTTGCGAGTGGCCTCCATGAGAAGGTTTTTGCGCAGGATAGCCTCGAACATATCGGGAGAGATATGCAGGTTGTTTTGGATATTCGTCAGTTGGGTCTGAAATTCCTCCGGACTATAAACGCCGTTTTTCTGGAAGATCGACATGCCGTGGATAAAATCGATCAACTGCTTGTCACTGACCTGAATGTGAAGACGATCTGCCTCGTGCAGGAGCAGGAGCTGCCGCCAGGCTTCCTCGGCTATTTCCGCATTCGCGCCGGGTTGATTCAGATCCGCGCCCCTGCCCTGGATAATAAATGCATCGCGCGTATTGCGAATCGCATCGTAAAGCTGCGCCCCGGTAAGATCCTCGCCGTCGATCTTGCCGTAATCACCATGAACACGACCGGGTGTGCTTGTCAGCAGGGTGCCGGCATTTCCGTAAAAGAGAAAACCGAAGCCGATAACGGCAAGCACGACGATCAAAACAGTCTGCGATTGGCTGCGAAGAAATCTCATCATAACGCGCTCAAGCTCCTAAAGGGGACGAAGGGAGAAAACATAATCGCGACATCATGCTAAGCCAAATGCCCGACGACAAGCGGGAATACGCGATAATGCGAATCCCTTTTTAGCCACCTTCCCGTAAAAGAGTCATAAATTTTGAGACCCAAAATACCTGAAGGCCCTGAAACCCTCGCGATTGCAATTGCCAAGTATTTATCCAGAGAAATATTTTTGTGTTTTTTATTAAAAGAGTATTCTAATGTCTGGCGTGTAGTCTTTCCGTCAGAGGCATTGTTGCAATTGGTAGCTTCAGAATAAAATTACCCATGAATTGCACCGCACGTTAAAGCAAAATAATCCAAAAAAATTATGGATTCCGAGCCTTCAACTACAGCATCCCTGGCCCCTGCATTTTTGTTGCCTAATTTGTTGGAGAACCTGCCTGATTTGATTTATTTCAAAGATCGGGATTGCCGGTTTATTAAGATAAATCCGGCTCTGGCGAAGCATTACGGATTAATGTCGCCTAAAGATGCAGTTGGAAAAACTGATTTTGATTTTTCCCCGCGCGAAGAAGCAGAGGGCTACTACGCCGATGAGCAGGAAATCATGCGAACGGGTAATCCGCTCGTGGACAGGGAAGAGAAAAAAACCTGGGGAGATGGAACAGTTTTTTGGATATCCACCACGAAGATGCCTTTGCGGAACCAACTGGGGGAGATCGTGGGGACATTTGGAATTTCGCGTGATATCACGGTTCATAAATCCGTGGAGATAGAAATAAAGAAGGCCAAGGATGCAGCGGAATACTCCAATCGGGCCAAGACCGAATTCCTGGCCAATATGAGCCATGAGATTCGCACACCCCTCAACGGCATCATCGGCATGACAGATCTGATGCGAGGCACACCTCTTAACTCCGAGCAGAAGGACTTCCTCGAGACGATCCATTCCAGCGGGGAAAATCTGCTCGCGATTATCAACGATGTCCTGGATTTCTCCAAAATTGAATTTGGCAAACTCGAACTCGATTACCATGCCTTCAGCCTCATGGATTTGATTCATGACGTTGTCGGTTTGTTAAACTTTCGGGCAACCCACAAGAACCTTGAACTGAAATACGATCTCGATCTCGACCTGCCGATTGATTACTTGGGAGACGCGACACGGATACGCCAGGTTTTGATCAACCTGGTCGCCAATGCGATCAAGTTCACCGAGTACGGTGAAGTCAGGATAGAGATTGATGCAGGTACGCCAAGGCCTGGCGACAAGGATGATATGCGCTGGTTACTTTTTCATGTCAGCGATACCGGCATTGGAATACCCGCCGAGCGACTCGACCGGTTATTCAAGGTTTTTAGCCAGGTCGATGCTTCAACGACACGCCAGTATGGGGGTAGCGGCCTGGGGCTGGCGATTTGTCAAAGACTTGTCGAACTTATGGGCGGAACGATCCATGTCGAAACGATCAAGGATAAGGGATCGATTTTTAGCTTTGAACTTCCCCTGCGTCTCGCCCACCAATTGAGCCTGACCGCTGAACTGAACATGAAGATGGGTCTGGCCGGGCACCATGTGATGATTGTTGACGATATCAAGGTCAACCGGCAGATGCTCATCCTGCAAATGAAGCGTTGCGGGATAACGTCGATAGAAGCTTCGAGCGGAGAGGAAGCCATGGCACTTTTACACAGAGGTGAGAAGTTTGACGCCGCTCTCATCGACTTTCAGATGCCCCATACCGACGGTATCATGCTTGCCCGCGAAATACGCCGGGCCACCCAGGATAACTTCCCCCTGCTCCTGGTCTCTTCACAGGCTGGCGACGTCAGCATCGAGGAACTTCACCGGGCGGGGTTTTCCGCCATTTTGGCCAAACCCGTTCGCCAGAATCTTCTTCGTTCAGCCTTGCGTGAAATATTTGAAAGTCGCAACAAAACCATTTCCCTGCTGGATGACGACGCCGCCAAAAAAGCGGCTGAACAGCCCCCTCTCAATATTCTTGTGGTTGAGGATAGTTTGACGAACCAGAAAGTGGCGCAACAGATTCTGAAACGGATCGGTTATGACATTGATCTCGCCAATAACGGGATTGAGGCCCTTGCCGCAGTGGAGAAAAAAACTTACGACATCATTTTCATGGACATTCATATGCCCGAAATGGATGGCATGGAGGCTACGCGCATCCTCCGCGAAAAACCACCTGTTGGCCAGAGACCGAGAATCATCGCCCTAACGGCGGATGTTCTTACGGGCGAACGTGAGAGATGCCTGGAAATAGGCATGGACGACTACATCCCAAAACCCATCAAGGTTGATACCTTGAAAACCATTATTAAGAATTTTAACGCTGAACGCCACAAGGCAGCCAAATAGGTAGCGATTTACCTGAAAATAGAAAGAGGTGGAAAAGGGATCGGCCTCTTTCGATTTCGGAACAGGATATCTTATGCTATGATAAAGCGTGCCTACCCATTTTTCCCAAATTGAAAACAGTTTACTCGAAGCCCTGGCCCGGTTGGCGGCAGTCGTAGAGTCTTCGGATGACGCGATTATCAGCAAGTCTCTGGATGGAATCATCCTCTCATGGAACAACGGCGCGCGGAGGATATTCGGGTACGCCCCAGAGGAGATCATCGGAAAGTCGATTCTCGTTCTCATTCCTCCTGAATTGCAGCACGAAGAGCCTGCAATCATAAGTCGACTCAAAAAAGGGGAGAGAATCGAACATTATGAAACTGTTCGCCTGACCAAGGAAGGACTCCCGATAAATATTTCTTTGACTGTTTCCCCGATAAAAGACAGGAACGGAAAGGTCATCGGGGCATCAAAGATCGCACGGGATATTACGGAAGATAAAAAGCGGCAGGAAGCTTTGCGTGAAAGCGAGGTGCGATTCCGAACCATGGCCGATTCGGCTCCGATCCTGATTTGGGAGTCGGGGGTGGACAAGCTTTGCAACTACTTCAACCAGACCTGGCTTAATTTTGTCGGTCGCACCATGGAACAGGAGTTGGGTACGGGCTGGACAGACGGCCTCCATCCCGAGGATTCAGATCGCTACCGCCAGCTTTATACCACCTCCCTCGATGCGCACATTCCTTTTGAGATGGAATATCGTCTCCGCCATCGAACAGGCGAGTATCGGTGGATTTTGGTTAAAGGAACTCCGCGATTTGGTCCTAACGGAACATTTCAGGGCTACATTGGCGCTTGCGTGGACATCACCGAAAGTGTTCAGGCAAAACAAACGTTGGCCAATAGCAGGAAAGATCTGGAGCAATTGGTGAGCGAGCGTACCGCCTCCTTGCAGGAGGCAATCACCCAGATGGAAGAATTCTCCTACAGCGTTTCTCATGACCTGCGCGCGCCCCTTCGAGCCATGCAGGGCTATGCGTCGGTGCTACTGGACGACTACCGGGGTAAAGTCCTCGACAGCGAGGCCGAGGAATATCTTCAGCGAATTGTCACTGCCGGAGCAAGAATGGATCGACTGACCCGTGATGTGCTGGTTTACAGCAAAATACCTCGCTCCAAGTTGCATCTCCAACGCATCGCCTTGGACACAATCGTCTCCGGCATCGCTCAGCAATACCTTCAAATCAAATCGAAAGGGGTGGACATATCCGTCGAAGTTCCATTATTGCCCGTCATGGGGAACGAGTCATTTTTGATCCAAGCCATCTCCAACCTGGTCGATAATGCCGTCAAGTTTACTCTTCCTGAGAAAACACCGCAGGTTCGTATTTGGACAGAACCCAACCAGGGCCAGGTAAGGCTGTGGGTGGAAGACAACGGAATTGGAATAAAACCTGAACACCAAAAACGCATCTGGAGAATGTTCGAGAAGATCCACCCACAAACTAAATTTGAGGGTACGGGGATTGGCTTGGCCATTGTTCGCAAGACAATTGAAAAAATGAATGGCACAATGGGAGTCGTGTCAGATGGTGTTACGGGAAGCAAGTTTTGGATTCAGCTCCCGGGCAGTTGATTTGATTACGAACAACCAATCATGAAAATGAATCCGAATGCCACCATTCTGCTGGTGGAAGATGATCCCAACGACGTTTTTTTAATGAAACGTGCCCTGAAGAGCGCTGAAATTACCAACCCATTAAAAATTGCTGAAGACGGCCAGCAGGCGATTGATTACCTGTCCGGAACGGAGCAATTTGCAAATCGGTCAGCGTTTCCAATCCCTAGCCTGATTTTTCTCGATTTAAAACTGCCTTACAAAAGTGGATTTGAGGTTTTAAAATGGATTCGCAGCCAGCCGTCGTTGGATTCCACGTTAGTCGTCGTACTGACATCCTCATCGGAAGACCGGGACATCAAGGAAACCTACCGCCTGGGTGCAAGATCCTTCCTGGTGAAGCCGCCAACCCAATCGATGCTTTCTGACCTCATGGTGTCCTTGAAGGACTATTGGATAAAACACAATGAGTTTACGACGCCAAATCAAAATCCGCAGATTGTAGAGAAATAACAGGCTTTTTTCGCGATAGGCTCCATCGTACTCCCTGTGTGTGTCCTTTGGACATATCAGGCGTTCATCTCCTCGCTTATTTGAAGGAGGCTCCTCAAATGGCTCCAATCGGACTTTTTTTCAAAAAACGCTAAAACCCTTTTGCACAAAGCCTTCCTTTTAGTACAACCTTCCAGTCCATTACACCCCCATGAGTGACCGCCTGAAAGCCTATGCCCGCGCCGGAGTCGATGTTGACCTTGGAAACAAGGTCAAAGCCGGCCTGCCTGCCCTGCTCAAAACCGCCCATCGTCCCGAGGTTCTGGGTAAAATCGGCGGCTTTGGCGGTCTCTTTCGTGGAAATTTCCCCAAGATGCGCGACCCCGTCCTGGTCGCGAGCATCGATGGCGTCGGCACCAAGATCAAGGTGGCCGTGCTCCTGCATCGTCACGAAACCATCGGCGAGGATCTCGTTAATCATTGCGTCAACGATATCGCCGTTCTCGGGGCCGAGCCGCTTTTCTTCCTCGATTACATGGCCTCGGAGCGGCTTGACCCGGATCGCTTCCGCCAGTTGATTGCCGGGATGATCCGCGGTTGCAGAAAGGCTGGCTGCGCGTTGATCGGTGGCGAAACCGCCCAGATGCCCGGCATCTACCACGGTGCCGATTACGATTTGGTGGGCACGATCGTGGGGGTGGTTGATCGAGCCAAAATTATCGACGGTAAATCGATCCGCCCCGGCGATGCGATCATCGGCCTCCCCTCCTCCGGCCTTCACACCAACGGCTTTTCGCTGGCGCGCGAAATCCTCTTCAACCAACTCGGTTACCGGCTCGATGCCCGAATCAGCGGAGGCGGTATGCTCGGCGATGAACTTATGCGCGTCCATACCCTCTACCTGCCCCAGATCAGGAAAGTGCGCGAGAAGCTCAAGATCAAAGGCATCGCCCACATCACCGGGGGCGGGCTTATCGACAATATCCCGCGCATCCTGCCCGAAAAGGTCGATGCCGAAATCCAACTCGGCAGTTGGACCATTTCCCCTCTCTTCAAGCTGCTCGCCTCGGCTGCGCGAGTCGATAATGAGGAACTTCACCAAGTCTTCAACATGGGCATTGGGATGGTTCTCATCGTCGCGGAAAAAGATGCCGCTGAAACGATCAAGCTTACCCGTGGTAAACTGATTGGCCGGATCGTCAAGGGCAGCCGCCGGGTTGTCTTGAAAGAATCGAAAAAGAAATCTTAATTAAAAAAAGCCCGTCATCCCGAGCTTGTCGAGGGACCTCTTATTATTTTCTCAAAAGTTATCAGAAGGAAAAATAGTTAGAGGTCCCTCGACAAGCTCGGGATGACAACATTCCAAATATGCCCAAACGCGCTCTTCTCTCCGTCTCCGATAAAACCGGCCTGGTCGATTTCGCCAAAAATCTCGTAACAGCTGGTTATGATTTAATTTCCACCGGCGGTACCGCAACCGCCCTGCGCAGCGCGGGACTGTCCGTTCGTGATATTTCCGAAATAACCGGGTTTCCCGAGATGCTTGATGGCCGCGTGAAAACGCTTCATCCGAAAGTCCACGGCGGATTGCTTTTTCTGCGCGACAACGAGGAACATCGCGCCCAGGCGAAAGCGCATGAAATCGAGCCGATCGATCTCGTCGTCGTCAATCTCTACCCCTTCGAGCAGACCATCAGCAAACCGGGCGTGACCCTTGAACATGCGATTGAGAACATCGACATCGGTGGCCCTTCCATGCTCCGCAGCGCCGCCAAAAATTATCGCAGCGTCACTGTCATCACCGATCCAGCCGACTACGCCGTTGTGGCCGGGGAACTCGCCGCGAAGGGAGACACGACTTTTGCGACACGCGAACGGCTCGCGGCAAAAGTCTTCCGCACGACGGGCTATTACGACGCGCTGATTGCTAATTATCTCGCACAACGTCTGCCGGAACCGGAGTCATTTCCGGAAACCTTCGCCCTGCCGCTCCGCCGCGCGCAAGCCTTGCGCTACGGGGAAAATCCGCATCAGGTCGCCGCGCTTTACGGTCAATTCCCGCAACACTACCAGCAGCTTCACGGCAAGGAACTCTCCTATAATAACCTCATCGATATCAACGCGGCGGTGAGGCTTATTCGCGAATTCACGGAAGTTCCGACCGTAGCGATTCTCAAGCACACCAATCCGTGCGGCATCGGCAATGCGGCCACCCTCGCCGAAGCCTGGGACAAGGCTTACGCGACGGATCGCCAGGCACCGTTCGGCGGCATCATCGTCGTGAATCGCCCTCTCGACTTACCCACCGCACAAGCCATCGCGGAAATTTTCAGTGAAGTCATCATCGCCCCGGCTTTTGAACCCGAGGCACTAGCGCTCCTCTCCAAAAAGAAAAACCTGCGCCTGATGCTCAATAGCGAAACGTCCGCGCCTGCTCCGGGCTTGGAAATTCGCTCGTGCGTCGGCAATTCCTTCCTGCTTCAAGGCGGTGATGCCGATATCGTTTCGACCGCCGCGTGGAAAGTGGTGACCAAGCGTCCCCCCACCGATGCCGAACGCGAAGCGCTTCTCTTCGGCTGGCGCGTCGTCAAGCACGTCAAGTCCAACGCCATCGTTTATGCCGCGCGTGACCGCACTCTCGGCATCGGCGCGGGACAGATGTCGCGCATCGATTCCTCGCGCATCGCGATCTGGAAAGCTTCCGAAGCCAAGCTCGATCTCAAGGGCAGCATTGTCGCGTCGGATGCCTTCTTCCCCTTCCCCGACGGCCTCATCGCCGCCGCCGAAGCCGGAGCCACCGCTGCGATTCAACCCGGTGGTAGTGTGCGCGATGCGGAAGTCATCGCCGCTGCCGATGAACGCGGTCTCGCCATGATCTTCACTGGTCAGCGTCATTTCAGGCACTAGGACAAAACCATGGCCGTTATCTTTGGCCTCGACCCCTCCCTGCGCAGCACTGGCTACGGCATCATTGAGGTGGAAGGACGCCAACTTCGTGCGCTCGCCTACGGCGTGATCAAAAATCCTGATAAGATTATTCCGTCGCGTTGTCTGGTCGCGATTCATCAACAGGTCACCGATCTGCTGCAGCAATACAAACCCGACATGGCGGCGGTCGAAGGCATTATTTATCTGCAAAATTATCAGACGGCGATCACGCTTGGCTCGGCGCGCGGAGCCGCATTGCTTGCGCTGGCCGAAGCGGGTCTTCCCATTTATGAGTATGCCCCTCGCCGCGTCAAAGCCGCCGCAACGGGTCGGGGTGGCGCACAAAAGGCGCAGGTTTCCTTCATGATGCGCGCGCTGCTTGGCCTGACTGAAAATCCGCCACCCGATGCCGCCGATGCGCTCGCCATTGCACTGACCCACGCACAGAACACCGGCCTGCGCTCCAAGCCGAAAGAAATTTAAAGTGCGACGGTCACTGACCGCCGCTACACTTTTTAAAGATGATCTCCTTCCTGCGCGGCACCGTAATCGAAGTCCTGCCCATGCGCCTCACCATTGAGGCTGGCGGCGTCGGCTACGACCTCCATATTCCCCTCTCCACCTACGACAAACTTCCCCAGCCCGGCACGGAAACAAAAATCCTGACCCACCTCCAGGTTCGCGAAGACGCCCATGTGCTCTACGGCTTTGCCACGTCCGAGGAACGCGATCTTTTTCTTCTCCTCGTCAACAACGTCAGCGGTGTCGGCCCGAAATTGGCCCTGGCCGTTCTTAATGGCATCACGCCCGTTATGTTTCGTGGCCTCGTCGTGGCAGGCGACATCGCGGGTCTTAGCCGAATCAAGGGCGTCGGCAAAAAAACAGCGGAACGGATCATCGTCGAGCTTCGCGATAAAGTCGGCGTCTCCGCTGCATGGGAAGCCGCCTCAGCCCGGCAGGGACTTTCGCCCGACGAACAACACGTCAACGATGCGGTGCTCGCGCTCATTTCCCTCGGCTACAAGCAGGCCGAAGCGCACAAGACGGTTCGCGCCATTCGAGATCAACAGCCCAAGGCCACCGTGGAAGAACTCGTCAAAGAGGCGTTGAAATTAATGTAGCGGCGGTCTATGACCGTCGCTAATTTCCCATCATGAGTGGCAAAACCCCGCTTGACGCCATCCCGCCTGACCCGCGCCTGGAAATGACCCTCCGGCCCGCGCTGCTTGACCAGTTCGTCGGGCAAGTGCGAATCAAGGAACGGCTCAACATCCTCATCGACGCCGCCAAGCATCGCGATGACTCGCTCGAACATCTTCTTTTTTGCGGCCCGCCCGGCCTCGGCAAGACTTCGCTCGCCCACATCGTTGCGAAGGCGATGGGCGCAGCCATCGTCACCACCTCGGGACCCGTGATCGAAAAGGCGGGCGACCTCGCCGGGCTATTGACCACTCTTGGCAAAGGCGACGTTCTCTTCATCGACGAAATCCATCGCCTCAATAAAAACATCGAGGAATATCTCTACCCCGCGATGGAGGATTTCCGGCTCGACATCATTATCGACCAGGGGCCGAACGCGCGCAGTGTCCGGCTCAACCTGCCCCGTTTTACGCTCATCGGTGCAACCACTCGCGCGGGGATGATCAGCGCACCGCTCCGCTCCCGCTTTGGCCTCGTCAACCGCCTCGACTACTATCCCGCTGACGATTTGCAGCAGGTCATCCTTCGTTCGGCGCGACTGCTCGAATTGGAAATCGAAACGACAGCTGCGTTTGAAATCGCCCGCCGTTCGCGCGGCACACCCCGCATCGCCAATAATCTCCTGCGCTGGGTGCGCGATTACGTCCTCGTCCGCTCGAAGCCGCCCGTCACGGTCGAATCCGCCGACGCCGCGCTCGCCATGCTCGAAATCGACCAGGACGGCCTCGACGAAATGGACAAGCGTCTGCTCGAAGCGCTCATTCACAAATTTGACGGCGGCCCTGTCGGGCTTAATTCACTTGCCGTCTCGATTGGCGAAGAGGCCGGCACGCTCGAGGAAGTCCACGAGCCTTATCTCATCATGGAAGGCTTTCTCAAGCGGACGCCACAAGGACGGGTCGCCTCAAAGCGGGCTTACGAAAAACTGGGACTGAAACCGACCGGCTCGCAGCAGCAGCTTTTCTAAAAAAATCCGTCATCCCGAGCTTGTCGAGGGATCAGACACGTATTAATTATCCAACAAGTCAGAGCAAACACAAAAAGTTAACTCATCCTCAAGCTTTTCAATTTATTGCTTAGTTGTTTACGCGTCTGATCCCTCGACAAGCTCGGGATGACAGATTGCCTTTATTTGATTTAATATCCCAACCAAACCATGAAAACCTATCGCCACGAATTGACCTTCAACCTGCCCTCGCGTCGCGGATTCGTGAATATCACCTCCAAGGTGCAGGACTGCATTCGCGAAAGCGGCGTGCGGGAAGGCATTGTCCTTTGCAACTCGATGCACATCAGTTCGAGCATTTTCATCAACGATCATGAGAGTGGCCTGCTCGAAGACTGGGAACGGTGGCTCGAAAAACTGGCCCCCGAAAAGCCTCATAACCAGTACCGTCATAACGACACCGGCGAAGACAACGCCGACGCGCATCTCAAGCGCACGATCATGGGCCGCGAGGTGGTCGTTGCCATCACCGAAGGCAAGCTCGACTTCGGCCCCTGGGAACAAATCTTCTATGGCGAATTCGACGGCATGCGCCGCAAGCGCGTCCTGGTAAAGATCATCGGGGAGTAGCCATCCGTCATCCCAAGCTTATCGAGGGATGACAGGGTGTTAAATATCCTGCGCGACCGACTGACGAAATTCGGGGAAGAAGACATTATGCGCCTTCTCTTCCTTCACAGTGGTCAGCGGGCCGTGCCCTGGGGCGATCACGGTATTGTCCTGAGCGGAAAGAATGTTATCGCGGATGAGACGGAGTGAGGCGTGGTAGTCGGCTTTGATGCCTCCGGCTGATCCGGCAAACAGTGCGTCGCCCACAATGGCCAGCGGCGCATTGAGACCATGGACGTGGTAAGTCGTTCCACCCGGCGAATGCCCGGAGGTCTTGCGCGTCTCGATGTGCAGACGTCCAAGGGCAAAAGTCACGCCGGGTTTGAAGGGAGCCGCTCCGTCGAACGGTTCGGCTTCCGAAACGTGAACGCCTATTGAGCCTCCGGCCTTTTCCCGCAGCCGATCCAACTCCATGACATGGTCGCCATGCGTGTGCGTGAGAAAAATGTCCTGAAGCGTGAGCTTGTGCTTCTTGAGTTCATCGAGCAGCGGCGTGGCATCCGCGCCCGTATCAAAAACGGCAGCGAGCCGGGTTTCAGTATCCCACACAAGATAGGCATTCACCGTCGCACCATCATCGGAGTACACCGTGGTGGCTTGAAAAAAGCCGGGATTGGGCGGCGTTGCCATTGGCGCGTATTTGCCTTCGGCCAGTTCGCTCAGATTCTTCGCATCAAGTTCCAGCGCCTTCGCCAATTTTTCCACAAGAGCAGGCTCCACGCCGCGCACTTGCTTGATCGCGTCGAGTTCGCCGGGTTTAACGCCCAGTTTTTCAGCCAGTGCGTCGTCACCCAGGCCCAAACCGCGCTGAGCTTTGCCCACGATGTCCGTCGCCGAATCTTCCAAAGGTATAGCCATATCACGAAGTTTTGCGTATCTCGCGTGAATCGTCAAAGAATTCGAGCGAGCATCTCTCGCCACGATGGCCAAATTCCTTTATGTTCCGGGGATGATTTATGCCGCCATCACCGCCGCGCAAGCCGCCGGGAAACGCCTGCGCCAGGCTTTCGGACAAAACATCCAGGTCACCAAGGAATTTGCGCACGACATCAAAATCGCCGCCGACAAGGAATGCCAGGATCTCATTTACCAGATTCTCCTCGATCATTTTCCAAAGACGCGCTGTATCGGCGAAGAAGGTGATTCGGGCGACCTGGGCGATCCGAAGGGCGAAATCGAATGGATCGTCGATCCCATCGACGGCACGATGAATCTCGCGCACAACATCCCCCACTTCTGCGTCTCCATCGCCGCACGTGAAGCCGCCACCCAGCGAATTATTCTCGGTGTTATTTACGATCCGATGCGCCAGGAACTTTTCACGGCTGAGCGCGGAACGGGAACTTATCTCAACGGCATCCGCCAAAAAGTCAGCACGCGCGATCAGCTTTCGCACGCGGTGCTCGCCGTTGGGTTCGCGAAAAGTCAGGACTCCATTGATCATTGCCTGAAGCTCTATCAGGTCTATGGCAACCAGGCCCGCAAACTACGCGCGATGGGCTCGGCTGCGCTCGACATGGCCTACGTCGCCTGCGGACGCCTCGACGCCTACATCGAACAGGGCGTCAACTTGTGGGACATCGCTGCGGGCCATATCCTCATCGAAGAAGCTGGCGGGGTCGTTGAAGCCGAGCGAAAAGCCAACGGCTCCTACCGCGTTTGCGCCCATAGCGGGCGGATCGAGTATCCGCTCAAGTAACTTTACACTCAGTTTTCACGCTACCATTTTATTTAGAAACAGATTCAAAAAATTGACCCTTCGCCATCAACATGGCAGAATGCGTCACACATCATGCCTGAAAAAGTAACTCCTTCCGCCCATCCGCGAAAGCCGCTTCTCACGCGAAAAGAGCAAACGCTACTCGCCTTTCTACTTGCTCTTCTCATCATCGGTGGCATCGTGCGTAAATTGAGAACGGATTTGCACGTGAACCCTTCCGTGACGGTGCAGAAACCGTGATCAGAACTCATGGCTAAAATCAATTTCGCTGAAGTTGTCGAACAGATCTGTGAGAAGGATCTGCGTTATTCCTCCGACGCCTACCATTTTGTCCAGGAAGGACTCAACCATACGCTCAAGTCGCTCAAGCGCGGCGGGCAACACGCCCATCGCCACGTCTCGGGCCAGGAACTGCTCCACGGCCTACGCGAATTCGCCTTGAAGGAATATGGCCCGATGAGCAAAGCCGTTCTCAACGAATGGGGCATCAAGGCCACCGATGATTTCGGCCAGATCGTTTTCAACCTCGTCAGTTCCGGCGTTCTCGGCAAAAACGAAACTGACTCGCCGAACGATTTCAAGAACGTCTTCACGTTTGACGATGCTTTTGTCAGACCGTTCGAACCCCGCAATCTCATGACATCCGTGCGTAAAAGTTCCAGCACGAAAGCCAAGAAGCGCACTTCCACCGGCACCAAAAAGAAAAAGGCCGGTTCCCTTTAGTGGCTTCCGATTTCCTGTCGCCGAAGCGACTTCTTTAAGGGATCGCCATCCCGGCCTGCACGGGATTTCCAATTATTTTGCTCGTGGCGAACCTCCGAAAGAATAAAGTAAATTTCACCCTATTTTGTAACAACAAGCTTTTCAGAGTTATATGAGTTTTGATCGTCCCTTCCTTCCGACACCCACGGTAGAACTACGCCAACTTCAGAACGGGCTGAACGTCCTCGTCCAACCCGACTTCACCGCGCCTGTCGTCTCCATCCAATTTTGGTGCGCCACGGGCAGCATTCACGAAACGCCCTGGCTCGGCGCGGGACTCTCCCATCTCCTCGAACATCTCATGTTCAAAGGCACACCGAGTCGCGGCAACAGCCAATTGGCCCAGCAAATCCAGGATCTCGGCGGTCATCTCAACGCCTACACCTCGTTTGACCGTACCGTTTATCATGTCGATCTCCCCTCGGATAACGCGCTGGTCGCGCTCGAAATTCTTGGTGATGCCGTTTTTAACTCCACGATTCCCGCTGAAGAATACGAGAAGGAAATGGAAGTCATCCGGCGCGAATTCGCCATGGGCCGCGACAATCCCGATTCCGAACTCGGCAAGTTGATCTTCGAGACCGCCTTCACCCGGCATCCCTATCGCCTTCCGGTCATCGGCTATCTCGATCTCTTCAACCAGGTGACCCGCGATGTGGTGCTCGCTTATTACCACGAACGTTACGCACCGCAAAATCTCACCCTCATCGTCTGTGGAGCCGTCCTGCCAGAAACGATTTTTACGCGGGCCACCGAACTTCTCGAAAAAAAGCCGCGTCGTCCCATGGCCGATATTTATATCCCGAAAGAACCCGTGCAACTTCATCGACGCACACTTCGGCGGGAATTTCCAACTCAGCTGAGCCGCATCGCCCTCGTTTGGCCGATGGGAGGACTCGATGATGCCGATACACCCGCGCTTGATGTCCTGGCCACGCTTGCCGGAGGTGGACGCAGTTCTCGCCTCAACCAAAATTGCGTCGAGAAACTCGGGCTGGCCGAGCAAATCGAAGCTTTTGCTTATGCGCCCGCTGATCATGGACTTTGGGGTGTCGAAGCCCGCTGCGCGCCGGATAAGGAAGCGGCTCTCCTCTCTGAAATCAGTCGCCAGATTCAGGAACTTCAGCAGGTGCCGCCGCACCTCAACGAACTTAATCGCGCCAAACGCCAAAGCCTTCTCCATCAGGTTCACAACCAAAAAACAATGTCCGGCAAGGCCTCATCGCTTGGGCGCGGATGGCTCTTCCAGCGAGACCCTCATTTCAGCATTCGCTACCACGAACGTGTGCAGGCCGTCACACCGGAAGAGATTCTCGCTGTGGCCCGGCATTATTTCCATCCTGACCGCGAGAACCTGATTTCGCTCGTGCCCAAAACGGAAAAGACGACTGACTCGACGATCTCGGCTCAAGCCAAGGATCGCCCCATTCCGCAATTGGTTTCGCTCGGCAAGCAACGTCGCTCTCTCTACATGCCACAGCACACGCTGCCGCTTCTCTCCCTGCGCGCGGTTCTTCCCGGCGGCTTGCTGACCGAGACCGAAGGCAAGGCTGGCATTTCACGCCTTGCCGCCAATCTGCTCATCAAAGGTACCAAGCATCGCAATGCGGAAAAATTAGCCAGCGACGTAGAACAACTCGGCGGCGCGCTCCACGCCGATGCGGGAAACAACAGCGCCACGCTCTCGCTCGAACTTCTCAGCCCCGACTGGAAACCGGGCCTCGATCTCTTTCTCGAAATGCTGACCGAAACGGCTCCCACTGAAGTCGAGTTACAGACCGAGAAACGCAAACAGCTTTCCCTTCTCCAGGCCGAGCACGACTACCCCATGGCGGCGGCGCGCGATCTGATTCGGGCCGCGCTTTATCCCGGCCATCCGTATGGCGGAAAAAATTTAGGCACCGAGGAAAGCATCGAATCGATCACTCTCAAAGACGTTCTCACCTATCAGGCTTCGAGGCTCCTGACCCAGGACTTGATCTTCAACGTGACCGGCCCTACGGCTCCCGAAGAATGGCGCGACCTCGCGGCTCAAGCCATCGCATCGCTTACATCCAGCGATTCCACTCCAAAGAACAAGATTGCTCTCCCCGTTTTGCGCGAAGTCATCCGCAAAGAGAAAATCGTTCCGAAAGAACAGGCCGTTATTCACGTCGCTTTTCCAACCGTCCCGGTCACTCATCCCGATCAGATTCCCCTTTCGATTTTGGATGAAGCGCTTTCCGATCTCGGCTCACGCCTCTTCATTCGCATTCGCGAGGAACTGGGTCTCGCCTATTTTGTCGGCACTTCTCAATTCCTCGGACTCGAAGCGGGCCACTTCTTCTTTTATCTCGGTACCGATCCGGCCAAGCGCCACGAAATCGAAATCGAGCTTATGAAGGAAGTTGCCCTGCTGGCTCAAACTGGCATTACCTCGCAGGAATTCGCGCGCGCCCGGGCCAAGATGCAAAGCCAGGACAAACTCGAGCAGCAGAATCCATCGCAGATTACTTATGCTGCCTCGCTCGATGAACTCTTTGGCCTCGGCTACGCTTATGGCGATACCCGTCGCAGCCGAATCGCCTCCATCACGCTCGACGAAGTTAATGCCATCGCTCGTAAATATTTTTCCTCGCCCAATTACGTGATCGCGACCGTCTCGCCGAAGTAAGCTTGTCCCAGAGATGTTTCTGCTAATGTGAGGAACCGGTAGCCATTGCAGCAGCAGCAGCCATCGCCACAACGATGCCTCCATATTTCGCACAAAAGTAGGGGAAATATTCCCAGATATTGCTGAGAAAATAAAAGATATCGAACAAGGGAATAAAAAATACCATCACGATAGTCAGAGCATCCTCATCGAGTAATCGCGCCAGGATCAGACACTGGGCCACCAAACCTATTCCCGCACCCACAATTTCCAGAATCATCCCCATAGTCGGATCTAATTTCGCAAGAAGGTAGGAAAGACCTCCCATGACAAGGAGCAGAATGGCCGTCATTCCCAGCTTTGTGAGAGTTTCACGCGACGGAAGCGGAATTGGCGAATTTGGAGCGGTGGCTTCCTCATCCAAAGTATCCACCCGCATGGAGACTGCATCGGCAGGAATTTCCCGGACAACACTGAAGTGGGATTGCCATCCGAATGGTTGCCACTCCTCCTCACCTTCGAGGCGAGTCAGGGTATCCACGGTGATGATCTTTTTGCGAAGGAGTCCCGCCATCTGAACCAAGTCGTAAGGGCCAGCCACGATCTCTTCTGTTCTCGCGATATAGAAAAGGGGTTCTTTTTTCATCGCACGAGAAAGCCAAGGTAGCCGATCAGATGCACCAATCAATCCCGACATTTTTTGTTAAAACCCTGTCATCTCGAACTTGGAACACCATGCAATCATTAGACAACGCGCCCATTCGCGTGTTAGTTTCTCAGTGAGGTAAATTCCCATGGCTGAAATTGAAAAACAAAAATCCGCAATCGGCAACGCCGAGTTGGCCCAACGCTTCGTCCAGTTCGTGATGATGCAGGCTCAAAATATTTATTACGTCCTTGGACGCATCCCCTCCCCGGATGGACGCCCCATCCCGCCGAATCTCGAAGCGGCCAAGATCCTCATCGACCAACTCGAGATGATCCAGGAAAAGACCCGTGGCAATCTCTCCGTCCAGGAATCGTCGATTATCGACGATGCGCTCAAAAATGTTCGCCTCGCTTTTGTCGAGTCGAGCGGGGGAACTCCCGCCAGCATGATGCCCAAGTCTCCCCTGGCCGACTTCCCGCTCGACGAGGAGGATGATCAGGACTTTACCAAACCGCCGCCACGCGCCACGGAAAAGCCGAAGCCCAGCGAGACTCCCGCCGCCACTCCTCCCGCACCGTCCGAGTCCGAGAACAAGAAGAAGTTCACGAAGAGTTACGGTTAAAAAACCGTTAATATACCCTCAAGACGTGCGAAAAGAGTTGCGCGAATTCCTAGCCGCTTGAAATCTCGCCCATCTCCGGCTAGCTTTTGTTTTGTGAGCCTCGCCGAAATCCAATCCGCCCTTCCCTCCCTCACCCCGGAGGAGCGCAAAGCCCTTCAGGAAAGCCTCGACGCCTTGGAAGAGGGCGTGTCGGTCGAGGAACTGCGCGCCATGAACGCCGCGCTGGATGAAGAGATGAACGATCCATCGCCCACGATTCCCGCAGAACAGGTTTTTGCTGAAATGGAGGCCAAGTTTGGCCGGCATGCGGCTTGACTTTTCGCTCCGGGCCAAACGGGATTTGGACGGGATATTGAGTTACCTGGCGCAAGAAGGCAGCCGGGAGATTGCTCATCGTGTTGGACAAAGGATTCAGGACAAGTGCGAGGAAATATGCTCGGCTCCCGGGATGGGCAAACGTCACCCGTATCATCCTGAAATAAGAAAAATCGTCGTCGGGCCACATAAGATTTTCTACCGGGCGGAGCCTGGACGAATTGTCATCCGAAGGATTTGGGATGGCCGACGCGGAACCAACCCACAACTTTAAAGTCAGCCGCCCCTTGGATTTCAACGCTCATGAAGCGTTGCCGCCGACTGCGAGCACCCGCCTTAACAGAGTTGATTGCACCGTTGCCATCTGCTTCGCCTCAGCGGGCGTCGTGTCATCATAACCTGCAAGATGGAGCAATCCGTGCAGAGCGTAAAGCAGCACCTCCTGCTCGATCTCCAGTCCATAACCGGGTGCCTGTTCCCGCGCCACGGCAGGACAGATCAAAATTTCCCCATAGGGAAATGTGATCACATCCGTTTCAGTCGGATCACCGAGGAAAGATTCGTGCACCTGCGCCATCGTTGCACGATCAACCAAGACAAATTGAATTGTGGTGAGATGCCCCGGCAATGACCGGGGTAAAAGCGGAAGCGCCGACTTAAGCCGCCGCAGAAGCGGACGAACCCGTACTTGAACTTCTTTTTGTTGGTTGGACAACCGTACTCGCACTCGTTCTGTCCTTCTTAGCGTAGGCGATGCGGGTATGCATCATGTTTTTCACGGTGACAGACATGGCCTCCGCCGCCGCACGTATCTCGTTCATCGTGAGATGGCACTCATCAAGTTGATGATCGATGATCTTGTGCTCGACAATTTCATTCACCAAATCCTCGATTCGTTGTGCGGTCGGCTTTTCGAGCGAACGTGAAGCCGCCTCCACCGCATCGGCGATGCTCAACAGGGCGATCTCCTTGGTTTGCGGACGTGGCCCGGGGTAACGGAATGAATTTTCCGAGACATCGGGCACATCCTCCTCCCGCATGTTCATGATCTTGCCTCCTTCGCGGGCATCGCGTTGTTGCTGGAGGGCGCGCTGATGAAAATAGGTTACCACCGAATCGCCGTGATGCTGTTGAATGGCGTCGAGGATTTGTTGCTTCAGTCGGTACTTGAGCGCGAGGTCGATGCCTTCCTTGACATGCGCGATGATGACCAGTGCGCTCATACTGGGCGAAAGATTCTCATGCGGATTCGCGCCACGCGGGATGTTTTCCGTGAAATATTCTGGCTTGATGATTTTGCCGATGTCGTGGAAATAGGCCATGACCCGGCAGGCGGTGGCATCCAGACCGATTGCTTTCGCACCTGACTCCGCGATGTTCGCCACGAGAAGGCTGTGATGATAAGTGCCCGGCGCTTCCATCGTCATCTGTTGCAAAAGCGGATGGTTTAAATCCGCCAATTCGAGCCACGAAATGGTCGTCGTAATCTGGAACGCGCCTTCGACAAGGGGGAGAATGGCGCTGACGACCATGGCCGTCACGATGCCAGCCCCGATACCGCAAAGCGCCTGCCAGCCGAGATCAATCCAGTTGCGTCCCACCACCAAGCCCAAGACAACGGCGCAAAGCAGATTCATTGATCCAACGGCGACACCCGCCTTGAGCAGATCAACACGTTTGCGGACGTTCTGGGTGAAATAAACTGCGGTAAAACCCGAAATCAGGCTCACCAATAGAAAAGTGAAATTCTGCTGGTTAAGCAGAGAGGCCAGCATGCTGACCTGGATGACCGTAAAGAGTCCGGCGCGGGTTCCCAGGAGCAGCGTGATCAGGAAGGGAGCAAACGTGCAGGGTCTCAGGAAATAGAGTTGATCCATCGAGGCCGGATTCTGCGGAGGCCACGCCAGGAACATGTCCTTCACCATGACGAGATTAAACCAGACAGCACCGAAAATAAGCACCAGTCGCGAATTGGAACGCCACACGTCTGGTGAGTCGAGTTCCAGCAGCATCAACCCGCTGACAAAAACGATAAATGCCAGAATCTGCCGTTCCGTATTATTTCCCGGGTTGCCCCAGGCCACGCCCAAATGAAGCAGAACGATGAAGACGGCCAGGATGAGCAAGCGCAACGCCCAGTTGCCCTCCATGCGCCCCTGAAGGTTATCCCCGGAATGACTCAGGCGCGTCTTGTCGCAAGCCAAACCCTTGCGAACCAGACGACGACGTTCAAGCCAATCGAGGATCATGGAAGTGCCGTTACAGAGTCAGACTGGTGGTTTTTTCACCACGATGCGCCTTGTAAGCGCGGATGATACGTTGAACAAGCTCGTGACGAATAACATCCACTTCGTCGAACTTGATGAAACTGATGCCTTCCGTACCGTTGAGCGCCTGCAGCGATTCAATCAAACCCGACTTACGGTTATGGGGAAGATCGACCTGGGAAGGATCGCCCGTGACCACGCATTTGGAATCCTGCCCCAGGCGGGTCAGGAACATGAACATCTGCTCGGTAGTCGTATTCTGGGCTTCATCGAGAATGATAAAACTGCGGCTCAAGGTGCGTCCGCGCATGTAGGCCAGCGGAGCGATCTCGATGATGCCCTTGTCCATGTAGCGCTGGATTTCTTCGTTCTCGAGCATGTCGTTCAGGGCATCGTAAAGGGGGCGCAAGTAGGGGAAGATTTTTTCCTGCAAATCACCGGGCAAAAAGCCGAGGGCTTCGCCAGCCTCCACCGCAGGTCGTGTAAGCACAATACGCGTAACTTCCTCGTTTTTCAACGCGGCCACGGCCATCGCCATGGCAAGAAAGGTCTTCCCTGTACCCGCCGGACCCACTCCAAAAATAAGGTCATGATCCTTGACCGCCTCCACGTACTTCTTCTGCTGGAGGGACTTGGGTATAATCGGCGGCTTTTTGGCCGAGATTTGAATACGCGCTGCGTGGAGGTCGGGGAGCTTGATTTCGGTGCCCTTGGCGACCGATTCCATCGCGAAATTAAACTCGGTCTTGCGGATATAAAGACCCTTTTCGCGCGCAAGGTGAAGCTGCTGAAAAACATCGCGGGCCTTCTCGACTGCCTCCAGCGCGCCATCAACCTTGATCCAGCCATCCCGGGTGGTGATCTTCACGCCAAACCGATCTTCAAGACGTCGTAAATTCTGGGAATCGTTGACGTAGAGAGCCTGCGCAGCGCGCGCATTTTCAAAATTAAGCGTTTCGGTGGTCGCCATCGGCACCGTCAGGGTATCGGCCATGCCCAGGATGTCAAATGTGTCGTGATTAAATACGATTAAACTGCCTCCTGCCGCATCAAAATCTTTCTTCTCCCACGCTATCTTAGGCAGGATTTTATTTATCGTTAATACCTTGATTACAGAAGCTTACAATTTGCAGCAACGGGTGGAAACACGCCCCTACCGTCAATTCTTCGTGCCGGTGGTGGCGATGCCTTCCGTAAATGTTTTCTGGCAGAGGAAGAATAGGATGACCACGGGCATCGTGACCAGGACCGCTGCCGCCATGAGGTAGTTCCATTGTGTGCCGCCGTGCTGGCTTTGAAAGTTTTGAAGCCCGAGCGAAAGGGTGAATGTCTTGGGATCGTTGAGATAGATAAGCGGCCCGAAAAAATCGTTCCAACTGCCCATGAACTGGAAGAGGGCCACCACGGCGAGCGCAGGCCTGGAAAGGGGGAGGATGATCTGCCAGAAAATACGCCATTCGCTGCAACCATCGATTCGCGCCGCCTCGTTGAGATCCTTGGGCAGGGTGAGGAAAAATTGTCGCAGGAGAAACACAAAGAAAGCGGGTGCCAGAAAGGAATGCACCCAGAGCGGCTTGAAGGTGCCGATCCAGTCGAGATGGCGATAGAGGCTGTAAAGCGGCACGATGCTCACGGCCCCGGGTATCATCATCCCGGCAAGGAGCACCAGGAATACCTTGTCGCGCCCGGGCCAGTTAATCCGGGAAAATCCATAGGCGACCACGGCGCTGCTGAGAACTGATCCCGTGACCGTCAAGGCGCAAATCACGAGGGTATTGGCGAGATAGAGCCAGAAATGCCGCATATCGTTGATAGCCTGGGGATAATTGTGCCATTGGGGTGAAGAGGGCCACCAGATGGGAGGCGACGCCGTTGTCTCGCTGAGTTGCTTCAGCGATGTGCCGACCATCCAGAAAAAAGGGAGAAAAGAGAGAAGCGCCCCGGCGACCAGCACAAGGAAGCCCGTTGTACGGATAAGGGGGGTGTCACCAGGTTCGCAACGCATATAAATAGAGATGGATTAATCGGCGGCGCTATAGATGCGCTTGGCCGAAAGGCGCATCATGGTGAGACTTAAAATGAGGATGAGTAAAAACAGCACGAGGGAGAGCGCGCAGGCGTAACCCATGCTCCAGTATTGAAAAGCATTTTGGAAAATGTAGGTGCTGAGAAAAAGGAGCGATCGGCCCGGGCCATCGGTTCCATTCGCCAACACGTAGGGCACGGCAAAAGTCTGCATCACGCCGATCAGCCCGCTGATGATGATGAAGAAAATGACGGGCGAGATGCTGGGCAGCGTGATATGCAGATATTTCTGCAAGTGGGAGGCGCCGTCGATCTCGGCCGCTTCGTAGAGGTGGGTGGGGACATCGCGGAGAGCCGCCAGGAAAATAAGCACGGTATTGCCGAGCGTCCATAAGCTGGCAAAAACCAGCGCCACCCGCGCCGAACCGGGTTGGGCCAGCCAATTGGGCGGCTCAAGATGTGTGCCGAAAATTCCGTTGCACGTTTGCAGCACGGGATCGATCAGGATGTTGACCAGCCCGCCATCGCCGTGCAGCAGCCACTGCCAGACGACCGCCAGGCAGACCGCTGGCACGATGGTGGGCAGGAAATAAATGGTGCGTAAAAGACCCTGGGCGGGAATCCGCAGATTGAGCAGAAGCGCCAGAAAAAGAGCCGCGCCGATGCTCAGCGGGAGATAAATCACGGCGAAAATGAGCGTATTGACCAACGCCAGCCAGAAAAGATGATCCGACGCCATGTCCGTGTAATTTCGCATCCCGACAAAATAGGCGGGCGTGAGGACGCAATAATCGCAAAGCGAATAGTAAATGGCGCTAATCAGCGGGTAGATCGTGAACACACAGAAGTTCACCACCCAGGGCGAGATAAAAGCCAGGCCAAGCCAGAGACGGCGATTTTTCATGGGTTGTTTTCCTCTTCAGTCCAGATTTTTCAAGCTTTCCCGTTTTCTCTCCCGCTGCCCAGCCAATTCCTGCCGCCCTAACATGAAAATGTGCCTGTCCCTTTTCTTTTGAGACCTTGAGTGCTATGGTTGGCGCGTGGAGTTCACCTTTTTTTCTCCACAAAGAGAACGCATTACAAACAGCCCTAATCGGTATAGCCCAAAAGCCATCATCCAAGACATTGTCGCAAAAGAGAACCATATTAATTGGAGGTGACCAAAGCTGCCCGTCAAAATGGAACCCCTGCCCTCGATGAGCATTCTCTGGCTAAACGGAACCATCGTAGAGAACTGAGAATCTGCGTCTACGTCGTTGCTAGTATATATTTTGTCCAGAACGAATAGGTTCCACAAAGAATTAAAAAAACCTCCGACAAACAATAGAGCTAAAACAAATGCCCCTATTTTCAAGGATTTCCCTATGAAGTTAAATCGTTTTTTATGAAAACGATCCTTAGCATAGGCTACTATTAAAATAGTTATAAAGAGAACCAAATGAAATAGTGAGTTATCGATGATGTAGTAAATCCAATACCCTTCAAAATCGAAGTTCAAGTTGGATTGAATGCCGTTATGCATACAGCGGAGAGATTATCTGCATGTGTTAAAGGTGACAGGCACATTTTCAGTAGTCATTTTGAATCGTTGATTGGGACTATCACCTTCTTCGCGATGGATTACTTACGAGTCAACGCCACGAATTCATCCATCGTCAAACCGCTGGATCGGATGAGGCTGCGCAACGTACCCTTGGCTATTTCCCGATGGTCGGGCACGGAGAGGGTAACCATGCTGCCAGGCTTGACGAGGATCACATGGCTGCCGCGCTGGCGCGCCTCCTGCCATCCGTCGCGGCAAAAAGCTTTAACTGCCTCACGCCCGCTTAACACCGGCAGGGAAGCCATTACACCGTAACCTCAACCTGCTGCGTTTCGACCGTAAGGGGCATTCCCCGCTCGGCTCGCACTTCCAAGCACAATGCAATGGCTTCCTTGACATGGGCCAAAGCTTCTTCGCGGGTCTTTCCCTGGCTCACGCACCCAGGGATAGCGGGACATTCAGCAACCCATACGCCGTCTTCATCCCGTTCCAAGGTGGCAGTGAATTTCATACCCACAGATTAAATCGGTCATACCGCTTCCGCAAGCCTCCTCGTTCCAACTGTCCCCGGGGGACAAGAAAAGGGACAGGCACGGAGACAGGATTGCAAACCATGGGGGAAATTCAAGACTGCGGCGTGCCTGTCCCCTTTTCTCTCACTCTCTAAACCATCCGTCATCCTGAGCTTGTCGAAGGATCAGCTTCCGGTAAGTCAGCAAATATCGAGATAGTGTACGCTTTTCGGGAGCTGATCCTTCGACAAGCTCAGGATGACGGACACCTCAAAGAAATCTCCTCCCAGAGTTTCAACCTATGCGAGGAAAAAGGGACAAGACGGCAGACACATTTTCAGTAGAGGCCAAGCCAGAGACGGTGGTTTTTCATGGGTTGTTTTCCTCTTCGGTCCAGATTTTATCGAGCTTTCCCTGGAGGTTCTTCCAGCGGTCAACGCGCTGATCGAGCTTGGGCTGGATGCGCTCCTGCACCTGCTTCAGCGCGACATCAGGAGCCAGGCGCAAGGCCCAGACTTCCTGAATGGCCTGGTTGAATTCCTTGTCATACTCATACCAGACCGTGGTTTGCGGTAAGGGTTGGGCACCGGGGCTGCTCGCCAGGTCATAAAAAGTGCGAATGTAGGGATTGGGATGATTTTTCCAAAAGGCATCGCTGACTTTGCTCAGGGGACTGAACTGGCAGTGCTCGGAGCAAAGCTTCTCCATGACCTTCTGCTGGTTCACGTAGCAGATAAATTCAAAAGCTTCGCGAACGTGCTTCGAGCCGACCGGAATCGTGATGATGTCCGACTCGACCGCCGTTACCGGTGGCCCCTGCCCGGTGAGCGTGGGAAAAGGCGCGACGCCCAATTCGAACTGCTTGCTCGCATACTTAAGAATGCTGTCCGCGATCCAGGGGCCGCACATCTCCATGGCCACCCGTTCCTGAAGGAAGGGATCAATCGTGGCCGTGGAAGTACCGGCGTTACTGCCCCCTTCCGTGAAAGCCAAGATTTGATGAAGACCAAATCGCTTCGGATAACTTGCGATCCATTCCAACGCGAGTCGATTGCCCTCGTCCGTCGCCGTGATCCGGCTTTCGCCGTCCCAGAGGCGGCCTCCGAACCAGAAGCCCCATTGCGAATGCCACCAGGGTCGTGAAGGGAGGTGCCCGAAGATTTTGTACGATTTGCCGTCCGGATTGGGTTTGCTTATTTTTTCGTTGTACTCCTCGAATTCGGCGATGGTGCGCGGTGCCTTATTCGGATCGAGTCCGGCTTCGCGGAAAAGACGTTTGTTCCAGCACAAAGCCTCATCGAGCGGGGTGGTCGGCAATGCCCAGAGATGGCCGCGGTAATGGCACATATCCCAGATGATGGGCAGGTAATCCTCTTTTTTAATCCCCGCCTTTTCGGCCAGCACATCGAGCGGCAACAGCGCGTTGTTGTCGATGTAGGGGTAGAGGCGCGAGGTGAAGAGGCCCGCAATATCGGGCGGATGACGTCCCGCAATGGCGAGCATGAGCTTGACGTCGATCTGGCTGATGGCGGTATAGCGGACCTCGATCCGATCCTGTGAGGCGTTGAACCCCTTGACGGCGTTCTCCATCGCCGGGCCATCGAGACCGGCCCACTTATCCCAATACTCAAGGATGATTTTTTCAGCCCGAACCGGCTGCGCGAAGACAGCCAGGACCATTGTGATGATCCAAATTTTTTTGAAATGCCGATGCATGGGCGTTAGAAAGAGGAAGAAGGCAGTCATCATTAACGATTCCAAATGACTACCATCATGCTTATGTCACATTAATTTATTTGCGGTTGGCGCGATAAAAAAGCCAGAAGCCAACTGCCTGAAAAAGAATGTTCGGCGTCCAGATGATGAGTTCAGGATAAAGGCCTGCCTTCGCCTTCAAGGCCTTCCCCACGGCATCGAGGAGCATGTAGAGCGCGACGATACCGATGGCGATCAGGGTGCCGAACGAGGTTTCCCGACGCTGCGTCTGGATGGCAAGCGGAATGCCGACAATGACAAAGGTCAGGCAGGAAATTGAAAATGCGACGCGCGCTTGAAGCTCGGTGAGGTAGGGCGAGGCCTCTTCCCCGGTAGGCGCGCTTTGCATTGCGAAAATGACTTCCTGAATTTCCGGCAACGTCATCCAGGCAAGCCGACGCTGTACTTTTTCATAAAAACTATTCAAGGAAACGCCTTCAACGATCTGGTCACCGTGACCGCCGATCTGGACTTTTGTCGGGTCGCCATCGCTTCCATATTGTTCGGAACGCTCATTGATGAGAGTCATGAGCAATTGCTGGTGCTCCAGGTCGAGATTGATCGTGGCCCGGTCAGCCCGCATGGACGCCTGCAGGTGATTTTGATCGTCGAATTTCCAGAGGATAATGTCCTGCAATTCCGATCCTTCTTTCTTTGCAAAATAAATGCGCCAACCGGGAATCTTGTCGAGAACCACTTCCGGGCTGAAAAGCGCCAGCGGATTATTCGTCACAATGGTGTGCTTCATTTCATTGTATTCCTTGCGACACTCGGGATTAACGGAGGCAACCAGCCAGAAATTGAACACCATGAAAATGACGGCAACGACAATGACCGGGGCGACAATCGGGGCGAGGCCGATTCCGGCGCCCTTGAGCGCGAGCAATTCCCGGTCGGAGGACATGCGGCCAAAAACGATCATGACCGCCGCAAGCAGCCCGGTCGGGATGGTGAGCGTCAGTACGAACGGGATGAGCAGCAAGACAAACTTGATCGTAATCCCGAGAGGCAGATCGGTGTACATGATCAACTGGATCACGCGAAACAAATCCAGCGCAACCAGCAGGAAGGTCAGCACGCCGATGATGGCGGCGGTCAGCAGGATGATCTCCTTGTAGAGGTAATTATGGATTAACGTCACGGCAATTTGGAAAGCAGGCGGACATCGCCCGGATAAGCGCCTATCTGACCGTAAAAAAGGCGCGACGTGAATCCCTTTTTCCCAATTCTCTTTCTCTGATAGGCTTATCTGCCATGTGTTTCGTGCCTCATTTTCCAAAGAGTTCTCGGTTTTTGGCACATCACCACGTACAAAACAGCTAATGGAGACTCCCCAAGATCATCTGCAACGCCTGCGGAACGGCGAGGAAGCAGCCTGGGGTGAATTGCACCGGGATCATTACCCACGTCTTTGGAGCAGCGTCCAGCGTATCCTGAATAATCCCACGGTGGCGGATGACGTCGTCCAGGAAGCCTTTATCAAGGCGCACCGGGACATCCGGCGATTTGAGGGGCAATCCCAGCTTGGCACATGGCTCTATCGCATCGCCATCAACCAGGCGCTCGACACGATGCGCAAGAAACAACGGACGGAACGGTGGCTCTCCTTTCTCTCTCCGATGGCTGACGAAGAAGGCAAGCCCGCCATGCCCGAGGGTGAGGTGCCGTCACGAGCCAGCCTTGGGCTCGAAAATGCCGACCTCAGGGAAACCATTCTCCATGCCATGGATGAATTAAGTTCCGAACATCGCGCGGTGATTCAATTGCGCCTGATCGACGAAATGAGCCTGGAAGAAACGGCACACTTTTTGCGCTGCAGGCCCGGAACCGTCAATTCGAGACTCCATTATGCGTGCGAACATCTGCGTCGAAAACTCGTTAAATTGAAAACCAGCACGCCCTAGCCCTTAAAACCCAAAAGAAGAAAAAGAGAAGAAAAGATGAATTATTTGAATTTGGCCATCGTCATAGGAATGGAGCCCTGCCTCCAAAGACAATAGACTACTTCGATGCACGACACTGAACTTAAAGATCTCCTGCTTAAAACCCACCCGGTTCGCCCGGGGCAGGAGGAACGTGCTTGGTCCCTGCTAAAAACCCGCCTCTCCCCAGCCAGTCAATCGAATCAAAATTCGTTTTTTTTAAGCTGGAGCGGTGCGTTCACGACCTGCCTGATAATCGGAGTCATCCTGGCCATTGGCGTCGTTATACCTCTACGCTTTCACCAGATTCCCTTTGCGTCCGCAACCAGTCAATCGCCGGTAATTTACGCCACCGCCTTTTATTCTCACTCCGCCCAGGCCCAGGTGGTCTGGCTGAATGGACTTGGACCTGCCTCGGACAAGCTTTCCTATTTGGATCCAACCACAGTAATTAACGACGGATCGACCTCGGAGACTTCGCAATCCACGAATGATCCGAACAGCCTCTAATCGTGGATTAAAAAATTCAAGCTCGACAGCTTGAGCAGTAAAATCAAGAACCATGCATCTCAAGATCGTCGCTTTACTCATGGTTCTTTCCTGTCTTGGAACCGTTGCCAGCCTTGGCGACGATAAAGTATCGGTCTCCCTCTATCTGGCCCAGAATACGCCACTGCCGCCGGAAACCCGACACGCGCCGGAAAAACTGAGTCATCGCCTCCACGAAGTTTTTGGCTTCAAACATTACGAATTGTTGAAAACGGAGGAGATTGATTTGGCCAGCCATTGGCAACAGTGGGTTCTTCCGCGAAAAGATTTTTTCATCCGCCTGGAGCCCCTGCCCCGGACAGCCGACCAGGCTCCCATGCTCGATTACGAGCTCTATAAGGACGGTTTTAGCGTCGTCAAGGGCAAGTACGAGCCCCGGGAAGGCACTCCTCTTTTTATCAATGGCCCCGACTTCAAACAGGGCCAGCTTGTCTTCGTTTTGGAAGCGCGATAACGCCGCTTCTTCAAGCATGGCGTCACTTCCCGCTTTCGCTCTCCCGTGGGCCGGGTACGTTAAGAGCGCATGGACGATTTGTTTACCGCCGATTCCCCGACACCACCGGGACATGCTGGCGAAAAAATTTCTCCCAACGCCCCGCTCGCAGCCCGGTTCCGCCCCCGGACGCTTGAGGAGTACATCGGCCAGGGCCATCTCCTGGCACCCGGAAAACCTTTACGCCGACTGATCGAGGCTGACCGGCTCACCTCGCTAATTCTTTTCGGCCCGCCCGGCGTTGGGAAAACCTCGCTGGCGGAAGTCATCGCCCGCCGCACCGTCTGCCGTTTCGAGCGACTCAACGGCGTCGAATCCTCTGTCTCCGATCTGCGCCGCGTTCTTGCCGCCGCCGTCACGCGACTGAAGGTCAATGGCCAGCGCACCGTTCTCTTTGTCGATGAAATCCATCGCTTCAATAAAGCCCAGCAGGATGTCCTTCTTCCAGATGTGGAGGCTGGTTCCGTTCGGCTCATTGGCGCGACCACGCACAATCCCTCCTTTTACATCAACGGCCCCCTGGTCTCACGTTCGCAAATTTTTCAATTGGAACCGCTCAGTTCAACCGAAATATCGACGCTGATCGACAGTGCGCTTGCCGATCCAGAACGGGGCCTGGGAAAACTCAAAATCGACCTGAACCCGGAAGCCCGCGCCCATCTGACTTCCACCTCGGAAGGTGATGCCCGCCGTGCGCTTAATGGTCTTGAGATAGCAGCCTTGACCACTCCTCCGGGTGCGGATGGCATCGTGCACATTGACATCGTCACGATTGAGGAATGCGTGCAAAAAAAGCGCGTCCTTTATGACCGCGATGAAGATCAACATTACGACACCATCTCCGCCTTCATCAAATCGGTGCGCGGCAGCGATCCTGATGCGGCGCTCTACTGGCTCGCGAAGATGATCGAGGCTGGAGAAGACCCCCGATTCATCGCGCGTCGCCTTGTCATTCTCGCCAGCGAAGATATCGGCCTGGCTGACCCCCAGGGGCTTGTCGTCGCCATCGCGGCACACCACGCGGTCGAATTTATCGGGATGCCTGAAGGCAAGATTCCCCTCGCCGAAGCCACGCTTTATCTCGCCTGTGCGCCTAAAAGCAATTCATCCGTCATGGGCATCAGCAATGCCCTTGAAGCCGTACAAAAAGGCGAGGTCGTTCAGGTTCCCAAGCATCTCCGTGACGCTCATTATCCCGGGGCCAAACAACTCGGTCACGGTGCGGGCTACCAGTACAGCCACGATTTTCCAGAAGCCATTGCGCCTCAAGGCTATGGCATTGAGCCGGGACGATTTTTTCAGCCAACCGACCAGGGCTACGAAGCCAAAATCAAAGTGCGACTCGCTTCATGGGAAAAATTGCGCACCGATAAGCCGCCGAAATCGTAAAACACCCCTGGGCGCGAAATGTCGTTCAGGCAGGCCCAAAACTATCTATTTGCCCCATCCCATTCTTTCGCTTAGTTAAAGCTATCCCCTTAACTGGTCAATTCCATGAATCGCCGCATCATACCATTGAAATCCCGGATTCGATACGAAGGCCGCGCTCAAATTTTTGATCGCCGCTCGAAGGAAGATACCGCCCTGGAAAAAATTCCTGATCCCATCCGGCGTATCGTCGGAGTGGTTCTACGCACCCAGCTACGCAAGGCAGCCAAGGACGGAAATAAAGCCCCTTGATTCAGTTGCAAAGCCACTCACGGAAAATACCGTCGTCCGGCAGTCGAAGCCTGCCAACGTAATTCTATTTCACCGGAGCGAGATAGACAAAGCTGCTGGCTTTCCCGTGATGGACTAGCAGAACCACACTCTGGTCGGATTTTAGGTTCTTCGCCAGGCTGGTAAAATCTTTTGCGTTCGCAATTTCCTGGGTGGAACCACGGTTCACGCAAGCACTCTCGATCACGTCACCCTTCTGGAGTCCTTTCCCATCCGCCAACGAACCTTCCTGCACACCGCTGACCACCACGCCGCTATTAACCGTACCAGCGCTCAACTTCTGCCGCGTCTTATCGTCTATGTCGGTCACCTGAAGACCACTCAAAACGGTGCTTACCGCGGGCTGGTTGGAATTCAGGGGTAAAGGCAGTTGATCCCCAAGCTCATTTTGATCACCCGGGATAAGCTCCGCTCGAAGATCCTTGGGTACCTCAGCGATTTTGACCTTTGTCGATTGAGATGCGCCATCACGGATATATTTGACCTCCACTTCCTTGCCAATGGCGGTTTGCGCCACGATCAACCGAAGATCGGCCACGCTGCTTATCTTGTGACCATCGACTTCCGTGATGAAATCACCCGCGTGAAGTTTGGCCATGGCAGCGGGGGAACCCACCTGAATACCAGCGAGCAGCGCGCCCTGATCGTTCTTGAGACCCAATTGATTGATAACGCCGTCCTCAACCGTTTCAGGAAGCTTGACCCCGAGATACCCACGCACCAATTTGCCGTCCTTGAGCAGGCTATCGACCGCGTAGCGCACCAGATTGCTGGGGATGGCAAAACCGACGCCCATGTTGAAGCGGGAAATCGAGGCAATGGCGGCGTTGAGTCCGATCAACTCACCGTGAATATTAATTAGGGCGCCGCCTGAGTTGCCGGGATTGATCGCCGCATCGGTTTGGATGTAGTCCTCATAATTGCCGGAACCGGGCAGGTTGCGCCCTTTTGCGCTGACGATCCCCTTGCTGACGGAGTCCTCCAGGTTGAAAGGATTTCCTATGGCAAAGACCTGCTCGCCCACTTGGACTTTATCCGAATCGCCCCAGGGCAGTGCCGGTAAATTCGAGGCATCTATCTTTAAAACCGCCACGTCGAATAGAGCATCGGATGCCACAACCCGCGCGGAATAGGAGTTTTTATCCTCTAATTGCACCTGAACATCCTTGGCACCTTCCACCACATGGTTATTGGTCACAACATAGCCGTCTTTGCTGATAATAACGCCGGAACCAAAAGAAGGCTCATTTTGTGGGATGGAAGGGTGAGAAGAGCCACCGGGACCAAAGCGGAATTGGAAAGGAATATCGCTGCCGAATAATTGCATGCGTGGATCAACCGCGTGGGTGGCGGTTATGCGAACGATGCTGGGTCTGGCGGCGTTGACCACCTTGATATTTTCCCGATTAATCTGCTCCAACAGGGGGATTTCCTCGGGAGAAACCAGATTCCGGGTTTCCGGGGTGAAAGCCACGGGGGTTACAGGTACTGCGACCGTCTCTATTTTTACGGTGGAAGTGTCTTTTTTGGTCTCCGCAGCCACAGCGGGAACCTTATTGCAACCGGAGAGAGCAAGGGCAAACACGCACGCAAAACTTAAGAATGATTTCATGGGAAGGTTGGTAGTTGTAAGGAGTATAACACGATTGCGGCCTTCTTGTTCAAAAGTGAGTATTAAATCTTGTTAATCCTCGCACAAGAATCTCCATAAGACTCATTTACGGCTCCACATTCCGATTCTTTCCCACCAAGATCATCTTCATGTTCCTCGCGGGCGATATCGGCGGCACTAAAACCAACCTGGCCGTTTATGCTTATCAAAACGACCGGTTGACCGCACAAAAATCTGCCTCCTATCCCAGTAAGGATCACGCGACGCTGGCCGAAATTATCCGCAGCTTTCTTGCTGATTTTGGCCCGATAGTCACTCATGCCTGCATGGGCGTGGCGGGTCCGGTCAAGGATGGTGTGGTGCACGTAACCAATCTGCCTTGGATTGTCGATGCCGCCGCGCTTCAGGCTGAACTGAAATTTCAGCATGTCAGCCTGCTCAACGATCTCGAAGCCAACGCCTACGGAATTCGCACCCTGCAACCCGACGAATTGCTTTCCATCAATCCGCACGGCGATCCACGCCAAGTCGGAAATCAGGCGTTGATTGCAGCCGGTACGGGTCTGGGTGAAGCGGGCTTGATGTGGGATGGAGTCACCCATCGTCCTTTTGCCTCGGAGGGTGGCCATGCCAGTTTCGCACCCAATGATTCAACCGGTGATGAACTGCTCTCCTTTTTACGCAAGGAGCACGGGCATGTCAGTTGGGAACGGGTTCTTTCCGGCATGGGCATGAAAAATCTTTATCTCTTTTTCCGCCAGCGTTCAGGTCAACCCGAACCTGCATGGCTGGTCGAACAAATTCGCGAAGGAGATATCGCAGCCGTTGTCTCCCATGCCGGATTGGCAGGCAAGGATCCCGTTTGCATCGAAGCGCTCGACTGCTTCACCCGCAACTATGGCGCGGAAGCAGGTAATCTCGCCTTGAAAATGCTGGCTTTGGGCGGAGTTTATATCGGAGGCGGAATTGCCCCCAAAATGCTGCCGAAGATGCAAAGCAATATTTTTCTCGATACCTTTTTCGACAAGGGACGCATGAGCCCTCTCCTGAAAACGATCCCGGTTTATGTGATCCTTAACGACAAGACCGCGCTTCAAGGCGCTGCTTGGTTCGCGGCGCATGGAACCTGATCCTTCTCCTCTACCCCATGATTCAACATTCCAAGACCCTTAATCGCCATCTCCTTGATCAGCTTCGTCTGACACCCCACATGCCTGGGTCGCTGGCGACGGTTTTCGCCCAGATGACTTTCGCCGCGAAGATTGTCGCGAGAGAAATGCGCCGCGCCGCCCTGGTTGGCGAACTGGGCCTGGTCGGGCAGCAAAATTCCACTGGCGATGATCAAAAGAAACTCGATATTTTTGCCAACGAAGTCTTTATCGATGCGATCACCGACTCAGGACTGATCGCCGGACTGGTCTCGGAGGAGATGGCCGAGATGCAAATCATCTCCGATACTCCTGAGGCGCGTTACATTGTCGCCGTCGATCCTTTCGATGGTTCGTCCAATGCCGATGTCAACGGCGCGGTCGGTTCGATTATCGGCATCTACCATAAACCGGATGGCGGCAGCGCTCATCTCGAGTCCGACTTGACCAGCGGCGCAGCGCCGATGGTCGCCGCCATTTATGTCATGTACGGCCCCAGCACTGTGTTCGTCTACACCTGCGGGGCGGGCGTCTATGGTTTTACGCTCGACCACGATCTGGGTGAATTTCTTCTCTCGCACAACAATATCCGCATTCCGCCACACGGCCATTATTACAGCGCGAACATGGGCTACCTCCAGGATTGGAATCCCAAGGTGCAATACTTTTTCCAAAAATTGACCGAACCGACGGAGCAACGGGAATCGCGTTATTCCCTCCGTTATTCGGGCGCGATGGTCGCCGATGTTCATCGCACTCTGCTCGAAGGCGGCATCTACATTTATCCGCCCGATAAGAAGCATCCCAAGGGCAAGCTGCGGCTCCTCTACGAATGCGCGCCATTATCTTTTATCGTCGAGCAGGCTGGCGGTCTGGCGACCAACGGAACGACCCGTATTTCGCATCTCACCTACAACTCCATCCACGAATTGACCGCGATTGCCCTCGGCAGCCCTGCCGAAGTGAAGCTCTACGAAAAGTGCTTAGCGGAATAGCGCGTAAGCATGTCATCCACCGACAAACAAATTACGATTCTTCTGGTTCCGGAAGAGTGTGGCCAAATCGCATGGCTGCATTTTCAATGGCGCCTTTAATATCCTCGGGACGCACCGGTTTGCTAAGATAATCATCCATTCCCGCAGCCAGACAAAGTTCGTGATCTTCCTTTAATGCGTTGGCGGTCATGGCGACAATGTAAGGTCTTTCGGAAGGATTGAAGCGCGCACAAATGCGACGGGTTGCCTCGAGACCATCCATCTCCGGCATCTGCATATCCATGAAAAGAAGGTCGTACTGTTGGCGCTCAACCGCTTCCACGGCCTCCTTGCCGTTGCTCGCCAGGTCAGTTCGATAACCGAATTGTTGCAGGACACGCATGGCGACCTTCTGGTTAATGATATTGTCCTCGGCGACTAAAATTTTGAGCGGGAGACGGGCCGCCAGGGTGTGATCGAAGGTTTTATTTTGACGCAATGATTTCGTCACATTTTTAACCTTTCCCAGGGCGGCTGTAAGGGCGCTAAACAGTTCCGCTTGTTTGATCGGTTTCATGAGCCGGACCGCGAATTCGTCAATGGAATTGGTATCCGTGCCTTTGGATGGAAGAGATGAACTGAGCAGAATGAGGGGGATATCCTTGTACTTATCGAGCAAGTGGATTTTCCGGGCAAGCTGGCAACCATCCATGGCAGGCATTTGCAAATCCAGAATTGCCACATCCAATAGCGGTTCTTTCTGCAACCAAGCCAGGGCATCCTCTGGTTTCTCAAAAATCTCAGGAATCATTCCCCAGCGCTCAGTCTGGATATGCAATATGCGGCGATTAATTTCGCCGTCATCCACGATAAGAACACGCTGGTCTTTTAACATGGCGGACGAAGTGAGAAAATTCACCCGACGACGCGAATGTGTAACTTTGGCAAAGAGAGTAAAAAAGAACGAAGTTCCCTTGTTTAGCGAACTCTCAACCCAAATCTTTCCTCCCATCGCCTCGACAAGGCGTTTCGCGATCACCAGCCCGAGACCTGTGCCGCCGTAGCGCCGCGTTATCGAGGCATCGACCTGGCTAAAGGGATGGAAGAGACGATCCATCCGATCCGCAGGAATACCGGGGCCGGTATCGCGGACTTGGAACTTGAGAAGAACCCATTCTTCTTCTGCAAACGGCTTTTCATTCAAAAAACGAAGGTACTCGTTATCTTGAGGGATATCGTTGTAAGTAAGCCTTTCAGAAAAAACCTCGATGACGACCTCTCCTTTTTCCGTGAACTTAAGGGCATTGCTCACGAGATTGACCAATACCTGACGCAAACGCGAGGGATCGCTGATGATGGCTGCGGGCGTATGAGAGTCATACAGATAAGCGAGATCGATATTTTTCTCGGCTGATCGCACACCGAAGAGATCCAGCACATCTTCCAGGCAGGGGATCAAGTCAAAGGTAAGATGTTCGAGTTCCAAGGTGCCGGATTCGATTTTGGAGAAATCGAGAATCTCGTTGATGATAGTCAGGAGGTTATCACTGCTTTGCCGGATGGTTTCAACAAAACCCACCTGTTCCCTATCAAGCTTGGTATCGAGCAACAGGCCGGTCATGCCCATGACGCCGTTCATGGGCGTTCGGATCTCGTGACTCATATTGGCGAGGAAGGAAGACTTGGCGATATTGGCGGTTTCAGCCGCTTCCTTGGCCTTCAGCAATTCGTGATTCGTGCAGTCTAATTCACTCGTACGTTCCTTGACCGCGAGCTCAATTTTATCGTTGGTCATCTCCAATTCCGCCTGGCGCCGGGCGATGCCTTGCATTTCCAGGATGCTTTGACGGCACATGATAAAAAGGAAAATATCTTCAAAAAGCACCCATCCCGCGTGCTCCATCCAACGAAACGAATCGGGGGTTATCGTTCCAAAAACGGATTGTGGCCAATAGGTTCCTCGCAGGAAATGATCGGCGGCGACAACAATGGTAGCGGTGACGAGGACGCGCCAGTCCCGGTAAAAGGCGAGGAACGCCAGCGAGCCAAAAACATGAAAGTGGGTTTCGATTCGTCCCCCGGTGAGATGGATAAGCAAGGCGGAGATCAACATCTGGGAAATGGCAATGACATGGCGGGTACCTGCACGACCGGGGCGCAGAAAAACAAGCAATATCGGGAAAGAGGCGATCACACCGCCAAGAAAAATAGCGGCCAGAACATGGAGGTGGACGGAACTGGTGGCTCCAATCCAAGTGCGCGGCGTGATCCACAGGGCTACGCCAATGCCCGCCAACCACTGGAGCACCATCAATCCGGCAAAAATGTAATCGGTGCGCCGCCAAACCCGCTGACAATGATTTTGGAAATGTTCGCGCGTGAGCTGGGTAAGACGTTCGGGTTCCGCTTTTTCTCCATGGAGTAAAGACTCAGCGCGAGAAGGGAATTTTGTTAAAGGTACCATTTCCAAATCGATTCATTGTAGAGAGGTTTGTTATAAGAGCGAACAACCGAAGACGGGCGTATGATCGACAAGGGCATGTCCGGTGAGAACAAGGCTGACAATTGCCGAACGACCGGGATTATCACCTTCGTGCCCGCGTGAAGGGGTGATGCCACCGCTGAAAAGCAATTTGCCCGTAGGTGAATACAGAAGGGTATGCCCGGATCCCTTGACATCAAATCGACGGGCTTCTTGTCCTCCCGGATCGCGAAGAATGCGAAGCCCGGGAATATTTGCGGCTGCTTTCCACAAATCCCCCTGCTCCCAATCAGGAGGAATTCCATCCGGAATGGTGAAAACCATAATCACAGAAATCTTATTTCCTGTATCTGCAAGGAGACCATCCAACTCATGAAGACTTGCCCGAGTGCACGGGCAAAGAGGATGGGCAAAAAACAATAGCGTCGGTTTGTCCGAGACAAGGTGAATTGCAGAGCCCTGTGGAAAAGCTGTGACCGGCGGAAGAGCTTCAACGGGAGTAAATTCTTCCCGAACCAGGATCACCAATCCCGTTATAACCAAGGAAATCCAGAGGATTCCAAGAAGAACTAAAAAAAAATCGAGACTCTTTTTTATAAGAAATGTCTCACTTTCTACGCCTAAGCTATACTTAATTGTATTAACGAATTAAGTCAATGGTCTTCGGCTTAGCCGAACAGAACAAGAGGCTACTTATTCTTCACATTAAGCCCCATGAGGAACTCGATGTTGTTCTCGGTCTTCTTGATTTTTTCGAGGAGCAGGTTCATCGCCTCGACGGGCGATTCCTCGGAGAGCACGCGCCGCAGGGCATGAATGCGCGGCAATTCGTCAGCGTGATAAAGCAGTTCCTCTTTGCGCGTACCGGAACGCGAGATGTTGAACGCGGGAAAAATACGCTGGTCGGAAAGATTGCGGTCAAGGTTCACCTCCATGTTGCCGGTGCCCTTGAATTCCTCGAAGATGACATCGTCCATGCGGCTACCCGTTTCGATCAACGCCGTTGCGATGATGGTCAGGCTGCCGCCTTCCTGGATGTTGCGCGCCGCGCCGAAGAATCGTTTCGGTTTCTGCAAGGCGTTTGACTCGACGCCGCCGCTCATGATTTTGCCGCTACTGGGCTGCATCGTGTTGTAGGCGCGGGAGAGACGCGTGATGCTGTCGAGCAGGATCACCACATCGACTTTGTTTTCAACAAGACGCTTGGCGCGTTCCGTCACCATTTCAGCGACCGCGACATGACGCTCGGGAGTTTCATCAAAAGTCGAGGCAATGACCTCGCCCTTGACCGTCCGCAGCATGTCGGTCACTTCCTCGGGCCGCTCGTCGATAAGCAGCATGATGAGATGGGCCTTCGGATTATTCTCCATGATCGCGTTGGCAATTTTCTGGAGAAGGATTGTCTTACCCGTGCGGGGAGGCGCCACGATCAGTCCGCGCTGGCCAAAGCCGAGCGGACAGATCAAATCCATCGCGCGCATCGAGACATCGCCCCGTTTACCTTCGAGGAAAATACGCCTATTGGGAAACGTCGGCGTGAGCAGGTCGAAGCCTGTGCGGATTCGGCCTTCCTCGGCTGGCTGGCCTTCGATTTTATCGACGCGGGCCAGGGCAAAGTAGCGTTCTTTTTCCTTCGGTGTGCGAACCGGACCGTAAAGCGCCTCGCCCTTGAGAAGATTGAACCGGCGCACCTGCGAGGGCGAAACGTAAATGTCCTCGGGGCAGGTCAAATAATTGAAGCGAGGCGAGCGGAGAAAACCATAACCCTCCGGTGATAAATCGATCACGCCGCCGGCGTTGGCTGTGCCATTCCTGGCGACATTGCGCTTGAGAATTTCACAAACCAACTCGTGCTTCTTGAGCAACTGGGCATTCTCAATCTCATATTCCTTCGCAATGACCTTGAGTGCGCGGGTCGGCTTGGCCTGTAGTTCCTCCACTTCGAGATGAGGCCCGGGAGGCAAAGGCACAGGCGGCTCGATGGGCGTTGCAGGAGCAGGAGAGCCGGAAGGGTCGGTTGAGGTTGCTCCAGCCGGTGCAGATACCTGAGCATCGGTCGGAAAGGGTGCGCCTGGTATATTTTGTTCACCAGGGGTCGCTCTCAGCGACGGAACGGTGGCTCCGGGCGTACCCGGTAATGGCAAATCGGGTTCATCCGCGGGCAGACCCTCCATGCGACGCGGCCCTCCTCCGCCTCCTCCTTTATGGGGACGGCGAAAGGGTCGGTTATTTTGTGAACGACGCATTCTCATGGGGAACAAATAAAATCGAGTTGTCGGAGTAAAGTGGCGGGAGTCCCCTCGCCCCAAAAGGCGATCGAGGCGCGGGTCATTTTTTCCGCCACGGGCATCTGGCTGGCCAGGCGCTGGGAGGCTTCCTTTTCCGTCAAGCCACGCGCGATCAGTCGCTGGAATTGGACGGTGCGGGAGGCACCGACACACCAGACGACAGAAAACATCTTTTCGAGTTCGCACTCAAAGAGTAGCGGAATCATAACGGCCAAGGATTGTGTGGGGTAGGTTCGAGTCCGCTCCTCGTGCTCGCGTTGCCAGGCGGTTCGGATGGCGGGGTGGGTGATTTCGTTTAATTTTGCCCGCAGAGGCGGGTCGGCAAAAACGAGTCTACCCAAGACCTTTCGGTCAATCGACTTGTCCGGTTGTAGAATGGAAGTGCCGAAAGCGTCAACCACATTTTTCCAGACCTCGCTGCCCGGCTCCATCAGACGGTGCGCAATCTGGTCCGTATCGATGACATGCCAGCCCCGTGCGCGAAGGCCTTCCGCCAGCGTCGATTTCCCGCAGGCAATGCCTCCCGTCAGGGCGATGTGATGTTGAGCAGACATGATTTTTACTTAATGTGCGGCGGTCTATGATGGCTGCAAAAGCAATGAAATAAGAGCTACTTAACCGTGCGGGTCACCGCCTCCACCGTCAGCCGGTTGTCGGGCGAATGGGCTGCGTTTTGGATCAGCGCCAGCAGCCCGATGAGTTGCACTCGCAGTTCAGGTTGGCAGCGATGGCGAGAATTTCAAGGCTGCTGTGTGCCTGTCCCCTTTTCCTCAGGAAGATGACCAGGTATTTGGCACCCCCGGACTGCATGAAATTCGACCGCAGGTGAAGCCTCTCCAGAATGATTATCTCGGCATATTGGGTAGTGATGTCATCCAGATGGTGCAGGCCAACTATGCCTGGTATTTTACCCTCTTCGGCTATCGGGTCAGTCCAGTCTAGTTTCTTGAAAAATCATAAATATTTGATCGACATAATAAATTTAGACTTCATCTTTTCCTGCAAGTGATGAACACAACTTCATGCAAGGCATGGTGGAGATTGATAGGCGGCGTGATTTTTTTCATGGCGTATGTGAGTACGTCCTTCGGGCAGGATAATTCAACAGCGCAACCGGTCGCATCCGCCTTGCCCGTCAGTGCTACTGATCAGTCGGCGGAACTTGCATCTTTCCGGCAAGAGCAGCGGGCTTTGGCCCGGGAGAAAGCCGCCTTGGTGGCGCAGGGAGCCACGCCGGATCAGTTACAAACGTGGCGGACGCAAAATGCAACCCGTCTGGCGGCGCAGCGACAACGGGCGAAGGATATGGCCGCAGGAACGGCAGCGCATCCTGCGCCGATAATCAGCGAGGTCGAAATTCCCGAGGGCGCGTCGCAGGAGATGGCCGATTTTCTCACGACACGGGCCGACCTGGCCAATCACCGGGCGCAATTGCACAATGACAAGACAGCGAATGCCGAAGCCGTATTTCACGAGCAGAATGGCGCCGAGATTGAAGCGCAGAAACAGCGGATGAAGGATTTTGCGGCACAATCGGCGCAACGCCCGCGTCCGGTGCCAGGGCCGCTGGCACTCCCAGCCGGTGCGCCCCAACCATTGCAGGCGTTTTTGACTTTGCGCCACCAACTCCTGGTGGAAGAGGCGCAGGTGTGGAACCAGAATTTGGCCGCCGGGCCAGCAGCGCGGAATGAGGCAGTGGCACAATGGCGGCAGCAGAACGCAGCGCAATTTCAGCAGATGCAAGCGCTGGCTAAAAATTTAAAGGCATCATCATCAAGAACTCAAACCATCCAAAACTAAGAGGCAAGAAACATGAAAACAACAATAACAACATGGGGACTGGCCGTGGTCATCGGTCTGGCCATGAATTTTCCTGCACAGGCGTCTGACTTGTCGGTGACCGGCAAGGCGGACATCACCCAGGGATTAAAAGCGGGAACAAGCTCAGGTGATGCGAATTTTGAATTTCGCACCGATGGGATCATTCTTTCCAAGGGCGTTTATACCGGCTCAGGCAGCTTGACGACTGGAGATAAGACACTGGGAACCGACGAGAGCCTCTTTTTGTGGTATCCGGCCAAGGCAGCATTGATCGTGGGATCACCATCGAGCGATACCCTGACGGAGGGCAATATAGGAACCTGGTCAACTAATTTGGGTCAAAACAATATAGCCTATGGATACCAATCTGTGGCAATAGGGTCGGCCTGCTCGGCTGGCGACGAAGGCATAGCGATAGGGACAGGAGCCACCGCCACCGGAGGAAATGTGGCTCTGGGTTATGCTACTGCTAATGCTAACGGCGCATTTGCAGGAGGAGAAGCTGTAGCCGATGGAGATTTTTCATTCGCTTTTGGAATGGGGGATGGCGATGCATATGCAGGCGGCGACAATTCAGTTGCTTTTGAGGGTACTGCCACTGGCAACAATGCTGTTGCGATGGGAGAATTTCCAAGTGCCATAGGCGACTGTTCGGCTGCTTTTAATAATGTTACCACGGCAAATGGAACCAGTTCCGCAGCCTTTAATTATACCACGACGGCTTACGGCGATAATACGGCTTCGTTCGGCGATACGACCATCGCCAATGCCTTCGATTCCTTCTCCATCGGTCGATTCAACCTCGGGTCTTATACCTCGGGATCAAGCGGAAGGACGGCCTGGGTAACCGCAGACCCGCTTTTTGAAGTGGGTAATGGCGCGGATTCCTCGCACAAGGCTGATGCTTTCGTGGTCTATAAGAATGGAAACGCGGCGGTTCAGGGCACCCTTCAGGTAGCACCTGGCGGCGACATCCCGATGTACTCGGGATCCTAATTTATCGAGTGGAAAAAGGGGACAGGCATGTTTTTACTTTTGCTTTAAGGGGCAAGATTCCCCGGATCGATGGCCGATGGCTGATGGCAAGAATTCAGATCCGAAAAGATGCCTGTCTCCTTTTCTGAAAAACGAGGGGCCTTACGAGCCAATAAGTCTTTTGCCACCTCCAGACCTCAGCCCAAGTTCGAGCCATATCCCTCGACTGCGGTTCGGGTTGACGATGCGCTTAAACAGACTTTCCGTCTCACCTCCGCTCGGGATGACGGAGGTAAAAGTGCGACGGTCATAGACCGCCGCTACATTACAGCTTCGCGACCTGCACGGAGAGAATCCCCGAGTCGGCTTCGATCTCCTTGATGAGTTCCGGCGCGGGCATGCTGTCGAGGTTAAGCACGCTCAAGGCGTTGCCGCCGGTTTCACCACGGCTCAACGACATGCTGGCGATGTTAATCTTATGTTTGGCCAGCAACGTGCCGATCCAGCCGACCATGCCGGGACGATCCTTGTTTTCGACAATCAAGAGAACACCCTCGGGACTGGCTTCAAGATTATGACCGTTGAGCCGGACGATACGTGGACGAACGCCGACGATGGTGGCTCCGACTTCGTAACGCAAATCTCCCTTGGTCGCCTCGACCGTGATGAGATCGGTGAAATCGCCTCCCTCGGCGCGTTTCGATTCCGTCACGCTTAGCCCAAGATTTTGAGCGGCGCGCGGCGCATTGACTTCGTTGATGGCCACTTCCGAGGCCTGGGAAAGAAGACCTTTCAGGACGGATCTTGTGACGGGAGTCGTCTCGGCTTCGCTCACCTTGCCCGTGTAATGGATGGTCAGCGTTTCGAGCCGGTGCGGCGCAATCTGCGAGAGCAGGCGTCCCAGCTTTTCACCGAGGCTGAGGTAGGGCCGAAGAAGTTCCAGGGTGCGAAGATCGACGCTCGGGACGTTGACAGCGTTATTGATGATCCCGTTGACGAGATATTCCGAGATGGCCTGGGCGATTTCGATCCCGACACTTTCCTGGGCTTCCGCCGTCGAGGCTCCGAGATGCGGAGTCAATACGACATTGGGAAGAGAACGGAAGGGGAGATCATCGGCGGGCGGTTCCTTCTCATAGACATCGAGCGCAGCGCCACCCACATGGCCGCTTTTCAAGGCTTCCAGCAGCGCGGCTTCATCGACGAGGCCGCCCCGCGCGCAATTGACAATCCGCACGCCCGGTTTGCATTGGGCAATCGTCTTGGCGTTTAAAATTTTATTGGTTTCCGGAGTCAGCGGCATGTGGACGGTGATGAAGTCAGCCCTCGTCAGGAGGGTGGCGAGATCATCCGCGAGTTCCACTTGAAGACTGCGAGCGCGGCTTTGCACCAGGTAAGGATCGTAGGCGATGACGCTCATGCCGAATGCGATGGCACGGCGCGCAACTTCGCCGCCGATACGGCCCATGCCGATAATGCCGAGCGTTTTTTGGGAAAGTTCCGTGCCCTCGAAAGATTTGCGATCCCATTTACCCGCGGCCATCGAGGCGTGTGCCTGCGGAATCTTCCGCGCCAGCGAGAGAAGCAGCGAAAAAGTGTGCTCGGCGGTCGAGATGGTATTTCCACCCGGCGTGTTCATCACCACGATGCCTCGTTCCGTGGCTGCCTCGACATTGACATTATCGACGCCAACCCCGGCGCGACCAATCACCTTGAGGCGTGTGGCTGCGGCCAGTGCCTTGGCCGTAACTTTCGTCTGGCTGCGCACGATCAGCGCATCCAGTTCGCCGATACGGGCGAGGAGTTCCTCTTCCTTGAGGCCCCCACTGGTTTGAACTTCGAAATGAGGACTCTCGGTGAGAAGAGCAATGCCTTTGGGGGAAACGCCGTCAGCGGCTAATATACGATAGGGTGTCACAGCATCGACTCTCCCGTAAGAGGCTGAAAATGTCAACTTGTGCAGGCGAAGAATTGTTTCAGATACACTTTTTCCCCACAATTACCTGATTTTACGATAAAAAGCGTGAAATGGCCTTAAATCCATCTTTTATCCCTTTTCCCATCTCAAACATCCCTTAAGATGTTTAAAGGCAGCCTCCCCTTAAGTATTTTTTTATTATGAAAGGTAAAAAGACTTGCTCCATAACTTTCCTCTCCTTAGTCTGCCACAATTAAATGACTCTCGGATTTCAATCAATAAAAACGGCTAAAAAGCTCGCGACGCCAGCACCTTATGAAAAGTAAGCTTTTAAGAAAATTAGCTAAGAGTCAGAAATATCTGATTTTGGCTGAAATTAAGCGCAGTCAAGGGCTCTCGGTTTCCCAACTTTGCGAGCGTATTAATCTCTCGTATATGGGGGTCAAGCAACATTGCGTGGCTCTCGAAAAAGATGGTTATCTCGATACATGGCGCCGTCCCAAAGGGATGGGACGTCCCGAAAAAGCCTACCGCTTAACTTCGCAAGCGCAGGAGTTTTTCCCCTCTGAACATACCAATTTTACAGGCGAAATCCTGAAGAGTCTCGAACAGGTTTACGGTCCCGCTGCACCGGAAAAAATCCTCTATCAGATTTATCAAAATCAAACGGCGAAATGGCAATCGAAAATCACCGGTTCAACACTTGAAGAACGCGCACGCTCCTTTGCCACCATCCGGGATCAGGATGGCTACATGAGCGAATATTATTTCAATCCTGACATTCAGCGGCACCAGATCATCGAGTATAATTCCCCGGTATTAGTCATCGCGGATCAATTCAAAATTTTGACACAACTTGAAAATGCCCTGATCGAAAATGTTCTTGGCGTGCGTGTGCACCGCGAACAGGAACGTGTATCGGGCCTCTACAAGTGCCAGTTCACGCTGATCGATTAAATCAAATCCGTCGCCGAATCTGGACGAATGCGGCGCAGATCGCGCCACCGATTAAAATCAGGCTGACAGGGCTGGGCTCTGGAATGGCGCTAGCGGTAATTGCAGCATTCCACGTATTGGCCATCACGATATAGCCAGCCAAATCGGGGTGAACAATATCACCCGTACCATTGCTAAAATCATAAAGACTTATGATCGGCGTGTCGGTGCTATCGACAAAGTTGGCGTACTGATCCACGAAAGTAATGTTCATTCCCAATCCTTGCTCAATGGGCACGACCGCATCGGCAATATAGGCGTTGTAGGCTTCAATTTGGGGTTGAAAGGAGATATTGATACTGGGAAGGATGCTGGCAATGAAAACGTGGGTGGAGGGATCCGCGATATATATCTGATGCACCAAATTGGAGATGTCGGCTTCATTCTGCACAAGAGGGGTTCTTCCAAGAATGTCATTGATTCCAATTTGAAGCAGGATGTCCGTCGGCCTACCTGTAGCCACGTCGGTGGAAACCGAGGGCAAAAGATTATTTATCACGATACCGGGGAATCCATCATGGTTGGTATCGTTGACGGAAGTCAAAAGGGTCGAGGGGTTCGACGTCTGACTGCCCACAAACGCATAGTTTGTTCCGGTCGGATTAAGATCCTGGTACAGCTGGGTGCGCCAACCGCCCGCCACGGGATAACCGTAAGTAATGGAATCGCCCATGGGCAGGATTGTTACCTGGCTGGGTGGTGGCAAAGCTTGCGAAACAGAAGTTACGAGTGCCCAAAGCAGCAAAGCGTACTTAATTTTTATTTTGATAGAGGGGCACTTTTGCAATCAACCATTAAGACATATTCAGTTGCGTAAATACAACATCTTATTCCAGATTTATTTCCCGCGAATGGATTTACCTCTATGTCCGCGATAAAAATGAGCAGCCTGCAAGACCCTCATCCAATGTCTCCCCTTTACATCACTGGCTAACACGGTAAAGTAAATGAAAGAGGAATATCATGAAAGAGACAAAAGAATATACGCTTTATAACGATACCGTGATGGATCACTTCCTGAATCCCCGGAACATGGGTGATGTGCAGGAGGCTGACGGCGTCGGCGAGGTCGGTGCGGCGGCTTGCGGCGACATCATGAAAATATCCCTCAAGATACGTGATGGCAAAATCGAGGATGCCCGTTTCAAGACCTTCGGTTGTGGAAGCGCCATCGCTTCCTCCAGCATGGCGACTGAATTGATCAAGGGCCGTACGCTCGAAGAAGCCAAAAACTTTTCCAACCAGGAAGTCGTCGATGCGCTGGGCGGTCTCCCCCCCGTCAAGATTCATTGTTCGGTTCTGGCTGAAGAAGCTCTTAAGGCCGCGATTGAGGATTACGAGGCCAAGCAGTCCGGCAAGTCCTCCACATCGCCTGTCACGGCTTCTGTCTGATCGGGCGAAGTTTCGATCCTGAACTCGAACTCGTTATTCTGCGTCACTGTGCAGACGAGTCGAATATGATATACTTTAATTTTCATGGATAAGCGTTTTGTCTATCTCGATCATCAGGCGACGACCCCCGTTCTGGAGGAAGCGCTGCAGGCGATGCTACCCTATTTCCGGGAGGCATACGGTTCTCCTTCCAGCCTTCATCGTTACGGGCTTCAAGTGCGCGAAGGATTGAAGGAAGCACGGGAACAAATCGCCCGCATGATCAATGCCGAGAGCGAAGAAGACCTGATTTTCACCTCCAACGGTGCCGAGGCGGCAAATCTGGCGATCAAGGGTTTTGCCGAGGCGAATCAGCGCACAAAAGGGAATCACTTTGTCGTCTCCGCCACCGAACATCCCTCCGTTCTTAATTCTGTCGAATTTCTGACCAAGCATGGCTTCGAGGTCACGCAGGTTCCGGTCGATATACTTGGCCGGGTCAATCCCGAGGATGTCCGCCAGGCGATCACCAGCAAGACCGCCCTTGTCGCGGTGCACCTGGTCAACCATGACATCGGCACGATTCAGCCGATCAAGGAAATCGCGGCCATCACGGCTGAAAAAGGCGTGGCCTTTTATGTGGATGCCGTTGCCGCCGCTGGCTGGATGCCGATCGACGTTCGTGATCTCGGCGTTCAACTTCTCAGTTTCAGCCCACACCGTTTTTACGGGCCGAAAGGCGTGGGGATTCTTTATCGCAACCGCAAGGCTCGCGTCACCAGCCATATTCACGGAGGCGTGCAGGAGGGCGGACGGCGCGCGGGCACGGAGAATGTCCCGGCAATCATCGGCGCAGGTGTGGCGGCGGAAGTCGCCGTGCGGGACATGGCCAAACGAGTCGAGCATGTCTTCGCCTTGCAAAAACGACTCTACGCGGGTCTCTGGAAAAACATCGAGTACATCAAGCTTAACGGCCCGGAACCCGGCCCTCTCCGCATTTGCAACCAGCTTAACCTGAGCACGGAGTTTATCGAGGGCGAAGGGCAGTTGCTCCTTCTCGATATCAACGGCATCGCGGTGGCCAGCGGTTCGAGCTGCGTGAGCAAATCGCTCAAGGTTTCGCATGTGTTGAGCGCGATCAAGCTCGATCACGCCCTCGCCCAGGGCAACATCATCATGAGCCTCGGCAAGGACAACACGGCCGAGGATGTCGATTACGTGATTGAGGCATTCCCGAAGATCGTTCACAAACTGCGCAACATGTCACCGATGTGGAAGGAATTTGAGGACGGTGTTATCGACTCCGTCATCAAGCCGACGGGGCGCGGTAAATCGTTCACCCAACACGCGGCTGATATCTCTGGCAAGCCAGCGCATTGATTTTAATCCCCACGTCACTTTCAGGGTGGCCCGGACAACTTGTTGTCCGGGTGCGCAAAGCGCACAGGAGGCAGCGACTATATTTATGGAGTAATGGTCACTCCGACAGCCTCGCCACGCTCATAATACCGCGCAGAACTCCAAGACCATGACGAGGGCGAATGGGCAAGCCGGGCATCGACAGGGTTATTGTGCATATATTCCAATTTTTCGTTGAGCTTTTCATCCGATTCCACGTTGAAACCATAGAAACCGGATTGCCAGATCGGACAATCCTTAGGGCATAGCCGACGGTAATGCGTTATCTCTCGCGTATAAAACCGTTTGAGTCGATAAGAGCTTGTCTTTTTCCAGACCTGAATGAAAGGGCTTATCTTGAACTCAGATTCACCAAAGAGAATCGCATGGACATGATTAGGCATAATGACAAATCCAGCGCATCTGACCTGATGTACCCCGAGACACCGCTGAAGGACTTCCAAGACAATGTCGCGGGTGTATTCCGAATCAAGAAATCTACGTCTCTGGTAAGTTGAAAATGTAACGAAATGACGATGTCCAGGCAGATTAATGATCCGACGCTGGAGCATTAAAAAGGAATATCCCGGTTGGAAAAAGATGCGCAATCTTTTCTTAATGAGTGAATTTATTCACTGCCTCCTGTGGCCTTCGGCCACCCGGACAACAAGTTGTCCGGGCCACCCTATCTATAAACAACATTTTTACAGTGCGATGGGTATAGACCGCAGCTATAGTTGAAAATATGTCCACCGCCCTGACCTCCGAAGCTGTTCTTGCCCAGTTGCGTGGTGTTAAATATCCGGGTTACTCGCGGGACATCGTTTCGTTTGGCCTGGTCAAGGATGTGCAAATCGACGGAACGCGCGTCGAGGTGCGGATTGCCCTGACCACGGCGGATGCGTCTATTCCCAAGGTGATCCAGGAGACGGTCACGTCGGTTATTGAATCGATTCCCAGCGTAAGCGAAGCCTCGGTTCAACTCGAAGTCAGCGCCCCGATAAGCAAGGCCCTTCAGGCTGAAGGCGGTTCCCTGCCCCAAACAAAAATCGAGGGCATCAAGCATGTCATTGCGGTTGCCAGCGGCAAGGGGGGTGTCGGCAAATCGACCGTTGCGGCCAATCTCGCCGTGGCCTTGCGCGGAGAGAAAAATCAATTCCGGGTCGGTCTCTGCGATTGCGATATTTACGGCCCGAGCATCGGCGTGATGTTCGGCACACAGGAACGCCCAACAGCGAC
>Ga0206928_1001_pt1 | contig 135146 bp, 108 predicted proteins | sample Alteio_BWOrgHeat_21_FD_152941 | JGI IMG/M metagenome (GOLD analysis project Ga0206928, IMG submission 152941) | Enriched cells from forest soil in Barre Woods Harvard Forest LTER site, Petersham, Massachusetts, United States -... | ecosystem: Environmental > Terrestrial > Soil > Temperate forest... | reverse complement strand
TTTTTGCGGAAGCACTCCGCTATCTGCCCGGCGGAGTTAATTCGCCCGTCCGCGCTTTTCGTGCTGTCGGGGGAACCCCGTTTTTTGCGCAAAAAGGCCATGGTGCACGCATTGAGGACGTCGATGGCAACGTCTATATCGATTACGTTTGCACATGGGGACCTTCGATTCTCGGGCACGCTCATCCCGAGGTGATCAATGCGATCAAGATGGCGGCGGATCGCGGCACAAGCTTCGGTATCCCGAATGCGCTCGAAGTCGATCTCGCGCGCAAAATTTGCCAGTGGGTGCCCTCCGTCCAAAAGGTGCGCATGACCAACAGCGGAACCGAGGCGACGATGAGCGCGATTCGTCTCGCCCGCGGTTTCACGCGCCGGGACAAAATCATCAAGTTCGAGGGCTGCTACCATGGCCATGTCGATTCACTTCTCGTCAAAGCCGGTTCCGGTGCCCTGACGTTTGGCCAACCCGACAGCGCTGGCATTCCCGCCGCCCTGGCAAAGCTCACGCTTGCCCTGCCTTTCAATGATGTGGAAGCCCTGCGACTCGCTTTTGAACAGAACAGGGGAGAAATCGCTGCGGTGATTGTCGAACCGATTCCAGCCAATGCGGGGCTGATTCCTCCGCTGCCGGGATTTCTCGAAAAGATGCGGGAACTTTGCACCGCTCACGATACCGTCTTGATTTTCGATGAAGTCATGACCGGGTTCCGATTGGCCCGTGGTGGTGCCCAGGAGCTTCTCAGTGTTAAGCCCGATCTCTCCTGTTTCGGCAAAGTGATTGGTGGCGGCTTGCCGGTGGGCGCTTTCGGTGGACGCGCCGAGATCATGGATTATCTCGCACCGCTTGGACCCGTCTATCAGGCGGGCACACTTTCCGGTAATCCGCTGGCGATGGCGGCGGGATTGACGCAGTTAAGACTTCTGGAAGAGCAGGATGTCTTCTCAAAACTTGAAAAATTAGGCGCGCAATTGGAAGCGGAAGTGCGCACGACCCTCAAATCTGCCGGTCTCGATTATGCCTTTTATCGTTACGGCTCGATGTTCTGCCTCTTCTTCACAGGGCGCTCCGTTAATCAATTAAGTGATGCCCAAACAGCCGACTTGAAACATTTTGCGCGATTCTTTCATGCGCTGCTGGATCGCGGAATTTATATCGCACCCTCGCAATTCGAGACGGGATTCCTCAGCGCCGCGCATACCGAACACGATATAGAACAAACAGTTCAAGCCATGCGCGAAGCGTTGCAAGCTTGAACGCCTTCTCTTAAGCAGCGACAGGGGCCGGATGCGCACCAATCAACTCGAAAGCATCGGCTGCGAGATTACGAAGCGGCTCCACGTTATTTTCGATACGGGCTCGAGTCAGGGTGCCAGCAGAATACGCGACAAGAAATCGGGCCTTGGCCACGGCATTCCTGCCTTCAATCTCACCTGCTGCCTGGGCCTCGATGATTGCTCCTTCAAAATAGCGGCCAAGACAGGCGAGGATTTCATGAATGCGTGCCCGGATATGTTCGTCCTGGGTGCAAATTTCGGTGCCCAATGTAAAAAGCGGACAACCAAGCACCTGGCCACTCTCCTCATAAGATTTGACCTGACGTAACGAAATGAAATCCAGATAATTCCGCAAACGTTCCAACGGAGGCACCTCGGGCCGGAACATTTCATCGATGAGCACTTTGCGTTCGACCCACCATGCATCAATGGCAGCCACCGCAAGTTCGGATTTGGAGTCAAAAAAATAATAAAAACTGCCTTTTTTAACACCGGCACGCTCACAAATAGCGTCGATCGTCACGGCACCGTAACTATGCTCCCAGATCAAATCATAGGCTGCCTCCATCAGCCGCTCCCGTGCATCGCTGGTTCTTCCCATAGTGTTATTACAATCATAACTCCACTTGTCTAAAGAACAAGAAACGATTCAAAGGACTCAATTTTTCGAGCGAGAAAGCGGAGAGGGGAGATAAGACAGGGCCAATCATTGATCTGATCTTTGCCCTGACACGGAATATAATGCTTAATAGACGACGCGCTGCATCTTGCATTATGATGCCTTGGTTATCCAGAATCTGCTCCCATAGCTTAACGGATAAAGCAACGGTCTTCTAAACCGTAGAGTGTTGGTTCGATTCCAACTGGGAGCGCTCCTTGTTTTTTACCTTCAGTCCACCTTAAGGTATTCAAGTGTTGTTTGCTCCGCTATTCTCCGAATGAGACCGCTGAAGATCAGGCTGTGGATCGGATAGAGGGCATACCAGTAAAGCAAACCAAGTAATCCTTTCGGCTCAAAGAACGCCGTCTGCAAGAGGAGTGTCTTCCCTTTATTCTCGGGCCGGACCTCGAATTCAAGCCACGCCCTGCCGGGCACTTTCATTTCCGCCCGCAACCGGACCAGTCGTCCCGGTTCCACCATTTCCACGCGCCAAAAGTCCAGGCTATCCCCGACCCGCAAATCCTCCGGATCGCGCCGACCTCGGCGCATTCCGACCCCGCCGCAAAGCCGATCGAGCATCCCGCGCAACTGCCAGGCCCAATCCATATAGAGCCATCCCCGCTGGCCACCCAGTCGTGCAAAACTCCGGTATACCGCCTCAACCGGGGCAGGCACCACTCGCTGCCGCTGCTCAATGATCAGTCCCTCCCGAGAGATAAGCGTCACCGGTATCCGGTCGCCTTGGCTGGAGGTCAGGGCATCACTCCAGGCCGTCTCCACTCCTTGAGTCTGCACCCTCGCCAAGGCGAGGCGCACGGAAGTCTCGAAGTCAAGCAGCTCGATGTCCGGGAAGAGCCGGAGAGCCGTGTCGTCGCGCACAATGACTTCGTTGCCCAGACCTTTGATTAAGGGTTGGGCGATTGCGGCGGGAATGGGCGTGACGAGATGCACCCAATAGGATGAGAGCCTCGGCGTCAACACGGGTACGGCAAGCAATCGCCGGGTTAATTCTCGTGCTCGCGCATAGCCGGTCATCATACCCGCATAGGTTAGAATATCTCGCCCTCCGATTTCCAGGATTCGTCCTGCGCTTTCCGGGCAGTCCAGCGCGGCTACCAGATAATCCAGCACATTGCGAATGGCAATCGGCTGAGTTCTGGTGAACACCCACTTCGGACAGATCATCACGGGCAGGCGCTCGGTCAGATAACGAATCATTTCAAAGGAGAGACTGCCCGAGCCGACGATGACAGCGGCGCGGAACTCCGTCACCGGGACACCCGCTTCGCACAAGACCTCACCCGTCTGCTGCCGGGAGCGAAGGTGGGGCGATAGGTTCGCCTGCGGGTCGCCCAGTCCACCAAGGTAGATGATGCGTTTCACGCCGGTTGCACGGGCGGCTTGGGCACAGTTGCGCGCCGCCGCCAAGTCCCGTTCCGAGAAATCGTTTCCGCTGCCCAGGCTATGGACAAGGTAGTAGACGACCCAAACATCGCGCATGGCTGCGGCTAGTGAATCAGGTTGCAGCATGTCGCCTTGCGCCAGTTCCACCTGATTGAGCCACGCTCGCCCCTGCAACCTTGTCGGATCGCGTGCCAGGCAACGCACCCGATAACCTGCCGCAAGCAGGCGGGGCACGAGTCGTCCGCCCACATAGCCCGTGGCCCCGGTGACTAGGATTAATTTGGGATCAGGCATCGTGTCCATATCTCACTGAAGTCTCGTCATGTCCAGGCTGAGCAATGGAGTAAAGTTGCCTGAAAACTAACGCATAATTTTTTTGAAATTCAGAAGGAGTTTGAGCGCCTTCGATGGATTCTGCAGGAATTGCTCGCTGGTCAAAGGGAGATCGAGAAAATCGCTATAACCTGAAACTTCGAGGGACGCATCGGAATCAAGTTTCTTGAATCCCATTGCCCACTGGTTGAATTCACGTTCAGCATGGTCCTCGTGCAGCAGGACAATTACGCCGCGATGCCTTGTATCCAATTTGATTTTGGCCACCAAGGCAAGCACCGCTTCCTTGGGCCCCTCCAGAAGTTGCATGAAGTTTCCGTCCTTATATAACAGCATCCCTGTTATATCCAATGTTCCGTTGTTCTTGCGGCTCTTCTCGAGCAGAGTCGTCAATTCTTGTTCGGAAAAAAGTTCAACCGCCGAGCTGACGTAAACGGTCATGTACATAATTCATAGTAATCGTATAGACCGAGTAAGAGCTATGGGGTGTTCACCCTATGGAGCGGATAAAAGTAGACCCTACTCCATTCGTTCGCAAAAGAGCCGGTCACTACGCACACTGTAAAAGCCCTCAAAAGCAGACTCTTTAGCAATCACTCCGGCGGGATCGAGGGTCGGCCAATGCCACTGTACATCGTGGCGAACAAATCGGCTATAGCCGGGATCAGTCCCACCAGTAGGGTATTTTTCGGTTTGTCCACTTTGCGAGGTGACGTTTCTCTCCGAGATAATAGGCACGATAGGCCGTTACAACGTTTGGCTGCCGGTATCGTTCTGGCATGGCTTGAGCATATGGCGTCATTTTTTTAGAAACATGTTTGGATAACCTCAAATCTTGGAGACGGAGTTCACACATGTGAACTCTACCGTAACGGTGGGTGTATTCTTTACAGAGGGCAATGCCAAGCTTCCATAACCAGTGATAGTTTCCCTTGCAACTTCTGGTCCAGATCGAACAGGGATGATTGATGTGAGTGGCTTTGTATGGCCCAAGCCTGCCTTTTTCAAGGTATGGAAGAGCGGTAGAGAGGAGCTGTGTGGTTTCCAAAATCATCTTCACGCAATGGCGATCGTTATGATAGTGGGCCGCTTTGATTGGGTTCAAATCCAAAACAAAAATGTTCATCTTAGATACGGTGCGGTGATCGAGCCCAAAAAGTTAGTCCAGAACAAGTGTGAGGTTATGGGCTTAAACAGGGATGATACTTGTGGAGTGAGCGGGATCAAGCTATCGAGCCTGGGCCGAAATAGTTAGGCCGCTTTTCCTGAAAACCCGGTTTGCGCACATGACCACACATAGGCGCGCAGTTTATGGTGAAAATTTAACAACTAAATGACAACTGGATTCCACCTTGTCCGAATCAGTGCATCAAAACAATACCGCAGATGGTGATGAGCACGCCAAGAATTGCCGAGATGACACCCATACGCACGAAGAGATTTTGCTCCGTGAGAATGGTAATCGAACATAATACGATGGAAATTTGCAGGGCAATTTCACCAAGTTCAATGAAGGTGCCTTTGGCTTGAAGCTGGCGAGACTCGGCGAGAAGTTCATCTCCTTTTTCCTTGATCTTCTTGCCGTCATCTTCGAGATGTTGGATTTCCGCCTCATAGCCGGTCAGGAGCTTGGTGGCTTGAGCCTGAGCTTCCGGGGAAAGCTTATCGAATTGCAGGTGCAGGTTGTCGGTTTGCAGATCGAGTTGGGCGTGTCGTCCTTTCTTCGCCTGATAAAAGGCGAATTGATCGGAGGCATCGACATGAGCGAGGATTTTTTCATTGTTCGTCTCGTTACCGAGATGCGTAACAATGGCCAGCACGACCGCAATGGCGGCAATGATTAAGCCGACGATGCGTTCTTTGTGGCTTTCGGTCGCCTCGGGTGTTTCGGGTAGTTCAAATTCATCCGGCATGGCGACGTTATTGCGAAATGAGAGCTGGATGTAAAGTACAAGGACGCTACCACTATGGATTTGGTCAAAAGAGTAAGCCTGAAAGAGGAATATTCCTTAGATGATCCCTCTCTCCTCATTTAGGGTGAATGGCAGAGAAAGCTTAAACCGTAGAGTGTTGGTTCGATTCCAAACTGGGAGAGCGCTTTTTTCGCCTCTTAAGGCATGGTCACGCTCAGGCGGATGAACTTCTTGCTTGCCCCGGCTGTATTGACCTCGACTTGGATATCGGAGTCGCCCGGAATCGTCGGATCGGATCCGAGATTGTTGGTGAAGTCGGGCGTCACTGTCGTCCAGTTCTGCAGGTCTGGCGAGGTTTGCACGTTGACCGTGATTCCAGTCATGGATGCATTCTGGCGATAGGTGAGGGTGAGATATTGCGAACCGCCGATGGTGGTCTTCGCCGTGGCGGGCAGGGCGGCACGGTCAGTGGCGCTCATCGGAACCGTGGGATTAAGATCGAAGAGATATTTTAGCAAATTGGAGACACCGTCATTCTGAGGAGTGGCGGTGGGATCGCTGGTAATGGAATAGCTCGTTTCCCATTGGCTGAAAGTCTGGGGAGTAATTACGGTAAGCGTGAGAGTTGAAGTAGCTGTGCCGGCCAGGTTCGCAGCGGATAGAGTGACATTAAACGTGCCCGCCTGTGTCGGCGCACCCGAAATCAGGCCGCTGGTGGTGTTGAGCGTGAGACCCGCAGGCAGTCCCGTGGCTCCAAAGCTGGTGGGCAGACCGGAAGCTGTGATGGCATAGTTAAAGGAGTTTCCGGTGAATGCACTGGCGACCGCCGCACTGGTGATGCCCGGCACGGGCTCAGCGACAAGAGCGTGGCTATGTTGCGCAACTGAGCCACTTGTTACCATCGCAAATTTTTCACCGGAGGCCAGCGAGGTCGTTGTTACCGCCACGGGTACACTGCTATCAGTCGTGCTGTTATTACCTAACTGACCGTACTGGTTTGATCCCCAGGCGGCCACGGTGCCGTCCGAGCACAAAGCCAGATCGTGAGCCGAGCCTGAGGACACGGCAATGACCGCTTTGCCAGAAAGTGCTCCAGATGTCGTCACAGTTACAGGCACGGGCACTGTGGTGCCGTTGGCTATGCTGTCATTACCCAATGCGCCGGAATCGTTAGAACCCCAAGTGACCATTGTACCGTCCGAACAAAACGCTAAACTGTCAATTGTGCCCGCCGATACAGCGATGGCCTTTTTACCAGAAAGTGCTCCCGACGTTATTACTGCTACTGGGCTACTTTTACCGGTTGTACTGTTGTTACCCAATTGGCCTGTACCGTTGTAGCCCCAGGCAACCACCGTACCGTCCGAACACAGGGCTAGACTATGTATTTGACCCCCAGACACGGCGATGACGGTCTTACTGGAAAGCACTCCTGAAGTTGTTACCAACACGGGGACATTGCTGTTGGTCGTGCTGTTATTACCCAACTGGCCATTAGAGTTATTACCCCAGGTAGCTACCGTGCCGTCTGAGCACAAGGCCAAGCAATGAAGCCCTCCTGCGGATATGGCAACGACCGTCTTGCCTGAGAGGACTCCGGAAGTCGTCACTGCCACCGGTACACTGCTATATATAATTGTGCTGTTATTGCCCAACTGCCCGCTGCCATCAAGGCCGTTGCCATTGTACCCCCAAGCGGCTACCGTACCGTCCGAGCACAGTGCCAGACTGAAAGAAAGGCCTGCGGACACGGCGATGACGGTCTTGCCGGAAAGAGCTCCCGACATAGTAACCGCAACCGGGACATTGCTATTGGTCGTGCTATTGTTACCTAGTTGGCCGTCGTTATTATATCCCCAAGCGGCCAGCGTGCCGTCTGAGCACAGCGCCAGACTATGGGTGTCGCCTGCAGCCATGGCGATGACCGTCTTGCCTGAGAGGACCCCGGAAGTTATCACCGCCGCCGGGACATTGCTTTGAACTCCGTTGCCGATGCCTAATGGGCCATTAAAGTTGAAGCCCCAAGCCACGGGTCGGGTATCAGCCCATTGGAGCACAAGATCACGACCCGTACCGCCGTAATAGTTGGCCCTGAAATTATAGGTAACCCCACCATAACTTAACGGGACTATCTGCCCTTGAGCCAGATTGCTGAATGCTCCCTGAATAAACGCGGGGCCCGTGTTCTTTACCACGGTCAAATTCGTGCCTGTGATGGGTGCATAGTTAAGAGTGATGTTGATTGAGATGCCTGTCGCGTTGACACTGCTGGTGGTGAGAGGCACGTCAGTGGCCGAATTGTAAATAGCCGTCAAATAAGAAGCTGTCACGGTGAGCGTGAGGGGTGAGGTGACGGTGGTAGCCAAGGAGTTGGTGGCGGATAGAGTAATGTTAAAGGTGCCTGTCGCATTCGATAAGCCGGAAATCAAGCCGGTCGCGGTATTGATCGTCAGGCCTGCAGGCAGACCCGTGGCTTCGTAGCTGACGGGGGGGCTGGAAGCCGTGATAGCATAGTTAATGACAGATCCGATCAGGCCATTAGCAGTCGTGGGGCTCGTAATCACGAAAGGTGCCACGGTGAGCGTAAGCGTCGAGGTAGCGGTGGCTCCTGGGTTCGTGGCCGATAGAGTAACATTGAATGTTCCCGATACAGTTGGTGTCCCGGAAATCAGGCCGGTCGAGGTATTGATTGTTAAACCCGCAGGCAGGCTCGTGGCTCCATAGCTGGTAGGAGAACCAGTAGCTACGATGGCATAGTTAAAAGGGGTTCCAACTGCATCGCTGGCAGTTGTCGCACTTGTAATCACGAAGGGTGCCACGGTGAGCGTAAGAGTCGAGGTAGTGGTGGCTCCTGGGTTCGTGGCGGATAGAGCAATATTGAATGTGCCAGATACAGTCGGCGTCCCGGAAATCACTCCGGTCGCGGTATTGATAGTTAAACCCGTTGGCAGTCCCGTGGCTCCATAGCTGGTAGGAGAACCAGTAGCCACGATGGCATAACTAAAGGGAGTTCCCGCCACGTCACTGGCAGTCGTCGCACTGGTGATAACGAACGGCGTCACAGTGAGCGTGAGGGTTTTAGTCGCGGTTCCAGCTATGGGATTGGTGGCGGATAGGGTAACATTGAATGTGCCCGACACGCTCGGCATGCCTGAAATCACACCGCTGGAAGTATCCAACGTCAAACCTGCAGGCAGATTTGTGGCCCCGTAACTGGTGACCGAACCGGAAGCCTTGATGGTGTAACTAAAGGGAGATCCCATCACAGCACTGGCAGTCGCCGCACTGGTGATCGCTAATGGCCCCACCGTAAGCGTGAGGCTTGCGGTCGTGGTTCCCACATCTGTGTTGGTGGCTGATAGAGTAACATTGAATGTTCCCAATACTGTCGGTGTGCCTGAAATCAGGCCCGTGGAGGTATCGATCGTTAAACCCGCAGGCAGCCCTGTCGCTCCGTAGCTGGCAGCCGGACCAAAAGTCGTCATGGCGTAACTAAAAGGAGTTCCGCCCACGGCAGTGGCAGTCGTCGCGCTGGTGATCGTGAATGGCTCAATATCGAATACGACACTCGTGGTGCCCGTTCCGCCCGGGTTTGTGGCGGAAAGATGGACGGTATATGTGCCCTTCGTAACTACGGTACCAAAAATCAAACCCGTGGAAGTGTCGATCGTTAAACCTGCCGGCAGGCTCGTGGCTCCATAGGTGGTGGGTGAACTGGAAGCTGTGACGGTATAACTAAAAGGAAGTCCCGTCAGGTTGTTGGCTGCCAGTGCGCTGGTAATGATCGGCGACCCTGATAGAGAAGCGACGAGAGCAAGATTGAACGAGGAAGATGCATCGGTGCCTGCCAGCGCGAAACGTATGCCGGGACCGAACGAAGTCGTGGTAACGGCTTCCGGTACATAGCCTGTGTTGTTGGTGGTGCCGTCACCCAACTGGCCAGCAGAGTTACTACCCCAGGCAGCCACCGTGCCGTCGGAGCAAAGCGCCACGCTTTGATAAACTCCCCCGGACACGGATACTACAGTCTTGCCCGAAAGAGCTCCCGATAGCGGGACTGTTATCGGGACGCTTTGGGTTAGGCTATAGCTGTTGTTGACGCCTAACTGGCCAAGCGAATTGATGCCCCATGCAGCCACCGTGCCGTCCGAGCATATTACGAGGCTGTGCCAAGCTCCCCCGGACATGGAGACGACCGTCTTGCCCAAAAGTACTCCCGATGTCGTAACAGCCACCGGTACACTGCTGTCGGTCGTGCTGTTATTGCCCAACTGGCCATTTGCGTTGAGGCCCCAGGTGACAAGCGTTCCATCCGTGCAGAGAGCCAGGCTGTGAACTCCCCCTGCCGCTATTGCGGCGACCGTTTTGCCCGAAAGCACTCCTGAGGTTGTGACCGCCACCGGTACCGAGCTATTCGTCGTGCTGTTATTGCCCAACTGGCCGTTCGAGTTACGACCCCATGTAGCCACGGTGCCGTCCGAGCAAAGCGCCAGACTATCGTACTGGCCTGCGGCTATGACAACGACCGTTTTGCCGGAAAGCACTCCCGAGGTTGTGACCGCCACTGGCACCCAGCTATCGGTCGTGCTGTTATTGCCTAATTGACCGTAATTATTTAAGCCCCAGGCAAACACCGTGCCATCCGAGCATAGTGCCATCGAGTAATAATCTCCCGCAGTTATGGCGATGACCGTTTTGCCGGAAAGAGCTCCCGACATGTTTACCGCTACCGGTACCAGGCTATCGGTCGTGCTGTTGGTGCCTAATTGACCGTAGGTATTTGATCCCCAGGCTGCCACCGTGCCATCCGAGCACAACGCCAGGCCGAAGAAAACTCCTCCGGACATGGAGACGACCGTCTTGCCCGAGAGCACTCCCGATGCGGTGATTGCCGCAGGCACGTTGCGGTTGACCGTACTATTATTGCCTAACTGTCCATTTAAGCTAAGGCCCCAGCCCACAAGTACGGTGTTGGCCCATTGAAGCACGAGATCGTTGCCGGTGCCGCCGTAGTAATTGGCCACGAAACTGTAATTGATTCCGTTATACGACAGGGTCACGGCCTGCCCTTGAGCCAGATTGTCAAATGTACCCTGGATGAAATCAATCCCGGTATTCTTGACCACGGTGAAAATCGTCCCTGCAACGGGCGCATAGTTGAGATTAAAGTTAACCGTATTTCCCGTCGCCGTGTAACTTGCCGCCGTAACGGGCACATCGGCAGCCGAGGAGTAGGAAGCGGTCACCGTCGCTGCATCGAGCTTCGCAGCGAAGCCCAAAACCAGAAGCGCGAGCAGTAACGCAATATTTTTCATGCAAGGGTGAAAAGGAGAGGATTCAAGAGGGGGAGGGGAACCCTGCCAAGCGTCTGCCACCCACGGTCTCGGAGTATATGCACAGAAATCGGGGTTGGCGATGCCCGTTTTCTGGAAAGAGGGGAGTCCGAGCAGAACCGTTTTGTGATGGATTTCCGTCACGCTGACGATAGCCTTGATCCTCATTCCGAAAGGGATGGCCCAGGGAATGAAAATTGAAGTCAAAGATCAGTTTCCCCCCTGAAAAGTAATCGCACCCGTAGCTCAACTGGATAGAGCGCTTCCCTCCGAAGGAAGAGGTTTCGAGTTCAAATCTCGACGGGTGCACGCTCGCTATGGAAATAACGCCTGTCCCTTGTTAATGACTTACGAATGAGTCCGTCATCCCGAGCTTGTCGTAATCGCACTTGACCTAAGCCCCCAAAGATACCATATTTAGCTCTGAAGCTTCAGCGCTCCCATCTTGGAACGCCTTAGTGTAGGTCCAGGATGCATAGGGTCGGATGAACCTCCAATTTCACCGATACCACCGCAGCTTCACCTCTTTACTGAGGTAACTTTAAATCCTGTCAGCAGCCAGTAATTCATTTGGTCGCCCGCAGGAGCCGCTAATACAGCCCGGTAGCCGTCGTGATCGATATTGTACTTCGGCCCTATTCTGGTCATTTTCCCAAAAAGGATAACCTCGATCAATTTTAGAACCACATCTCGTGGTACTTGTCCAATAAGCCTGGCATTATCAGCAATCTCCCGTTCTCTTCGATGAAGAATGTGCCGGATACCTTTTTCCCGGTCACCGTAGAGCAAAGAAATGTGCCCAAGAATAGGATGTCTGAAAGCAGCCCCAACATCACAACCCTCATCAATGACCTTGATCGCATTTGCCTTCCCCTTGGCAGCTTCTTCAATGGGGTCGTAGGGGGATGGGTTGGGCTGCATCTTCGGTTGCATCATCCCACAGCATTTTTACATGTCTACTCCCTCCACCACGGGATAGAGCGCTTCCCTCCGAAGGAAGAGGTTTCGAGTTCAAATCTCGACGGGTGCGCTTAGTTGTCCAATAGTTTCCAACATGACAATAGAGGACTTCGCAAAACGTGCCTTTGTAGACGACATCGATAAACTGGAAGTTGAGGCCTTTTGTAAGCAGGAACAAATTACACCCGCCGTGTTTATGGATGGGTTCGCTCGTTATATAGTTGCAGGATACGTAGAGAATCGTTTTACGTGGCCAGCGTGTGATGCTGCCATGAACCGGCTGAACGGATTGTTTCAAAAATATGGAAGATATCACGGATACGCGTTCGATGCCTTCCTGGCCATTGAAACCGGAGAAGTTAGGCAAGAAGGAAAGACCCCCGAAGAGGTCGTCCAGCTTTGGATCGAAAAACTAATTTTAAAATATCCCTAGCACCGTTAATTCCCCACTCTTTGCCATTCGGAAAAGAATAGTTATCAGAATAGTCATGCGAACCGCTTTTCGCGGATAGTTCACTCAGTAGCTTCGATCACTGAAATTTAGAAACGAATTTTGCGTTGGCGGGTGGATGAAAAACGAAAACGTCGGAAGCAATCGGCACATTGAAGCTCCAGTTTGTATATTTACAGGTGTTAGCCAAACCATAAGCAGAGGGTACTTTTTCGCTGGTTTGGGATTGCATAAGGAAGGGGGTATTCCCATTCATAATCCACAGGTCAATAAAGAATGGCGAGGCGTGATCGCACAGGCGTATGCGATGACACTCAAGATCACCAATTTTTTCCACACCAAGATAACTGCTTTGGGTGACGAATCCATCGCTTAGAAAGTAGAGTGGGCTGTGCTTGAAAAGGGAAGCTAATACAAATGATGGGGAGAGCCCGGCACCTGAAGTCAAGAACCCGGACGCTGTTTCATCCAGATTTTTATAAGGAGAGACAAATTCATCGCGCGTAAATTGATTTCCTTTCACATAATAATGGGTGCATGTCTTGCCATCGTAAAATGTACTTATGTTGATGGGGCCCGAATTTGAGAGTAGAGCAAAACCTGTTGACCCTTTAACCGCAATGTGAACGGAGTTATTTGAAGTTTTCAGTAAATTCTGTAGGCCTCGATCATCACTTGTTGTGGAAAGTGAGGACGCGATGTCAGTTTCAAAGCTCTCGAAACCCTGATAAAATTGGGCGCAGTGTTCTAGAATCTGCTGGGCTTGTGGGTCAAGCGATGCGGAAGAAGTAACGGCTTGGGCTTCTTTCGGTTGAGGTGGCACTGTGGTAGGCGTATCGGCACCTTGAAGGAATTTCACTCCACAAATTTGCAGAAAGATAACCGAAAATAGTAAAGGAAAACGCACACCTCATTATCTTGCTCATACACAGAGAAAGCGAGAACGATGTCAGTTAGGCATGGCGAGAGGCGAGACATCAGCGTACAAGGTTGAATGCAGAAGAAACTATTTACTGAACTGGGGTTGTCGCCGGAACTGCTCAAGGCCGTGGTGCAGATGGGTTATGAGGAGGCGACCCACATCCAATCGCAGGCGATTCCCGCCATGCTTTCCGGGGCGGATGTGGTGGGGCAATCACAAACCGGTTCGGGCAAGACCGCCGCGTTTGCCCTGCCCGCGATTGAAAAGGTGGATGTCCGCCTGCGCGCGCCGCAGGTTTTGATTCTGTGCCCGACGCGGGAGCTGGCCGTGCAGGTGGCCGAGGAGGTGGCGAAACTGGCTTCCTTCAAGAAAGGCGTACGGGAGATTCCGATTTACGGCGGCCAATCCTACGACCGCCAGTTGCGCGGCTTGAAGGACGGCGCGCAAATCATCATCGGAACGCCCGGTCGCGTCATGGATCATCTCGACCGCCGCACCTTGAAGCTCGACCAGGTGAAGATGGTCGTTCTTGATGAGGCGGATCGCATGCTCGACATGGGATTCTTGGACGACATACGAACGGTGTTGAAACAGGCGCCGAAAGAGCGGCAGACGGTTTTCTTTTCGGCGACATTACCGCGCCCGATCCAGGATTTGATCAAGACGTTTACGAAGAACCCGGTGAACGTGACGATTGAAACGCAGGCGTTGACCATGCCCGCCATCGAGCAGGTCTATTACGAGGTGGATCGTCGTTCCAAGCTCGATGTCTTATGTCGCCTGATCGACCTGCAGGACATCACGTTCGGAATCATTTTTTGCGCGACCAAAATGATGGTCGATGAATTGACGGAGCATCTCGCGGCGCGCGGGTATGCGGCGGATAAAATGCATGGCGACATGACCCAGGCGATGCGGGAACGGGTGATCGCCAAGTTCCGCAAGCGCGGTCTCGATTTCCTCGTCGCCACTGACGTGGCGGCGCGCGGACTCGATGTCGATGACGTGGAAGTGGTCTTCAATTACGATTTGCCGCATGACGGGGATGACTACATCCACCGGATCGGGCGCACCGGGCGCGCAGGCCGTAGCGGGCGGGCGATTACTTTCGTGTCGGGGCGCGAAATTTACAAGATGCAGAGCATCATCCGCTTCACGAAAGGCAAGATTCGGCGGGAGAAAATCCCCTCGGAAGAGGAAGTGGAGAAGAAACGTGCAAACAGCTTTTACGACACGCTCCACAAGACCTTGGAGGAAGGGAAATATGAACGCCAGGACGCGCTCATCGGTCGTCTGTTGGATCAAGGCTACGTCGCGACCGATATTGCGTCCGCGCTGATTCATCTCTTCAGCGATGATGACGTGAAGCCTGTCGAACCTATCCGTGAGCAACGGTCTGCGCCGATGCGGCGGGAGGATGCACCCTACCCCCAGCGTAGAGAACCCCCGGAGCGCAGGGAACGTCCAGAGCGGCAAGAGCACAGGCCCAGCCCGATGGGCACGGGACTCAAGGCTGACCGCGAGTCGGGTGAGGTCTCGCATGAGCAGGGCATGGTGCGGCTGACTCTCGGCGTGGGGCGCGATCACGGGGTGCAACCGGGAGATGTGCTCGGGGTCATTGTGGGCATCACGAAATTGCCCAAGGAGATCGTCGGCGTCATTCGCCTGCAAACCAAGCAGACGTTTGTCGATGTGGCCGAAGAGCACGCGGAACTTGTGGTCTCAAAACTCAACGGAATCGAGTTCAAGGGGCGCAAGCTCTGGTGCAAACGCGCCACAATTGGAAAGCCGGAGTCGCGCTAAAAGCCGGGAAAGCAGGCAGGAACGCAGCAGCCTTGAATTTCGCCTAGGGTCTGCGATCCTGTCTCCGTGCCTGTCACGTTTTCCTGTCCTGGTAAGAGCATGAACAGACTATTCCTAATTTTAGCGATCACATACTTACAGGGGGTTGGATTCGCCGCTTCCCCGAATTTAGTTCCATATACTCAAGCACAGGAGAAGGATGTTAAGTCATTCATTAGTATAGGAATGGACGCTAAGCAAGTAGTGGCAAAATTTGGCCACCCAAATCTAATTGATACTGGAACGCCAGGAGTAGAAGTATGGGAATATCTTGTAGATCCTCGTGTTGCGAGAGAGAAAAACTCTAGTTATGCTGGTTTTGAAGTTTTTCTAAAATTCAAGAAAGTCACCTACGTAGGAATAACCTATGCCAATTTCCACCCTAAAGTGAAGTGAACTCCAAGAAAAGGGGACGGGTACGCAGCAGTCTTGAATTTTGTTTATGGTCTGCGACCCTGTCTCCTTTTCTCTCTTTTTTCACACAACTAACATAGACGTAACGCTCCCATCGTCATCCTGAGCGAAGCCGAGGCGAAAAGTGAAGGCCAAGCATACGGTTGACCCGAGGCGAAGTCGAAGGATATGGCCAAGTTAATCGAAAGGTATGAGTGGCGTCATATGATGTTGAAGTGCAAAAATGGAATCCCGCTTGTTGCTTATTCGTAAAGCGGGTGGTTGTACTCCACTTAAAAATCTATCGGCGCATCCCGCACGTATTTTGAATGCGAGCCATATCCCTCGACTGCGGTTCGGGTTGACCGTGTGCTCGAACACCATTCTCTGGCTCACCTCCGCTCGGGATGACAGATTTCTTACTTCGTTCCCAAGTACAACTTGGGAACGAGGTGCTTTACCGGCTCACCTTCGCTCGGGATGACGGGACTTTCTCTTCAAGCTCCCAGTTCATCCCAGGGAAATTTGGGCGGGAGGAACGGGCTGGGGCGTTGGGATGAGCCGAAGACGCCATCTGCGGGATAGGTAATCAAGAGGCGGCTGCGGGCGCGGGTGATGGCCACATACATGAGGCGCCTCTCCTCCTCGAAGCTTTCCGGGTCGATTGATTTGGGGTGCGGCATCTGGTTGCTTCCTGCGCCGCAAAGAATCACGCAATCGTATTCGAGTCCCTTGCTGGCATGGATGGTCGCCACGGTGAGTTCCGATACGTCGTGATCCTTCTCCGTCGATTTTTCGAGCGAAAAGGCGTCGAGAAACTCGGCCACGGAGACCGGCATGGCCTTCATCGAATCGACGAGCGACTGGAGCGTCGCCATGCGCTCGGCATGATTTGTCGGATAGTTTCGCTCGATCAACGGGTAAATAACGTGGAGAAGATATTCCGCCTGCTCCGCCACCCCGCGCACCGTGCGCAATTTAGCAAGCCACTCGTTCAAGGTGCCCGCGCCCCTAGGAAGCGAGCGCTCGACGGCAAAAAGCTCGCCGGAAGTTTCCTCCGTGGACGCATATTTTTCCGCTGAGACCTCACCCACGCCGGGGAAAAGCGTGAGGCAGCGCACCAGCGCGACGCGGTCATTGGCGTTGAAGGCGAGACGAATGAAGGCAATGAAATCCTTCACCTCGGCTGAGTCGCCCAGGGTCAATCCCCCGTATTTGCGGTAAGGGATTTTTTGGAACTTGAGGGCCAGTTCCACGGTCTCGATGGAACGGGACGAGCGGGAAAGAATGGCGATCTCGGAGGGGCTGGTGCCGCGTTCGATGCGCTGACGAATCCAGTCCATAATAAACGCCGATTCGGTCACCGTCGTGGGAAGCGGAACCAATTCCGTCCTGCTGTCGTGGCCCTTGGCGCTGGTCAAAACGAGGGCACGGGGACAGGTCTCGACGACGCTATTGGCCAGGTCGAGAATCTTTTGGCCGGAGCGGTAATTCTTTTCGAGGCGGATAACCCTCGCATCAGGATGTTCCTTGAGGAAAAGATCGACCAGGCCGCACGAGGCTCCGCGAAAACCGAAGATCGACTGGTTTACATCGCCGACGACGGTGAGATGCTCCGGATTGAGCTTGGAGAGAATTTCGTAATTGAGCGCGTTGTTATCCTGGAACTCGTCGCAGATGACGTAACGATAAGCGGAGCGCAGGCGCGCCGCGTAAGGCTTGTCCTCGCCCAGGCGTCGCGCCCAGAGGACGAGAAGATCATCATAATCGAGGCCGTTCGCGGTCTGCTTGAGCTTCCGGTACCATTTCACCAAGGTGAGCGCGCGGTCGGCGTTTTCGCGAAACTCATCCCGGAAATGAACCTCAAGCGCGATGCGTTTGTTCAGGGCGAAGGAGAGCGCCGCCCGGACACTGGCCGGGGTGACCTTGTCGCCGGGCTGGATGTCGCATTCGCGGAACGCCGACTTCATCAGGCTGTTGGCGTCGTCCTCATTGAGCGTGGTAAAATTGGCCCCGGAGAGGCCGAAGCCCGCTGCGTCGCGCCGGAGGAGCAGGCTGGCAATCGCGTGATAAGTGCCGACGAGCATGGAGTCGTCGCGGCCATGCTTCGGGATGTCGTTGATGAGCGCGCCGATTCGCTTTTGCATTTCACTCGCGGCACGGCGGGTAAATGTAATCATCATCACCTCGTGGCGGGGAGTGCCGCCGCGGATGAGGTGGGCCACCTTGTGCACGATCGCGGCGGTTTTTCCCGTTCCCGCGCCTGCCAAGACGACCACATGTTTCTCCGTGGAAAAAACGACTTCCGACTGGCTTGGATTGAGGGCGACACCCCCCTTCTGGACTTTGTGATCGGACATGGCCGCACAGAATGGACGTGTCTTAAAAATAGGGCAAGGCCGCCGAATCAAAATTGTGCCGCTGGTTGGGAAAAATCAGGGTCAAACCCATAGGTCAAATCTCGATGTGTAAACTTCTCTTTGAAAAGGTGCCTGCCATTTTCCCCACCCGATTTTAAGATTGCATCCTTCTTTTTTCTATTCAAATTTGCGGCATGAAATTCAATATAGCTCATCTCCTCCTTGCGTTTACTGTTGGAATCATGGTCTCTAGCGGCGTCCTCGCTGGGCACCTTCAGGCGGCAAACCAACCCCACATGGTCAACGCCATCGAAAACCTCCGCGCAGCTCGTCATCAACTCGAGATTGCACGCGAAGACAAAGGTGGCCATCGCGTTCGCGCCATGGGCATCATCGACAATGCCATTGATGAAGTGAAGGCCGGTATGGCCGCTGGGGATTAATCCTGGCGTTTTAAATCGTCAGCCGTTGTGACGGTTGCACCTCGTTCCCAAGTTGAACTTGGGAACGAGGGTCGCCGAAGTGCAAAACTTGGAAACGAGTTGCGGGAAAGCTAAATTCCCGAGTCCCTGGAGAGGCAACCGCTAATCGTTAGCCGCCATGGCGAGCTTTGATTTGTCGGCTTCGAGCGGACGTCCGTAGGCGCAGAAACGGCCCTGGTGGTGCACCAGTCCCATCCACGTCGAGTAACCGCCGCAAGGCCGGGTGGGATCAAAAACGTAAATGTCGGGGCCGCCATGGCTTCGATTGTGCTCGCCGCCCCTGCCTGTCTGAGAACCAGCCATGACCCATTCGCCCTTGTTGTTTTTGCCGAGGAAAACCATCACGTGGGTGATGGGTGGCTGACGTTCGGGCTTGTAGGTATTTTCCCAGAAAAGGAGGTCGCCCGCCTTGAGATTCTGGCGCAGGAAATTGCAATCGGCGAAGCCGTTGGAAGCCTGGGGCACGTCCCACGCCTTGTTTTGCAGATGGAGGTAGTAATATTGATCCGAGGCGGTGCGGGGCAATTGGATGCCGGTGGCGGCTTTGTAGATGTAGCGCGAAGTATTGGAGCAATCCATGTCCCAGGAATGGGATTCGCCCGGAGGCCTCCACGAATCGTTATAGTCGATGCCCCGATTGCCGAGATCGCGCGCCACCTGGAAGAAACGATTTGCCCATTCGCTGGAAGGCGATGTGATGAGCGGATCACGATTCGCGAGTTTCGATGCAGGCGGCAACGGTACGGATTCTGATTTTGCCGTGCTCTCGGAATCGAAACGTTTAGGCGATGGAACCGGTGCGATGGAACCCGTGAGAGCGGCGGTATCCCTTGTGGAAGGAGCGGGAGTTTCCGTGACCATCGGTTCAGGTGTCGAAGAAGTCGCCGGAGTCGTCTCAGGCTCGGAAGCCGAAGAGTCGGGTGGCGTCGGGCATGAGGCAAAGGTCGATGCGGGAATATCGAAGTCCTGCACCGGCTGCGCATGAGGGTACGTCGGATGATAACTGGTCGTCTTGGGTTGAGGCGGAGTGGCGGCGGGCTTGACGGAAATAACCGGCTTGGCCTTCGGTGGGGGCGGGGGAGGGGTGGAAGCTACGCTTTTAACCGGGGGAATCTTCAGAACCTGCCCCGGCTTCAGGGCATCTTTCTTGAGGCTGTTGAGTGTCCTCAGTTGCTTCACGGTGCACTTGAATTTTTGGCTGAGATCCCAAAGGGTATCACCCGCCAGAACGGTATAAGTCGAAGGCCGCTCCGGCGCGGCTGGAGCAACTGCTTTAGTGGGTAATGCATCGGTCGCGCCGAGAAGGGATGGCCCGAGGCTGAGGGAGAGTGCTACCGCAATAAGAATCGGGGAATAGCAGTTCCGATTATGCATAGGTTGAGTGTAAGGGATTTTTTACGTTTTTAAAGTAAAAAGTTACGCGTTACTTAGCAGCTTAGCGTGGTAACCGGAGGGCAGGTCAAGCTTGGGATTGAGGGCCGGGAATGCGGGGAGGCCGATAATTCACCAACGATTCGTCAAGGTGGGTAGGTAAAGGGCATTCACCACGCCGGGGCCAAAGGTAAAACCGACATACATCATCAGGAGAAAGATGCCCGTACAAAGAGAGACCCATTGGAAAAGGTATAGATCGGCAAAATTAAGAATATCCGGCTTTTCCGCGCCCTGATAATAAACGACACGCACCTTTTCTCCGACTTGATGAAGCGGCGGACTACTCGAAAAGCTGCTCTCAAATTCGGTTCTCTTCCCGCTGGGATCCACGTAATCGACCACTGAACTATAGGTGGGGCCTCCCTTGGAACTGCTATGCGGGGCCAGCCGGACTACTTCGCCATCCGCCAGATGTCCGGTGAGAAGAATTTGGTGCTTACGCCAGGTCAGGTACAAGGCCAGCACGATTAAGATCAGTCCCAAGCTGAGCAGGATGGGGTGCCGGAAGATGGTCGTCAGCATCGCCAAGCGTAAGTCTTCAAATCATGGGGAGACCAGTCCTTTTTTTGCGGTCGTGAGTTGGCAGTCGGCAAAAGCCCGGTACCGTTAAAGCATGAAGCGGCTCGCGGGCTTGGAAACCGAATATGGGTGCATGGCGCCCGAAACGTTCGGACTTCCGGCAGTGCCCACGCGGGTTCGCGATTATATTTTCAAAAAGAAAAAGCTCGGGCTGATTGATTTGCACGACCGCGATTACGACGAGCCTGCGGGCAACGGCGGCTTTCTTTTCAACGGCGGGCGACTCTATCTCGACATGGGGCATGTCGAGTATTGCACGCCGGAATGTCTCTCTCTGGCCGATGTCGTGGCTTACGACCAGGTTGGTGAAGTCCTCCTGCAACAAGCCTTGCATGAGTTGCATCTCGCCTCGGAAGTTTCGTTTATCAAGAACAACATCGATCACTACACGAGCGCCACGTTTGGCTGCCACGAAAACTATCTCCTCAGCCGCGATGCGCCGTTGACCCGTCGGAATGTCGATACGCTCCTGGCTTTTTTGGCCACGCGCATTTTGCTGGTGGGAGCGGGGCGGGTGGGGATGACTCTTGCGCCGCGCCGTTACGGGAAGATGGAGAATAGCGAATACGTCCCTTACCAGATTTCCCAGCGCGCCGATTTTATCCAGACCGATATTTATGAGTGGGTGCAGTTCAATCGCGCGCTGATCAATGCGCGGGACGAGCCGTTGGCCGATTATCGACGGTTCCGGCGGTTGCATTTGTTGCTGGGCGACTCGAACCTGCTTCCGTTTTGCAACGCGCTGAAGGTGGGCACGACCGCGCTTGTCCTCGATCTGCTCGAAGCCGATGCGCTGCCGCCCCTGGCGTTGACCGATGCGGTTCGCGCAATGCGGAATCTTTCGCATCAGCCGAACGGGCCATGGAAAGTGGAATTGGCCGACGGGCGCGACTGCTCCGCGCTCGATGTGCTGGAGGAATTTCTTGCCGCGGCTTGCTCGGGAAAAATCGACCTCGATGCTGATGGTCGCTGGACGGTTGAAGCGTGGAAGATGACGCTCGACAAACTCCGTCACGATCCCCACGCCTTGATCGGAAAGCTCGACTGGATCACGAAACAGTTCCTGCTCGAATCGTTCATCGAATCGGAGGGCATCACGTGGCGCGATGCGTGGCTCGAAAGCCTCGACCTCGAATATCATCAACTCAACCCGGCCAAGTCGCTCCTCGCCGGATTACCCGGAACGGCGTTGATCGAGCAGGGATTGCCCGGCCTGGCCAAGCGCGATTTCTTTTTGAAACCGCCACCCAACACCCGCGCCAATCTCCGCAGCGAAGCGATGCGCACCATCCTCCACAAAAAACTCTCTTACGTCATTGATTGGGATCTCATTTACATCGGTGAGGGGAAGCAAATTCATCTCGATGATCCCTTCGTCCATGATGTCCGGACGCTGCACAGTTTTAAAACACACGATCATCATTCGACAAGGTAGCCGCCGCTGGCCCAACGGCGGTGCCTTCCTCGTTCCCAAGTTGCACTTGGGAACGAGGAAATGTCCGTCATCCTGAGCTTGTCGAAGGATCAGCCTCCAGAAAGTGTACACTTCATTCTATAAATGTGTGCTTACCGGGAGCTGATCCTTCGACAAGCTCAGGATGACGGATGGTTTAGAGGGGATTTCCATCGAAATTACCATACAGGAGGTTATTGTGGCGTAAGGAAAATGAAGACCTTCGCAAAAATAATTCTATTTCTGGTGGGCATTCTCACCCCATTTCTAATCAGTCTTTTGATCGCGGCCATTTGGGCTGATCAAATCCTGCGCACTTTGACCGCGAAGGGATATAGCGATGATAACGACCCAAACATTGCAGCAAGAGACGTTGCGCAAGTAGTTATTCCAGTGGAATGGATTGGTTTGGGAGCTAGCGTAACTCTCGGAGCGTTTCTATTAGTCAACTTTCTTATCAAGCGCAAAAGAAATCAAATTAGGGCACTGCCTTAGTTGCGCTTGCCTTGCCATCGTCTTGAGCAACGGCTATCGTTCGCAGTTCACATTGGGAATGTGATAAAAAATTAGAGTTCCTTCGATAGCACCGAGACAAGCTCGGCTTGCTCAGGATGACAGCCATTAAAAAATAAATTTATGTTACGCGCCGGAATTGTCGGATTGCCCAACGTCGGGAAAAGCACGCTCTTTAACGCGGTCACGCGCACTCGCAAAGCGCAGGCGGCCAATTATCCGTTCTGCACCATCGAGCCGAACAACGGCATCGTCACTGTGCCCGATGATCGCCTCGACAAGCTCTCCGCGATTTCCAAGTCGCAGAAACTGGTTCCCGCCGTTTTTGAATTTGTCGATATTGCCGGCCTGGTCAAAGGCGCGAGCACGGGAGAGGGGCTGGGTAACCAATTCCTGACCCACATCCGAGAAGTCGATGCCATCATACAGGTCGTCCGCTGTTTCGAGGATGACGATATTCATCACGTCTCCGGCACGGTTGATCCGGTGCGGGACATCGAAGTCGTCACCACGGAGCTGGTACTGGCCGATCTCGGCGCCATCCAAAAGCGGAAGGACAAAAACGTGAAAGCGGCGCGTGGCGGCGATAAGCAGGCCAAGGCCGAACTCGATTTGATCGTGAAACTCGAACCGCATCTCGATTCGGGAAAGCCCGCGATCATGCTCGAGGTGACGCCTGACGAAAAAGCCGTGCTAAAAAGTTTCTTCCTTCTCACGGGTAAGCCGACGCTCTTCGCCTGCAACGTGGCCGAAAAGGAATTGGCGAATCCCGATGGAAATCCCCACGTCAAGGCTGTCCGTGAATATGTGAAGACCCATCTCAATACCGAGGCCGTGGTCATCTCCGCGCAGATCGAGTCGGATCTCGTCGATCTCAATGAAGACGAGCAGCGCGAATATCTCACCAGTCTCGGTGTCAAGGAATCGGGCGTAGGCGTCTTGATTCGTGCCGCTTATCATTTGCTCGGCTTGCGCACCTACTTCACCACGGGTGAAAAGGAGACACGAGCCTGGACGATTCATGCCGGGGACAAGGCTCCGGCGGCGGCGGGCGTCATCCATTCCGATTTTGAGCGGGGTTTCATCGCGGCGGAATGCACGGCCTACGAAGAGCTTGTGAAGCTCGGTTCGTTCGCCAAGGCGCGCGAAGCGGGACGGCTCCGCATCGAGGGCAAGGAATACGTGGTGCAGGATGGCGATGTGCTCGAATTTCGCTTTAATGTGTAATGTTGTCATCCCGATCCCTCGGCAAGCTCGGGATGACAGTCATTTTAAAATTTCTCCCTCATGAAAACTTTTCGCCGCGTCTGGGTCTACGCCCGGGTTTATCCACTACTGGCTATCGCCACTTTCGGGGCTGCCATTCTGGGCACATTGGCCGGATTCGTATTTCCCCAAGCCACGGGTCTCGTTATTGATAATGTTCTCACGCCCCATCGGCCTGGTTTGCTTCTGAGTTATGTTCTCATCGTTGCCGGGTCGTTTTTTCTTCGGGATGCGCTCAATGCCCTGCGTATTCGTTTCAACAATACGTTCGAGCAAGCGGTCATTTTTGACTTGAGACGCGATCTCTATTCCACGCTCCAGCGTCTCCCGCTTCGTTGGTACGACCAACGCGCCACCGGAGACATCATCACGCGCGTGATCGATGACGTGACCAATATGGAACGGGTGCTGATCGACGGCGTCGAGCAGGGCATTGTTGCTTTGCTGCAAATCATCGGTGTGGGCTTTGTCCTTTTTTATCTGAATCCGCGATTGGCTGCGTGGATGCTTTTACCCGTTCCCGTTATGATTGGCGGAGCGGCCTGGTACACCATGACTGCCCGGTTCCGTTACCGCGATCAACGTCGGGCCGCCTCGGCCATGAACGCGTTGCTGCTCGATAATCTGCAAGGCGTACGCCAGATCAAATCGTATGCGCGCGAAGAAACGGAACTTGAACGTTTTTGTGCCTCGGCGCGTCTTGTGGCCGAAACGCAACTGGTCATCATGCGTACCTGGGCGTGGTATTCGCCCGGGATGACTTTTGTGGCCGCGCTTGGCAGCGCCATCGTCCTCTACATCGGCGGCATGGATGTTCTCAACCCCACGAGAGGATTTACTGCCGGTGGACTGGTCACCTTTCTCCTTTATGTCGGCATGTTTTATGAACCAGTCGGACGGCTTCACCAGATCAATCAGCTTTACCAGGCGGGGCGTGCCGCCAGCGAGCGCGTCGCTGAAATTTTGGATGCACCGACTGAAAAATATGGGGAACCGGGCGCGCAACCCTTTACCCGGGCGAAGGGGAAGGTTGAATATCGTAACGTATCATTTTCCTACCGTGCTGACGTTCCGGCCCTGCATGAAATCAATCTCACGGTTCAACCGGGCCAATGCATTGCGCTGGTTGGGCCCACGGGCGCGGGCAAATCTACCATGGTCTCATTACTAAGCCGATTTTATGAAGCCACCGGCGGTGAAATTCTTCTCGATGACCGGAACGTGAGCGAGATTGCGCTTCTTGAGTTGCGTGAACAGATCGGGGTCGTTTCGCAGGAGACTTTTCTCTTCAACGGGACGATTCTCGACAACCTTCGCTTTGGGCGGCCCAACGCAACCCGGCAAGAAATCGAAGAAATGGCGCGCGCGGCCTGTGTCCACGATTTTGTGTCAGCGTTGCCTGAAGGTTATGACACACATGTGGGCGAGCGAGGGGTGAAACTTTCCGTGGGAGAAAAACAACGCATTTCTATCGCGCGTGCGCTCTTGAAAAATCCGCCAGTGCTGGTTCTGGATGAAGCGACGGCTAGCGTCGATACGGCCACGGAGCAACTTATCCAGCAGGCTTTGCAGCGACTGCTGGCGGGTCGGACTTCGTTTGTCATCGCGCATCGTCTTTCGACGGTACGCCATGCCGATTTGATTCTTGTACTCCAGAAAGGGCGCATTTTTGAACGTGGTTCGCACGATGAATTGCTCGCCATGAATGGTCTCTACGCCAGGCTTTGCCGGGCCCAACATACCGACCGTTTTTCGGAAACTGATATTGAAGCGGTTCTGGCGGATTCACCTTAAAGCAACGGGGAAATGCTCTAATTAATTTCAGGATGGTATTGAGATAATGAGCAATCATCTATCGACATCCCCACTCTGTCATCCTGAGCTTGTCGAAGGATCAGCTTCCCAAAAGCGTACACATCACTCTGTAAACGTATATTTATCGGGGGCTGATCCTTCGACAAGCTCAGGATGACGGAATATCTGAGCTAGCGCCCGCATTTGCAGCGGCTCCGTTTTTCCGATAGGCTTTAATGCCATGGATCAATCAATGGACAAGCTCGTCGCGCAACTGCTCGAGTCCTATGCCCATTGCGGCGGGATCAAGCATCTCAATGGCGCCAATCTGCCCTCAAAAATGGCGGTGGCCGCGCTGACGCAGGATTTGCTCCACATTATTTTTCCGGGTTTTATCGCGGAGCAGCAGGTGGCGAAAAAAGATTTACCGCAAGAGACGGCGCTTCAATTGAATAGTTTGCAAAAGCGGTTGGAACGCGAGATTGCCAAGAGTCTTGAGATGGTGCCCGTCGCAGGCCAGAACGCCCAGAATGCTGCGCTCGCTTTTTTACAAAAGCTGCCCGAAGTGCGCAGCATTATCCAAACTGATGTCGAAGCCGCCTACCAGGGCGATCCCGCCGCCGCCAACAAGGAAGAAGTCGTTCTCGCTTACCCGGGAGTTGAAGCGGTTGCCGTCTTTCGCCTCGCGCATGTTCTTTACGAAATGGGCGTCGCTTTCCTGCCTCGCATGATGACCGAGTGGGCGCATGGTCGCACTGGCATCGACCTGCATCCAGGCGCTGATGTCGGCTCCCACTTTTTTATCGATCACGGCACCGGCGTCGTAATCGGTGGAACATCGAAGATTGGCAACCGTGTTCGCTTGTATCAGGGCGTGGGACTGGTTGCCCGCAGCCTTGCCAAGAATGTGCAACGCGATGAGCAGGGGCACGCTCTTGGCGGCAAACGGCACCCCACCGTTGGAGACGATGTCACCATCTACGCTAATGCGACGATTGTCGGCGGTGATACGGTCATCGGGGATCGCACCATCATCGGCGGTAACGTCTGGCTGACTCGTTCGATTCCGCCCGACTCGGTGGTTTTCTTCGAGTCACAGCAAATCAGCATTCACCCGCGACAGCGCATGGGAGGGGATTGGGTGATCTGACCCCGATCTGAAATGTCATGCAGCGTTTTTATCTGGATGACAACGCGACGACGAATCTCGACCCGCGTGTGTGCGATGTCATGGAGCCGCTTCTTGATGGGACTCTGGGTAATCCTTCGAGCCTCCATGCCGAAGGCCGCCGTGCGCGTGGCGAAATTGACTCTGCCCGTGACTGCATTGCCTCCCAATTAAAAGCCAAGCCCTCGGAAATCATTTTCACCAGCGGCGGCACGGAAAGTTGCAATCTCGCCATTCGGGGACTTGCCTGCGCAAGCGGGGGTAGGGGAAAGCATCTCATCACGACAAAAACAGAGCACCACGCGGTGCTTCACGCTTTTCAGGCCATGGAGAAGCAGAACGATTTTGAGGTTACTTATCTGGACGTGAATGCCGAGGGTCTTATCGATCCGGGTGATCTTTCGCGGGCCATTTGCCCGGATACAATTCTTGTCTCGATCATGAGTGCGAACAACGAGACGGGTGTTTGTCAGCCCATGGGGGAGATCGGGGCCATTTGCGCGCAGCACGGTATTCTTTTTCATACCGACGCCATTCAGAGCGCGGGAAAAGAACCGCTCGATCTTGCGGGATGGCAAGTCGGTGCGTTGAGCCTCGCTGCGCATAAATTCCACGGTCCGATGGGGGCGGGATTTCTGTGGTTGAAGGCCGGAGTGCCTATTACGCGATTGATGGAAGGCGGCTCGCATGAAAACGAACGCCGCCCCGGAACGGAAAATACGGTGGCGATTGTTGGGATGGCCGAGGCATTGCGTCTTTATGGCCAGGTTGATTCCGCAGAATTACAACGGCAAATGCGTTGGACGGAAGAATTGTGGCGGGAATTAAATTTCCTTGGCGGAGTACGACGCAACGGTCATCCGACGCAGCGATTGTCGAATACGCTCAACGTTAGTTTTCTCGGATTGCATGGGGAAGACCTGCTCATCGCGCTTGATCTCGCCGGACTGGCTGTCTCCAGCGGCTCGGCCTGCATGGTTGGTTCCGTGCAGCCGTCGCATGTGCTCGCGGCCATGGGCGTTCCTCCTGAATGGGCCTCGGCGACAGTTCGTTTTTCCATGGGTTCGCAAATTCGAGATGAAGACTTGAAAGAAATCGTAAATCGCGTCAAACAGGTGGTAAGTCATCAGCGGGGACTTCGCAGGTGGACATCAGCAGTTCAGGAACCCGTTCGACAGGAAGCTTTGGCATGAATCGGAACGCATCTAAAAAATTACGCATCGGCATCGTGGGCGCGGGAGGCATTGTCCGGCAACGTCATTTGCCCGGCTTGATGGCTTTGCCCAATGTTCAGGTGGTCGCGGTTTGCAATGCGCGTACCGAGACGGCCCAGAGCATCGCGAAGGAGTTCCACATTCCCGAGGTCATGAACGATTGGGCCGAGATGCTTGACCGGCCTGATCTCGATATCATCTGGATTGGCACACCTCCTTACCTGCACGCACCCATTACGATCTCGGCATTGGAAGCCGGAAAACATGTTTTTTGCCAGGCGCGGATGGCCATGAATCTGCGCGAGGGACGCGAAATGCTAACCGCAGCCCAGGCACGTCCGCAACTGGTCACGATGCTTTGTCCTCCTCCCCACGGACTTCGTGGCGGAAAATTTTTTCAGAAATTGCTGCACGATGGTTATGTGGGCGAGCCTTGGCATTTTCGTCTTTGCGCCGTCAACAGCCAGTTTTCGGATCCACTTGCCCCGGTGCATTTTCGTCAACGCAGGGAACTGAGCGGCTTGAATATTCTGACCGTCGGTATTTATGCCGAGGTGTTGCAACGCTGGATTGGCTCCCCACGGCGGGTGCATGCCCAGATGAAAGTCTGCGTGCCCAAGCGCGAAGGTTATGTCGTTCATGTGCCCGATGTGGTGCAGGTTTTTGGCCACTGGCCTAATGGTCTTGCCGGTCTTTTGGAGTGGAGCGGCGTGGCGCAGTTCGCTCCCGATGAAACCCTGACCATCTATGGGCGCGACGGCACATTGGTTTACAATTTCACCCGGGATGAAATTCTGGGCGGTCGGCGTGGCGACAAGGAACTGCGTTCATTGACGATTCCCCCGGAGCTTGAAACAACCTGGACCGTGGAAAAGGATTTCATCGATGCGGTCGTCAAGGGCGGGCGTCCCGAGCCGAGTTTTGAGACTGGGGTGCAATATCTTGAGTTTACCGAAGCCGTTAATCTCAGCGCGCGCGGAGGTCATGCCGTGGAACTGCCCCTGCCGTAATTGTTTTTCCTACTTCCACATTTGCGTCGGTAAAGTTTTTCACCTAGCCTGTGGGCGCGATGTCCCCGACGCTCCGTACCGAACTCCAGCAGGCACCCTCGATTTTCGAGGGATTCCTTGCCCGTTTTTTTCAGGAGAATGCCGAGCGCTACGCTTACGGCGAATTGTTTGAACCGCTTTATCTGGACATGACTGAGTTTGTGGCGCGACGCGGTAAACGCATTCGTCCGATGTTGTTTCTCGGTTCTTACCGCATTTTTGGTGGAGAGCGTCTTTTCGACGATTCCTCTCTTTTGCGTTCAGCTCTCTCCCTGGAACTGCTGCATGCCTTCATCCTGATTCACGACGACGTCATCGACCAGTCGGAACGCCGCCGGGGATTGCCAACTTTTCATAAGCTCGTTGAAGAGCGGCTCGGCAAGCTCGACGGCGCTGCCCGCGTGGGTGGAAATGTCGCGGTGGTGGTGGGGGACATTCTTTTTGCCATGGCGCTCGATACCCTGCGCTCGACCGACTTTCCGCGCGAATTGCGCGACGCTGCGCTCTCTCATTTCCTGCGTTACATCTCCGATACGGGGGCAGGGGAGGTGTATGATATTTTACTCGGCACACGCGACATCGCCCGGGTGGAAGAAGCCGACATCACGCGCATGTATACGCTCAAGACCACGCGTTACACTTTTGAGGCACCCCTCGTTTTGGGCGCGTTATTGGCGGGGGCGAATGCCGAGCTTTTACAGGAACTTGCCGAGTTGATCGAACCCGTGGGGCTTGCCTTTCAAATCCAAAACGACCTGATCGAGTACCACCAATTCAAGGGCGTCGATCGGTTGCGGCAGACCGATATTTTGGAAGGAAAGAAAACCCTGCTCCTGCGCGTGGCTTACGATCATCTCGATGATTTGGATCGAAGCTTCCTTCAGCTTTGCTTGAGCACACGCGCTTCCAACGACGCTTCGATCAGCAAGATCGAGCAGCTTATCGATAAATCGGGTGCGGTTGGCCTTCTCACCCAACGGATGGAAGGGCTTTTCCAAAAAGCCGAGGCTGCGCTGAAAGCCTCGTCGTTTACCCCGGAGCAAGGTGATGGGTTGCGGGAGGCTTTTTCGTCGGTGCGGCAACAAACGCAACATACCGGAACGCAATAGTCCGCAGTTGGTGTACGCTTATTCTTTGTCATCCCGAGCTTGTCGAGGGATCAGACGCGCAATCAAATAGACAATATGTTGAAGAGCTTGAGATTAGTTAGCTTTCCGTATTCGGTCAGGTTTAGTGGTAATCAAAGCGTGTCTGATCCCTCGACAAGCTCGGGATGACGTTTTTCTTAATTAAGATTTTCACAAAGTATTTTCTCTCAAGGCCATGCCCAATTCCAACTCTCTTTCCGTATCCCGCAAGGCCTGCCGTCGGATGACGAAGAAGCACGCGAAGACCTTCTATTTTGCATCCAATGTTCTGCCCCGGCAAAAACGGATGGATGCCTACGCGGTCTATGCCTTTTGCCGCTACGTCGATGATCAAATCGATCTTGCTTCTGAGGAAGCCGCGCGTCTGCGTGCCTTTACCGAGTTGAGGGAACTGCTCGATGCTGTCTATCCACCCACAGACAAACTTGAAACATTCCTCACCAGCTTACCCTGGTTGACGTCCTTTTGTGAAACGATCCAGCGTCGTGCCATTCCGAAAACCTATTTTGAAGACCTGCTCGTCGGTGTGGAAATGGATCGAGGCCAGGTACGGATCAAAACCTGGGATGAACTGGACAAATACTGTTATCATGTCGCGTCGGTGGTCGGCTTGATCATGGTGCATGTGCTCACGGAACCTTCGCCCGAGTTGCTGAAACCGGCGCGCGATCTCGGCACGGCCATGCAGTTGACCAACATCCTGCGCGATATTCACGAGGACTGGCAGCGTGACCGGCTCTATCTTCCCCTCGAAGAGTTGGAAAAATTCGGGATCGATACGGAAGACATCGCCCTCGAGCGCGTGACTGATGCCTTTCGCGCCATGATGCGATCCCAAATCGGCCGTGCCCGTGCCTACTACAGTTATGCGGAGCAGGGCATCGAGGCATTGCCCGACGACGGATCACGTTTTTGCGCGCGCTTGATGAGCACGATCTATGGCGCCATTCTCGATGAAATTGAGTGGGCCGATTATCAGGTTTATCGGGGTCGCGTGAAGGTCTTGTTTACTCGCAAGGTCTGGCTCGCCGTAAAGTCGTACGGACAGCGGTAAGTCCTGCGGACGGCAGCAAATAATCTAAAGCACCATCATCCCGAGCGGAGGTGAATCGGAAAGTGTATTCTAGCGCAGGCATTAACTCGAACCGAAGTCGAGGGATATGGCCCATCAGGCGGTAAAGGATGAAAAGCGCCGGAAGCTTGTTAAGCAACATGCAACGGCCCGCTTGCAGCATGGGCGACGAGCTAGATCCCTTCTGGTGCTTTGAAATTTTGTGACGCCACTTTTAAGTTTCGATTATTCAAACCATATCCCTCGACTGCGTCTCGGGAAATCAACGGATCAAAACCAGCATGTTGACTCGGCTCCGCTCGGGATGACGGATGGTTGATTTCGTAAAGTCCGTTAATTCCGTCAAAAAATTCAGCGATAGTTTGATGTGAAAAGGAATACATCGCGGCCTTGCCCTATCGCGGCAACGCCCTAAATTAATCCTGTGATTGCCGCCAACAAAAACGACATTCTCGACTCGCTGCTTTTTGTCTATTTCCGATGGCTTGCCCGGCGAGCCTTTTACACCATAGCCGGACGCGGTCTTGAGCACCTCCGTAATTTGCCCCCGGATCGCCCGGCGATTATTTTTTGCAATCACACCAATTGGTGGGACGGATTAATGGTTTATCTCCTGACCCGGCAGATGTCCCACAAAGCCGTTTATTGCATGATGGAGGAGAAACAACTCAAGCATTACCGTTTCTTCACTTGGCTCGGCGCATTTTCAGTCGATCTGAGCAGTCCCTTGCGTTCGGCGGCGGCGCTTCGCTATGCCCAGCGACTCCTCCAAAAGAAGGAAACGGCCATTTGGATTTTCCCCCAGGGAAAACTCTCCCTGCCCAACGATCCAGTCGAAGTAAAACCGGGCACTGATTATCTCGCCCAGAATGCTCCTCATGCGTTGCTGGTCGGCGTCTCGATGCGTTACGAGTTTTTCCGGGAGAATCGTCCCAATGTCTTGATTGAAATCGGTCAGCCTTTTCAGGCCATCGAGTGGACGGAAGGTCGCATTGCCCGGGAATGCAACGAAGCTGTCGCGCGCGCCAACAAGGCGGCCGTGACCCAGGATATGTCCGGCTTTGAGCCTCTCTTCAAACCCCACTGGACGGTCAACAAGCGTTGGGAATGGGTCAAGCTCGCCGCGACGGGGCGCCTGCGCGAATTCAGCCCGACTAATTGATCAGTGGGGCTGGCCTGGCTGACGACGGTGTGGAGGTGGTGTTCTTCTTTATAGAAGGCGTTGCGCCATTGACGTCCACATCCGGGGTGAGCGGGATGACGGTGTTCGATTTCAACACATCGGATTCCGACGGCGGTCTGATGCTCGGACCGCCCCAGAAGACGCGCCAAGGTTTTTCCGCCAGCGTCGCCGTGAGCGCCTTGGCGTTGGAACTGACGACTTTTAGATTCTCCGAAGCCACGCGCATACTGGCCAGCATCGTGTTGATGTGCTCGCGGCTTTCTGCCGAATCGAGATTTGCCATGACGCTATCGCCATCCACCAGGAACTTATCGGCATGATCGATCAAAGGTGGCAGCTGGGTGGCCATTTTTGTGCTGATCGAATCGAGGCGAACCACGATTGGCTGCAATTCATTGATCAGGGACTTGGCTTTGTCCAGCGCTTCGCCCGCCGGTTGAACCAGCGAGGTCAAATCGTAAGGCATGTGACCTTGAATAACGGAACCATCTGCCAGGAGTTTGCTGGTGTGATCGCCTCCCGGGCTGAGCAGGATATACATCGCAGCAATGCCCAAGCCGTCTTGCTTGATCGTGGCGGTCACATCCTTGCCGACTTCCACATCTTTGTTGATTTCCGCCACCACCTCCACGGCATTATAGAGCAGGGTATCGGGGTCTTGCGTCTGGTCAACACGGCGGATCACCCGGATTTCCGAGACCCGACCGACATTGGCCCCGGCATACTTGACCGCGCTATTGGTGCTGATACCCGATGCATTGGGAAACTTAATAAGAAGATGGTAGCGGGACTGGCCGAAGGACCATTTGCCAATGGCGAAGCTCAGGGCGAGCGCCATCAGGACAGCGCCGACCAGCGTGATGATGGCTATGACGGCATTGATTTTATTATCTTTCACGGCGTATTCCTCGCGTTTTAAGCCTGCATCAGGCGTTTGAGATAGTCATCTTTGGAAAGTTTCAGCGGTATCGGGCCATCCGCATAACCATTGATAAATTGTTGAAGAATCGGATCGGGATTATTTTTGATCTCATCGGGCGTGCCGGAAGCGATAACACGTCCCTCGAAGAGGAAGATCATCTGCGTTGCGATCCGAAATGCGCTGGTCATATCGTGCGTCACCACCACGGCGGAAAGTCCCAGCTTTTTAGTCAGGTCCACCGTCAGTGTGTCGATCACGGCAGTCATGACCGGATCGAGGCCGGCGGTCGGTTCGTCGCAAAAAAGGAGTTCAGGATCGAGAGCCAGCGCCCGTGCCATGCCGACCCGCTTTTTCATTCCGCCTGAGATTTGCGCAGGCTTGAGATGTTCGAACCCGGTGAGGCCGACCAGTTCCAGTTTAAGTTTCACGACGAGATCGGCGATACTGGCGGAGACATCGCTCGATTCGAGGATGGGCAACGCCACGTTTTCACCGACAGTCAGGGAATTGAAAAGCGCCCCCGTCTGGAACAACATTCCGAAGCGTTTGCGAACATTGGACAACTCCCGGTCGTTCAACTTGGTGATCTCCGTGCCATCAATGTAAATTTCGCCTGCGTCCGGTTTCAGGGAGCCGATGATGTGCCGTAACAGGGTGCTCTTACCGCAACCGCTCCCGCCCATGATGATAAGGATTTCACCGCGCTTGAGCTTGAAACTCACATCTGAAAGAATTTTGCGCGAACCGAAGCTGCGGGTCAGGCCGCGCACTTCGAGGGCGTAAGGCGATTTATGCTTGGTTTGAGGCTCGCTCATGTGAAGTAAATTAATGTGGTTAGAATCGCGTCCATGGCAAGCATGGAGGTGAGGGCGGTGACCACCGACTTGGTGGTGGAGCGGCCCACGCCTTCAGCGCCACCCTCGACCTGCATCCCGTAAAAGCAGGCCACCGTACCCACCACGCCGCCGAAAACGAGCGCCTTGAGCAGGCCGGTAAAAAGATCCTTCTGCTCCACGGCCTCTATCGAATTTTGAACGTAAAAAAATGGATCAAGATGCAGGCTGCCGACGCTGATCAGCCATCCGGCAAAAAGCCCAACGCCTTCGCCCAGCACGGTCAGGACGGGCATCATCAGGAGCATGGCCAGCAGACGCGGTACCACGAGGTACTTCACCGGGTCGATGCCCATGACGTTAAGCGCCTCGATTTCCTCCGCGACTTTCATCGTACCAAGCTCCGCCGTGATGGCGGAACCGGAGCGGCCGATGACAATGACCGCCGTGATGAGCGGGCCGATTTCCCGCAAAATGGAAAAGGCGACCAGATTGGCCACCATGTTGGTCGCTCCCAATTTCTCGAATTGCCCGGCGCCCTGGATGGCGAGCACAAGACCGAGCAGAAAATTAGCCAGCGCGACCGTCGGCAGCGAGGCGACGCCGATATTGACCATCTGGGAAAAGAGGGCTGAAAGACGCCAGCTTTTTTGGCCAAAAATCGGCGAGAAAATACCGACAAAGGCTTCAAGGGATAGTTGTGCGAATGCGAGCATGGTTGTGCTCCCCTTTTCCGTTAAGATTTAAGCGCGGCCAGCGCGGAGGGGATATCGGGATGGAGGGAGAAGATTTGCTCCAGGCGCACAATCTCGAAGACATTTTTCACGCGCGGGCTTAGCGAAGCCAGGGCCAGCTTGCCTCCGAAACCTTGCACGGACTGGAAATACTCGATCAACGTTGCCAGCCCGGAGGAATCGATATAGCTCACTCCCGTGAAATCGAGCAGCAGCCGGGGCGTTTTTTGAGATGCCTTGGGCTTCAGGTATTCCCGCAGTTTGGGCGAGTTTTCCAGGTCAATATCGCCCGTAATCGAAACGATGGGTATGGTGTCTTCGGTCCGTTCGGTGATTTGCATCACGTTAGAGCTATCAACCTTCTGCAATGAAGAAAGCCAAATTTTAACTAATCGAGTTAAGTTTTAAGCCCGGAGCAGGTTTTGAAGGGCTAAATATGGCCTCTAGCTTGCCGGAAGATCGGTCAATTCGAGGCGACGGCTGAGATAACGCTCGGCCCGCATGATCGCCCTAAACTTGATCAGGTCTTCCTCCATCGAGCCGCTCAGAATCGTATATTTGTAGAGAGGCCACAGTTTCGATTCCTCCCGCCCGGTGCGGAGCCTCTGCTGAACCTGCTCCTCGGTTTCCGTGCCGCGCTTGCGTAAACGCTTTTCCAATTCCTCCAGCGTGGGCGGCATGATGAAAACATCGACGAGCGAATCGCGCACCATGACATCATCCGTTTTGCGAACTGAGGCAGCTCCCTGTACGTCGATGTCGAGCAGGACGTCGGTTCCCTGGGTGAGCGCCTCCTTGACGGTCGCCTTCAGCGTTCCGTAATAATTTCCGTGGACGAGCGCATGTTCCAGCATATCGCCATGGTGAATGCGGCTGAGAAATTCTTCCTTGGAGAGAAAATGATAATCGGTTCCATCGATCTCACCGGGACGCGCGGGCCGTGTCGTGCAGGAAACAGAATAGATGAAATCGGGCGTGGCCCGCAGATTTTCGCACAGCGTGGTTTTGCCGGTGCCCGACGGGGCGGAGATGACAAAGAGAATGCCCTGGCGTCGGAAGGTCGTCGGGTTCATTCGATATTCTGAACCTGCTCCCGCAATTTTTCCAACTCTGTTTTCATGCCAACGACGATTTGGCTGATGGCGAGGAAATTGGCCTTGTTGCCAATGGTATTGGTCTCCCGGAACAATTCCTGGAGGAGAAAATCGAGGGTGCGTCCTACTGGCTCGTCCTTGTTCAGGTGACCGAGGAACTGGTCAAGATGGCTCCGCAGGCGGGTCAGTTCCTCCGAAATATCGCTCCGGTCGGCAAAGAAAACGATTTCCTTCAATAGCCGCTCATCCGAAGCCTCGATCTCCAGCCCGGCCTTGGAGGCGCGTTCCAGCAGGAGGCCGCGATGATGTTCCATGACTTTCGGGGCGAGGACGCTGATCGTCTTCACGTTTTTTTGTATCGCGAAAGTCCGCTTTTGCAAATCGGTGGCGAGGGCTTTTCCTTCGCGTTTGCGCATCTGGACGAATTGTTCCAGTGCGGCCTTGAGCGCCTTCTGCAAGGCAGTCCAGGCTGTTTCCACTTCGATTTCCATGTTTTCGGAATCGAGTACACCCGGCCCGCGCAGAATCTGATCCAAGGTAATTTCTCCACCGAGCTTCAGTGTCTTGCGGATGGATTCCAGTTGATCACGATAGGCCCGGGCTGCGGCAAGATTGATCGCGCCGGTGCGACCTCCGCCCTTGGCATGAAGCCCCACGGCCACGGTGAGGCGTCCCCGCGAAAGATGGGCATTGATCTCATCCCGCACACGCGGTTCGAGTTCCATGAAAGCGCGGGGCAGCGAAAGAGAAATCTCCGCCTGCTTGCGGTTGACCGAACTCAATTCAACCGCGATTTGCCGTCCATCAAAAGTGGCCGTGCCCCGCCCATATCCAGTCATGCTTCGCATAGTCTTTTTTAATCCGTCATCCCGAGCTTGTCGAGGGATCAGACGCGTCCTTCTTATCCAAAAGTCAGACGACCACGAAAACCCGTCGGATTTAAGTTGTCCGACGGGTTGATTATCTCCCATGCGTCTGATCCTTCGACAAGCTCAGGATGACAATCTTTTCTACAACCCCAGCATCTGCGCCACCTGCTGCACGTCCTTGTCGCCGCGTCCAGAGAGACAAATGATCATCGTCTGGTCGGGCCGCATTGTCGGCGCGAGCTTGATCGCCTCGGCAATCGCGTGGGCGCTTTCCATCGCGGGGATGATGCCTTCGGTCTCGCTCAGGAAACGGAACGCCTTCAACGCCTCGTCATCGACACAGAAGGTATATTCGACGCGGCCTTCGTCGCGCAACCAGGCGTGTTCCGGCCCGACCGCAGCGTAATCGAGTCCCGCCGAGATGGAATGGGTATTCATGATCTGGCCGTTGCTGTCCTGAAGAATGAACGTCCGCGCGCCTTGAAGCACCCCCAGGCTTCCACCTTGAAAGCGCGCCGCGTGTTGTCCGGCCAGGATGCCGTGCCCACCCGCTTCCACGCCGATACAGCGCACCTGCTTGTCCTCAATAAAGGGATAAAAGAGGCCGATGGCATTACTACCACCACCGACGCAGGCGAGCAAAACGTCGGGCAGATGTTCTTCGCGTTCGAGAATCTGGCGGCGCGCCTCGTCGCCGATTACGCGATGAAAATCGCGCACCATCATCGGATAGGGGTGTGAACCGAGCGCCGAGCCAAGAATGTAGTGCGTGGAGCGGATATTCGTCACCCAGTCGCGCATCGCTTCGTTGACTGCTTCCTTCAGCGTCTTTTGCCCTGCGGTCACGGGTACCACCGTTGCCCCGAGGAGGCGCATACGCGTTACGTTTAAAGCCTGCCGTTCCATGTCGACCGCACCCATATAGACAACGCATTCAAGTCCGAACCGCGCCGCGACAGTGGCCGTGGCTACGCCATGCTGCCCCGCCCCGGTCTCGGCAATCACCCGTTTTTTGCCCATCCGCCGTGCCAGCAAAACCTGGCCGAGGGCGTTATTGATCTTGTGCGCCCCGGTATGGAGAAGATCTTCCCGCTTGAGATAAATCTTGGCTCCGCCCAGGCGCTGGGTCATCCGTTCCGCACGATAAAGCGGCGTAGGACGACCGGCATACTCTTCGAGGAGAAATTTGAGTTCGTTGCGAAAGGCCTTGTCCGCCTTGGCTTTCTCGTACTCCTGCGCCAACTCGTGCAAAGGCGCCATGAGCGTCTCGGGCACGAACATGCCGCCATACGGGCCAAAGTGGCCCGTGGCGTCCGGCACCTGAGTCAGGAGTTTTTGCATATCTGGATGAAATCGCGCAGCTTGGAGTGGTCTTTCTTACCGGGGGAGGCCTCGACGCCGCTGCTCACATCGACAGCATAAGGATGCACCGTTTCAATCGCTTTCGCAACATTTTCGGGGTTCAGGCCGCCCGATAAAATAAGGGGTTTCGTCGTCCTTTTTTTGAAGGCGAGTGCGAGGCTCCAGTCGAAGGTTTGCCCCGTGCCGCCATGCTCCTTTGACGGTGTATCGAGGAGGAATGCGGAAACGGCGTAGCTTTCCGGCGTAATTGCCTCGGCCTGGTCGGCGGCCAGCACCTTGATCACGGAGAGATATTTACCCACCGCTTTGACATGCACCGGCGATTCCTGGCCGTGCAGTTGCGCCACTCCGAAGTTCTTGAGCTGCTTCCTCCAGCCCAGGTTGGAAAACTCCTTGTTCGCATTTACCGTCACGGCCACGGTCTGCACGAACGGTGGCAGCGCCTCGATAATTTTAATCGCTTCCTCGATGGGGATGAACCGTTTGCTCTTCTCGTAAAGAATAAAGCCCAGCGCATCCGCACCCGCCGTCACGGCAGCTTGTGCATCTTCCAGGTTCGTAATACCGCAAATTTTAACACGTAGGGGCATACATTTAAATTCCGTCATCCTGAGCTTGTCGAAGGATCAGCTTCCAGAAAGCCTGCACTTCACCCTGTGAGCGAATACTTACCGGGGGCTGATCCTTCGACAAGCTCAGGATGACAGGCTTTTAGAATTTTAAAAGAGGACGACTATCAATTTTTCAACAATAATTCCGCCAGCTTTTCGGGGACATTCTTGGCCCGCATGAGCGCCTCGCCGACGAGCACCGCGTTGATTCCGCAGGCGCGAACCCGCCGGACATCCTCCGCCGTTTTGATCCCGCTTTCGCTGATCGCCACCGTGTCGTTCGGGATTTCCTCCGAAAGAGCCTCGGTCGTCGCCAGGTCGACCTCGAAGGTCTTCAGGTTGCGGTTATTGATTCCAATGATGTCGGCCCCAAGATCGAGCGCGCGTTCCATTTCAGCAAGGTCATGCACTTCGACCAGCACATCAAGCTGGCACGACTTGGCCTTGTTATAGAGGGATAGGAGAGTGGGATCATCGAGGCTGGCAACGATGAGAAGAATGGCGTCCGCACCCGCGACCACGCTCTCGTAAACCTGGAGTTCGTGAACGATGAAGTCCTTGCGCAGCAACGGCAGATCGACTTGCTCGCGAATCTGTTTCAGGTAGCTCAAATGTCCGCCGAAATACTTTTCATCGGTCAAGACACTCAGGGCGTGCGCGCCGCCTCGTGCATATTCGCGAGCCTGGGAGAGGGGGCTGAAATTTTCCGCGATAATTCCCGCCGAGGGCGACGCCTTTTTTACCTCGGCGATGATGGCCACCTCGCTCCCGTGCTGGAGTGCCGGGCGGAAAGGGCGGAAATCATTTCGCAGAAGCGCCTGCTTGCGCAATTCGGCAGCGTGCGGCTCCAGCCTTTTCCATTCGGCTTCCTTGCTGGCATTGATTTCGGCGAGTTTGTTCATTTAACGCTTAACCTTACTCCTCATCCGTATCGGCATCCGAGCGTTTTTTACCGCGCAGGAACGCCTCGATGAACGCGTTGAGATCGCCATCCATGACGGCCTGCACGTCGCTGGTTTGTTCACCGGTACGGAGATCCTTCACCATCTGGTAAGGCTGAAACACATAGGAGCGAATCTGGCGACCCCAGCCGATTTCGCCCTTCTCGCCATAATGCTTTTCCATCTCGGCCCGCTTCTTGTCGATTTCCAGTTCATAGAGACGCGCCTTGAGCACGTTCATGGCCGTGGCGCGATTCTTGATCTGCGACCGCTCGTTTTGGCAGGTGACGACGAGGCCGCTTGGAATGTGGGTAATGCGCACTGCGGAATCGGTCGTATTCACGCCCTGGCCGCCGGGGCCGCCGGAGCGATAGACATCAACGCGAATGTCCTTCTCCTCAATCTTGATATCGATGCTGTCATCCACTTCCGCGATCACGTCGAGTGAAGCAAAGGAGGTCTGGCGTTTACCCGCCGAATTAAAGGGTGAGATGCGGACGAGCCGATGCACACCGTGCTCCGCCTTGAGCCGTCCATAGGCAAATTCGCCTTTGACCTGCAACGTCGCGGTTTTAATCCCGGCTTCCTCTCCCTGGAGAATGTCGAGCATCTCGACCTTATAACCCGATTTTTCGGCGAAACGCTGGTACATGCGCAGAAGCATGTTCGCCCAGTCGCACGCCTCGGTGCCACCCGCCCCGGCGTGGAGACTGATAATCGCGTTGTTGCGATCCATCGGGCCGCCGAGCAAGACGCGCATTTCGAGTGCGCTGAGCGACTTGGCAACGGCATCGTACTCGGCTTGAAATTCCTTGCCCGCCTGCTCGCTGGCATCCTCGATGACCAATTCATGCAAGGTCGTCAGGTCGGCAATTTTTTGCTCGAGGTCTTTAAGAGGGTCGAGCTTGGCGCGAATGGCGTTGGCTTCGCCGATGATCTTCTGGGCTGCCTGGGCATTGTCCCAAAATGCGGGAGCGGCCATCCTGACTTCATACTCGGCCAGTTGGGTTTTTAGCGCAGGCAGGTCAAAGAAACCTCCGAAGCTGCCCAAGGCGGGTTTCAAGGTCGGTGACGTCGGGAAGGGGAAGAGAGGCCATTGGCTACTCTATAAGCGGTCATCCCGAGCTTGTCGAGGGATCAGACACATCGGTGGTGTTCTAATTTGGGTTCTGTTTATATCGAGCGATAGCGAGGGCATTAATTTACCACCATCCCAACCCGTCATCCTGAGCTTGTCGAAGGATCAGCTCCCGATAAGCCACTACTTGTCGGGCAACGCGGACACCTTATGGAAGCTGATCCTTCGACAAGCTCAGGATGACGGATTTTATAGTGCGACGATAATAGACCGCCGCTACATTAAGAAAATCAAAGCAACGCAATTTCCGCGCGGAATTTTTTGCCGTTTTCCCGGATGAGAAAGCCGACGCTTACCGGCGCGCCCTTGTTGGCCCGGCCTGCCGAACCCGGATTGAACAAATGTACGCCTTCATGCATTTCATCGGCAGGTCGATGGGTATGACCGAAAAGGAGCCAATCAGTCTGTGGCGGCATGTGCCGGGGCAGGATATGAATCAGGTGAAAGCGTTCCCCGCCCCGCTCCAGGTCGAGACACAGGGGCGAAGACAACGTGAAATCATTATTGCCCAAAACCACGGTCAGGTTGGAATTGATCGCTCGCAGCTCGTCCAGGATCGATTCCGCGCAAACATCGCCCAAGTGCCAGATTTCATCCACGTCACGAAAAAGGGTCGCGACCTCTGGAATCCAACGGTCATGGGTGTCGGCAATGATGCCGATTCGGTAGTTTTCTGCGGTAAGCATAAGAGATGAGTTTGCAGCCCAAGCTTGACTAAGAGTCCGTTTCTCGCAACAAGTCTCTTATGGGTCAACAGTTGAATAAAGTTCAGAAACGTCGTCGTCGCCTCAATTACAAGAAGAGGCAAAAGATTAAATCCAAAACGACTGCGGCTACCGCCAAGGCGTAAGGTCTTCCGGGCACCGTCCCGATTTTACATGAGTGCACGTTATCTGGTCGTCGATGGCCATAGCGTGATTTTTGCATGGCCTGATTTAAGGGCTCTTCATGACCATAATCGTGCCTATGCGCGGAAGGTGCTGGCCGATCGTTTGCAACAACTGCACGACACCACTTCCTGGCGTGTAACCCTGATACTCGATGGAAAGCTTGGAACGGCCGTCGCTTCGGGGTCAAAGAAGCCTTATGACATGGTTATCGCCTACGCCACGGCGGATCAAACAGCGGACAGCATCATCGAGCGTCTGGTGGCGTCTTCCGGGGTGGTCCAGGAGATTTTGGTCATCACGGCTGACGAGGTTGAGAAACTTACCGTCGAGTCATTGGGAGCGGCGAGTGCCTCCCCGGAATGGCTTCTAAAAATGCTGGAACAGGAAGGCAGTTCCTTTGCCGATGAACTGAGCCGCATTCATCGCACCGCTCGTTGGAAATGATTAAATTTCAGGAAGTTATTGCCTTTTTCATCAAAAAATGTCATTTCCATTATTGGAGTGTAAGAATGAATTGACAGTTGATTCATTTTTAGGAAACTTCCCTGAACCGTTTTAACTCAACGACCTAGCAAACTTATCACATGTCCACACTTGGAAAAATATTTCTGTACGTTGCTTTAGCAGGCGCACTAGCTGCCATTTATGGAGCTTGGGTGCTGGTTCAAAAGTACGATGAAACGAAGACGAATCTTGCCACGAGCCAGGCAGAGACTGTAACGGCCAAAAAGGCTACTGTCGCCGCTACGGCGGAAAAAGACGCTGCCATTAAGGAAAAAGACGCGACTAATACCGCCTTGACCGAAGCCAAGGGCAATATTGACGATTTGAATTTAAAGCTCACTGCGGGCATGAAAACGGAGGCGGACTTAAAAACATCCCTTAAACAAGCTACGGATGCTGTTGACAAGGCCACGGCGGATTTAAAGGGTTATCAGGATGCTTTTAGCGGCATGTCCCCCGACGAAGTGAAGGCTGCCATGGAAAAAGCGAAGTCGGAAAAAATCGCAGCCGAAACCGAACAAAAGATTTTGGCCGATCAGCTTGATGCTGCCAGCAAACAAGTTGCGCAGCTTAAGGAGGAAATTAACCGGGCAAAAACAGGCACCATGCCTCCAGGTATCAGCGGCAGGGTGACTTACGTCAATCGGGCTTGGAATTTTGTCGTTCTTGATGTCGGTCTGTCCAATGGAGTGGTACCCAATGGCGAATTGATTATTTATCGCGGCAATGATTTTTTAGGTAAAGTTAAGGTCACCAAGGCTGATCCCAATGATTCCGTGGCCGATATACTGCCCAGTTCAAAAGGTGATATTCAAATCGGTGATTATGTGCTTAACTAGGGGCATGACACGCCTTCGTTTGACGCTGTTTCTCTTGCCTTTGGTTTTGGTTCAGGTCGGATGTTCGAGTACCAGCACGTCGCCATCGACGGGGAATGTCGATGCGACTGGTCAACCTGTTTCCAGTATCCCGTGGAACAAGCCGGAGCAGTGGGAAACCACCGGACAGCTCGGCGGCATGACGCGATAAGGCGTTAAATCGTTTCGATTTGCCGCAAGGCCTCAAAGAGAACAATCGCCGCTGCGGTTGCCAGGTTCAAGCTTCTCACCTCGGGGTTTGCCATGGGAATGGTGAGACACGTCCCGGCATTTTTCTTCAATAACGACTCGGGAAGTCCCTTGGTTTCCCGCCCGAAAACCAGAAAATCGCCTGCTTGAAAAGGGGCTTTGGTGTAAGGCCGATCCGTTTTCGTCGTCAGGAAATAAAACGTCGCGCCGGGATGAGCTTCGTGCAGCGCAGTCCAGTTCGGCCAGCTTTGCCAGGTGACGTGCTCCCAGTAATCCATGCCAGCGCGTTTCAAGGCGCGGTCGTCGAGCTTGAACCCAAGCGGTTCCACGAGATGCAGTACGGTGTGCGTGGCGGCGCAAAGCCGGGCAATCGCGCCGGTATTGGGTGGAATTTCCGGCTCGACCAGGACGATTTGCAGTTGGTGCCTTGGGGACATGCTCAGGAAGGGCGTGGCGGGTATTTGACGCTGACGAGATAAAGCCCACATGCGGGAGCGGTCGCAGGCGCCTCGGAGCGCGAACAGGCATGCAGGATTTTTCCGAAATCGGCAACGCTGATCTTGCCCAGGCCAACTTTTACGAGTCCGCCGACCAAATTCCGTACCATGCGATAGAGAAATCCATCGGCAGTGAAGTGAAATGTCAGTGTCTCCTTGTCGTGCACAAGCGAGACCCGGCGCATGGTTCGCACTGTTGTTTCGCGCTCATAACCGGGATTGCTCGTGAAGGAAGCGAAATCGTGTTTGCCCTGGAGAAAGCGGGATGCACGACGCATGGCGGTTAAATCCAACGGACGCGGCACATGCCAATGGGTGTCCCAAGTAAACGGATCCTGCACCAGGTGATTCCAGATCAGGTAACGATAAGTTTTTTCCACGCTATCAAAACGTGCGTGGAACGCAGGAGATACCAGGCGACACTTCACCACGCGCACATCGCGGGGAAGATTGGCGTTCAAGGCGCGTTGCAGAATGCTATCGGCATGTAGGCGCGGGGCATTGAAGGACGCCACCTGCCCAAGCGCGTGAACGCCGGTATCGGTTCGTCCGGAACCTTGCAGGATAATTTTCGCGCCCCAGATTTTCTCCAGTGCATTTTCGATGCATTCCTGAACGGTTCGCTTATTCGGTTGGCGTTGCCAGCCGGAGAAATCGGTGCCCCGGTAGGCCAGCGTCAACTTGTGACCCTGCAACGTTGCATCGAAACGATGTGGCCTGCGTTTACGTTGTTCAAGTGAAGAGGTCATGCGTCCGGTGGGAGGGAAAAGTTTTGCGTGTCGAGATAACCCTGCAATAAAACCGCGGCGGCTTCGCTATCGATCTGGCTGCGTTGCGTGCGGGAGTTCTTGCCTGCTTCCTGTAATTGGCGGCTTGCCTGCACCGTGGAGAGGCGTTCATCGACGAGTTTGATGCGAATCGGCGTGGCCTGGCCAAGGATGGCGGCAAAGGCCTGTACCTGCTCTGCGGCTTTCCCAAGCGATCCGTTCATGTGGCGCGGTAATCCGAGAAGGATCAATTCGATCGATTCCTTTTCCACCAGCGCTGTGATTTCGCGCGCGAGTTTGGCGTCGGTTTTTGCAGGAATAAAGGGCAGGGGACGCGCAAGCGTGCCGGTCAGATCGCTGAGGGCCAGGCCTACCCGTACACTGCCATAATCAATCGCCAGGATGCGCATGGCCATTATTGTAGCGATGCACAGGGAGCGTCGCTAATTAAAAATGCCTCCAACCGAAAGCAAAATCTGCTTCTAGGAAAAGCAAAAGCGTTCATTCTGGTAACTAGGACCGCATGGCAAAACGATTCAGGAAAAAGAAGGCGTTCGATTCCAGTGTCTCGTCGCCTGTGACCAGCTCCAAAGTATCGCTTTTGAGTATCGGGGTGACACTCCTGCTGGCAGTAGTGACTTTTTTGGCCTACTGGCCTTCGCTCAAATCCGGTTTTGTTTACGATGCGCGTATAGAAATCCTCGAGGAAGGATTCATCACGTCCCTTTCCAACCTGCCGGACGTCCTTTCGCTCAAGGTATTGGGAATGAACCTCACGCTTGCTTCTCGTCCGGGGCAGATGCTCTACCTGATGCTCAACGCCGCCATCTGGGGCAGGCACCCCTTCGGGTATCACTTGAGCAGCAATCTTCTCCACGCGGCGAATGTCGCGCTGTTGTTCGTATTGTTAGGTCGCTTGATCGCAACTGAAATAACGGGACTGACCCGAGGTGGTGTGTGGAAAGTTCAACTCGCGGCGGCGGTCGTCGTTTCAATTTTCGCCCTGCATCCCATCGCGGTGGAATCGGTCGCGGAGGTAAGTTATAGTTCCAGTCTTCTCGTGACATTCTTCACGCTGCTGGCGTTGCTGGCAGCGACTGCCTTTCGTCCGGAAAATTTTCGAGTCGCAATGATGATTGGAGGTGTCGGCACTCTCTGTGCCTTTGGTGCCGTGACCTCAAAAGAATCGGGCGTTATGACGGTGCCGTTGCTTTTCGTTTACTGGTTTTTGTTTCGTCGTCGGGAAGCAAAGCTGCCGTGGTTTTTGTTTTTAAGCGTTGCGGGGGCAGTGACCGCAGCTTTTTTGGCGGCTCGATTTCTTTTGGCCCCGCCTGCTCCGCACGGACTGGCTCCCTTGAGCTATCTCGGAGGATCCTTCTCGCAGGTCTTTTTACTCCAACCGCGTTTATGGGTTTTCATGATGGGCAAATTGCTTTGGCCGACAGATCTCTCTGCTGATTATGCACCTGTTGATGAAATTGGACCCTCGGCGGCTCTATCGCTGGTGATTCTTGGGATCGTGGTTTCGCTGCAAGCCTGGCTGGCTTGCAAAAATCGAATTGGAGCCTTGGGAGTTGCGATCTACTGGTTGGGTCTCGCGACGGTATCCAATTTTATTCCCCTTAATCGTCCTGAGGCGGACCGCTTTTATTATCTGTCTCTTGCGGGATTCGCGATGCAGCTACTGGCGCTGCTTCTTATGACGTTAGGATCGCACCGAAGATTTTGGATGACGATGGCACCCTGTATGGCTGTGATCCTGCCCCTGACTTTTCTTACGCTGGTTCGTGAGAAAGTTTTCGCCGACGAATTTTCTCTATGGACAGACACACTTCAGGTCAGTCCTCTCTCCTCGGTGGCTCATAACTGCCTTGGCATGGCTCTTTTCCAAAGGGGGCAAATGGACGACGCGATTGCCCAGTACCAAAAGGCCTTGGAAATCGAACCCGGTAATGCCGACGTTGATAATAACCTTGGCGCGGCTCTTTCCAAAAAAGGACAAGTGGACGAAGCGATAGCACAGTATCAAAAGGTCTTGAGAATTGTCCCTAACTTGGCCGCAGCTCACTATAATCTTGGGATTGCTCTTTTCCAAAAAGGACAAAAGGATGAGGCGATGGCCCAGTATCTAAAAACCCTGGAGATTAATCCCCGCTATATCGAAGCTCATATTAATCTTGGCAATATGTTTTTCGAAAAAGGGCAAATGGACGAGGCGATGGCTCACTACCAAAAAGCCCTGGAGATTAATCCCGATCTGCTTGAGGCGCACTACAACCTTGGCAATATCTTTTCCAAGCAGGGGCAAATGGATGAGGCGATGGCCCAGTATCAAAAGGCTCTGGAAATTAATCCCAACCTGGCTCAAGCCCACTATAGCCTCGGCCTCGTTTTATTTAAAAAAGGACAAGTGGATAAGGCGTTGATCCAGTTTCAGGAAGTCGTGCGACTGGATCCCGATAATAAAGAAGCGCAGAATAACCTGGCTAGAATGCAGGCGATCATAGATCAAAGGTTGATCCCCAAATAAGAGGGCAGGTTGGAGCGGGACATGCGAACGCCTCGCTTAAAAGCGAAGAGAGCCCCTTATCTAAACAAAATCTGCTTCTAGGGAGGCCGGAAATGTTCATCCTAGCAATCAAGACCGCATGGCAAAACGATTCAGGAAAAAGAAGGCGTTCGATAACACTTCTCCGTCTTCGCACGATTCTAAAGTGCCGTTTTCGGGTGTCTGGATAGCCCTCCTGCTGGCGGTGGTGGCTTTTTTGGCCTACTGGCCTTCGCTCAAATCGGGTTTTGTTTACGACGCTCGCGTTGAGATTATTCAGGAAGGATTTATCACTTCCATTTCCAACCTGCCTGCCGTTCTTTCACTAAAAGTATTGAGCATGAATCTGATGCTCGGTCCTCGTCCAGGACAGCTACTTTATCTCATGCTCAATGCCGCTATCTGGGGCAAGGAGCCGTTCGGGTACCATTTGAGTAGCAATCTGCTTCATGCGGCAAATGTCGCGCTGTTGTTTGTGTTGTTGCAACGCTTGATCGCGACGGAAATAGCGGGACTGACCAGAAGTACCTTTTTGAAAGTTCAACTCGCGATAGCAGCAGCCACCCTAATCTTCGCCCTGCATCCGATCTCGGTGGAATCGGTCGCTGAGGTGAGTTATAGCTCAAGCCTTCTGGTGGTGTTTTTCACGCTGCTGGCTTTGCTCGCGGCGACTTTCTTTCGTCCGGAAAAATTTCGAGCCGCGATGCTAATCGGAAGCGTGGGTGCTTTTTGTGCTTTTGCTTCCGTGATGTGCAAGGAGTCAGGAATTGCCACGCCACTTCTCCTCATCGTTTACTGGTTTTTGTTTCGACGTCGGGAAGCAAAGCTGACGTGGCTTTTATTTTTAGGTGCCGCGACGGTGATGTCTGCAATCTTTCTGGCGGCTCGATTCCTTCTGGCTCCCTCCGCGCCGCCTGACCAAGCTTCCATGGGCTATCTTGGAGGATCAATATCATTCTCGCAGGTCTTTTCGATCCAACCCCGTTTATGGGTTTTCATGATGGGCAAATTAATGTGGCCTGCACAACTTTCGGCTGATTATGTGCCAGTGGACATGATCGGTCCTCCAACGACCTTTGCGCTGGCTATCCTTGTTGTTGTGATTTTGATGCAAGCCTGGCTGGCTTACAGAAGTCGGTTGGGTGCCCTTGGGATTGCCGTCTATTGGCTTGGTCTTGCGCCCGTTTCCAATTTCATCCCGCTTTATCATGCTTTGGCTGACCGGTTTTATTATTTGCCGCTGGCGGGACTGGCGATGCAACTCCTGGCGTTGCTTCTCATGACACTAAAATGGAACCGGATATTTTGGGTGGTGATAGCGCTCTTCCTTGGCGCGCTTCTGCCTTTGTCCCTGCTTACCCTGACTCGTGAAGATGTTTTTGCTAACGACATTTCTCTTTGGACGGACACGTTGCAAGTCAGTCCCCGCTCTTCATTAGCCCACTATAACCTTGGTATTTTCTTTGACCAAAAAGAGCGGGTGGACGATGCGATGGATCAGTTTCAAAAGGCTCTGGAAATCAATCCCAACATAGCCGAAGCCCATAGCAATCTCGGTCTCGATCTTTTGAAAAAAGGACAGTTGGACGAGGCGATAATCCAGTTTCAGAAGGCCCTGGAAATTCGCCCAAACTACGCAGAGGCCCACAATAATCTTGGCAATGGTTTTTCTCAAAAAGGACAGATGGAGGAAGCGATGATCGAGTTCCAAAAGGCTCTGGAAATCAATCCAAATAATGCCGAAGTCCGCAATAATCTCGGCATTGCTCTTTTCCAAAAAAAGCAGGTTGATGAGGCGATTATTCAGTATCAGAAAGCCCTGGAAATCGACCCCAGGAATATTGAAGCTCATAATAATCTCGGCGTTGCTCTTATCCAAAAAGGACAATGGGATGGGGCAGTGTACCAGTTCCAGGAAGTCGTACGGCTAAAGCCCGACTATGAAGGGGCGCAAAACAATTTGCTTAAAGCGAAAGCCATGGCCAGACAAAGGGAGAATTAGAAACGCCCGGTTTGAAGACAATGGTAAGCTGAACAAAATCTGCTTCTAGGGAGGCCGGAAATGTTCATCCTAGCAATCCAGACCGCATGGCAAAACGATTCAGGAAAAAGAAGGCGTTCGATAACGCTTCTCCGACTTCGCACGACTCTAAGGTGCCGTTTCCGAGTGTCTGGATAGCCCTCCTGCTGGCGGTGGTGGCTTTTTTGGCCTACTGGCCCTCACTCAAATCTGGTTTTGTTTACGATGGTCGCGTCGAGATTATTCAGGAAGGATTTATCACTTCCCTTTCCAACCTGCCTGCCGTTCTGTCGCTGAAAGTGTTAGGGATGAATCTGATGCTCGGTCCTCGTCCCGGACAATTACTTTATTTGATGCTTATCGCCGCCGTCTGCGGCAAGGAACCGTTCGGGTATCATTTATGCAGCAATTTGCTTCATGCGGCAAATGTCGCGCTGTTGTTTGTGTTGTTGCAACGCTTGATCGCGACGGAAATAACGGGACTGACCAAAAGTGTTTTTTTGAAAGCTCAACTTGCGATAGTGGTGGTCACGTTGATTTTCGCCCTGCATCCAATCGCGGTAGAGTCGGTCGCCGAGGTGAGTTATAGCTCGGGCCTTTTGGTGACGTTCTTCACTTTGCTGGCCTTGCTCGCGGCAATGGCTTTTCGTCCGGACAATTTTCGCATCGCGATGATCATGGGAAGCATCGGCGCTTTTTGCACCTTCGCCTCGGTAACATGCAAGGAATCGGGAATTGCGACAGCCTTACTGCTCATTGTTTACTGGTTCGTGTTTCGTCGGAAGGAAGCGAAATTACCGTGGCTTCTGTTTTTGGGCAGTGCGATGACGGTGACAGTTATCTTTCTGGCGGCTCGATTTCTTTTAGCTCCTTCAAACCCTGATCGAGTTCCTTTGAATTACCTCGGTGGATCATTCTCTCAAGTCTTTTTAATCCAACCGGGCTTATGGGTTTTCATGATGGGCAAGTTGGTTTGGCCGATGCAATTTGCGGCCGACTATACACCGGCAATCATGTTCGGCCCCTCTCCGCCCGTTGCTCTCGTAATTCTGATCGTGGTGGTTTTATTGCAGGTTTTGCTGGCTTACAAAAGCAGGGTGGGCGCTCTTGGGGTTGCCATCTATTGGTTGGGGCTTGCGACTGTTTCCAATTTTGTTCCTCTCTATCGCCCGGTGGCTGACCGCTTTTACTACTTACCCCTGGCGGGAATGGCGGTGCAACTGCTGGCCTTGTTCCTCATGGTATTAAAATCGAATCGCGGATTCTGGATGGCGGTGGTGCCCTGCATGGGCGTGATCCTGCCCCTGACTTTTCTTACCGTGACTCGTGAAAATGTTTTTACCGACGAACTCTCCCTTTGGACGGACATCCTTAAAGTCAACCCGCTCTCTTCGCTGGCTCACTACAATCTTGGCGCTTACCTTACCCAAAAAGGACATCTGGACGAAGCGCTTATCCAGTACCAAAAGGCCTTGGAAATCCGTCCGGAAAATGCTGAAGCTCACTACAACATAGGCACCATCTTTTCTAAAAAAGGACGAATAGATGAAGCGATGTCCCAGTACCAGCAGGCCCTGGAAATCAATCCCAGGCAGGCGGACGCTCATAATAACCTGGGTAATATACTTTCCAAAAAGGGACAAGTTGATGAGGCGATTTCTCATTACCAAAAGGCTCTCGAAATTAATCCAGACATGTCCGAGGCACACAACGGTCTGGGCGCTGCTTTTTTCCAAAAAGAACAAATGGACGAAGCAGTGGTGCAGTTTCAGGAGGCTTTACGCCTGAAGCCCGACGATAACGAAGCGCAATATAACCTGGCCAAGGTAAAGGCTGCGATATTGCAAAGGTCTCCCGCCAAGTGAACAAGCTCTAGGGCGTTGGGAAGGGCCAGGGTTCAGGAGGATAAGCAAATTTATCGGCATTGTTCATCCAGCGTTCCACCCGGAACTCGGCTGTTTCGTGGATGATCTGATTGAGCGCAAAGGACTCCTCGAAGGGTGGGAAGAAGGCATCTCCATCGACTGTGCGTTTGACGCGGGTAAGATAAAGCGCGGTGCATTGCGGCAGGAGTTGGCTGTAAATCTCGGCTCCTCCGCAGATCCAATTCGGAACATCAGAGGTGGTCTCCGCCTTGAATGTTTCGATGTTGTTATAAACGGTCACGCCGGAAAGGCCGGATGTTATGCGCGAAAGAACCGCAGTCTTTCTTCCGGGCAAAGGCTTGCCGATCGATTCAAAAGTTTTTCGGCCCATGACCAGTATGCCGCCCATCGTCTTGTGCTTGAACCAGCGGAAATCTTCCGGTAGGTGCCACGGAATTTTGCCATGATCGCCGATGACGCGATTTTCCGACATGGCAGCGATGGCGTGGAAGATGGGCATTTTTAATCCAAATTATTTTCACTAAATCAACCGGTCATCCTGAGCTTGTCGAAGGATCAGCCACCATAAAGCTTTCACGAACTCACCGGAAGCTGATCCTTCGACAAGCTCAGGATGACGGTAATAAAAAAGATGGCGGAAAGAGAAGATTAAACCGCGATGGGCGCCTTGATGGGTGGATGCGGGTTGTAGTCGTGGAGGGTGATGTCCTCGTAGGCGAAGTCGTTCAGTTCGCGAATCTTCGGGTTGAGCGTGAGGCGGGGCAGGGGACGTATTTCGCGGCTGAGTTGTTCGCGGGCCTGGTCGAGATGATTATCGTAGAGATGGAGATCGCCGAAGGTGTGGACAAATTCGCCGGGCTGGAGATCGCAAACTTGCGCGACCATGCAGGTGAGAAGCGCGTAGGAAGCGATGTTGAAAGGAACGCCCAGGAAGAGATCGGCGCTGCGCTGATAGAGCTGGCAACTCAGTTCACCATCGAGGACAAAGAACTGGAAAAGCGCGTGGCAGGGAGGAAGCGCCATCGCTTCGACTTCGGCAGGATTCCAAGCGGTGACGATATGGCGGCGGCTGTCGGGCTTGTGGCGGATTTGTTCGATGACGCGCGCGATCTGATCGACCGAACCGCCGTCCGGGGAGCGCCAGTCGCGCCATTGTGCGCCATAGACGCGCCCCAGGTTTCCTTCGGCGTCAGCCCATTCGTTCCAGATACTGACCCCGTGATCCTGGAGCCAGCGGACATTGGTCTCACCACGCAGGAACCAGAGAAGTTCGTAAACGACCGACTTGAAGTGGACTTTCTTGGTGGTGAGTAGCGGGAAGTTTTCGCGCAAAGGGAAGCGCGCCTGGGCACCGAAGACGGAGAGCGTACCCGTGCCGGTGCGGTCGGATTTGCGACGACCCTGCTCAAGAACGAGGCGCAGGAGGTCGTGATACTGTTTCATGTCTAAACCACCATGGCGGCATTCATGGAACACCGCTACAGGCGAACTATCCCTTAATCCTGGGGAACGACGAAAATCTTGTTGGTGTAAGGGCAACGCACCAGAGTGCCTGGAGCATAACCACGAACATCCACGGGTTCCGCATATTGGGCGTAAGGGCTTTTAACGAAGCCTTTTTTGCCCGGGATGGGAGTGGCCATCGGATACTTGGTCGCCGGTTTGGGAGTTACCGGGGCTGTGACCTCGGGTGTGGTGGGAGCAGGTGTTGAAGGCGCGGGCGTGGTGGGCTCCGTTGGCTCGGGAGCAGCCGGATTCATCGCGGTATTGGTATCCGGTGCCGGGGCAGGCGGTTCCGTGGAGGCATTGTCCGAACTGTGTCCGCAACCCGCGACGAGGAAGGCTCCCATCACGGCTACAACTCCCAAAAGGTTCTTCATATGGCTCCTTTCATCTCACAAAAATCATGGGTCAGCAACCGCTATTTTGATTACAATTTAGCTGGTCGGCAGGAATGTTTTATGACGGGACACCGAAAAAGGGACGGATACGCCGCAGCCTTGAATTTTGCCTAGGGTCAGCGATCCTATCTCCGTGCCTGTTCCTTTTTTTCCCTCCGGGGGGGGAGGGGGGCATGGGGATGTTCCGTTACAGGGTGGTATGAGGTGGTATGGCGAGGCGGTCGTTGAACTGGTCGCGGGCGATTTGGGTTTGTTGGCGGTGATGGAGCGAGGTGAGCCGCGGAACACCCGGCGGAGTTGTGGCCGGTTGGGTTTCGTTGGTTTTGGAAGAAGAATGAGAATGGAGGGAGTTCATGAGGCTACGATTTTACATCAGCCCGAATGAAACGCGGTAGTCCTAGGCCGCTTAAATGGCTTATCTGGCGCAATATTATAAGCCTTTTAGGCCAGATAAGAAAATGGGGAGGAATTCAGCCGGGAAAGCGCGAGAAAAGAGGACAGGTACGCCGCAGCCTTGAATTTCGTCTATGGTCTGCAATCCTGTCTCTGTGCATGGCCCTTTTTTCTTACTCAATTTGTGAATGTGCGACATATTTTTATTGGTGGGCTGGCAATACTCGCCTCATTTACAAATCTCGCAGGCCAATCTCAACCTGTGCCAAGTGATCCCACCGCCGCTATTATGTCCCCGGAGGTCAAGGCACTTCGTGAAAAAGTAATGGACGGTGACATAGGCGCGATGGTGGGTTTGGGAGAAGCTTATCTAAAAGGAGCAGGTGTTGCACCAAACTATCTTAAGGCGCGGTATTTTTTCCATCTGGCAGCCGACTTAAATGATGCTGTCGCGCAGACTTACCTTGGAGATATGTGCTGCCAAGGTGTGGGTGGACCAAAAGATATTCTCGGTGGGATCGCCTGGCTTCACGTCGCTGCCGATCAGGGTAATGCAGAAGCTCAGGCTGATTTAGGGGTTGTTTACATCCAAGGTCAGGGAGTTACTCAAGATATTGCTCAGGGAGCCTCGTTGCTTCGGAAAGCTGCTGACCAGAACTTTGCTCCCGCTCAATCAATTATTGGGGTGCTATATTCTCAAGGCACGGGTGTTCCCAAAGACGATTCTCTGTCTGCTTCTTGGTTCCAAAAGGCGGCAGATCAGAACTACTCAAAGGCTCAGGCCAACCTGAGTTATTGTTTTTATGAGGGCAAAGGCGTTGTCCAAGATTACAGTAAGGCTCGCATGTGGGCAGAGAAAGCTGCCACACAGAATAGCTCAATGGCCGAGTTAGAATTAGGCGACCTTTATCGGTTAGGTTACGGCGGTAAACAAAGTTATTCTGAGGCAGCTAGTTGGTATCAAAAGGCCGCCTCACAAGATGAAGCTCAAGCACAAGCGGAACTTGCACTTCTTTATGAAAATGGTTTGGGTGTGCCGCGCGATCAAGCACAGGCAACCGTATTAATAGAAAAATTAGTGCCTTTGATTCAAAAAAAGGCGGCTGAGGGTGATAACAGTTACCAGACTATCCTTGGCCAACTTAACGAAACAGGTTGCGGCGTTCCCCAAGACTTAGACCAAGCCATTGCGTGGTATCGGCAGGCGGCCTCAGAAGGTAATCCAGACGCGCATGCCGCCCTCAAACGACTTCATGCCGATGAGTGATCTTGGTAGTGCTTGTAACGCTTTCCCCGTTCTATTCTCTTTCAGAGTTGATGACTTTACTGCCCCATTTGCCCATCCGGCCAGCGCTTTTGTAATTTACGCGCTGCTGCTTCCTTGGCACCACCAAGACAATTTATTACGCGCCCCCTACTTGGCGATGCTTCATAAATAACTAGATCATGGCCGGGCCTGAAATCAGGCGCATCGAAGCTAATCATCAGGCCTCCATCTTCACAGCCTAAAAACCTTGGATCAGACTTCACGCCCTCGCCAATTGCGGTAAGGATGCAAAAATTATAAAGCGAAAGCTTTGGAGTTTCCTTAACAATATTCAAACGCAACCCTGTATATTGAAAGCCGCTATTGACTTCACAGAAATAAACTATGATCTTTTTATGAGATGAATCATAAAAATACTCCATTTCAAAAAAATTCTCGTTAGGAATAGGCTCGTCCGGGGTTCTCTTGGGATCTTGAGCTAAAGTCGCTATAGAGAGTAGCATTCCTCCTAAGAGAGATACGACTACCAGCTTAAAAATTTGCCATAGCTTCATGAAATGCTTTTGCTTAATGCTATTTCTATAGTCAGGCTTGTTGAGGGAGAGAATAGTGGACAGGCACTGAGGCAGGCTCGCATGCCCTAGGCGAAATTCAAGACTGCTGCATGCCTGTCCCCTTTTTTCTCAATGTAATTACTAGTAATGCACTAACCATCCACCATGTAATTCGTTTTCGCATCCGAAGGAACTTACTCTCCCATCCTAAAATCTCTGCTTCTTGCTCGGATCGTATGGTTGTTAGCTCGATAACAGGCACTAATGTAATAAGCCTTTCCCTTCCAAAATCCACATCCAACGTACCACATTCCAAAAAAGGTTTGTTTTTGCCAATTATCGGTAACACCTTGATCCTGCATCCTCGTAAAGCCTTCCTTCGTGAGTAGGTCATCGATCTGTTTTTCCGTCATGCTGGCATTAACAACCGAATACGCGGCTGGGTACGGCGGAAATTCGTAAATAAAGATGCCAACAAGCACCACAATTAAGAAGCAGACCATAACAGCATATTTGACCGTTATTCTCATGTTTTACAGTTGGCCTAAAGATTCTTTTGAGGTGGAGCGTTTGGTGGTGCTGGATCCCAATGCGCTCCCGCTGCTGTGGGAGCAGGATGCCTTGAATCTGAAGCATAGTCCATCCGCCCTACAACCCCGGCGGTAGTGGATCCTGTGGTCGCTTGCCACATTTCTTTTACTGATTCCTTGTTCACCATTGAGGCACTGTTGCACGGATAGAGCTCAGACGTCGATTTGTCCTGAAAAGCACTTCGTTGCACTCCCGCTTTGATGTCGCCAGTGGTTAGGGATTGTTCCGTTCCACCGTTATAATCTGTTGCCATTTTACCGGGATAACCGTGGCTGTATTGAGTGTAGTCGGATATTTTCTCGTCGCCTTGCCGTGGCTTACCCTGTTCGTTGGTATTGATGTCCTTGATTAGTTCTTTGCTATCGTTATACCATCTTAGATCGACGCTATCGGCTTTGGCTTTCTGTTCGATCTGCTTCGTGTAGGCATCTTTGCTTAAGCCGTCGGCTACAGCTCGCGTTTCGTAAGTCGATTTTTGCACGTCCCATTCAATCTTCTGGGTATCGCCCGCTTTTTGGCGATTCTGAATATTGGCCTCGGCGGCATCAATAAAGTTACTCCACTTGACGTCGTGCACCATTCCCTCGAAATCAAACCTGTTACGAAGTTGTCGCGCAAAGAAACTGCCCCAAGTCTTTGGGGAGGTTGTGTCAATGCCTCCGCTTACGACCACCTCATTTAGCCCCTCTGGATCAAACTTGGTCCATGGATTCTGGCGGACATAAGTGTAAACATTTGGGCCATCAATGAATCCGGCAGGATCGCGGGTAAGGAAGGTGCCTGTCTCGGGATCGTAATAGGCCGAGCCTGAGGTTGAAGTGGTCAACCATCCTGCAACGAGTAAAAGTCCAAGGAAAAGGTTCTTCATGCTATTGGCCTCCGGTTAATTCTGCGAGTTGGGTTGAAGGTACAAGTTGCTGCATCTTCTGGCAAATCATCTTTGCCTCGTCTTTTTGCCCATTTACCTCCAAACACATGATTCGTTTCCCAAGGAGAGCCGCCAATTCATGCCTGCCGTCCATGGATTGAAGGTATCCTTCCCGCGCAATCTCGGCGTCGGTCAAAGGCCTGGGCCAGTACCGATAATAAGCATCAGGGTGAGAACCCATGCCGCCTTCATTGGAAGCCTCGATATTGAAGCGATCCTTGCCGTCATCCCACCGTGCAAAGAAATGATTACTGTTGCAAACCAGCTTTACCGGCCAGCCCAATCGTTGCGAAATAGCGACGACCAATACTGGAATTGAACTGCACGTTCCCGCGTGCCGGGAACCAAGCAGACCATGGATAAACACCGGCCCTGATGAGGCAAAGAAGGTTGCATTCGGCTCATCATTAGATCGGTCTTGGTCATAATGGCAGCCCAAATCCAAGTCCAGAACGGTAACCAAATCTTGCGCCTTAAAGAAAGCGACTGAATGTCGAAAGACGCCGGGGTACTGATTGAATTTGTAAAGATTGGCATCCACGTCGGCTTTCACCTTGGCCGCCCATTCATCCAATGTGTGAAGGGAGGTGGGAATATCCAGATTTTCGGAACCACGCAACCCGGTGGCACAAAGCAAATCCATCTGGCCGACATCCACCTTATCCAACTGGTCAGGGGGAAGCTTGAAAAGTTGGGAAAGAGTTAGATTACGTGATGTGGGTGAAGGATTGGCATTAAACCAGTACCACATTCCCGCACAGGCCGTACCGACAAAGACTAGCGTGAGAATACAGACAGCGGATAAAATGAGCATCTTCCGCGATGATTTCGCAGCTTCCATCTGTCGTCTCTCACAGGTTTTCCGGCCCATGAGCGATCACTGTAGGGTACCGTTGCCGTCCCACAAGTTACAATCGCGCTTGAAGCATCAGAGAAAGTGAAAAAGGTGACAGGCATGCAGCAGTCTTGAATTTCGCCTAGGGTCTGCGGCCTTGTCTCCGTGCCTATCCCTTTTCTCTTTTGCAACTGACTGGTAGCCGTTGCGCGCCGCGCAACGGAACTTGGCACATCCGACCGTCGCAAGGGCCTGCGACGGCTACCTTGAATTCCCCGCTGCTTGCGGTGGGATTCTTTATCTAAACTTATTGTAGCGCTACTGCCTGAAAAATGATTAGCGGCTAGACAAACCACTGCTCCGATTCGAAATCTTTGCCGGGAGCCCTCAATTCGATGGTGCCGTGCTCGGGATAGCGTTCCCGCTGGAGGCCGCCCTCCAGGATTTGGACGAAGAAAGCGAATTCGTGGCCTTCTTCGATGGCGAGCAGATGGCGGGGAATCGAAATGATGAACGATTTCCCCCAATGGGTGAGGACATCCTGGGCGGGAACGGGCGTAAAGGTGACGCCGTCCTGGCTCAATTCAAAAACGGCTTCGACTTTACCGGGGTTCGGTTGGCGAAGGGTCAAGCGCGCCGGATGAGGCAGAAGGAAGCGGATGAGAATGGCCTCGGGATGGCGACTGAGGTCGAGGCGAAGAAAGAACGCGTTCGTGCCAAAGCCAAAGTAGAGTTTTTGGCCGATGCGGTCGCCCTGAAACATGGCGGTTTGCTGGCGGGTGAGGTTAAGTTCACCGGCGCCGAGCCAGTCGAAATAGTGTTCGCTTCCGCCCGAAATATCGGGAGCGAGGAGGCGCAGGGGTTGGGTGTAACCGAGATCGGAGGTGGGGAGGCAGATGGGGATGTCGAGGTGCGCGGGTGGCTCGACGCCGAGGATGCGATAGACATTCTGGAGATGAAGGCGGAAAAGTTCGTCGAAGAGGAAATCGGTGTCGATGGTGAAGTCGGGGCCGTACCACCAGAACCAATCGCTGCCCTCGGCGGCGTAAATTTCCCACCAGGCTTCCTGGGCGCGTTCGGGCGGGATGTTTTCAAGAGCCAGCCGTTCCACGAGAAAGTGGCGGGTTTCCTTGAGCCATTCCCACCCCTTGTTTTCCTCGGGATCGCCGACCCAAATATCAAAATCGCTCCTGATCCATGACCCGGAATGAAGATGCGAGGTTTCCGCCTGGGCGGGATGTGCGTCAAAATAATCGCCGATGCGGCGGGGTTCGAGATCGGGCGCATCGACGAGCGCGCGGTAGAAGGAAGTAAGAAAAGTTTCTCCGCCGTCGGGAAAAGCTTCCCAGGCATTTTCGCCATCGAGTATGAGCGAGACGACCCCGCGGCCAGCCGGGGCAATCCTGGCGATGTTGTTCAGGTTGTTGATGAGGTGTCCGACCGCGTGTGAAGCTTCATTATGAGCGGCATCAAAACCGATGAAATCGGAGAGGGGGCGTTCGCGAAAGAGAGCCTGGATGGAGGTTCCCCCGGCATGGATGCGCCAGCCTTGGAAAAGTTCGAGATGATTAACCGGACGATTATTCCAGGCAGGGTCTTGCTTGAGGCTTTTAAAAAGATTGCCTTCATCCGAGCAAAAATAATCGAAGCCAGCTTCGATCATAAGCGGGACAATTTCAGGGCAGATGGAACCTTCCGAGGGCCAGAGTCCCCGCGAGCGATGGCCAAAGACTTGCTGATGTTGATCCTGGGCGAGGCGAAGTTGGGCGCGGACATCCTCCGGCGCGGAGAATGCGGACGGAAGGGAGGAGTGAGGCTGGCATCGTCGCGCGATATTCGTGTCATAGACCAGCGGCATGATGGGATGAAAGTAGGGCGTGGTGGTCAGTTCGATCTGGCCACGCTCGGCTGCCGCGCGATATTCGCCGAGCACGAGGCCAAGAATTTTGTCGTGAATGTCGAGGACGGTACTCTTTTCAGCTTCGGTGTAGTCGCGGCCTTTGGCCTTGAGTTCCTTCAGGACAGGAAAACGGTGTGCGGCGGAAAATCCGCACCACTGCAAATTGTAGAGGGTCTGGAGGTCGCGAAGATCGCCTTCGCTGAAAGTGCGGGCAACGGAGTCGAGTTTGCCGAGGGTATAATGGGCGCCGCGCTTGGCGAGGAGTTCGGCATAGCGTGGAACCGGGCGGACAAGCGTATCCCAGTTGATCTTGAAAAAATTTTCGAGAAGATGGCGGCGTTCCAGCAGGTCGAGATCGGCGGCAGGTTTGCGGCTGAGATTTTCCCATTCGTCCTGAACTTCGCGATTCACAAGCTCGAGAATCTGGCGAACGAGGACGGGGGTGAAGTTGACGTTGACGCGAAGATCGGGCTGGGCCGAGATCAAGTCGATCATGTCGAGGTAGCCTTTGGCGGCATGGAGACGCACCCACGGCATCATCGCCTTTTTCGTCAGGGGATTGACGTAGTAGGGCTGGTGCATGTGCCAGAGGAGAACGACATTCATGAGCGCGCTTCCCCGCGCAGGAACCGCGCGGCCTCCTCTGGATAAACGGTGTTGATGTAGGAACCGAGACCGATTTCAAAACCGGCGAGGGCGTTGAACCGGGGGGCAATTTCGAGATGCCACGAATAATCGTAGCGCGTGCTGTCGAAACGCTCGGTGTGGGGGCGTCGCAACGGAGCGGTGTGAAGAAGTAGATTGTAGCCGGGTTTTTCGAGGACTTCGTTCAAACGCTGAAGGGCAAAGCGAAGGATTTCAGCGAGGTCGTGGAGTTCATTCGGGGTGCAGGAAACAAAGTCGGGATGGTGGCGCTTGGGAAAGATGGACATCTCAAAGGGAAAGCGGCTCGCATAGGGACAGAAGAGGACATAGCCGTCGTTTTCGGCGACAAGACGCGAACCGTCGGTGCATTCGGTATGGAGGATGTCGCTGAAAAGGCTGCGCTGCTTGACGATGTAATGCTCGCGGGCGCGGGCGAGTTTGCCTTCGACAAAAGGAGGAACGAGGGGAAGCGCGACAAGTTGCGAGTGGGCATGAGTGAGCGACGCCCCCGCGCTCGGGCCGACATTCTTGAAAATGTAGATGTGCTGAAAGCGATGATCCTTCTCCAAGTCGAGAATCCGTTCGCGGTAAGTGGAAAAAATCTGGGCGATCGCCGGGACGGGCAGATCCTCGGTAGCGATATCGCCCCTGGGAGTTTCGATGATGACTTCGTGCGCGCCGATGCCGGTCATGTGGTCGTAAAGTCCGACCGGAGTGGCTTCGAGCTTTCCCTCGATTCGCATGGCGGGGTAACGATTGGGCACAACGCGAACCTGCCAGCCCGGTTCATTGGGCTTAGATTTCTCCTGGCGTATGGCGTAAACTTCGAGGGGGGTAAGGCGTTCGTTACCCTCGACGAATGGATCAAGCGAGCCTGCCTGGAGGACGGCGGGCGCGAAGTCGTTGGGACGGCGCTGGCGTTCCGGGGCGAAGACAACCCAGGTATTGTGAAGCGGGTCACGTCGAAATTCGGGATGAATCATGGGAAAAACAGTAAAACACGAACAGGAATTTGAAACCTGTTATTAAGGCTTATTTGGGACGGGCTAAAAGTTCAACTCGTAAGTCTCAAGATCAACGAGAATTTCGCGGGGCTTGGCACCTTCACCGGGCCCGAGGACCCCGGTGCGTTCAAGATAGTCGATGACATAGGCAGCTCGATTGTAACCGAGCCGCAGGCGACGCTGGAGATTGGAAGTGCTGGCGCGCTTTTCCTGGCGGATGACTTCGAGGCATTCGATGATGAGTTCCCGGTCTTCTTCGCTGATCTGCATTTCCGTCGGAGTTTTCCCCGAGAGTTTATTGTGGATTTCGGGAACGAATTCGGCCTCGGCCTGGTCGCCACAGAATTTGACGACCGACTGCACTTCCTCGTCGGAAACGAATGCGCCCTGGCCGCGGGTGAGACGACCGACACCGGGTGGACGATAGAGAAGATCACCCTTGCCGAGGAGATTCTCCGCGCCGTTCTCGTCGAGAATCACGCGCGAGTCGAGTCCGCTGGGTACTTGGAAGGCAATTCGCGCCGGGATGTTGGTCTTGATGACGCCGGTGACGACTTCGCGGCGCGGCGTTTGCGTGGCCACGATGAGATGGATCCCAGCAGCGCGAGCCTTGGCCGTGAGACGGGCGACCGCGCTCTCGACATCGGCGGGTGCGGTTTGCATGAGATCGGCCAACTCATCGACGATGACAACGATGTAGGGGAGTTTGTCGGGGATGATGAGGTCGTCTTCGCGAGGCACCCGGATCGGCGGCGAGGAAGGCTCGTCCTCTTCCTCGTCGGGTTCCAGGGCATCGACGTTGAGTTCGAGTTGCGGTGATTCTACCGGGGGTGTTGCCGCATCTGTACGGGTGCGCGAATTGAAGCTGGCGATATTCCGGACGCCGACCTTGGCGAGGATGCGGTAGCGCTTTTCCATTTCGTTGATGACCCAGCGCAGGGCGAGCATGACTTTTTTGGGATCGGTGACGACGGGCACAACGAGGTGTGGGATCGAATTATAGACCTGCATCTCGACCTGTTTCGGATCAATCAGGATAAGCCGCATTTCGTCGGGGCTAAAGCGGTAGAGAAAGCTCATCAGGATGCAATTGATGCAGACCGATTTGCCCGAGCCGGTCGTGCCGCCGATGAGCAGGTGCGGCATGGCGGCGAGATCGGCGACGAGGGTTTTGCCGTAAACATCCTTGCCGAGCGCGATCGGGATCCTGGCGTTGGTATTGAGCCAATCCTTGCTTTCGAGCAGTTCACGGAGGAAAACGGCGACTTTATTCGAGTTGGGGACTTCGATGCCGACGCTGTCCTTGCCGGGGATGGGCGCGAGGATATTGATTCGTTCCGCGCAGAGGACGCGGGAGAGATCGCGGCTCAGACTGCTGATTTTATCGACGCGAACGCCCGCTGCCGGATAGACCTCGTAACGGGTGATGGTCGCGCCGGGAGTGATGTCGCCGGGTGCGGCCTGAACCCCGAAGAGACGCAGGGTTTCGATGATGAGTTCGAGGTTTTTGCGAAGCTGGTCTTCGCTCAACCCGGCATCGCGGGCCTTGCCAGCAGGCGCGCTGAGCAATTGCATGGAGGGCAGAACGTAATTCGGATGAACCGACGAGGTTGAAGTTACGAGAGGCGGGGCGCTCGGACTCGGGGAAGTGCGGGCTATCTTGGACGGTTTTGGCGCAGCAATCGGTTCGGGTGTGGGCGCAGGTTCTTCTTTTTTTTCCTCCTCATCGTCATCGTCGGGACGGCGGATGTTGATGCGGGGCGGTTCGATGACTGCCGGTTCCTCGAGGGCATCGATTGCGGCTTTCCTTTGCAGTTCCTGGATTTCTTTTTTGATCCGGGCCTGCTGCATGGAGAGTTGTTCTCCGGGAGATAACCGGGCCAGCCGATCCTCTTCCCGGCGCGCAGTCCATTCGCGATACCACGAGAAGGCATTCAAAACGGTGATGACCGGGTTGATGTTAAAAAGATAGATGGTCGAAATGATAAAGATCGAGCCAAAGAGAATTCCTGCCCCGACGCTCCCGAGGGCATAGGGCACGGTACAGCGAATGATTGCTTCCCCGACGATACCCCCGGGATTATTGAAAAAAGCGAGACTCTGAATCAGATCCCAGCCACCCCAACGTTGCAGATTGAGCAGGGAGCACCCGCTAACCAAAAAAAGAGCCAGCCAGAGCGGTTTCCAACGCCAGTTGATATTGATCCCGAGAAAATTAACGAGACAACACCAGAAAAAAAGCAGGGGGAAGAGATAAGCTCCAAATCCAAAGCAATAATAGAGCATGCAAGCGAGACCGGCTCCTACATACCCGATGAAGTTGGTTGGGATGGAGTTGGGTGGGAAGACATTAAAGCTGACATCCGCCGGGTCGTAAGAGACCAAGGACAGGAGGGTGACGATATAGAGCGCCGCCCACAGAAACCCGATGACCTGCTTGAAGATAGGCAGTTGGGCGATGTTTTTTGGCCAGGCTGGTCGGCGCGAGACGGCACTACTCGGCATAAGGAAGACTAACGATCCAATTTCACAGAGGCAATAGAATTGAAGGCGGGCCGCCGCTTACGATTTGGGCGCGATGCCCAATCGGAGCATTTCCGGCTTTACGATCTCTTCGTAACATTGCGGGCAAATGGAATGGCTGAATTGCGCCTCGGAATGCCGGGTGACGTAGGCCTCCACTCGTTCCCAATAGTTTTGATCGTCGCGGATTTTTTTGCAGTAACTGCATATAGGCAAAAGGCCGCTGAGTTGTTTCACATTTACCAGCGCCACCTCGAGTTCCTGCACATGTTGGGTCAGCGCTTGCTGCAATTCGACCATCTGGGCGCCGATCTTCACCCGGGCCAGGAGTTCCGTCTGGTCGAAGGGTTTCGTGACGTAATCGTTGGCTCCGGCTTCAAGACCCGCGACGACGTCCTGTTTGCTGTCCCGGACTGTGACGACGATGAGAAAGAGTGGAACCGTGGGATTAAGCGCACGGGCTTGGCGGCATACCTCGATGCCTTCCATTTCAGGCATTTCCCAGTCGATAAGACCGACGACAGGGGTTGTGGCGCTTTTGAGAATTTCGAGAGCCTCGAGTCCATTGCTCGCCTGGACAACATCATAACCCGCTTTGGTGAAGATGGCGTTGAGCAGTTTACGATTTACATCGTGATCGTCGGCGACAAGAACGGTCATGTTGGATTTATGGAAAAGCTTAAGTAAGCTGCTGTTGCTACAACATAGCATTAATTGGCTAACGTCACGATAATTTTTTGTTTCAAATGCGTAATGGAAGGTATTTCGCAGGTAAGTGTACGTCGAACCGCCGCCGGTTACGTTGTCGTAAAAGGAGTTCTGTTGTTCCAATCGGGGCTGAATCGGAATAAGGGAATCGGTTCGAAAAATACAGCTTGGAAAAAAATCGAAGAATTTCGCAACGATTGTATAAACCAAGGGTCTAATCTTTCATGACGACTAATAGTGTGTGTTGCGTAAATGTAATATTTGACTATTTAGTAAACTACCAGTAGCCTGCACCAACAGATTAGAATAAAAATTATGAGTATATCGCCGATTTTCGCATTTGCCCCGATTCCTTTGACCAACGAACTCAGCCCTTTAGCCCATGCCGCAGCCTTGGCACGTCGTCGCCAAGCTGAAAGTACCAGCAATGCACCTGCGCGATATAGAATTTCGCCTAAAAAGAAGACAGAAACAGTACTAAGCTAGTGGTCTTTACAAGCTTTCCTTTAGGATTTGCTTGAGGTAGAGGGCATAGTCGGTGGCCCCCAGTTTGGCAATAGATTCTTCCATGGTGGCGGTATTGATCCAGCGATTGTAGAAAGCGATTTCTTCCAGGCAGGCGATCTTTAGCCCCTGGCGATGCTGGATGGTTTGAACAAAATTTGCAGCTTGAAGCAGACTGTCGTGACTGCCTGTGTCCAGCCACGCGATGCCGCGGCCAAGGAGGATCACTTCAAGTTCTCCCATGTCGAGATAGGCCTGATTCAGGGTTGTAATTTCGTATTCACCGCGCGCGGAGGGTTTTAATGACCGCGCTATCTCCACGACACGATCATCGTAAAAATAGATACCCGGTATGGCGTAGGAAGATTTGGGAGCCTCAGGTTTTTCCTCGATGCTGGTCACACGGCCATCGGCATCAAAGCCGAGGACGCCATATTGGGTGGGATCAACCACGCGATAACCGAAGATCATCGCGCCACGCTTTAACGCATTGGCTTCGGAGACCAGGCGGCTCAAGTCCTGTCCGTAGAAAATATTGTCACCAAGGATGAGTGCGGCAGGAGCGCCCGCCAGAAATTTTTCCCCGAGGATGAAGGCTTGCGCGAGGCCGTTTGGTGTCGGCTGTTCCTGATAGGAAATGGAAAGGCCGAAGGACGAACCGTCCTCGAGCAGTTGTCGGTACAGCGGCAGATCCTCCGGCGTGGAGATCACGAGAATTTCTCGAATTCCAGCCAGCATAAGGACGGAGAGCGGGTAGTAGATCATCGGTTTGTCGTAAACCGGCATGAGCTGTTTGCTGACGGCCCGGGTGAGGGGATAGAGGCGGGTGCCACGGCCGCCTGCTAAAATAATACCTTTGCGTGGGAGGGCGGACATGACTCTTGATGTCGAAGGAACGGTAACTTGTCAATTCGTTAAGAGATGCGATGTTACGCTCCTTGCCTCATGCAAAGTTCTTTCAACGTGATCCGCACCAACTTTTTGACAACCTCCAAGTGACTTCCAAGGTTGCCAATGAGATCAATAGCCAGTAAGTATATTATGTATATTTCTATCCCGCATACGACATTGTCGGGGCTTTTCGTGAAATCTTTTCTTAGAATCTATCTTAAAAGTAAATGTGGATTGTCTTGCCATCCGATTTTCGGACTGGCGCGGCTTGGATCAAATATCATCGGTTTCGCTGAGCAAGGCGTTGCAGCCGCAAAAAATACCGGGCGATCGCCTCTTTGCTTAGCCAACGCCCCATTGTGGCGAGATCGTGCCTTTCCGGGAGAATGGGTACAGAAAGAAGACGGAACTTGGACCCAAAAGTAGGATCACAACGTCGAAGTATGGAACGGGAGCGCTCTCAGCGAGGGGCTGCCACGAACGGCTCTGCCCCGGAATCCCCCTCCCGGGAACTGCCCATCGCCAGGCACTATTCGCGACGACAGGCGATCATCAGCCTAGGTTTCTGGTTTTTGATGGTGATCTTTTTTGCGCCGCTGGCCTATCAGTTTTCCAGCCGGATTCAAAGTACCCTCAGTGGCATGCCGGGGACACCGTCAGAAGTTGTCCGGGAAAACGTGGTCAAGAATTTCTCGACGGCCCTGGCCTTCCCGACGGCCATCGTGTGGGATGCGCAGGGCATCGCGCCGGAAGTGGCGGATGCGACCTGGAAAAACGTGCTCGATACCGTGCGTCAGGATCCAACCGTGCATGAGGTGACGGATGGCCCCATGATGATCGATAACTGGCCGAGAAGTGATTGGCACGCTGCCTTTGTCGCAGTCAATACGACGACTTATGGCGGGGCGGAAAAAATCATTCCCAACCTGCGCGCCGACATGGCGAAGCTTACTTATCCCGGGCAAAACAAGCCGTGGATCACAGGCGGGCCCGCGCTCTTTTTGGATCTCAACATCGCTTCTACCGAGGCCTTGCGCACCGGTGAGATCTGGGCGTTGCCGATCACATTCATTATTTTACTTTGGGTTTTTCGCTCGATTGTCGCGGCATTGTTACCGGTTCTCGTAGCGACGCTCGGCGTTACCTGCACGCTCGGAATACTGAGTTTCTTTGCCAACTCCATGTCAGTGACCTTTTTTGTCCCGAATCTTGTGACGATGATCGGGCTCGGGGTTGGCATCGATTATTGCCTTATCTATCTCGCCCGTTACCGGCGCGAACGGGCCAACCATCTCACGACGCAGGAAGCCTTGCGGGTCACGCGTCGAACCGCCGGTGAAACCGTGCTGGCTTCGGCTGTGTTGGTCATGAGCGGTTTTCTTACCCTACTTTTCATCCCCCTCGAATTCTTCACGTCAATCGCCTTGGGTGGAGTCCTTGTCATCGCCAGCGTCGCGCTGGCCACGCTGACACTTCTGCCAGCGATGATCTTTCTCGTCGGTTCGCGGCTTGAATGGGGAGCCGAACTGCTTCGCCCGTTGCAAAAATTACATCTTGGTCCCCAGACTTGTGAAAAGTGGGGACGATTGGTCGTTCATCGCCCATGGACTTGCCTGGCGGCTGGGCTTGTGGTGCTCGGTGCGCTGGCGATACCCGCTTATCACCTGCACATCGCTTCCGTTGAGGTGAAAAATATTCCACCCCAGATGGATTCGAGGCTCGGTTATGAAAGCCTGACAAAAAATCTTGGCGCGGGATGGATGATGCCCGCCATTGTCCTTGTGCAGCATCCTTCCGGTGAATGGATGACCACCGACGGTCTCACTCAGGAAAAAGCCCTGGTCGATAAGCTCTCTCAACTTTCCAATACCGAAAAGATCGTCACTGTGACGGATAACAGCGGTTCGCGGCGATCACAGCAAACGCGAATGGGGATGCTGACGAGTTATCAGGATCCAACTCAAAGCGTGATCCTGCTGTTAAGTCATTCCGATCCGCAGTCACCGGAAGCCCGTGAATGGCTCGATCAGATCACGGATATGCTGGCCAGGACCGAAGCCGATACGTCAAACAACACGCGCTATTTTGTGGGAGGATTGCCCTCGGTGACTCTCTCCGCCGACCGCATCATCATCGGTGCGTTGCCCAAGGTGATCTTCGTCACGCTTTGTAGCACGTTTGTGCTGTTGCTCATTTTCATGCGGTCACTGCTGGTCGCGCTGAAAGCCATTGTGCTCAATCTCATCTGTGTCATGGCTGCTTACGGATTTCAGGTTCTTTGTTTTCAGGATGGTTGGGGATCGCACCTCTTTCATTTCTTCCCCACGGACGGCTTGAACACGGTCGTGCTGGTCATTTGCTTCTGCGCCTTGTTCGGACTTTCGATGGATTACGAAGTTTTTATTCTCAGCGCCATACGCGAAAGCTGGCTCGATCAGCACAACATGCGGCTCGCGGTGCAGGACGGTCTCATGCGCGTGGCGGGGATCATCACCTCTGCGGCCATCATCATGATCTCGGTCTTCCTGTCCTTCGGTTTTGGCGATGTCGTGGAGATCGAGCAGCTTGGGGTTGGCCTTTCGTTCGCAGTTCTGCTCGATGCGACCGTGATTCGTCTCTTGCTTGTGCCCAGTATCATGATCTTGCTGGATAAATGGGCCTTTTGGATTCCTGGACGGAAATTACCGTTGACGGAACGGCACCCACGGGGCCCTCGTTCCGGCAATGTGATTGATATTTAGGCGTCGGCTTTTTGGAAAGTGGCGCGTTACGAGAGATGACAATCGCCGGTATAGGGGAGAGTCAGTTATCTCCGAACCAATCGGGCTGCAGGGATTTGAACCCTGGACCTCGCCGACCCGAACGGCGCGCTCTACCAAGCTGAGCCACAACCCGAATAAATGGAGACTGACAACCGGCGAACCATCGAAAAACGGCTCGAACGGAATATAACTGTCGCATTTTCAATGCGAGTAGCAAGCCTGCAAATAAACTCGGGCGCCCAAGTTCTTCGCGAAAAAGAGGAACGAGGCTCGATGTCGTGTCCGGAAATACCCAGACGACAGATGATTTCCAATGTCACGATTTTCGTTGGGCATTAGGAGATTGTTGAAAGCGTGGTATATTCCGAAATAGCCGCATGTTGCAGGACGGTCGTTCTTCAGCGATGCAAAAAACAAAAAGGTCTAAAAGCACGAAATTCGTAATTTCCACGCAGTAAATAACTTGGATTTAAATCCAACGCTGGCATGTCCCTTGCAAATAATTCCATTATGAAACCAACAACCCATTTTCTTTGTGCACTTCTTCTCACGGCTTTTTTAGCTGTTTCCATTGCGTTTGCAGAAAATGGAGGTGCGACGCCTCCTCCCGCAGCCCCTGGAATGCCGACGACATCGCCGCCCAATGCGCCCGGAATGCCCACGACTCCTCCACCCAATGCGCCCGGAATGCCCACGACTTCTCCGCCTAACGCGCCCGGCATGCCGACGAACCCCAATAACAATCCGCCTCCCACGAATTATCCGCCTGCCAACTTTCCGACCACGAACTATCCGGGCACCCAGGCTCCCGCAACCAATTATCCGAGTGCTCCCACTTCACCCACGACGAATTATCCAATCGCCCCCACTCCACCGGCGGCAAATTATCCACCCACGACGACTCCGCCAACAAACTACCCGAGCACTAATTATCCCGTGCGCTAATTTTTAATCTTGCGGATATAATTCCGCGAAGTTTGTTTTTCGTTTATTTTGGTAGCCGTCGCAGGCTCTATGACGGCTACCTGAAAAGGTAGGCCCTCTGCCTGTTCGCAGACGGGCATGTCATTTCGTTGAACGACAATATTGCCACCATCGTCTTGCTTGTATTGAGGCACCTTTGGTAGATTCTCCGCCCACTTCAATAATCATGAAAACTCTCAATGTCGGAATGATCGGTTACAAGTTTATGGGCAAGACCCATTCCAACGCGTGGAGGCAGGTGGACAAATTTTTCCCCGTTGCCGCCAAGCCACGACTTCACACCATTTGCGGCCGGAATAAAACCGCCGTGCAGGCGGCAGCCAAAAAATTTGGATGGGATCACGCCGCCACGCGCTGGCAGGACGTGGTCAATAATCCGGAGATTGATATCATCGACATCAATACGGCGAATGACACCCATGCGGAAATCGCCATCGCAGCGGCGAAAGCAGGCAAGCATGTCCTTTGCGAAAAGCCCCTGGCTCTCAATGTTGCCCAGGCATGGGCGATGGTGGAGGCGGTCAAAAAGGCGGGCGTGGTTAACATGGTTTGTCACAATTACCGGCGGATTCCTGCCATAGCCCAGGCCCGGAAGATGATCGCGGCGGGTGATCTCGGGCGCATCTTTCATTACCGTGCGCGCTATTTGCAGGATTGGATTGTCGATCCGGAATTTCCGCTGGTCTGGCGTTTGCAAAGCAAGATTGCGGGCAGCGGTACGCATGGAGACATCAACGCGCACATCATCGATCTCGGACGCTATCTCGTGGGCGAACTCAGTGAAGTTTGCGGTTATATGGAAACGTTCATCAAGCAACGTCCCTTGCCGGGATCAAAGACCAAGAAGGGAAAGGTCACCGTGGACGATGCCGTTATCACGTTGGGCAAGTTTAAGAACGGCGCCATGGCCAACCTGGAGGCGAGCCGTTTCGCGCCGGGCCGGAAAAATCACATTCAGATTGAGATCAACGGAAGCAAGGGATCGCTCGTCTTTGATTTCGAGGACATGAATCGTCTCAAGTATTTCAACCGGGCCGACCCGGCGGATCGGCAGGGCTATCGCGACATCATCGTGACCGACTCCACTCATCCCTATGTGGGCGCGTGGTGGCCGGGAGGGCACATCATCGGTTACGAGCATACCTTTGTGCATACCATTTTCGATTTCATCCAGGCCGTCGTGAAAGGAAAATCAGTCCAACCGACTTTTGTCGACGGCTTGCAAAATCAGATTGTCTTGGAAGCGATTGAAAAATCGTCCAAGCAACGTCGTTGGGTCAAAGTAGCTTAATAAAAAATTCTGTCATCCTGAGCTTGTCGAAGGATCTCTAATTATTCCTTCTGTCGATACCGCTCGAATAAAATAGTTAGAGGTCCTTCGACAAGCTCAGGATGACATTTATAAAACCAATCAAAATCTAAAAAAAATAATATTATGTCACGTCACGTTACCCTTTTTACCGGCCAGTGGGCGGATCTCTCCCTGGATGCTGTCGCGAAGAAAGCCAAAAGCTTTGGCTACGATGGGTTGGAACTGGCCTGTTGGGGCGATCATTTCAATGTCACCCAGGCCCAGAAGAAAAAGTATTGTGACGACCGCCACGCGCTTCTGGCCAAACATGGTCTCAAGACTTGGGCCATTTCAAATCATTTGGTCGGGCAGGCGGTTTGCGACAACATTGACGAGCGTCACAAGGCTATTCTCCCGGCGCATGTATGGGGCAACGGCAAACCGGAAGAAGTGCGCAAGCGTGCGGCGGAAGAAATGATCAAGACGGCCTACGCCGCCAAAAATCTCGGGGTTAAAGTGGTCAATGGTTTTACTGGCTCGAAAATCTGGTCGTTCCTTTACAGTTTCCCGCCCGTCAGTGACGCACAGATTGAAGATGGCTTTGCCGATTTTGCCAAACGCTGGAATCCAATTCTCGATGAGTTTAAGAAAGCTGGCGTTCGCTTTGCCCTCGAGGTGCATCCCACGGAAATCGCCTTCGATATCGTCAGTGCCGAGCGGGCTCTGAAAGCGTTGAAGAACCGGCCCGAGTTTGGCTTCAACTACGACCCCTCCCACCTCGGTTATCAGGGTGTCGATTACGTCCGCTTCATTCGGAAGTTTGCCGATCGCATTTATCATGTGCACATGAAGGATGTTCATTGGTCTTCGCAACTTACCGAGGCGGGTGTTTTTGGCGGGCACACCAAGTTTGGCGACTCCCGCCGTTTCTGGGAATTTCGTTCACTCGGGCGTGGAAGCGTCAACTTCGAGGAAATCATTCGCGCCTTGAACGATATTCAATATGCCGGGCCGCTTTCCGTGGAGTGGGAGGATATCGGAATGGATCGTGAGCATGGAGCAACCGAGGCCGCGGCTTTTGTGCGAAAGCTCGATTTTTCCCCGAGCAAAGTGGCATTCGACGCGGCGTTTGATCGGAAGTAAGATCAAATGTAGCGGTGGTCTATGACCGTCGCAGATTTTCTCGTTCCCAAGTTCAACTTGGGAACGAGGGTGGCTGTGCATGACATTTTATTTCGTCCTTAACTTGGCCAGGTTGTCTTTTGCGGCGGTGTATTCGGGATTGAGCCGCACGGCTTCTTCCAACTGCGCTATCGCTTGTTCGGTATGCCCGGTCTGAGCCAGTACCACGGCCAGGTTATAATGAGTCTGTGGATCGTTGGGAGTAATTCGCAAGGCCTCCTGGAATTGTTCCATCGCTTCCTGGGCGTGTCCGCTTTGGCCCAAGGCAGCTCCAAGATTATAATGGGCTTTGGCATAATCGGGATTAATCCGAAGAGCCTCTTTGTACTGGCTGATCCCTTCGGACAAATGGTCGGTTAGCACAAGAGCGACGCCCAAATCGTTATGAGCTTCCGCATTATCGGGATTGAGTCGCAGGGTTTGATGAAATTGAACAATTGCTTCGGGCATACGCCCGGCCAGTCCCCAGGCTCTTCCCAGATTGTGATGGGCCTCGGCATAATCGGGATCGATGGAGAGAGCTTCGAGGTATTGTTTTATTGCTTCCGAAAGGTGATTGGTTTGGGCCAGCGCGACGCCCAGGTTGCTGTGACCTTCCGCGTAATCGGGTTTGATCTGCAAAGCCAGCCGATAATGTTCGATGGCCTGCTCATACTGGCCAGCGTGAGCTAAGGCATCCCCCCAACCATTATGGGCCTTCTCATTTTTGGGATCGATTTGCAACGCTTCCTGAAATTGCTGGATCGCTTCGCTGGGGCGCCCCATTTGATCCAGCGTATTCCCCCAATTAAGATGAGCTCGTACATTATGCGGATCAATTTTTAAAATATTCTCAAACTGCTGGATTGCTTCCGATGATTGGCCCTTTTGCATGAGTGTGATGCCCAGGTTATTGTAGGCCTGCCACGGTTGTGGATTATGCTCGGTGACGTACGTCCAGTAGGATTGGCTATCCCTGAAAATTTTCGCATAGCTGTGGCTTTCACAGGCCAGAAATATGATGAGCAGCGAAAAAACTCCTCCGATATAGGGTCTCATGGACGCGGATCGGTCATAAATCCTACTGACGGCTGCGGTCACAAGTCCGATCAAACCAATGAACGGTAGATAAACCAGGTGATCCGAGACCCACGCCAGATGCATCCATGTCATGGAGATAAAGCCCAGCACCGGAAAAAGATTGATGAGGAAAAAACCGAATCCCAGCAACGCATGACGTCCCCAGCTTTGACGTTTTGTCATCAGCCAATAAATGAGAAGGCAGAACAGGAGCAGAAAAAAGAAGCCCAACGGCATGAGCGGCCTGATTTCCCATCGCGGGTAAATCGGATCAAGCCCAATTGGAAAGACAGCCTTGAAAAGATAAAAGGCGATGATCAGCCCGGAGCAGGCCAATCGCGAGAAAAAGGCTTCTCCTGCGACGAAGTGAGCATCCATCGTGCGCGTATGTTGAAACCAGATGGTCACAACTCCGAGAAAAAAGGAGATGCAAAAAAAGGGGAGACTTGCCTTCAAGTCCTCGCCGCGAATCCGTCCATGTCGCCACCAGGCATAGAGCAAAATAACCACGGGAAACATGACGACTGAGGCCTTGGCCAGTATCGCGCAGGTGAAAAAAAAGAGGGACAGGAGATAGTGATCTCTCTTTTTCCCCCTTTCATAATCGATATAAGCGTTCATGGCCAATAACAGCAGTGGCAACGAAAGGGTGTTTTTTAATTCGCTGATCCAGGCCACCGAATCGACGACGAGGGGGTGTATCGTAAAGAGAAGACCGCCGAGCCAGGCCAGACGAATTCCGAGTCGGGCCAGAAGACGCCAGATGAGAAATGCGCTTAGAAGATGAAGGCCAACATTGGTCAGGTGGTAGCCAAGCGTATCCATCCCCCACCAGCGCCACTGGAACCATTCGACGGTGTCTTTAAGTGGAAAATAATCGAGATTCGTCGAGTGGAACCAGATGATCCACAGGCCTGACGGACTATGAATCGAGAGATTTTCCGTGATGGCGAGATCATCATCCCAAAGCCAGCCACCGTGAAAGGCTGGAGAAAATACCCATAAGCCCAGTGCAATAATCGATGCGGCTTGAAGCCAGGGCCATTTCAAGTCTTTGGAAAAGGAAACCTTGGCCATTTGAGGTGTTCTTAAGTTAGGCGGTTTTTATCTGGCAGGGCAATGACCGCGATCATGTCAGTTAGTCGAGGATGTTGCAGCGCAATACTGTTGGATGAAAGGTATTGACACGTTTGATCGAGGGAATGATATTTTGAAGGTCAAATATATTTGACGGACTGAATAACATCCTCGTTGGGGTGGATGGAAAACGGGCATCTTAAAAGTTCTCTAATATGGTAAGTAAACGGATTCGCATTTTGGGCTGCACCTTGCTCATGGGTACCTTGATGCTTGATGTGGTAGTCGTTGAATTGCAATGGCTGCATCCTGCCACGGTGCGCCCCAGCGATGCAAATTTCCTCAATAATCCTTCCGGAAATGGAGAGGTACTGGTTCGTCTCGCCGAAAAAAAAGGCCAACCTTGCGATTTGATTTTTATTGGCGCATCCAATGTTGCTTTTTGGGCCAAGGAAGGCCACGCAGTTTGGGATAAATATTATGCGCCCCGCAATGCGTTCAATTTTGGTGTCGCGGGCGATAAGACAGAGGATGTTTTATGGCGGCTGGAGCACTCGAATCTGAAGTCGATAGCCCCGAAAGCGGCGGTGCTTTTTATCGGGCTCAATAATTTTAGCGATACTCCCCGGGATATTGCTGCGGGAGTGAAGGCGGTGATGAAGAAAACCAATTCCGTTTTCCCCGGCATCAAATTTTTGATCGTGAGTATCACGCCCAGCCTGCGGGCAACCCAGACGGTGTTGAAAGCCAACAAAATTTTAAAGGGCTATGCCGATGATAAAACCATCTTTTATATCGATCTCTATTCTCAAATGCCGCAACAAGGGGATAACTGGAAAGGGCTTAAACCTGATCATCTTCACTTCACCGCCGAGGGATATGAGATGTGGGCTGAACAGATGGAACCCGTTCTTCAGAAAATTCTTCCGGCGGATTCTGATTCGACACCCGAGACAGCCCCTCAGAGTAAGTCCTAGGTAGTCCCAGCCGCGACGGTTCTGCGTTTAAAATCATTCCATCTTTACGCCGTCGGCGATATCGAGGTGTGCGGCTTGTCGCGCGGGCCAATAACCGGCCACCAGTGCGGCGATAATGACTGCAACTGGCAAACCGAGTAGAAAACTCCACGGTGTCGCCCAGGATATGGTCCAGCCGAAGAAGGAGACGTTGATCACAAAGCTCAGGATATAGGCCAGCACCAACCCGGCGGCGATTCCGAGAAAGGAGCCGAGCAGCCCTATGATTCCAGCCTCCCAGAGTACGAGTAATTTGATCTGCTGCCGCGAAGCACCCACCGCCCGCAGGATGCTGATTTCGCGCCGCCGTTCCGTGACCAAAATGGTCAGGCTGAGAAAAATCCCGAGCGCCGAGACGATGATGCCGATGGTTTGCAGGATGTAGGTCACGGAAAAGGTCTGGTCGAAGATGCGGAAAATCTGGTCGCGCAATTCCTGGTTCGATTTGACCAGATAATCGCCGTAAGGCGCTAATTGAGGGCGCAATGTCGCCTGCACTTGCGTGGCAGTTAAACCCGAGTTCTTATCAATGTAGATGCCGATTCCGTTGATCCCGTCGTCCTGCCAGAATTTTCGATAGGTCTGCCAGTCAACAAGAATAACGCCGCCTTCGGTCGTGTAATCGATGTAAACGCCCGCGATTTTGAAATCATGGCGTCCCGTCGGTGTGGCGAGATTGATCGTATTGCCCAGTCCCAGGTGAAATCGCCGGTAAAAAGGTTGGCTAACCAGAACGGCCCCGTGATCGATGGCTTGGTCGAAGGCTTGCCGGGAATCGCCCTGCTCGAAGTCGAGGCGTTCGATGTCGCGAGTCACAGCCAGTCGCACGGTGGCGAGCTTGACCGATTCGCCCTGGCATTGGACGCGCAATTCGCGAAACGAGTCATAGGTCGTATGAGGCAAATGAGCCACGATTTGTTCGACTTCGGGCCGGATTAATTCGCGATTGCCGATCAGTAGATTCGCCGCAGGGGCCACCACGAGATCGGATTGGACAGATCGGTTTAGCCACGCTTCTACCGTCGTGCGGAAACTGAAGATCATGGTCGAGATGCCGACCACCATGGCCAGCGCGACGACAAGCGAGGCAATCGCTATTGTGTTGCGATGAAGCGATTGGGCGAAATGACCGAATGCCAGTCGCGCCATGATGGATCGCGGTTTCACGCAGCTTGAAAAAAGACGGCTGACCGTCGGTACAAAAAAGGCGAAACCGAGCAGCGCAAACAAGGCCGATCCAAAACTGAGCCATGCTGGCCCCCAGTTCAGGCTTACGTGCGCCAGCAACGCGGAGACGATCAACATCCCGATGCCGATGGCCAGCCAGCGTCCCGTGCTTCGTGCGCTTTTTTCCTCGATATGTCCAACACTGAGCGCCTCGATGGGCGAAATGAGGGCTGCTTCGCGAGCAGGGAACCAGGCCGCGATAAGAACTGCGCCGAGACAAAGAGCCATGGCGATGAGCATCTCCCACGGCGATATGAAAAGGCTCTGGATGCTGGCGAGAATATAGAGCGAAGTGATGGTTTGCGAAACCGCGCCGACGAGTTGTCCCGCCAGGATCACACCGAGAACGAGGCCGAGCAGGGAACCCGCCACGCCCAGCACCAGCGCCTCGGCCATGAAAAGTAACTGGATCTGAAGGCCACTCAGTCCAAGCGCGCGAAGAACGCCGATTTCGTGGCGGCGGCGCACGACGGCGGTGGCCACGGTATTATAGATGAGAAACATTCCAACCAGCAGGGAGATAAGCGAAAGCGCGGTCAGGTTGAGTTGAAACGCGCCGATCATTCGTTCGATCTGGCGATTGCGCCGGTCAGGCGCCTGGACGATCACGCTCGCAGGTAGCTTCGCGCGCAGGTCGGAGCAGACTGCGTTGAAGTCAGCGCCCGGTCGCAGCAACGCCGAGATGCGGCTCAGCTTGCCGACGTGACGGAAATTTTCCTGCACATTGGCGATGTCCATGACCGAGAGATGCTCATCGGCTCCGGGCGCGTCTTCGCCAAAATCGATGATGAATCCAACATGGAACGTCTCGGTGCCGGTTTGGGTTTCGACGCGGAGCGGATCGCCAATCTTGAGGTTGAGACGCTGGCTTAGTTTGCGGGTGAGGGCGATGACCTTCGGATCGCGCAGGAATGCGAGGACATCCGGTTTTTGATTTTGCGCGTCGTGAAGCTCGAAGGTGCGGAGCGGCTGGTTGGAAAAAATATCGACGCCGAGAATCTGGAGATATTCACCGGGATGGTCGGTGAGGCTGGCGACCTCCTCGACGGTCGGCGTGGCGGCGGCAATGTCAGGATGATCGGCTACGATGGGGTAAGCCTCTTCATCGAAGCGAAGGCCGTCGCCGATCACTTCGAGGTCGGCTTTGCCTGCGACGATATCGACCGATGCGCGGAACGATTCGAGCGCGCTATGATTGACGATCTGGATGCTGAGGAAGACGGTTACCCCCAGCGCAATGCCGATGACATTCAGCGCGGTGAGCGCGGGGTGTCGTGCGAAATAGCGCAGGCTGTGGGTAAAGAACAGGCGAAGCATTTACGTAATTTGCATGAAATGAGGAAAGACCGTTAGCTCTAGAAAGCCTATTCGACCTGCATTTTCTTAAGGTGTTGTGGTGGAAGGAAATATTTTTTGAAAAAAATAAAGATATGTCATCTCGAGCGGAGGTGAGTCAGCAAGCAGGTTTTACCCCAAGGCTTGCCCGAACCGCAGTCGAGAGATATAGCCGTCATCATGGCTCGGTGTGAAATTGGTCTCGGGCGAAGAAGGTGGCACTGATTCGCGAGGGCAACCCGGAATGGTTGGATTTATCATCGGTTCCGCAGGCGGGTCATATCTCTCGACTGCGGCTCGGGTGAATCTTGCGGTTAGATATGCGATTTGGTTCGCCTTCGCTCGAGATGACGGGCTTGTTGCTTTGGATGTAGATCGAGATGACGAGGCATCTTTCCGGGCGAAGAAGGTGGCACTGATTCGCGAGGGCAACCCGGAATGGTTGGATTTATCATCGGTTCCGCAGGCGGGCCATATCTCTCGACTGCGGCTCGGGTGAGTCTTGCGGTTAGATGTGCAATTTAGTTCGCCTCCGCTCGAGATGACGGGCTTGTTGCCTTGGAGGTTGCTCGAGATGGCGATTTTTTCCTGTAAAAGGTCTCGCCAACGGAACAGAGTCGTTTTGAGATACGGGGATGAAAGCCACGGCAAAATTCGGACCACAGGTTGGAATCATCATGGGCAGCGCCTTGGATTGGAAAACACTCTCCGCAACGGCAGCCATTCTGGAGGAGTTCGACGTGGCTTATGAGAAGTACATTGTTTCAGCGCATCGGACTCCGCTTCGCCTGGTTGACTACGCCGAAAGCGCCAAGGTTCGCGGATTGCAGGTCATCATTGCGGGCGCGGGTGGGGCAGCCCATTTACCGGGAATGGTTGCGGCGTTGACGACATTGCCAGTACTAGGTGTGCCGGTGGAGAGTCGCGCACTTCAGGGACTCGACTCACTTCTCTCCATCGCGCAGATGCCCGCCGGTGTGCCGGTGGGGACTTTGGCCATCGGGGAGCCGGGCGCGAAGAACGCCGCGCTTCTCGCGATCTCGATTCTCGCCTTGCAGGATGAAAAATTGCGGAAAGCTTGGGAAGGGTACCGGGCGGAACAAACGCGCAAGGTGCTGGCGCAAAAGTTGGGGAATGTTCCCTCACGCGGCGCACGACGGCTACCCAGGAAAAAATGAATACCGATCCGATTCTTCCCGGCTCGACCATTGGTTGCCTCGGCGGCGGCCAGCTTGGGCGCATGTTCGCGCTTGCGGCTCGGAAGATGGGATATCGAGTGCACACGGTCGATCCGACCCGCGACAGTCCCACGGGGCAAATTTCAGATCGCGAGTACAACAGTTCCTTCGACAATATTCCGACCCTGCTCGAATTCGCCGCCGGCGTGGATGTCGTGACCTACGAATTTGAAAACATCCCGGTGACGGCTCTCGATGCGCTTGCGTCGAAAGTTATTTTAAGGCCGGGGCGGGACGTTCTCTACATCACGCAGAATCGGCAACGCGAAAAGGAATTTCTCCAGCGTAACAGTTTTCCCGTCGCACCTTTCCTTGTCATTCGGAATGAGGAGGAATTGCGTGGAGCGGTGGCGGCGCTCGGCGTTCCCTGTGTCCTGAAAACAGCCGATTTTGGTTACGACGGCAAGGGCCAGCAAAAGATTCTTGTCGATGCCGACCTTGCTGCCGTCTGGCAACGTCATGGCGATAGAATCGGCGTGGTGGAAAGTTGGATCACTTTTGCGGCGGAACTTTCCGTGGTGGTGGCGCGGGGACATGCCGGGGCTGGGGAATATCAGGTGCAGGCATTCCCGCCCACGGTCAACGAGCATGAAAATCACATTCTTGCCACGTCGGTTGCCCCGGCTCCCTTGGCGGCAAGTATCGCGGCACGGGCGCAATCCATCGCGTCGGAAATCGCCGCACGATTGGATGTTATCGGATTGCTCGCGGTCGAATTTTTTCTGACGCGGACAGGGGACTTGTTGGTGAACGAACTGGCCCCGCGTCCTCACAACTCGGGGCACTACAGCTTTGACGCTTGTGTCACGAGCCAGTTCGAGCAGCAACTGCGTGCCGTTTGTGGTCTGCCCCTGGGAGATCCGCGACTTCTTTCACCAGTGCTGATGCGCAACTTGCTCGGCGATGTCTGGGCCAATGGCACCCCCGACTGGCCCCGGCTTCTCGCCTTGCCGGGATTGCGGTTACACCTTTATGGCAAAAGCGAAGCGCGGCCCGGTCGCAAGATGGGGCATTATTGCGTTCTGAGTCCAACGCTGGAACAGGCTTGGGAAATCGACGCCGAGGCGCAGAAGATTCTGGGGGTGGCGGGTAGATGAAAGTTTAGTTTTAAGTCGCTCGCATAAGCTTGACGCCCCCAGCGGTTGTGATATTCATACGGGATACACCACAATAGGTAGATGCGTTGCCCAAAATGTCAGGCTCGTGATGATAAGGTGATTGATTCACGCGCCATTAAAGATGAGACCGTGATCCGGCGCCGACGGGAGTGCCTCGCCTGCGAGCATCGATTCACGACTTACGAGGAAATTGAACGAGATGATCTCCGTGTGCTGAAGCGGGACGGACGCTACGAAGCTTTTGACCGCCGCAAATTAGTAGCCGGTATCGATAAAGCGTGTGAAAAGCGTCCGGTCAGCCGTGAGGCCATTGAGCGGACGGTTAATGAAATGATTGATGAACTGGTCAAGGCGCATGGCGATGAAATTCCAACCAAGGCGATTGGCGATAAAATCATGCAGCATTTGCGGCGACTTGATGAAGTGGCCTATGTGCGCTTTGCCTCGGTCTATCGGAAATTCCGCGACATCAAGGAATTCGTGAATGAAGTCCAAAGCTTAACCCTGGAGTCATAATGATTGCCCTGCCTCAACGCCTCCCTCATGTGATCTGGAAGAATGACCGGCTGGTACCTCTTTCCGAAGGCTGGCTGGCCGAGTCGATTGAGCAATCGGCGGCAGCGGCGGGGCTTCTCCACTGGCACTTGGCGCCGGAAGTGGCGCGGGCCATTGTCGTTTATCTCGAGAATGACTGGATCGCCCCGGCGCTTTCTCTCGATCATCTTCAGGAGATGGTGCGGTGCTCGCTGGAAGGCATCGGTTACCGGGACATCGCCAGGAAAAGCATGATCGTTCCACCGCGTGTTTCCATTTCGCTCATTGAACTGGCTGCGCGCGCGCCATACGAGATTGAGTTTTATCCGTTGCTCAAGCAGCGATTGGGCGATGCGTTGGAGGTGCAGGTGGCCGGAGTCAGGCTCGAAGGTTTGCGCGATTGCACCAAGATTCTCGATGCCGCTGGGCGCTGGCGGCAAACCTGCGTGCGAATCAGCGACGACATTATTTATTTCTGCCGTACCTACATGCACGGGGCCACGCCCCGCATGGTCGATCTGGTTATTCAGTAGGGAATGGTTGGGATCGAAACGGATTATTTTTCCCGGCGGAAAAAGCAGTTTTCTCTCCCGTGAATCAGGCGAAGGCCGTGTTGGGCGAGGAGTTTTTTTACTTCGTCAAAACGCCACTTGGCCAGGTCTCCATGAAGTTCGATGATCAGCAGATCGACCTGTTCCAGCCATGAAGCATCACCCTCGAAAAGTAGTTGTTGCTCCGAGCCTTCAATGTCCATTTTGAGAATGTCGATGCGGGTTTGTCCCGATCTTTCCAGAAGTTCCGGGAGGGTGACCGAGGGAAAATTGGCTTCTTCCGGCTGACATACTTCGACGCGCAATCCCCAGAAATCGGCATTGGGATGCAAAAAGCGGAGAGGTTCCTTCCGATGCCAAAGCCCGGCTTCGATGGAGCTGACATGCGGGTAATGGGCGATGTTTTGTCGAAGCACCGAGAGATTTTTGTCCGAGGGTTCGACCGCGATGATTTTTGCGTTTGGATACTGATGGGCAAAAAAGACGCTGGCCAAGCCTATGTTGGCGCCAGCATCGATGATAAAGGATGCTTTTTCCGGCAGAGCAAAATCGTAAACCTTTTCTCCAAATATCTCATAGAATACCCGCGAATCGCTGCTGCAGGTTCGCAGAATAATCGGATGATCAAGATGTGGCAGCCTGACCTCGACAAAATGGCCCGGATTATGCCAAAGCTCGCGGGAAAGTTTCAGGGCTTTCCACGGGCCAAACATTTGGGCGAGTCGCCAGGCATCTCTCAGTTCCTGGGCCCACGTCTTTTTCCGCACCCATCGGTACAGGGGCATATTCCGGAGAATATCCATTCGTGAGATTTGGTGGTCGCTCATGGTGGGAGTGCCGGAATAGGTGTATCATGCGGACTAACAAACATTGTAAAAGCAGTTTTCTACGGATGAGATAGGTTCTAACGTGTTCAGGCTGGCTTCCGGGACTGATTCTTTGGCACTCTTGACTATCTGCCGGGGAGCCTGACCATCGGGTAAACGATACTTATGGAATTAGAAAATCTCAATACCTCCACGATCACCACGCACGAGAAGGCCTCGCAGATCAACCTGGATAAACGCTTTTATGGCACCTTTGCCGAGATCGGCGCGGGGCAGGAGGTGGCGCGCTGGTTCTTTGTCGTGGGCGGAGCTTCCGGCACATTGGCCAAGACGATTTCGGCTTACGACATGGCGTTCTCCGATGCCATCTACGGCAAGGGTGAACGTTACGTCAGCCAGACGCGGTTGCAGAACATGCTCGATTACGAATTTGCGTTGCTGATCGAGCGGCTCAATGCCAAGCGGGGTCCCTCCACTTCTTTTTTCGTGTTTGCCGATACCGTCTCCGCCCGCAATTACCTCGGGACGAACGAATGTCACGGCTGGCTGGGCATCAAATTCCAACTGCAACCGCAGGCTCATTCGAGCGAGATCATCATTCACGTCAACATGATCGATAAGGAGAACCTCCAGCAGCAGGAAGCGCTTGGGATTATCGGGGTGAACCTCACGTACGGCGCATTTTATCTTCACGCCGAACCACAAAAGTTGATCGCTTCGCTGCTCGACGGCCTCTCCACTGCGCGCATCGAGGTGGACATGATCAAGTTCATCGGGCCCTACTTCAACAACGTCGATAACCGGCTGATGAGCCTGCAACTCGTCGAAAAGGGGCTTTCCAATGCGACGCTCATCGGCGCGAACGGCGATGTGCTCCAGCCGTCGGAGGTCTTTCATAAAAAGCCGATCCTGGTTGAGCGCGGAAGTTTTCGTCCCGTCACCAACGTCAATCTCGACATGCTCGACGGCGCGCGCCAGCAGTTCCTGCGCGATGCCGAAGTGAAGCAGGAGGAAATCGTCGAGCTGATGGAGATCACGATGCGCAACCTGCTCACGACTGGTTCCATCGATCACCGCGATTTTCTCGCCCGCGCCGACACGATCACCGCCGTGGGCAAGATGGTGTTGATCTCCAATTATGCGGAATATTACAAGCTGGCCGCGTATCTCCAGCGTTACACCAAGAGCCGGATCGGAATTGTCCTGGGCATTCCAAATCTCAAGGAACTCTTTGATGTGAAGTATTACGACATGCTCGAGGGGGGCATTCTCGAATCGTTCGGGCGGCTCTTTAAGAACGATCTCAAGCTCTATGTCTATCCGTTCCTTGACGCCTCATTGGACAGATTGACGACGATCCACGATGTCGAATTGCCGGAACACCTCATCCATTTGTTCAAGCATTTGACGGAAAACGGTTACATCGAATCGATTGAAAATTTCCACAAGGAATATCTCGGCATCTTTTCGCGGGCCATTTTGGCCAAGATTCGTGATCGCGATCACACTTGGGAACAGATGGTCCCTCCCGAGGTGGCCGCCTGCATCAAGGACAATTTCTTTTTCGGGTATAAGGCGTAGCGCCAATAGCCTGCGATTTTGGCTCCATGCCTGCCCCCTTTTATCTTTAGAATGCTTGCCAAATCCTTGCGTAAAAGAGCATCGTTCTTCCGATGAAAGTAGCCAGTCTCGAAGCCATATTTACTGCGCTGAAAAAAGCGGAGGCGCGTTATCTCGTCGTGGGAGGCATAGCTGTTATCGCGCATGGTTATACCCGATTGACGCAGGATTTGGATCTCGTGCTGGATCTTTCGCCTGAATGCGTTTCACGCACCCTGAGCGCCTTGGAATCACTCGGCTATCGCCCCCTGGTTCCGGTCAAACTTCAGGATTTTGCAAAACCCGAATCCCGGCACCAATGGCAAGTTGAAAAGAACATGAAAGTGTTTCAGCTTATCAGCGATCAATATCCGGATGTCCCCATTGACCTTTTTGCATCAGAACCCTTTAGCTTTGACATGGAGTATGCCCGGGCAAAATGGTACAATGTCTCAAGTGAGATACAAATTCCCATCGTAGCGCTTTCCACCTTGATCGCCATGAAAGCCGAAGCAGGGCGCGATCAAGACCAAATCGATATGAATCGACTACGTGAAGTTTCTCCAAGCTATTCATGATAAATATATGATTTCCGATTCTGAACAGTGGCCCTGCGATTGGGAGAGCCACCGATTAGCCCAGCTTCGGCGAGGAGCCAGCCGCCCTTTTCGTGAAAAACTAATCTGGCTCGAGGAAACCATTGATTTTGCCAAACGGTTACAGGCATCAACCTCAAACTGCAAAGTTGGAAAACAAGGTTCTGTTGCTGAATAATAAGAAATAGAACGAGAAAAGCGGATCGCCCTGACTAAGGATTCAAAATGTCCGCCGTAAATATGCCTGTTCCCTTTTCTTCGGTCTTTTCAAATCGGATGTCCCGAATAGCTTTTGCGCTTACGCGCAGGAATCGCCGTCCCTACCATGGCAAAAGGGACAGGCACCCAGCAGTCTTGAATTTCGCCTAGGGCCTGCGATTCTGTCTCGGTGCCTGCCTGTCCCTTTTTTCCACAAAATGAGAGAGCTTATTCTTTTTTTGAGCTTCTTTGAGATTCATACTCAACCTTTCTTTATGTGAAGAATCTGTACTGCATATAATTGTCGTAACATCTCGTTGATTGTCGGCCTACAATTCTGAATCAAAGATGTTTTGTTAAAAATAGTTCCCCCTTCGTAGTCATTTACTATACAAAAAATAGTATGAGTATCGGGGGTAAAAACTAAAAAGGCTAGCCGCTGATATTCATCATTCCCTACATACGAAATAGTCATTGAAATATTTCCACCCCCAGCAAGGGAAATATTAAAATTCCAGTTTACATTACCTCTCATTTTTATAAGTGTTTCAGTTTCCGAAATAACCACGGGCATGCCCGAATAATCTGATGAGAAATCATCACCATGCTCCATTGCCATAGACTTAAGCTTATCTCTTAAGGTTGTGATGGCATAATCAAAGGCCGACGAACAGACGAGTGTGGCCGCTTTTTGCGCTTCTTCACGTTGTTGTTTTTCTAGTTCAGCTTTGGCTTTAATTTGCAATTGTGTATCACGAACAATCGGCACGGCAGAAGGCCAATCAATCGGCGCAGTATTTGTATCCGCTAATGAAGGAGAAGTTGGCTGTGGCTCCAGCGCAGTTTTTGCAGTAGGCGGCACAATCATCTCCTGGGGCGCAATTTGTGGCGCAGTTGGCAGGGGCGGCGATTTAGGCGACGACACTGATGAAGAAACTGCCTTCACACCGGATACAACAAAAAGCCACCAAGCAAATCCAGCCAGGGTAGCGGTACTCGCGGAAACAAACGCGGTTGACCAGAAGGGTGAAATTTTTTTGCCCCAAAGCCTATCATAAACAGGATCATAAAATGCCACGATCAGAAGAATGCCAAAGATCGTGGCTAACTCGATCATTTTCCAGACTAACTCTGGAACCTTTTTCAAGCGTCTCTCCAAGAGGATAGGCCCGACAATGCCCACAAGGAAAATGAGAAGCACGGCCCCCAACGAATGCATGATTTGGAAGTCTGCCCGTCTAACCCTCCCTCGTCACGCCCAATGCACCGTATGCCTAGGAGATAATTCCCTAAGCTTTTGAAATAGCAAAAAAAGTAGAAAAGAGAACAGGCACGCAGCCGCCTTGAATCTCGTCTAGGCGCTTGCAGAAAAAGGCTTTTTAAAAAATCCGTCATCCCGAGCTTGTCGAGGGATCAGACGCGTTAGGAATAATCAACAGGTTGGATCGTTGGAGTTCAGGGTCTTTCCGTGATCGTTAAACTTTTCGGGAAATGAAAATGTGTCTGATCCCTCGACAAGCTCGGGATGACGGGCCCTTTTCAGCAAGTTCCTGGGGTCTGCAATCATGTTTCCGTGCCTGCCTCTTTTTCTCTGCACCTGACCGCCGCTGGGCCAGCGGCGGCTACCTTGGATACCCCCCCCCCCGCAGCTTGCTTCGGCTTATGGGTAGCCCGTGATCGCCGAGCGCGGGAATTTTCTGCACCGTCGCCCGGCGGTCAACGGCTACCTTGGGATCGACGGTCATAGACCGCCGCTACATCTGAAGGTATGAGGGCTACTACGGAGGGAGGTCCCGCCGATAGGGACATCGGCGGCTACTTGCGGTGAGGTTCTTTAATCAAAAGTGGATAGGCTCTTGCCTTTTGGCCGTGGTTTTTTGAAGATGGTGGGATGGACTTGACCCGTATCGTCGAATCGTTGCTCTTTGCCACGGATCGGCCCCTGACTCCCAAAGCGATTGCCCATGCCCTGCATGAAGCCGTGAAGTTTTCTCCGTCGCCTGAAACCGCCACTTACGAAAAGATAACCATCGGCGAGGTTGAGACGGCCATCGAGCAATTGCGCGTTCAATTGGAAGCGGATGGATCGAGCCTCATGGTGCAGGGCATCTCGGGCGGCTACCAATTGAAGACACGGCCCGAGTATGCCGTGTGGACGAACAAACTTTTCGATCAACCCCGTGCGCCACGGCTCAGCCAGCCCGCGCTGGAGACGCTGGCCGTGATCGCTTATCGCCAACCCATCGGGCGCGCGGAGATCGAGTCGGTGCGCGGCGTGGCGGTCGATGGCGTGCTCGCGACGCTGTTGGAACGCAAGGTCATTCGCGTTGCGGGTCGCTCCGAGCAACCGGGACGGCCTCTCCTTTACGAATCGACCCCGATTTTCCTGGAGCTTTTCGGGTTGAAAAATCTCGAAGAGCTTCCCAATGCCGATGAATTACGCCGGTTACAGCCCCCGGAACCCCCTCATGCCCCTCAACAACAACAACTCGAAGTCGGACTTATTTCGGGAGATGAGCCATCTGCGCCAGCAGGTGGATCGGATCGACCTGAAGATTCTCCAGCTTCTCCAGCAACGGACTAAGCTTTCCGCGCAGATCGGCAAGACCAAGCGCCGTCACGGAGCCGACATTTACGTGCCGGAGCGGGAGTCGGAACTTCGTGCGCGCATGAAGCGTCTCAGCGCGGGGAAGTTGCCTGCGAGGGCGGTCACCGCCATTTACCGCGAGATTCTATCCGGTTCACGTGCCGCGCAAGGGCAGGGATCGATTGGATTTTTAGAGGCGAGTGAGGATGCGATTCTTTTGCCGGGTCGATGGTGCTTCGGCGCGTGCGACAATTTTCTCCCCAAAAAAACGTGGAGCGCGGTGGCCAGCGGTCTCGAAAAGGGCGTCATGGCCCTGGCTTTGCTGATGGGTGAGGATCTCACCCGGGTTCTTCAGGCACCGAGGACGCGCAGGCAATTTTTCGAGCGATTTACCGTCGTGGGAGATTTCCCCTCCACCCTCGGTGCAAAAGCTCCGCTGGCTCGTCGTATTTTTATCGTGATGCTTCGCGGTAAAGGGGCCGCCATGGAGGCGAATCGGCTCTTGATTTTAATCGAGTGCAAATCCACGGAAAATGCGGTAAAAAGGTTACTTAACTCTATGCCAGATTGCTTCATTCGTGCCGAACAGCTTACCTTGCGCGCCAAATCGGCTCGAAATGGGGCAGTTTTGGGACTCGTTTACTTGTCCACGGCTAACTCCATGGATGGAATTCGCGCGACGAGTCAATTACTGGCAGCACGGCAATCGGCCGGTTTGGCCGTGTCGATTTTAGGTGTTTACCCAAGCTTTGAGGATTATGGCGGATAATGCTCCGGTGCCGGAAGGGGCTCCTAAACCATCACCTTCGCCTGATACACAGGACAAAATAGTTCTAAGTGGAAAACTTCTGGTGAAGCTTTCGTCCGTGGCCAAGCCACCTCCGACCGGCGATCCGAAGGATTCAAGCCCTGCTTCGCCGCCGCCGCTGGCGCTCAAGCAGCCCCCGCCCCTGGTTCTCCAACAGGCGCGCCCGCCAGCGCTTCCTCCCAAGTTGGCAACGCCGGAAAAGCCGCGCATCATCAATCTTGCGCCCATCGCACCTCATTCCACGGGCGGAATTTTGCCTGAGGTAACGGTTAAAACAAATGCGAAGATAGCCATGAATACGGGGCCGATGGCGCGGTCGCTGCATCCCATTACGCCGATTACGATGCCAGCGGTGCCTAAAAAAGACGCGCCACCAATCAGCACGATCCCCACCGGAGTAACCCCGGCTCCCGTAAGCAAAGCCACACCGCCTCCTTTACCTGTCAAACTTCCTGAACCTGCGAAAAGTGAGCCGGGCAAAACCGAGGCGAAATCGAACCTCATCAAGATCGCGACGCCTCCGCTTAACCCGACTGCTTCCGAGGATTCGATTTTTCCTTCAAGCGGTAAGGCCAGCGCTCTCATTGAAAAGCCCTCCGAAAATAAGAAATCGCCAGAGGAGGGGAAAGCGCAACCTCCTCAGCAACGTGCCTCGGAGGATGCAAAGTCAGCCCCGGCTATTCCGGCGAAGACCGCCAGGGAATCGGTGCGTCCGCCTCCGCTTCCACTTGGCAAGCCCGCTGAAAAATCGGTGCCGCCTTCGGAGAAGCGCACTTCGCTCTTGATTGAAAAACCACAGGTTCCGTTAAAGGAGAAACCGCAGGTTCCGGCGGTTCCGGTTGAAGCTCAAAAAAAGGAAGCTCCTCCGATTCCCGGCGCTCCGGTCAAGGTAACCAAGGCGCCACCTCCGATCGCCAAGGAATCGTCTCCTGTAAAAGAGCCGACAAAGGCTCCTGTAAATCCGCCACCCCTGGTTTCCAAGAAAAGTGAACCCAAACTCGTTGCGAAGAGTGAAAAGGCTTCGCTCTTTTCCTTTCTCTCATCAAAATCGAAGTCGCCGCCCTCGGTGCCCGCTTCGCCTGCCTCCACGGCGGTCGGCCCTTCTGGATCGACCATTAAAGTTGAGAAAACTGAGCCAGCGCCAAAAACTCCAATTCCTCCGACCCAGATTCCGGGAGCGCCTGCCAAGCCGCTAGTCGTAAGCGAATCCGCAAAATCTTCCGCAACGAGTTTCCCCGCTGTACCGCCCCCGGTAGCAAGTTCCACCGCCAAGCCAGCGACGCCTGCGTTACCCTCCACCCCGGACACGGGTTCTTCCGCTAAAACAATTCCGCCGAATATCTTGACGCCATCGCCTGCATCAAGTCCTGCCGCAAAAGTTCCCGCAGTCACGGCTTCTGCACCGGTTTTAGAAAAGGCTTCTTCCGACAAACCGCCCATTCCGGGAATGCCGACCAAATCATCGGGAGCAAGCACTGCGGCCAAGGCGGATGCCCCGACTTCGGCACCGCTTTTGGCTCCCAAGAAACTGGAAAAAACCTTTCAGGCTGCTCCTGCTCCCGCGACAGCCACTGAGACGCGTGCCACGCGGGCGAGGAAAAAACGCAGGATGGAGGCCATTACGTTTTATGCGATTTTTGTGGTCGCCATCATTTCGCTTTATTTTGGAGGACTCTATTTTAGCCGCGAGACACGGCTCGAAGGCCAAGTGATTCCGCCTCCAGGCATGACCCTTGGCAACGAGGCTTGGATCGTGCTCGATTTCCGTGGATTGGCTGCTGGTGTCGCGGATGACCTGGCATCAGATCGCACGCCTGCCCTGCGGGATATTCAGGAGACCCAGGTTCATGTTCAGCGGGCCCAGGCTGATGTCGCCACGCGCGAAGAGCGCATAAGGCTTCTCAAAGAGCAAATTCAGGCCGCGAAGGATGAGGTTACTTCGACCATTAAACAGTCGCGTGATGCCGCCCAGCAAATCTGGGACGGCCCGGGAAAACAACTCGAGGATGAATATCAATCGCGTCTGGATCAATTTCAGAAGGTGATCGCTGACCGGGCGAAGTCTCTCAAGCTTAAATACGAACCTGACGACACGTATCATTCCCCGGAAGTCTGGGCTAATGCCTACCGACTTGCTCTCTACGGGGTTGGGAGCGGTGTCGATAGCACCAAGGAGCATCAATGGCTGGAAGATCAGGTGAAGCAATGGCGTGATTTTACCCAGTCGGTTGATGAACGTCAGAAGCAATTGCGCGAACAGGCCGCGCAGATTCAACTTTCACCCACGCCGAAGGTGAGCGAACTGAATACGCAAATTGAAGAGTTGCAGCACCGGGTAGATAGCACACAGGCGGAGGAAGACCCTCTTAAGATTGAGTTGCAGCAGGCGCAGGCCGATCTGGCCAAGGCTCAAACCACGGAAGCCGGTCTCGATGATGTGCGCTATAAGCAGCTTTATTCACTGCCTGAGCCGAATATTATTCGACGACTGCCTCTTGTCGCCAATGGCCGTTTTAGCTGGCGTCACATGGAAAAGGACTTTCCTTTTGCCGAGGGTGAACAGACGCATCATTACTGGATTTTTTCCCGGGCCGCCCGTCCCGATGGTCGCCAGTACTGGGCCCTCCATCATTTCGATATCAGGAAAAATGCCACCCTTGAGATGATTGTCGAGCCGACCAGTTTTATTTCGACCAAGGCGATCCTACGTCCCGATTTATCGCCGGATGAACAGCAGCAATAGGTATCTGTCATCCCGAGCTTGTCGAGGGATCAGACACATATCCGATTCATCGATAAGCTGAATAATTTTGGATCGATTTACTTTTCCGTGATTCTTCTACTCACTCATAATCAAGGCGTGTCTGATCCCTCGACAAGTTCGGGATGGCAATGCGCTTATTAATCACCTTGAGTTTGATATGACATGGTGCTGGCGTCGCTTGATTGTTTCCACTCAACAAGACCTTTGGATTGAGCGATTGCAAGGTGGAGGGTTGGATCGCGCATCATGGGTTTTAACGGAAAGGCCTGACCGATCCCGTGCAGCGCTTGCGGTTTATCCCAAAACGCGCTCAGTCGCGGTTTCCCTGGCCAAAAAATATGGCGGACAGGTGAGGCTCGTTAAGTTAAACGAATGGCTCAAGCCGAATAACGCGAAACCAATCGTGATGGGGCGACGGTTGCGAATCGTCCACGAGACAGCGCCGGGAAAACATGATCCCGCTTTGCCGCAACTTCATATCCCGCATGGAGTGGCCTTTGGCAGCGGCGAACATGCCACGACCCTAATGCTGCTCCGGGCCTTGACCCGTCACGAGGCTTGGAGAGAAACGACGGTATTGGATCTCGGAACTGGCAGCGGTATTCTCGCGTTAACAGCGCGATTGTTCGGGGCGCGGAGGATTGTAGCGACGGATATCGATCCCGAGGCGGTGAGAACCGCCCGGCAAAATGAGGCGCTTAATTTTCCCGGGCCGCTGATTGGCTGGAGATGCTCCGATGTGAAAAAGCTCCGGGCAACCAGCCGTCAATATGATCTCGTCGTGGCAAATTTATTCAGCGGAATTTTATGCGACGCGGCGTCTTCCATTGCGGGTTGCGTGTCTCGGGGCGGCCAGCTTTGGCTCAGCGGCGTTTTACGTTCGCAACAGGCGGAGGTTGTCGTCGCTTATCGCCGACAGAAGATGAAACTTGTCCGGGTCGTCAGCCGGGGCAAATGGATGATGATCCAGTTGGCTAAAAAATAAGAAACTGCGGGCTTCTCAGGAAACGACGGGAGTCGCCCCGAAAATCGTCCAGATCAGGTACCCGATGGCTACCACCGCCAGAAGGGCTAAAAGGGACAAGGTTATTGTCCAGGCGCGGCCTTGTGCGCCCCGGACTTTTTTGACGAGAGGGGAGCTGTTGGTGAAATTCGCCGGACGCCCGTGCGTGGCACATTCGAGAAGATTCACCCGCTGCGATGGCATGGGCATCGGTTGCCCTGACGAGGCGTGTTCGGAATCGTAAAGCAATTCGATGTTGCCGAAGCGGACGATGTCGTTGCGTCGCAAATCTTGCAGCGTTATTTTTTCGCCATTGACCCGTGTGCCGTTGGTCGATTCCAAGTCCTTGAGAGAGTAATCAAGATCGTTGAGTTTAAACGCGGCGTGGTGCCCCGAAACGCTCGCGTGCTCGATTTGAATCTGGTTATCGGGCAGGCGTCCCACGGTGACTTCGGGGCCGGTGAGATCAAAGATTTTTCCGGAAAATTCGGGAGACTGTGCAACTAAGCGGGGCATAGGTTGTAAACGCTACGAATTTTAAGAGGCTTTATCAATCATTTTACTGAGACCTCCGCGAAACCCGGTCTCCAGGCAATCCGTCATCCTGAGCTTGTCGAAGGATCAGCTCCCGGAAAATAAACTTCAAAGAGAAGTTGTGAAAACGTAACGGAAGCTGATCCTTCGACAAGCTCAGGATGACCGATTGTTTGTACCAAATTTCCCCCTCGTTCCCCAGTTGTACTTGGGAACGCAGATGCCGAGATAATTTCATTACGGGAATCAATGTCATCATGCCAGTTTGTATCGTCGCGAAATGGAATTTCGCGAGAACAAGAAACGTTCCCAAGTGCAACTTGGGAACGAGGGGGATACTTTATCCCCGGCTCTTTTCGATGAGAGTTCCGAATTCCCGGAAAAAGTAATCGGCGTCGTGGGGGCCAGGTGAGGCTTCGGGGTGATATTGCACGGAGAAAAGAGGCTCGGAACGGTGGCGCAGGCCTTCGCTGGTCTGGTCGTTGAGGTTGATCTGGGTCGTTTCGACTTCTGCCGCGGGCAATGACTTGGGATCGACCGCGAACCCATGATTTTGTGAGGTGATGCTGATTCGGCCCGTGATGAGGTCTTTGACTGGTTGATTTCCGCCGCGATGGCCGAACTTGAGCTTGAAGGTTTTTCCCCCGAGCGCGTAGCCGAGGATTTGGTGGCCGAGGCAGATGCCAAAGATCGGTTTTTTGCCAATGAGGGCTTGCACCGTTTTGTGCGCGTACTTGATGACGGCGGGATCGCCGGGGCCGTTGGAGAGGAAGATGCCGTCCGGGTTGGTGGAGAGCGCTTCGTCCGCCGTTGCGGTGGCAGGCAAAACGCGCACCTGAAAACCATGCTGGCGCAAACGACGCAGGATATTGGTCTTCAATCCGAAATCGAAAGCGGCGATGCGATACTTCACCGGAGGCAGGGGCGCAAAATAATCTTCGCCGGTGAGGGGAGGCGCGCCCACCGGACGTTTGCCCTGGATGAGAGTCCACTTGCGGCTGAGCTTGTCCTCGGGATCCCAATCGTACGGTTTCGGACAAGTGACTTCCTTGACGAAATCATGTTCCAGGTAGAACCATTTTTTGGCGAGATCGACCGCAGCGGCATCGGAAATCTTTTCCGAGGTCAGCACGCCGCGCAGGGAACCCTGGGTACGCAGGCGAAGCGTGAGTGAGCGCGTGTCGATGCTGGTCAGTCCCGGAATATTGTAACGCTTGAGGTACGAATCGAGTGTCTCTTCGCTGCGCCAACTGCTGACCACGGGGGAAAGCTCGCGCACGATCAGTCCGGAGACATGGGGCTGATGCGATTCGACATCGAGGGAGTTGATTCCCGTGTTGCCGATCAGCGGGTAGGTCATCGTGACGATCTGTCCGCGATAGGACGGGTCGGTCAGGATTTCCTGATAACCGGTCATCGAGGTGTTGAAACAGACTTCACCGTTTGTGGTAAGGGGTGCGCCGAACGACTGGCCGCGCCAGATGCTGCCGTCTTCAAGGGCGAGAAGGGCTGAACTCATGGCACCATCATTGCGACTTGGGCGTGAAGCTCAAGAAATTGTGAAGAATTTTTTGACGGAATTAACGGAATTACGAAATGGATGACTTTTCGTGTGCGCTCAACTTGTTGAGAAATGGAAGCGTGTCTGATCCCTCGACAATTCTTCGACTTCGCTTCGCTCGCTCAGAATGACGTTTTGCCAGCAGCGGCTTCGCCGCCGAGAAAGGCTCGGGATGACGGATTTCTTAACCAAGCAAATCGCCATCAATGACCTCATTGTAGGTTTTAAAGTGGAATTTGCAGACCGACTTCAAGGCGTCCGGCCCCGATTTTTTGACGATCTCCTTGGCGGCGGCTTTCACCTGTGCCGATGCGCCCTTGGGCAGGGTGGTTCCTACTTTTTCGCCGAGGAACTTGAGGCGATCCAGAAAGGTAGCTCGGGCCAGGATCGAGGCGGCGGCCACGGCAATGTCGCTTTCGGCCTTCGTTCGTTGCTGGAGGATGATTTTTTTACCCTGTTCCTGAAGCGCCCGCTGAATCAGGCTTTCGTTGGCGAATTTGTCGGAAAGCGCGCGGGGGCAGTTGGGCCAGCGGATCAGGAGGTTTTCGATTACCTTTGCATGACCCCAGGCGAGGAGGCGGTTCAGGTTGCGAAATTTGATGTAAAGCTCGTTGTAGCGTTCGGGCAGGATGGTAACGATATTCCAACGCGGGCCGATGAGGTCCTTGATCTCCTCGGCGAGGTCGAGCGCCTTTTTGTCGCTGGAGATTTTCTTGCTGTCCTTGACGCCAAGTTCAAGAAGCTGATGCGGCAAATCGCCATCGACAAAAACACCCGCGATGACCAGGGGGCCAAAAAAATCGCCCTTGCCGCTTTCGTCGATGCCGAGGTGGGGCTGGAACATTTCGGGGTTATGCACCTCGTCGTAGCCGAGCCGGGCTTCGCCGATGATTTCCGGTTCGATGGTGAACTCGATGAATTCCTTTGCGCCGCGCCCCTGCACAAGCAGTTTGCCGGAGGTGTAGGCGTTTACGGTGAGTTTTTGTTTCTGTGCGCCGTAGAGCGTGTAAGGTACCTCGCGAAACGTGAATCCTTTTTCCTCGAGAATGGCGCGCAGCTTCTCCGCTTGCGCGGGACTGATTTTAAAGGTGAAGCTGTTGGATTCAGGCACGGTATTTTTTGAATTTTCTGACAACCGTCATCCTCGACAAGCTCGGAATGACAGATTTTTTTAGAGGATGTCGGGCATTATGAAAATGAAATCCTTGCAATCCCGATCCGAAAGAATCGCTTCATCTCCGTGGAATGAAAAGAAATTGCGGAGTTTGCGGACGGCATTGGCGGGCTGGTACAAGATCACGAAACGTGATTTGCCCTGGCGTCACACGACTGATCCCTACGCCATTACTGTTTCCGAGTTGATGCTTCAGCAGACGCAGGTCGTGACGGTCATTCCTTATTACGAACGGTGGTTGAGGGTGTTCCCGACCTGGCACGTACTGGCCAAGGCTGAAGAAAAAACCGTGATGAAAGCGTGGGAAGGGCTTGGTTATTATCGTCGAGCACGCAATCTGCAAGCACTGGCGAAGGTTATCGTGGAGGACGGGGGCGCGATGCCCCGCAGCGAGGAGAGGTTGCGTGAGTTGCCTGGAATCGGTCCCTACACCGCTGCCGCCGTGGGAAGTATCGCCTTTGGGCTTCCGCTCGCGGTGCTCGATGGAAATGTAATGAGAGTGCTGACCCGCCTCCTGGCCTTGAGGGAGGATATTGCGCGACCGCAAACGCGCATAAAATTACAGGCGATTGCAGATCAATTTTTGAGTCGGGCTGATCCTTCCACACATAATCAGGCGATCATGGAACTTGGCGCCACTGTCTGTCTGCCGCGCAAACCGAGGTGCCTGATTTGTCCGATGAAAAAGGACTGCATGGGTCGTGATCAAGCGGAGGAGTTTCCGGTAAAGACGCGCACAGGGATCGTAAAACGTGTGGAGACCGTTGCGATTCTGCGACGAGGGAAGCGTTTTTACTGCGAACAGGTTCCGGCAGGAAAACCGTGGCACGGGCTTTGGCGCTTTCCCGATTTTGATTCAACCCGAATGGAGGAAGATCAAATCATCACGCAGATTAGATACGGAATCACCAAGTATTCGGTCACCATGAAGACGGTTTCGGCACGATGGAAATTACGCGCATGTCAAACGGGATGCTATCTAACCGCTGGAGAAATGGCTGCGCTTGCTTTTGCTGCACCCCATCGGAAGCTGATCAATTTATTGGGAAACTTACCCTGATGTCTTCTCCCAGCTCATTCAGGCGCAAGCGCAATTATTAGGGCACCTGCACGAAATCTGTTTGATTTCATTTTTTTTTTGGTACTGTTTGAGTGCAGTGTGCGCCCGCCCCCCTTATACTATTTGCGGTAAGGTTTTCCCCTTAGGGGCGTATGTGTTCCAAAGCTGCTTGTTGACCCATGATGGAGATTACAGGCCATGAAAATTGCCTACCTGACTCCGGCGAAATTGGGTGACCAGCGTGCCTGGTCCGGGCTTTCGCATTACATGGCGCAAAGCCTGATCAGTGCGGGATTGGAAGTGGAAATTTTACACACGCTGCGCGTTCCAATGCGGCTCTTGCCTCAACGTTTTCTTACGCATTTGGCCTATAAGACGGGTTTAAGGCGCCGACATCTTTGGTTGTACGATAAACGGGTTGTTCAAGATTATGCGCGTCAGATGGCTCAAAAGCTTTCCAAGGTCAAGGCCGACGTCATTTTTAGTTCGGGTACCCTGCAAATGGCCTATCTGAAATCTTCCCGTCCCATTGTTTTTTGGACCGATGCCACCTTTGCCAATCTGGTCGATTATTATTTCTCCCCGGATAATCTGACGCCGGAGACCCTGCGAAGCGGTCACGAAACTGAACGGGCCGCGATTCACAATGCGGCCATGGGCATTTACTCATCCGAGTGGGGCGCGGAAAGCGCGATAAGTGAATATCAAGGTGATCCTCAACGTATCCAGGTGGTACCGTTTGGCGCCAATATCCAGAACGAGCCTTCAGACGAGGAGGTGGCCGCCTTGATCCAGTCGCGGCCATTGAAACCGTGTCGGCTGTTGTTGCTGAGTGTCGATTGGATGCGTAAAGGCGCTGACGTGGCTATTAAAGTTGCACAAATGCTTACGCAACAAGGAGTGGCTTGTGAGTTGAGTATCGTGGGTTGCCAGCCTCCCCCAGGTACGGTTCTTCCGCCCAACGTGAAAATCCTGGGCTTTATTGATAAGCGGAATCCGGAAGGCGGAAAAATAATCCAAAAGATGATTGCCGAGTCGCACTTCATGCTGCTGCCTTCCCGCGCCGACTGTTCACCCATTGTCGTTTGTGAAGCCAACGCCTTCGGCGTTCCCATCCTGACCACGGACGTTGGCGGCATTCCCAACATCGTGCGAAACGGCCTGAATGGCTTTTGCGAACCTTTTGATGAATCGCTGGCTTCCCGGCTGACCCAGCATGTGATCGATTCGCTCTCCAGCCTCGAAAAATACCGCGCCTTTGCCGAATCGACCCGCCGGGAATATCTCTCTCGCCTCAATTGGAAAGTTAACGGCCAGCGCGTTCGCGCTCTAATTGAAAAGCTATGAGTGAGATCGGCGCATTCCTGTCATGCAAGGTCATTTAAGATCGCGAGCGTCGGAAGAGTTCAAGTGCTGGAGCGATAGTGCAAAATTTCTTTTCAAGCATGGCCTGCCTCGCATGGCCCTGGCGTTTGATGCGGGCATTGGTGATGAACTCTTTTGCACCTGCCTGGCGCATGAACTTAAAAAACGGGGACAACAGGATCTCTGGATGCTGACCCGGCGTCCGGAACTTTTTGCAAATTCGCCTGATTTCGACCAAATAGCCGCCAATCACCGATCCCTGCGTATCCTCCTCCGTTTGCGCAAACCGGCGATCCATCCTTACTACGCCAACCGCATCACCATGGATCGGCAGGAATCACCCCAGGAACACATTATTAAAATCATGCTGCGTAAGGTGGGCATCACCGGATCGGCGGAGTTGCGCCCGTACCTTTATCTCAAGGATGAAGAGATTAAGGCGGTTCCTTGTGAAGGTGATGTGATCTGCATCCAGAGCAGTGGCATGGCGGCTAATTTACCCATCCCTCTCAAGGAATGGTACCCAAAGCGTTTTCAGCAGGTGGTCGATTCACTGGTTTCCAAATTTACCGTCATCCAGATTGGCGCTCCCACCGATCCCTATCTCAAGGGAGCGCGCGATGCCCGTGGGAAATACAATCTTCGCCAACTCGCTGCGCTTTTCCGCCAATCGCGTCTTTTTTTAGGACTCGAAGGTGGCCTCATGCATCTGGCCCGATCCGTCGATTGCCGGTCAGTTATTGTCTTTGGAGGAAGACATTTGCCTTTTCAATGCGGATACCCGTGCAACGAGAATGTCGTCCGTCAGCCGGTATGCTCACCTTGTTATCGCTGGTACACCTGCGAATTCGACCGCGAATGCATGGATCAGATCCAACCGCCGGAAGTGCTCGAGGCTGTCGAACGCTGTTTAAATCGTTTAGGAAAACCGCTCGAAGTAGAGACGGCGGAGTTATAATAATTAACGCAGCCCCGCCTTAAAGTTTTTCGGCAACCAACTCCCAGGAGTAAATATCGACTCCGTCCTGCTCGTAAATAATTTTGGTGCGATTCAAGCTGGCTAAGATGCCCTTGACCTTGCCCAGGGAAAAATCAGCATGGACATGATTCGGGTTATAAGGTTGCCCGGTTTTTTTGCAATGGGCTCGATAGACTTGTTCATCGGGACAAAAAATAACGAGTTTCCCTCCCGACTTCAGGGGCCTGAGCCATTCTCGAAGGACGGTTTTCGTATCTTTGAAATCTTCCAGTAAATGGGAGGAAAATATGTAGTCGAGAGTCTCGTCGGCAAACCAGTACAAGTTGGCGGCGCTTCCTGCAAGTTGAACGGGCAAATTTCCAACAGAAGAATAAGGGCTGGCAAGATCCACGCGGACTGCCGAGAGGATTATTGGATCTCCGCCGGGTCCCAAATCCAACCCGTTTCCAACGCAATATACGGCTAATCTGGATCGGCATTTGGAGGTTTCGCTTGCATGACTGTAGCCGTCCTTATGAATACGCTTAATATCCAATCCCAAACAGCGTAGGAAGGATTTTATGAGTAGTTTAATCTGGGTGCGCAGGCGAACGGGATTAGCTTTCTTATCGGACATATGTTCAATTGATTTTTGACCAAGGACAAGGTAGGCACAGTCCGGTATCTCTAAGAAGTACAAAATGGGGAGCCACCTTACTCATCCTTTACGTTTATGTTCACAGCAGGGCTTATCCATACAGACGCACAATCACCCGGCGATGACAGGGTCTTCAGTCATAAAAAAGGCGTTGGTTTTGCAACCATGGAAGGTCGATTTAACTGGCTGTCGCCAGTCATCGATCAACTCGGATGCTCCTGGTATTATGATTGGGAGCCATCGCCCGATTCGAGTGAGCGGAAAGTAGCCGCCGAATATGTTCCGATGATCTGGGGTGCGAAAAACTGCACCGATCAAAATTTCCTCACGGTGATAAAAAATAGCAGCAAAACACTCCTTGGGTTTAACGAACCCGATCGCAAGGACCAGGCGAATATGTCCGTTGATCGAGCCTTGGAACTTTGGCCAAAGCTTATGAGCACGGGGCTTCGGCTGGGAAGTCCGGCGCCTGCTTCACCTAATAGCTGGCTGCCCGAATTTATGCGCAAGGCCAAGGCACGCGATTATCGGGTCGATTTTATCTGTCTGCATTGGTATGGCGACATTACCGCTCCTGAAGCCATTGATGAATTGCACCATCTTCTCACGGAAAATTGGGAGCGTTACCGCAAGCCCATCTGGCTCACTGAATTTTCAGGATCAAATGGAGACTGGCTCAAGCTTTACTCTCCGCCTGTAACGGCCAGGAAAAATGCGGAATTCATCCGAAAAGTCATTCCCATGTTGGAAGCACTCTCTTTTGTGGAGCGTTACGCATGGTTCGAACTGAAGTGGAAGAAAAAGCCATGGGATCGAGTGGCTCTCGCAGACCCAAAAACAGGCAGATTGACCATCGCGGGGAAAGCCTACCGGACGACAAAATCGAGATAGACGACATCGTCCCAGGTAATCAGTGACTTGATGGCAGGGGTATCATCTGCCAGCCCTCGGTGCCGAGGCGCAGATCGCGTTCGACAAATTCCCACACGACGACCTTGGTCTTTGCGAGTAGTTGAGGGTGCCGGGAGAGTTCCTGGCGAACAAGCGTCGAGGCTCCTCCATCGTTAACAATGGAAGCAACAGGATGTCCTAGGCGTTGGGCGAGATGGGCGATAAATCCAGCACTGCCCGGTTCGTCCTGCTCGAAAATGCGCAGAAAACTGTCGCCCAGGACAAGGACATCGGAGCCAGTATCATCGGTGTAACTACCACCCGTGTCGGTACGATAAATTTGCGTGGTGGTGATGGACTCCGGAGCGAGTTGGGCTTCAATGACAGGCGAACGAAGGATGTGCACGAGGTCTCCATGCCGTGTGAGTGAAACGATCCTGTGGCCGTAGAGTCCCGTGGTCGGAACGCTTGCCCCGATGCGCAACGCCACGGCCTGCGCGGCAAGCTCCACGCCGAATGGCGACCAATGGCTGTCTTGTTTCAAATAGAGCAGATCAGGCGAATTCCGCCGTGCCTCACGATAGACGCTGAAGAGATCGACAGTTTCAAGATTGGCCTTGGCGCAACCGTCGAGGAAAGCGCGCATCTGTTCATCGAGGATATGCTGCTGCGGTTCGCAGGAAACAAGTTGATCTGGATAGATACTTTCCTTGTTCGGCGCGGGCATGATGATGAGCCGGATGCCGCGGGTGGCCAGGGCATCGCGGAAGTGAATCGCTGCGGCCAGCGCATCGGCAGTGGTTGATTCACCCCGATGAGGTCTCTGGGTCGCTGCGCTTATGCCGGGCTGGTAGAAAAGCCATCCATTTTTTCCGATAAGCACCTGCTGCCCGGCATCGCGGAGGGCAAAGTATTGTGTGGCCTGAATCCATGGTCGCAATGTTTGGATTGTCAGGCTGTCATCCTGCAAATGGCGCTCGAAAGCGTGGAGATTGGCTGGATTGGGCCAATATTGAAATACCTCAAGCGCTCCGGGCCATTTTCCGTGGCTGGCTTCCGTGGCGGTTTGTATGAGCGGCACGCTCAAGAGCAAGGCAAGGAAGATTGTGATGAGAAAGTGGGAGGGTGTTTTCATCAGAATCGAAAGTAGAGGAAAGGAATTGATGCCTGGGAGAACATGACGAGCAGGACAAAGGCGAAGGTGGGCGACAACAAGAGCACCTTGGGCCATGTCAGGGTTTCACTCCATTCGTGGGCCTGACGCCGGACAAAGAGCAGTATCATCGCCACGGCCAGGACAGCCAGTTTGTCTGGCCCGTAAAGCTGCGCAGCGAGAAGTATGTTCGCATCCGATTTTCCTGCACAACCAAACATGGCATGGAAATAGGAGAGCGCGTCGGGTAGTGATTCGGCTCGGAACCAAACCCACGAACAGAGTACCAGAATAAACGTGCAGGCGATGCGCAGGGGACGCGGCAATCGCTGATACAAGGGTTTCCGGCCTGCAAGGCGCTCAGAGATGAGCAGTGCGCCATGCCACGCGCCCCACACAATGAAAGTCCAGTTTGCTCCGTGCCACAGACCACCGAGCAACATCACGACGGCGATATTCGCATAATTTCGGGCAGGGGTGCATCGGTTTCCGCCCAAGGGGATGTAGAGGTAGTCGCGGAGAAAGGTACTCAGCGAAATGTGCCAGCGGTGCCAAAAATCGGTGATGCTCTCCGCCTGGTACGGTGCGTCAAAATTCTTCATGAACTCGAATCCGAACATTCTTCCGAGACCGACGGCCATGTCGGAGTAGCCGCAAAAATCGAAGTATATTTGCAGTGCATATGCCAGCACGCCGAACCATGCCGCAGCGGTATCGGGCGAGTGTGCGCCGAACGCGGCATCCGCCACGCTTCCGAGAGGATTCGCGAGGAGTACTTTTTTTGTAAATCCAAGAATGAACAGCGTTACACCGGAGGCGAAACGGGATGGGGTGTGTGACCGTGTGCGCAGGTCATGAGCCACCGTGTTGTAGCGGATAATGGGACCTGCCACCGATTGCGGAAACAGCGCGATGTAACATGCAAAATCGGTAAACCGCGCTACGTGAGTTGTTCCGCGATAGACATCCACCACGTAACTCAGGGCGTGCAGAGTGTAGAAGGAAATACCGATGGGCAGGACAATATCCAGCATCCGCGTGTCATTTGTTCCGAAAAGAGTGAGGACATGATTCAGGTTCACCTGAAAAAATCCGAAGTATTTAAAAAAACAGAGTGTGCCAAGGCTGAGTACCACTGCCGCCGTCAGGCTCCATCGACGCTGCCGGGCGGTGGCATCAGGCCGGGCGATAAGCAGGCTGCACAGGTAGTTGATGGTTGTGATGCCAAGCATGAGCAGGATAAACCACGGATTCCACCAGCCGTAGAAAATATAGCTCGTTACCAGCAACCAGGCGTTTCGCCATGTCGTACTCGGCGGTAACGCGTAGTAGCCAGCGAGCACAAGAGGCAGAAAATAAAAAACGAAAATGTAGGTAGTAAAGACCACAGACTAATCGGCGGCATTAGTCCACACCGCCCAGTAGGTTGGGCCGGTGTGCTTGCCAAAATATTTGTCCACGATTCCGCCAAGATAGTGGTCGTCCATCGATGTCTCGAGGGCCATGTGGTGCAGGGAGCCGGAGCGGAATTCGCGCAATGTTCCGCCCATGAGCTTCACGCGCTGATCCGCAGCCTTGGATCGGGGCTTCCAAGGGTCGTAGTGGCCGACGTAGATGGTCGTCCCTTTTTCGAGTGTCCCGCGATGCACGGCGACGACTTCGTATTTGAGAATGGCGGCGTAATCATAGAGGTCGCGCTGAAAAATCGCGCCATCGGGAATCTCCACCAACCGCGCGGTGACTTCAACGGTGCCGAGAGTTTTGATTTTTGCATCTTTATCCGTATTCGTGAATCGGTAGGAGGGTTTGTTGCAAGACGAGAGCACAAATACCGCAAGGCAAAAACCGAGGAGATGGATGCCAGCCACAGACTTCATGGCTTGGAGTGGCTTGCCGGGCTTTCGCTAAAGGTCCAGCAGGGTTCCCAGCCCGTCGGAAGCGTCAGTACCGGGCCGCTCTTTGTATCCGGGTGCAACGCGCGCAATTCCTTGCTTTCGCCGCCGATGATCGGTGCGTCGCTCAATCTCATCAAGCCCATCGGCGCACCGCTCTCTCCCGGGTCGCCGTCTTCCTGCGGATTGCCAGTGAAGAGCACGTAGCGACCATCGGGTGACACTTGGCCGCCATAAATGTGCCGCCCATCTTCGCCGTAGATAAGCTGTCGATTGTGACCATCCACATCCGCCGACCATAACTGCGTCCAGCCCTGGCCATTATTGGTTTTCTGGCCTGGAGGACGATTGGAGAAAATGAGCTTCGTGCCGTCGGGAAACCAATCGGGCGTGCAGCAATCCACATTGCTTACGGCATTTGCCTCGCCCGTCGTGATATTCATCCGGGCGATACTCCACGCGGTGCCGAAAGAATTGGCCACGCCAGACAACCACTTGCCGTCAGGTGACCAGGTCATCTGTTGAAAGAATCCGTGGCGTGGAAGCGTCCGCAAGACTTTGCCGCTTGCGGCATCGACAAACGTGATTTCTTTGACAGAAAGACAGGCCAACGCCTGGCCGTCGGGACTCCAGCTTGCCCACGGTAAATCTCCTTCGCCTCCTATCACGCGAGGTTCGGTTCCGTCGGCATTTGCCACGACGGGCACACCCTGCTCGCCGTAACGATTACCGTCGATTATCTCATTTCGCGCGAGCCTCCGGTACAGCAGGCGCGAGCCATCGCGGGAGAAAAGCGGATAGGATTCATTCGCGTCTGGCGTATTCGTGATATTGCGCCGCTGCGAGCCATCAGGCCGCATGACAAATAAATCCCAATCGCCCTTTTCCGAACGTGCGGGGAATACGATCCAGCCTTTGCCGCGCACTTCTCCGGCAAGCTTTGCCACCTCTGGTGAAAGGTCTCCAGCCAGCGCAGCGCTCGAAAAGATGACGAGACAGAGGCACCGCAAAATCCGGAGGGACGCAAAGCGGTAACGGGGTGATGGCGTGATACTCAAATGCTTTTTCTCATGAAAAATATTTTGCAGATAAAATTACCGCGCAAAAACAATCTCTGCTTCAAAAACAACTTGCTCATTTGACCCGCAACCTGAATTTCCATCAATCAAATTATGGACTCCAGGGATTATCAGGAACGATTCCCTAATTCCCTTTTTCGAGCAGCGTCTCATCTGTGGCCTTTTCAATATCGACAGGCTTCAACTCATGCAGTTTCCCGAGACGTTTTAACTCCGGAAAGACCAGAATGGCTGCTGCCACGACCAGCAGTGTTCCGACGCCGCCCAATAGGACGGAACCGATTGGCCCCAATAGACGAGCCGTTAAACCCGATTCAAATTCACCGAGCTCATTCGAGCAACTGATGAAGATAAAATTTACTGAGGTGACGCGACCCCGCATGTGATTGGGCGTGATCATCTGGTTAAGCGTCTGGCGAACCACGACGCTGATATTGTCGCATGCGCCTGTCATGACCAGGGCAGCAAACGAAAGCCAGAACCAATGGGATACACCGAAGATCAAGGTCGCCACGCCAAAGCCCGCCACCGCCTGCAACATCACGCGGCCCGGATGGTTCCACGGTTTCATGTGGGCAATAAATAACGCCATGATAATCGCCCCGACCGAAGGAGCGGCACGCAGAAGACCAAATCCCCAGGCACCCACATGAAGAATATCGGTAGCGAATATGGGCAGGAGCGCCGTCGCTCCCCCAAGCAAAACGGCAAAAAGATCGAGCGACATCGTTGCGAGGAGAAAGCGGGTTTTAAAAACGAATTTCACTCCTGTAAGCACGGATTCCAATGTTACCGGCTCTTTCCGGTCACTTTTTACCAGCGGAGCTGTCATCATAAACATGAGGAAGCCCATGGCGGCCAGCCCGATATTGACGAGATAAATCGTCTGGGGGCCCTCGACATGGGTGCCGTGTGCCGCCACGATGAACCCTCCCAGGGTCGGCCCCACCATCGCCGATAATTGGAGGATGGAACTGTTCCATGTGCTGGCATTGGGCAGAACTTCGCGAGGTATGAGTGTCGTAAAAAGCGCGCTAACCGCAGGGGTGGTGAAGGAGCGCCCCGTCGCGGTAATAAATAGCAAAACATAGTAAGCGGCAACCGGCGCATCCATTTTGGAGAGAACAAAAAAGCCGAGCGAGCAGAGGGCAAAGACCCATTGCGTTATCATGGCAATGCTCTTGCGATTAAAGCGGTCCGCCAATTGCCCCGCAGGGAGGGCAAAGAGAATCATGGGCAATACCTGCACCAGGCCGATGTAGCCCATTGCCATCGCGGCATCTTTTAAATTGGGACGCAGCCGTTGATAAATTTCCCACGTTACCGCCACGGTCTGCATTTGTGAGGCGAGGAAGAAAAAACTGCGCCCCACCATGTAGGCGAGGTACCCCGGATAGCGCAAAGCTGCGTAGGGATCGTGCCGGGGTTGACTCATGAGATTGGTTGGGAGTTTGCTGAACATTCCCTATTTTCAGCAAGCTCTTAGAGGGAATTCGTTTTTTGGGATTCGAGAATCTGGCGGGCGCGAACCAAAGCGTCATCAATATCCCCAACCAGATTTTCCGCTCCAATTTGATCAACGAAACCGGCCTTTTCCATGAGAAATAGCGGCTGGGTGTGAGGGCCGCTCAGGATCAGATGCTTGCCGCGTCGCCGGATTTTTTCATGAAGCCGCTCCAACGCATCCAACGCGGTGGAATCCATCGCCAGTACCTTTTGCATTTTGAGAATGGTTACTTCGGGTTCCTGCTTTGCATGTAATAGCAGATTTTCCAGTTTGTCCGCCGCCCCGAACATCAGGACGCCAAACACGCGAAAGATCAACACCCCCGGCGGCACGTCCTTGCCTTTGACGGAATGGTGTTCACCTTCCGTCTCGCTCTCCTCATCCACCAGCGTCACCTGCGTCATGTCGGCCACGCGACGGATGAAGAGCATGGCGGCCAGCACCATGCCAACCTCCACCGCCAGCGTGAGATCAAAAATAACGGTGAGTAGAAATGTGGTTAGCAGGACGAGGACATCACTTGCCGGCAATCGCCGAACGAGGAGAAATTCACGCCACTCTCCCATGTTGAAAGCCACCACGATCAATACGGCGCTAAGAGTGGCCAGGGGAATGAATTTAGCCAGTGGCGCTGCGACCAGAATAATGACGAGCAGGGTGATCGCATGGACAATGCCCGCTATCGGAGACCTGGCGCCATTCTTGATGTTGGTTGCCGTGCGCGCGATGGCACCCGTGGCGGGGATACCACCGAAGAGCGGGCACACGATATTGGCCAAACCTTGTGCCATCAGTTCCTGATTGGAATCGTGGCGATCATCGATCATTCCATCGGCGACAACAGCGGAAAGCAGCGATTCGATGGCCGCGAGCAACGCGATGGTCGTGGCCGGAGGAATGAGATCACGGATGTGGATCCAGCTAATCTCTGGAAAGTGGAAGGGGGGCAGGCTTTGCGGAATACCTCCGAATCGCGAACCAATGGTTTCCACCGGCAAATGCCAATACACCGTTGCCATTGTCGCCAGAAAGACGGCGACAATTGATCCGGGAATGCGTCGAGCCAGTTGCTTGGGCCAGAGAAGAATGATGGCCATGGACAAGGCCGAAAGACCAAACGCCATTGGGTTCCAGCTTGAAACATGCTGGTAAAGAGCCCCCATTTTTTCGACAAAATCTGATGGAACGGGATCAAGCTTAAGCCCGAAGAAATCTTTGATTTGAGTGGTGAAGATGAGGATGGCGATGCCGTTGGTGAACCCGACGGTCACCGGTCTTGGGATATACCGGATGATCGTTCCCATCCGCGAAGCACCCATGAGAATTAGGATGAAACCTGCCATCATGGTGCAGACCGCCAGGTTGGCCAGGCCGTACTTCTGGATGATTCCGTAGATGATGACGATAAAAGCGCCAGTGGGGCCACCGATCTGTACCCGCGATCCTCCCAGTCCCGAGATAATAAAACCGGCGATGATGGCGGTGAAAATCCCAGCAGCCGGGCCTGCCCCTGAAGCAATGCCAAAAGCCATGGCGAGTGGAAGCGCCACAATCCCAACGGTGATTCCTGCCGCCAGGTCAGCGAAGAATTCCGCGCTTGAATAGTTTTTCAGCGACGAAATTAATTTTGGCTGGAAAAACTTCGACATAGATTTCACAGGCATCCTATCGCGGGATGACGGTTGCAGCGAGCGCAGACCGCTTTTTTGTGAGCTTCACTTTAAGATCAGGCTAACTTTGACCAAGATCGGTGAAGTTGCGGCCCAATGAATGGGGGCGAGATCGCCTAGGTGACGGAATCTTCGGTTCGAAAGGCGATTTTGACTTTGGTGCCTTTGGAAGGTTGGCTTTCAATCGAAAGCTTGGCTCCGCACCTGGCGGCCAATTTTTTTATCAAGACGAGACCAAGGCCGAGACCCTGTTGTTCCTGTTTCTTGCGGTCGAATTGTTGAAAGGCGCCGATCTGTTCGATCTCTTCAGGAGCCATGCCGCGTCCGACATCGCTGACCGTCAGTATTCCATGAGAATCAAAATGGACAGTGATGGGCGTTCCCTGCCGGGAATAGTTGCTGGCATTATCGACCAATTCCTCGACCATCAGGCTTATATCGTTCTGATGGGCAAAAATCGGGCATTCTTCCACTTCATTCGTAATATCGTTGATCCGCCCATTTCGGTGCACGGATGCTTCAATGCCGGTTTGGATGCTTTCCTTCAGTATTTTGGGTGAAAGCAATTCGGGTGAACGCGCGGCTTCCTCCGGGGAACTTTGAAGGTCGAGAAGCAGAAGGTAATTTTTCAGTGTCCGATGGAGACGAAGCGCGGAGGTATGGATGTCGTCGTGGAGGCCTTGAATTTCATCAACGGAAAGCGTGGTGAGATCGGAACGAAGAATATCCGAAAGGCCGATAATCCCGGCAAGAGGCGTGAAAAATTCATGCGGCAGGGTGGAATGAAGAGAGGAACGGAGCTGGGAGAGCATTTGGTCTTCCACGCGCCAATGGGTCTGGGCTCGTTTAAGCCGGGCCTCCACGCAACCAAACAAGGCCTCCAGGCTCACTGGCTTGATGAGAAAATCGTCGGCGCCCGATTCCATGCCCTTTCGAGGAGTCACCGTGTCCGGGTCTCCCGTCATAAGGATAACCTGCTTGTTGCCCAGCGCCGGATCTTGCCTGATTTGTTTCAGTACGGCATGGCCATCCATGCCCGGCATGGAGATATCGGTTAAGATCAAGTCGGGCACCAGTTGACGGGCCAGATCAAGACCTTCACTGCCGGAGACGGCTTCGATCACCCGGTAACCCTTGCCCCTGAGGGCTATACTGAGGATCGAGCGAATGCCCTCATCATCATCTATAAGCAGAATCGTTTTCATCGAGAAAAAGAAAAACGCCGACAAAAAGCATACTCAACTTTTGCGATTAAGAAAGTACCTGACATGTTGGTATAAGACGAGTTTGGCATAAGACGAGTCACTTTTTTTGCATCAGCACCTCGTGCACGGTTGTAAGCAGGTTTTCAGTCGTGAAAGGCTTTTGAATGCGCGCGTCAATTTTTGCTTCGTGGTCGGTTTTGTCAGTTTTTTCCCGTTCCAAGCCGCTGGAGATGATGATCTTGATGTCGGGCACAATTCTGCGCAAGGCGTGAATCGTGGCATAACCATCCATGAACGGCATGACCAGGTCGGTGATGACCAGGCTCACGTCATTCCCCCTTTCGGCGAGATGGACAACGGCCTCGGGACCACTCGATGCCGTCAGGACACGATAGCCATAGTTTTCCAGCGCTGTGCGGGTAATGGCCAAAATCACCTCTTCGTCATCGACGACAAGGATGCATTCACCGTTACCGATCGCTAGCAACGGCTTGGGGGTTATAGTCTCCGTTAACGAGGTGGCAGTCACGGCAGGCAGGTAGCATTTGAATTCCGCGCCCCGGCCCAACTGACTTTGAACGGTCATAAAGCCGCCATGATTTTTGATGATGGTCAGGGAGGTGGACAATCCCAGGCCGGTGCCTTTGCCGATCTCCTTGGTGGTGAAGAACGGATCGAAAATCTTTTTAATCTGCTCGGTGGGAATGCCGGTACCCGTATCCGTGGCGCTGATGCAAACATAATTTCCAGGTTTTGCATCCGGATGCTGTGCGGCTTCAAGGGCATCGAGATGGATGTTTTTCGTGGCAAGGGTAAGTGTGCCGCCATCCGGCATGGCGTCGCGGGCATTGACACAAAGATTCATCAACACCTGGTGTAATTGCGTTGGCAACCCGAAAACAGACCAGGATTGTTTATCCACATCCACGCAACAATTGATGTTCCTGGAAAAAGTATCGCTGATGATTTCCCCCATCTCCTTTACAAGTTGATCGACGTGTATGAGAACCTTCTGCTTACCTCCACCGCGCGCAAATGCGAGTATCTGCTTCACCATGTCGGCACCGCGTCGGGCGCTGGTCTCCATCGTGTTGAGAATGCTCTCAAGTTCCCTTGACAGGGACTTCTCCCGGAGGATGCCGATACCCATGACGATGGGTGAAAGGGCATTATTCAAATCGTGGGCGATGCCGCTGGCCAGGACGCCAAGGCTTTCGAGACGCTGGGCGCGAAGGAATTGTTCTTCGAGTTGCTTGCGTTCAGTTATATCGGTGTTGAGGATGAGCTTGGACTTGGGCCGCCCCTGTTTGTCTCGAATGAGGGTGCAACGGCTTTGCACCACGACTATTTTTCCGCTTTTGGTCAGGTGCTCCTTTTCCCCAGTCCACTCGCCGTGTTCAGCCAGGCTTTTGACGGTGTCTGCGTCTTCGAGTTGCGGGATGGATTCCTTGAAAAGCTGACGAACATCCTTGCCCATCGCCTCGGTGGAGTTCCATTCATAGATTCGTTCGGCGCTTTGATTCCAAAAGGTGATCCGGCTGTCCATGTCGCAAACGAGGATGGCGTCCCGCGCCTTGTCGAGTAGATCGACCTGCTCGCGAATCTTTTCCTCGGCTTGTCGCAAGTGCGCATGTTCCTCGGCATTATTCAAGGCGCGGCGAATGGCGGGAATAAGCCGGTGTGGGCGTTGTTTGAGCACATAATCGACCGCTCCATTTTTGAGGCTATCGACCGCGATTTCTTCGCCGATGGTGCCGGAGAAAAAAACAAAAGGCACTCCCGGACATAATTGATGGGCCAGTCGAAGCGCGTTCGCGCCGTCATACGAGGGCAGCGTAAAATCGGAAAGGATGAGATCATAGGCACCTCGTTGCAAGGCATCGGCAAATTCATTTCTCGAGGTGGCTACAACGAACTCGCACGGCAGACCGTCGGCCTCAAGCATTTCAGCAACGAGAAGGCGGTCAGCCTCGTTATCTTCCAAATGGAGGATGCGCACCCGATGTCCACGTGGGCTGGTTTGCATAATCTTAATGGTTCCGTTTTATTGTGTTGGGAGGCGGTTCATTAATGATGGCCCAGAAAAAGCCGAGTTGCTTGATGGATGCGACGAATTTTTGGAAATCGACCGGCTTGACGACGTACGCATTGACACCCAGTTGGTAACTGCGAACCAAATCCTGCTCCTCACGCGACGACGTGAGCATCACGACGGGCACTTGCTTGAGTTTTGAATCGGCTTTCATCTGTCGCAAAACCTCCAGTCCATCCACCTTGGGCATTTTCAAGTCCAAGATAACGACAACAGGCAAGCCGTTGGCGTGATCGGCAAATTTGCCACGTTGATAAAGATAATCCAATGCCTCAGCCCCGTCGTGGGCGACGATCACTTCGTTGGCGAGATTATATTCCTCAAGCGCGGCCAGGGTCAGTTCCACGTCGCGGTCGCTGTCCTCAGCCAGTAGAATCCTTTTTAGGGAAGGCATCATCTATCCTTTCGGGTGGGTTGGGGTTTTGGGTAATGAAAAGAAAAAGGTCGCGCCGCTGTTAATTTTCCCCTCGGCCCAGGTGCGCCCGCCATGGCGGGAAATAATACGGCGGACATTGGCCAGGCCGATGCCCGTGCCTTCGAATTCGTCCGAGCGATGCAGCCGCTGAAAAACGCCGAACAATTTATTTGCATACTCCATGTCAAAGCCAACCCCGTTATCGCGCACGAAAAAGACCCATTCGTTGTTTGTCATGGCGGTAGAGCCGATTTCAATTTCCGCCGGGTCGCGTGGACGGGTGTATTTAACCGCGTTGGCGATCAAATTCACCCAAACCTGGCGCAACATGGAGGGGTCTGCCTCGACTTCGGGCAGTGACTCGATTTTCCAGGTGATCCGACGATCCTTGATTTCCATTTGCATCCCATCCACCGCTTCATGCACCAACAAATCCATGGACACTTTTATACGTTGCATTTCTGTCCGGCCCATTCGTGAAAAAATCAGCAAATCATCAATCAAGGTGCCCATCTGCCGGGCGGAGTCGGCGATGATTTTCAAATAACGTTTCCCGCTCTCATCCAATTTTTCAGCCGCGTGTTTGCTCAACATCTCGACGAAGCCATCCACATGCCGCAGGGGTGCGCGCAAATCGTGCGATACGGAATAGGAAAAGGCTTCAAGTTCCTTGTTGGAAATTTCGAGTTGGTTGGCGCGATTCTTGAGTTCCTCGGTTAATTGTTGGACGCGTTCCTCGGAATGCTTGCGCTCGGTTAGATCGCGCGCTGAGGCGAAAATCAATTGCTCGCCCACCAATGATCTTGCGCTCCATAAAAGCCATCGATACGAACCATCTTTGCAACGGTAACGATTTTCAAAACTGATGAGTTCCTGCCCTTTGGCCAGATTGGCGGATTCCACCAGGGTCTTCTCCCGGTCATCAGGGTGAATAAATTCGAGGAATGGTCTGGAGAGCAATTCCTCCTTGGTAAAACCGAGGGTTTTTTCCCAAGCTGGATTGATCCTTTTGAAGTAACCGTCAAATCCCGCAATGCACAGCATATCGCGCGTCAGGATAAAGAACCGGTCCAGCTCCTGTTGCGCCAACAGGCGTGCTCGAAAAAACCACCAACTGACCAGAACCAGCAACAAAAGAACAAGGGTAACGCCGATAAAATTTTGTTGAAGACCAGTGAAAAGCACCGCCCTTTCCGTTGCGGATACTTCCGAGGCGATGATTAAAAAGTCATCCCCTGCAACTACAGTATCCGAAGTATTGGAAATGATTTTGGAAGGGACAACACGGTACCAGGTAAAGAGACCGCCAGCGTGAGGCACTTGCCCTACAGGTTCGCGGGCAATTTGCGCCCACAAATCAGGGTCGGCATGCGCCATGGTCATCCCTACGCGGTTGGGAAGATCGGGAAACATGAACCCCCATTCCTGCGCCGGTTGTGCAGCCTTGAGCCAGTAGCCCTTTGCATTGAGAATGCGAAGCCGGTTTTGATATTGCGGCACGAACTGTGCGAGACGTGAAATCAGGTTTGTGCCGAGGTAATTGACGACATACACGCCGTGCCGCTGGCCGGTTGCGTCGAAAACGGGCGTAACAAAACGCAACGTCGGTTTAATGGGTTCTTCAATATGGCCATTCTCGACATTAAGATCGAAAGCCGAGATGAAAATCTGCCCAGGGGCCAGAGTCATTCCTTTTTGGAAATAGGAGCGGTCGGACTTGTTTTGCAATTGGTCGTGGGGAACAACGGCGCCATTCAAGTTAACTCGTAGAATTTCCTGCCCGTGTTCATCAAGATAACGGATCTGGTCATAATCGGGTTGCAGATGACTGATAAATACCGCTCGATGAATGGCGCGATCCAGATCCGCTTGCTGTCTCAAAGAAAGAAAAGAATGCAATCCATCGCCGTCGGCCAGCACCTTTAGATCGGTGGCGACCGATTGAAGATCCTTCTCAAAAAGATTGGTCAATATTTCGGTTCGCCGGGACTCGCGATCACGCAAATTTTTCTCAATTTGATCAGCCTGCTGTTGATAGAGAAGAAGGGAAATGCCGATCACGGCCAGACCCGCCAGGAGCGGAACAAGAATCGTGGACAAGGATCTTAGAGGGTGTCCGGTCATGGGGAGGGGTTCAAGTGGTCTTGTGCGTACACGCAGCCCAGTCTTTAATTTTGATAAGCAGGATGGTTATGTCATCCAGCAAACATTCATGTTTAACGGCAATAAGTGCGATAATTGCACCACCGCTTTCGATTTTATTTTTGGCAACTGTCTTCACAAAATACCCCCCACTGTAAAATCACCCATACATCAGATTCCAGGAAACAAGTACTCATTGATAATATAAGTTTGTTTAGAACAGTAAAGAGTTACCTTGTTAATTTCTCCAATTTCTCGGCAAGGGCTGGAAATCGTTTTTTGCACGATAATTAACAAAAGAATGTTTCTTGGCAGCGGATTATGGCATTCGCGTCCCGTTTGCATTTCCTTCTTTCGCCAAGGTGCTGGTAGTGTAATCGGCTGTTTTTCCCCTGGCATTAGTTGAATCGTGTTCTTTTTAAAGTTCTCTTTCCTTTTCCAAAGGATGGTATTACCGGTTTTTTACTGGCACATTTCCCGAGACTCATTAAATTTCAAAACATGAAATTCCTCCTTCTGCCTTCGCTGGTTCTGCTTCTTGCCTCGACCGTTTTTAGTCATGGAGAAAACATGAGAGAGCGCATTCAGGATGCGACGCAAATTATCGAGAAGAGGCAGGGTTCACCCAATCCCATTCCGCCGGAAATTCTCGCGAACGCCAAGGGTATCGCTATTTGCACGATCACCAAGGGTGGCATCGGAATCGGCGGACAGGGCGGTGAGGGGATTCTTATGGTTCGTCATAATGGTGGATCATCCTTCACTTGGCGGGCTCCCTCGGCCTTTAACATCAGCGGTGCCAGCATCGGGGCGCAACTTGGTTTCTCCACCATCCGTTACATTATTATCCTCAATTCGGAACCGGCCATCGGGCAATTTGTCGGAACCGGCAAGCTGAAATGGGATGCCACCGCCACTGGAACAGCAGGCGACGATACGGGCGTGGAAGGTGCATCGACGCGTGATCTTGAGAAACGGGCCATCATCGTCTATCGCGATTCAGGTGGGATTTTTGGCGGTGCCACCTTTGGTGGAAGCACCATCGAGGTGAAGAACGAGATCAACCAGCAGGCTTACGGCGAGAATATTTATGTACGGGATATTCTGGAAGGCAAAGTTCCGTTACCAAAATCCTCAGAGCGTCTCTACCATCTCCTCGATGGGAAACGGTAGGACTACTTAACCGCGTTGCGCAGCCGCAAGCTATTGGCAATGACCGATACGCTGCTGAGCGCCATCGCGGCGCTGGCGAACATCGGGTTCAAAAGCAATCCAAAGAACGGATAGAGCACACCCGCCGCAATGGGAATGCCGAGTGCATTGTAGGCAAAGGCGAAGGTCAGGTTGAGCCGGATGTTGTTCATGGTCGCGTGGCTAAGCTCGATGGCGCGAACCAGCCCGTTCAAGTCCCCCTTCACAAGGGTGACCCCGGCGCTTTCCATCGCGACATCAGTTCCCGTGCCCATGGCAATGCCGACATCGGCTGCCACCAGCGCGGGAGCATCGTTGATGCCATCGCCCGCCATGGCAACCCGTCCGCTTTCCTTCTTCAGCTTGACCACAACATCGTGTTTTTTATCGGGCGTGACCTGAGCCTCTACCTGATCGATATGCAGTTTATCGGCAACAAGCCTGGCTGTTTCGGCGTGATCTCCCGTGAGCATGACCAGCTTAATGCCAAGTTTGTGCAAGGCTTTCACCGCTGCAGGAGTTGTCTCCTTGATTGGATCGGTGACGGCGAGTAGTCCCGCGATTGCCCCATCGATTCCCACGAAGAAAATGGTCTCGCCTTCCTTGCGTAAATCAGAAGCTTTCACTGCCAGGGCTTCTGGCACGGACGCGCCGACAAGTTCGGCCTGTCCTACGGTCACTTGATGACCTTCCACCTTGCCGCGCACGCCCTGTCCGGTCACGGATTCAAACCCCTCAACTGGAACCAGCGCCACGTTTCGCTTTTTGGTTCCTTTGACGATGGCGGCAGCAAGGGGATGCTCACTGGCCGCTTCAACTGAGGCCGCCAATTTGAGAAGGTTGTTCTCATCTACTCCAGCGGCAACAAAAACCTGGGTCAGCGTCGGCTTTCCCTCGGTCAAGGTTCCGGTTTTATCGATGGCCAGGACATTGACTTTCTCCAGTCTTTCCAAGGCTTCCGCGTCCTTGATTAGAATACCCAGTTGGGCTCCGCGTCCCACGCCGACCATGATCGACATGGGTGTGGCCAGCCCAAGCGCGCAGGGGCAGGCGATGATGAGCACGGCAACTGCATTAACGAACGCATAGACGAAACGAGGTTCAGGCCCAAATGTGGCCCACACAATAAAGGTCACGACGGAGCTGAGCAGTACGACTGGAACGAAATAGCCTGAGACCGTATCGGCCAGGCGTTGGATTGGGGCGCGACTGCGCTGGGCATTTCCCACCATTTGGACGATGCGAGCGAGCAGGGTGTCATTGCCCACCTTCTCAGCTTTCATGACAAAGCTGCCGGTGCCATTGACTGTGCCTCCGGTGACTTTACCGTCTTTTTCTTTCAACACCGGAACTGGTTCTCCGGTCACCATCGACTCATCCACCGCGCTTTGGCCTTCCTGCACGATCCCGTCCACGGGTACTTTTTCGCCGGGTCGCACGCGCAGGCGATCTCCGACTTTGACTTGTTCCAAGGGGACATCCGTTTCACTTCCGTCTTCCTTCACGAGACGCGCTGTTTTTGGAGCCAATCCCAGCAAGGCTTTGATCGCCGCTCCTGTCGAGGCGCGGGCCTTGAGTTCAAGAACTTGTCCTAAGAGAACCAGAACCGTGATGACCGCTGCCGCTTCAAAATAGACCGCGACTGCGCCACCCATGCGAAAGGACTCGGGAAAGAGCGAGGGCATGAGTGTGGCCACCACGCTGTAGATATAGGCCGCCCCTGTACCCATGGAGATCAGAGTAAACATGTTGAGATGGCGCGTGACGAGGGAACGTCCGCCTCGCTCAAAAAACGGCAAGCCTGCCCACAGAACGACGGGCGTGCTCAGGATGAACTCAGTCCACACGACGTTAGTCTGGCCCAACAAATGGATCAGATCACTCAGACCGGGGACAAACTCCCCCATGGAAAAGATCAAAATAGGCACGGTCAAGGCGATCCCAATCCAAAAACGGCGCGTCATCGACTTCAACTCGACGTTTTCTTCCTCGCCTCCTTCTCCTGTCTTTTTTGGCTCCAAGGCCATACCGCACTTCGGACATGCTCCCGGCTTGTCGCTTTCAACTTCGGGACACATTGGGCAGTAATACCTTGCCGCCTTTGAAGGAGCTACGTAAGGAGACCCATGGCCGCCATGATCGTGGCAGCAAGATGAACTTTTTGGTGAGTCATCACTCATGATGGAAGCTTAGGGCATGCATCTCATTTGTCGCCGGTGATTTGCAAAGACGAATTGCAATCCTACCTTGTATCACGCAGAATAACCATTGCGGCTAAATCAATTTACGGACCTTTGAAAGGAACGCATTACGCAAACCAAAATGTTCCGGAAAAAATACTTTCCAGGAGTTTGTTCCTGGATGGTTGCTTTGTTGGTGGCCGCCTCGCTCATGGGTGCGCAAGCGGCCAGCGCGTCCAGAAGTATTCTTCGCAATAGCATCAAGGATGTGGTGACACCGCCTGTGGTGGGCCCGGCAAATCCGCACCGGGCGTTCATTTCACGCAATACGTTGAAATCGGATGAAGCGGCCGCAACCATGGAATTTGAAGTGGCCTTGAAAATGCGGAATTTTTCCGAGTTACAACAACGTGTAGCCCAGGGTGAACATATCTCTTCTCAAGAGATGGCGGCCAAATACGATCCGCTGGAGGCCGATTACCAGGCAATCACCAACTGGCTGACGAGCCAGGGATTTAAAATCACCCACCCGGACGAACATCACATGGCGATCTTTGCCAGCGGAAAGGTCAGTCAGGTTCAACAGGCACTGCAAGTAAACTTTGCGCGGGTGACCTTGGAAGGCCAGGAATATACTTCGGCGGTAACGGCGCCAAGTGTGCCTGGGACAATCTCTCCGCTGTTGGTGGGCATTAACGGACTGCAACCACATCTCAAGGCGCATAAGCATCTGCTGAAACAACAAACCCAACCCCAGCCGAATGCATCGAGCGGGAACACATCCTATATTCCGAGCCAGATTGCGCAGGCTTACAATGCCAGCGGACTCTACACCACGAATATCACAGGATCGGGACAGATGATCGCCATTGTCATCGATACCTTTCCCGCCACGAACGATTTGATCACGTTTTGGCAAAATAACGGAGTCAACCAGTCGATCCATAATATCCAGTTCGTCCAGGTGGTCTCGGGATCATTGCCATCACCTTCCGGAGAGGAAACGCTCGATGTGGAATGGAGCAGTTCCATTGCTCCGGGAGCAAAGGTGCGGGTTTATGCCACGACTTCTCTTAACTTCTCCAACCTGGATCAGGCGTACCAACAAATTTACACAGACGCGACGACCCATCCCGAACTTGGAATCCACCAGATGTCGCTGAGTTTTGGCCTTGGAGAAACCTACACGACAAGCAGCCAGGTGCAGACGGATGATCAATATTTTGTGAAGCTGTCCAGCGCGGGGGTGACGGTATTTGCTTCCTCCGGCGATGGCGGTTCAACTCCGGGAGCAGGGACGTCCACGGATGAGAGCGGTCCGCTCCAGGCCGAATCTCCGGCAAGCGATCCGAATGTGACGAGCGTCGGAGGCACCTCGCTGACACTCGACTCAAATAACAATGAAACCAGCGAGAGCGTCTGGAATAATAACACCGGGAGTAGCGGCGGCGGCACCAGCATTTATTTTAGCCGTCCCAGTTGGCAAACCGGGACTGGCGTACCGAGTGGGACGATGCGCCTCGTGCCTGATATAGCATGCGCGGCAGACCCGAACACAGGGGCGATTCTCTACCTCAACGGATCGACGGAAGTGGTCGGAGGCACAAGTTGGTCCAGCCCGACCTGCGCCGCGTTTTGCGCGCTGATCAATCAGTCTCGCACGAATGCCGGTCTTTCGTCCGTCGGATTACTGGGGCCTCAAATCTATCCCCTGATGGGCACAACAAATTTTCGAGATATCACCAGCGGGAATAATGCCACGAGCGGAAGCAGTGGGAATTACAATGCCACGACGGGATACGACGAGGCCACGGGTATCGGAGTGCCACTGGTGCAGACCCTGGCGGAAACGCTGGTGGGATCTTCAACCCTGGTCGGTGTACAGATGCAGCCTGCCGTCCAGAGCATTCTTCCGGGACAAAATGCCACAATTACGGTCAGCGCCAGCGGGAATCCGGTCAGCTATCAATGGCAACGGATGCCGACTGGTAGTACGACTTGGAGTAACCTCAGTAACGATGGCACCTATGGCGGTTCAGACACAGCCTCCCTGTCGGTGCAGAATGCGACGATTGCCATGAGCGGGGATCAGTTTCAATGCGTGGTCACTTATGCCGGAACGGGCGTGGTGCCCAGCATTTCGCCCTCGGTTCTGATCGTGGAGACGCCCCTGATTGTCACCACCCTGGCCGGAAAAGTACGAACCATCGGTAACGTCAACGCAACCGGAACCACCGCTCAATTCGCCTATCCCAGCGGGATTGCAATCAATAGCTCAGGTAATCTTTATATCGCTGATTACAGCAACAATGCGATTCGTAAAGTAACGCCCGATGGGGTTGTCACGACACCTTATGGGAGCCTGACAGGAGCAAGCGGCAGCACGAACAGCACCGGTGGTAATAATGCCCGGTTTAACAACCCCAATGCGATCGCCGCTGATAGCTCGAACAATCTCTACGTGGCAGATACGGGGAATGACCTTATTCGGAAAATAACGCCTGCGGGAGCCGTCAGCACGCTGGCGGGAAAAGCGGGGTTCTCCGGCGTTGGGTATGTTGATGCAACCGGGACAGCGGCGCGGTTCAATTCTCCCGAGGGCATCGCTGTGGATAGTGCGGGAAATGTTTATGTCGCTGACACAGGTAATAATGTCATTCGGAAAATAACGCCCGGCGGATCGGTGAGCACACTCGCTGGGGCAAGGGTTCCCGGTGGATCGGGTATCGCCGGGTATCTCGATGCAACCGGTACGGCGGCAGAATTTAATGCCCCGGATGCCGTGGCAGTCGATGGCTCGGGAAACGTCTATGTGGCCGACTTTTATAATGACGTGGTTAGGAAGATCACTTCAGCAGGCGTGGTAACCACCCTGGCCGGGCAGGGAGGCGTTGCGGGCGATCTCGATGGCCCGAATGGCACGGCGCTCTTTAACACGCCCGTTGGTGTAGCGGTGGATGCGTCCAATAATATCTATGTTGCCGACAGCCAGCTTCCTCCTGTCACAACCTCCACTTCAGCTGCGAATAATCTTTTACGGAGGATTTCGCCAGCGGGAGTGGTAAGCACCCTGGCCGGACAAGCCGGGGTAACGGGAAGCGCCAATGGAACGGGTGCCTCGGCGCAATTTTACAGTCCCCAGGCGGTCGCGATTGACAGCGCGGGCACGATCTATGTGGCGGATACGTTTAACCAGACCATCCGCGCGGGGGTGACGGCATTGCCTGTCGTGGCGGTGTCGGCCACGCAGCCGAATGCGGCGGTTTACGGCCCGACGCCCGGGCAGTTCACGGTCTCGCGCACAGGCAGCACATTCACGACTTTGACTGTGAACTATTCCGTTGCGGGCACAGCAGTGAGCAATGTCGATTACACCGCGTTGGCCGGAACCTTGACCCTGTCGCCCGGAACAAGCTCCGCAATCGTTGCGGTCAATCCGCTTTTTCATAACCAATCGACGGCAAGCGAAACCGTGCAACTCACGCTTACACCTGCGGCTGCTTATACCGTTGGTGCAGACGTGGCGACTGTGACCATCACGAATCCGACACCTTACCAGGCATGGAAACTGAATGAATTTGGTTCCAATGCGTATGTTTCCGGCATCGGAGGCGATCAGGCCGATCCCAATCATAACGGTGTGCCGAACATTCTCGAATACGCATTCGGCTCGAATCCGCTCCAGTCGGGTACCAACCCTTCACCCCAGGTATCCATTATACCGGGACCAGGCGGTAAAGAATACCTGGCCATCACCTACACCCAAATCAACAACGATCCGAGCCTGACTTGCACGGTGCAAGTCACCAGCGACGTGACGTTGCAAACCGATCAATGGAATTCAGGCCCCACCTACACGACGGTGGTCTCGCAACAAGTCAACGGAAACACAACCCAAATGACCGTAAGGGACAATACTCCCGTTTCGCAGGCTTCCAGGCGATTCATCCGTATGCAGGCGAGTGAAAATTAGGACGTTCAAAATATCGGCTAAGCTGTAACCTATTTTCAAAAAGTACGTCTGGAATCTCAAAGCTATGAAAACTCATTTCAAATTTCGTGCGGTCATTGGAGCTCTTTTTCTTGGACTCGTTCAAACTGGAATTGCCGTCGCTCAAGAGCAACCGGGTGATAATCAACAGGGAAATGGACAGCAACACCGATTGCTCTCCTCTCTCAGCCAGCAGGACAAAATAAAATTATTGAAAGCGCGGAAACAGGTACTGGCCAATAATCCCGATCTTAAAGCCGAGCAGGAAGACTTGGTCAAACAACGCCAGGCTCTCAAGGGTCAAGGTACAAATGCTTCCAAGGATGACCGTAAGGCCTTACGCCAAAAATCGATTGCTCACGAAAAGAAAATGCAGAACGCCATGCTACAGGTGGATCCTTCGCTAGCCCCGGTTTTTGAACAGATCGACCAGGCGATGAAGGAAAAACGTCAGCAGCACCAAGATCAGGGTATCGTAAATTAGGACGCCAACCTAATTAGTGGGAGTCCTAATCTTCTGGATTGAAGGTTCTCCCAGGTTCTTAAATTTTTTTACAGGAGGGATCAGCATTATGTGTAGCTGCTTCGCTTCCTAAAAAAACTCTGTTTTATTCGATTTTAAATGGAGTTTTAACGTATTGATGATGAGGATGTAATGCGCTTTTTCATAAAAAATGAGAGCGAGATTGCAATTCTTTTCAATACTAGGTATTTTGATAGTGCTATTTTGACATGTAAATGTGGGTGTCAGATTATGCCAAGAGATTAAGAAAATGAATGATACTTTTAAGACCTCTTCGCTTATGAAGATACTGGCTATTTTTGCTTTGGTATTTTTGTGTCCGATAACCAGCCACGCGGCGGTGCTTCTCACCTCGCCAACCTCAGCGGTGTCGGTAAACCCAGGTGGAACATTCACGTTGACCTTGAATTTGAATGTTACAGGCAGCGAACAGGTGACGGGAATCAGTTACTATTGGTCAACGGTTGCGGGTGCCGCCGGGGATTTCAGCATCACCAATCGCACGGAAACAAGCAGCCCATTTAGCTCCATGACAGCTTCGGATAGTTCGGTTACAGCGAGTCCCGGCAATTCTCTCATCCTTCGGAGCGGAGTGGTGCGAAATAATCTCGATCTTGGAGCGGGGGTTGCCGATTTTAATTCTCCGACTAGCACAGGGACTTGGTTTGTGGCGAATTACACTTTTGCAGTCAGCGGTGCGGCGGCTCCGGGTACGTATGCGCTTACTAGCTATAATATACCAGGGAATGGTTGGTCAGGTCCCCAGCCCACTTTCGCTTCGAGTGATTTTAATGGACAAGCATCGATCTTGGTGACGGTAACAACGACGGTTCCAGAACCATCTGGACTGATATGGGTCGGTGGCCTATTCCTGTTGGTTATCATGGTGCTGCGTCGCCGGCTCGCCAGAATCGAATCGTAATTCCGAAGAAGAGCTTAAAGGCTTTTCTTCCGAAGTTCATTGGGCAACTCTTCCAATGAAGTATAAACGTATGCATAGCTTCCACCGTGTCGTGCTTATTGCAGGAAGCTGTTGGTGTTTTCTCGCCTCAAGCATTTTGGCCTCGCAAAATGCCCTCATTGTTATTGGAACGACCGGAAGCTCTACCGTTGCCACTGAATTAGTCGAAGAAGCGCAAAATATCCGAAGTGGACTTACGCAACGGGGATTTGCCTCGGAGAGCATAGAAGTTCTGGGGCCGCCATCCTCGACCGAAAAAGTTACCGCTGAACGTATCCAGCAAAGCCTGAAAGGGCGGCAGACCCTTGCCGCCACGGATGAATTTTGGCTGATCCTGCTTGGATTTTCAGGGCGCAGTTCAGAAGGCGTCCCAACGTTTCAAGTGACGGGGCCGCGATTGGCGGCAACCGATCTTAAGTCGGCTCTCGATTCCATTCCGGCCCGACAATATGTGTTTGTGGGAACGAGTGATTCGGGTGGCTTCATTCCGATTTTATTAAAATCGAACCGCGATGTCCTGGCTGCGACCAGGGAGCAGGGAGAGATTGATCTTCCTCGTTTTCCTGAAGGATGGGCTGCGGCTTTGATGGAGAAACCGCAGGCTGGCTGGAAGGAGATTGCCGCGCGCGCCGCAGAATTGACCGACCAAAGCTATGCGAAGAGTAATCTCGCGGTGGGAGAACATGCGCGGCTCGGTGATTCGGAAACCGGCAAGATGTTGGAAGCTCCCTTTGGTGTCGATCACGTGGCCCAGGCGGCGGACAAACCACAATCCGGTGAATTAATGCCCTTGATCAACGCTTCTGATATCAAGGTGAAAATCCACAAGCCGAATGACGAATGGGAGAAACAAGCCGCGACGCCTGAAACAAAAAAACTCATCGAAGCGGCTCGCGCCACACCCAATCCGGATGGCTTCAGTTCCATCATTCTTGAGCAGCGCCTCGGCTACAGCGTTGGTGAAGATCGCTCGGCGGAGGACTTTGTCATGCAGCGGATTTATATTACCAGGGAAGATGGAGTCGCGCGGTGGGCTAATTTCATGCTTCCGCAGGATCCACCAGCGGTGATGACCAAGTTGGAAGCCGCCCGCATCATTCAACCCGATGGATCTTCAACGGTTTTCAATCCGGCCAAAATGCCCGTCGCCACGGATCCTTCCAGCGGGATGGATAATGCGCTGACCATGGTTTTCATGCCCGATACTCATGCCGGGTGCCTGATCGAAATCGCCTACCACGTCCGCCATCTTCTCGATGCCACCCTGCCTGCTTTCTCGGAGGAGTTGCCCGTGCAGCAGGATATCCCGGTGCTTCTGACCCAATTGCAGCTTCGGGTTCCGGCCAATAACCATGTTCATTATAAACTTCGCAATAGCGACCAGAAGCCAGTGGAAAATCTCGCGAACGGTGTGCAAACCCTCTCATGGAATTTAAAGGATATGCCTGCTTTCGAACCATTGCCTTTCGACCCGCCTGCACGGGATTTCATGGTGGCGCTCGACATCAGTTCGCTCGATTCGTGGGATGCGTTCGCGGCATGGTATCGGCGACTCTCCCGCGGTTCGGATGTTCAGGATGCAACCGTCAAGGCAAAGGCGGATGAGCTTGCGGCGGGAGCGACCAGCCGTCTCGACAAGATTCGCAAGGCCTACGAATTTGTCTCAGCGCTTCGTTACGTGGCGATTGAATTTGGGATTAACGGTATTCGTCCGCGCACACCGACACTTGTTCTTCAGAACCGCTATGGCGATTGCAAAGACAAGGCGAATCTCCTCATCGCTCTTCTGGCCGACATGGGGATTGAAGGACGCTTCAGCGTGCTCAATCGTGGTTCCACAACCGATGTCGATTTTCCAAGCTGGCAATTCAATCACGCGATTGCCTATGTGCCCAAAGCGCCGCAGGCGGGACAGCCGGATGATCTGTGGCTCGATACGACCGACTCGACGGCGCCATTTCCGACGCTTTCCCCTGGCGATATTGGTCGGCAGGCTCTCGTTTTCAGTCCCACCTCGGCTCAGTTCCTCCCAGTAGCGGTGGCAGGGAAGGGGATCACCCAGATCGAGGAGCATTGGCGTCTTCAGGAACAGGCGGATGGCACTTGGAACGGTACGTTGCAGGACACATGGTCCGGCCTGGCCGAGTATGGAGTGCGAAGTGCAGTTCGGGGACTTTCCCCGCGTCAGCGCGACTTTACTTTGCAGACGATATTAATAAGACAGTTGGACAACGCCGATTTTACCCACTTAAATCTTACCCCGACAGATGATCTTTCCATCCCTCTGCGTATGGACGCGCAAGTGACCACTTCATCCGTGCCGCTTCCGCGTACTGGTTTTGATGAGGGAGCCTATTTTGCGCCACCCGCACGGAATCGTCCCCTTCTCCTTAACAACGGACAAAAGCTGCACCTGACCCAAACGGTTGAATTGATTTACCAGCAGGGAGAACCTGTCCAAGCCCCCGTGCCTTTTCAGGGCGAAGCGGCAGGCCTTCGCGCCAAGGCGACATGGGAACATGTCGAAGGCCATACCTGGCGCAGGACGGCTGAACTCGAAGTTAACGATCCTTTGATTGCCTCGGCGGATTACGCCTCCGTGCATCGAATGCTACGGGCCTGGACGGATCACTTGACCCATTAGCAACCCCATCACCGATCCACTTCAACTGTCGAATCAATCTATGAGCACAAACCCCGACCTCACCCCGGAACAAATTAAACTTCTCACCGAAGTCAGCAGCACCTATGCGACGCTGGCCCGGGAACTCAAGCAACGCATTATCGGCCAGGATGAAGTTGTCCGGGATCTTTTTGTCGCGCTGATCGTCCAGGGCCATGTGCTCATGATCGGCGTGCCGGGACTCGCGAAAACACTTATCGTTCGGAGCCTGGCGGAGATTCTCGACCTTACCTTTCAACGCGTCCAGTTCACGCCCGATCTCATGCCCAGCGACATCACCGGCACCGAAATCCTGGAAGAAAGCGGTGACGGCAAGAGGGAATTCCGTTTTGTGCCCGGCCCGATTTTTGCCAACCTGCTTTTGGCGGATGAAATCAATCGTACGCCGCCGAAGACTCAGGCCGCATTGCTTGAAGCGATGCAGGAACGGCGCGTCACCGTTGCCGGGAGCACCTATGAACTCCCATCGCCCTTTTTCGTTCTGGCCACGCAAAATCCGATTGAGCAGGAAGGAACTTATCCGTTGCCCGAGGCGCAGATGGATCGATTTATGTTCAATCTTCGTGTCGATTACCCCAATCGGGCCGATGAAATCCAGATTTTACAGGAGACCACGCGTGACGAGGTTAAACCGGTGAACAAAGTTTTGACCGGGGAGAATCTCCTGGCCCTTCAACACTGTGTGCGACAAATCCCGATCCCGGCCTCGGTCGCGGAATATGCCGTTGATTTGGTGCAATCGACCCGCCCCAATTCAGGCTCGGCTCCCGATTTCATCCAGAAATATGTCCAATGGGGCGCCGGTCCCCGCGCTTCCCAGTACCTAGCCCTTGCGGGCAAGGCGCTCGCCGTGATGGATGGTCGCTTCAATGTCGCGAAGGAAGATATTATAGCCAGTGCCAAGCTCGTTCTGCGTCATCGATTGATCACCAATTATCGCGCAGAGGCCGATCAAATCACAGTCGACGGGTTGATCGACAAATTGGTCGCCGCCGCCAAATAAGACCCTTTACGAATGAAATCCGCGAGTTCCATGCTTGCACCCGCGATTCCTCCCCAGCGTGTGACCACGGTATTGAGGTCGGTGGGTCAGACTTCATCACACCCTGCGCAAAAAATGCTTGTGCCGCCCGTTGATCTCGGGCTGCTGCACGATTTGCCCAGCCTGGAATTGCGTGCCCGTTACATGATGAATGGATTTCTAACGGGATTGCACCGGAGTCCGCAAAAAGGCTTCAGCGTCGAATTTGCCGAATACCGGGCTTATCAATTGGGGGATGATTTGCGCCGGGTCGATTGGCGGCTTTATGGACGCACCGACAGGCTCCACGTAAAACAATTCGAGCACGAGACGCAGTTGCGTGTCTTTCTGGTACTCGATACAAGCGCTTCGATGGCTTACAGCAGCAGGCCTGAGTCCAGGTTGCGGAAAATCGATTTTGCGCGGACGGTACTCGCCGCGCTCGGTCTGCTCGCCATGCGTCAGGGAGATGCCTTTGGTTTGGCCATGATCGGCGCAGATCTCGACGAGTTTCTTAAACCCAAGGCTTCGCAGGCCCATTGGCGAACGGCGCTCGGCCACATGGACGCCATTAAATCGGGAGGGCCGACCGGGCTTGCCCAAGGGTTGACGACACTGGCGGAAATCATACCGAAACGTTCGCTTGTGGTCATCGCGAGTGATTTTTATGAAAATGAGACGGCTCTTAATGCCGCGTTGCGACGACTTCGTTTTGATCGCCAGGAGATTCTCGCGCTCCACGTTCTCGATCCTGTCGAAATTGAATTGAACGAGGATTGGAACGGAACCTTTATTGATTCTGAAACTGGCCAGAAATTAATACTTGATGCTGTTCCAGTACGCGCTGGTTACCTGAAACAGTTCCAGGCTTTTTTGGAGCAGACCCAGGCTTCCTTCCTTGACCAGGCGGGCGATTATTCGATCCTGCGCACCGATGCAAGTCCAATGTCTGCGCTTGGAAATTACCTGGCCCGGCGTGAACGACTTTATTGAAATGGCACCTGATTCAAACCTGCCATGAGCCTGCTTATTCCTTTCTTCCTCGCTGCGGGCGCTTTGATCGGTGTTCCGATCCTGCTTCATCTGCTGCGGAGCAAGCCGCAGGTCATCGTGACCTTTCCCACTCTCCGGTTTCTGGGACCGACCGCCGTGCGCGAGACGCGGATGCACCGTCTCCGGCGCTGGCTGACCCTGCTCCTGCGCTGCCTCATTATTCTGCTGATTTGCGCGGCATTTTCGCGTCCGTTCTGGGCTTCCACCCGCCTCGGACAGGGACACGCGGTGGTTATTGCCGTCGATAACTCTTTTAGTATGCAGACAACTGGAAGATGGGAAGCCTTGCGGACTTGGGCTCTCGGTAACCTGAGTGATCTCGGGGCAGGGGATCGGGCGGGGATATTGTTGATGAATCCCACTCCACGATGGTTGGTTCCGCTGACGGAAAATATCGACCAGGCCCGGGACACACTCGCCAATCTGCCGCCCGGCTATGAAACGACGCGCTACGATGCGGCACTGCGGCTCGCGGGTGATACGCTGGCTCATTCCGGGACGCGAAAAATGTCTCTCGTCTGGATGGGCGACGAACAACGGCTCGGTTGGCAGGGAGTCGATCTCAAACAGCCTTTGCCGGACGGAGTGGAGTTGATGCTTCCGCCTGTGGCCAAGCTTCCGAAGCGTCAGGCGGCTATTACCAAAGTTCACTGGGATAATACCGGAGCGTCAGTGGCACTTCAGATTGAAATTTCCCAATATCTTCCCGATTATGATACGCGTGTCCTGACTGTAAGTACGGGAGGAAAAGTCGTGGCCCAACAGAGTGTGACCATCGATACAGGCAAGGAGAATAGCGTCTCGGTGCCTTTGCCTGGAATCAAGATGGACCAGTTGCAGAATTTCAAAGTGGCGCTCGATGCGGATGATCTTCCCGTTGATGATATTTTCTACTTCGTTCATGATGCCGAGATGGGAACGCATGTTCTCCTGACACCACTGGCCAATGCTCCTGATGCCTTTGATTTTCTGCGCCACGCCATCAATTCCACCAAGCAGGTGGTCACGGCTCCACTCAAGGCGGAAGACGTGCCGGATGCGGAATGGCCTGTGCATGACGTGGTCATGGTACGCGGGAGCAAGCCGTTTGAGCCGCCGATGGTTGATCGACTGAATCATTTTCTGAAAGAAGGAGGTGTCGCCTGGATTCTCTTGAACGGAGATCCTGCGCAGGAAGCATGGATGAAGGAGCATCATCTCACGGTGAGTCCGGTGGCGCTGGAATCGGAGGATGCCCCCCTCCATTTAAGGAACTGGGACGCGGATCATCCGCTTTTGGCGCCGATGGCCGAAAACAGCCTCATGGTTTTGCTGGGCGTTGAATTTTATCAGGGATTTTCAATTACTGGCATAGACGCCACACCCCTGGCAACCTGGGAGAATGGCAGTCCCGGGCTGGTTGAAGTGAGCAGGGACGGTCAGCATTTTCTTGTGAGCGGATTTGATTTTAATCGCGAAACGACCAACTGGCCCGTGCAGGCCTCCTTTGTTCCGTTTGTCCATTCGGCAGCGCTCTGGCTTTCGCAACAGCAGCCGGTTAAAGCCGATTGGCGTGTCGGTGAAACCATTCCCCTGGTGGGAAAAGGAACGTGGGAGGCTGTGGAAACGTCCCATCCCCAACCTGAAGCGAAAGTCGATGGGGAAGTCCGACCGGAAACACCCGGTGTCTATCGTTATCACGACGACACGCAGACTCGCCTCTATGCGGTGAATTTGAAATCGGAAGAGTCTGACCTGACGCCTTGGGACACGACGGATGACTTCAATACGCTCGCTTCCCATGCTTCTCATGAGGCGCAAGTTCAGGTTGCAGCCGTGAACCTTTCACGCGAAGATGCCGAGAACCAGCAGCGGGTCTGGTGGTGGATGCTGGCGTTGGCAGTGATTTTTATCCTTGTCGAACTTCGATTAGCAAACCGAACCTCCATCTAACCCTATGCCAACCCTCCTCGAAAACCCCACGAAAGCTCCTCAGGCAGCTTTACCCACGCGGATCCTTCATGCGCGTCATCACTGGGAACGGTGGCGTGGCATCCTCTTGACCGTCCTTGTCGGCCTCACCGCAACCATCATTGCGCTCTGGGTGCTTCACCCTTCCTGGCGAACACCCGCGAATGGAAAGATTCTCGCCCTGGTCTGGGTGGGAGGACTTCTCCTCACAGGTCTTGTGGCGGCTATTTCGTGGTGGTTTGCCCCCGAGTCGTTGTCGGACACGGCGGAGGGAATGGATCGAAATCTCGCGTCCAAGAATCGATTCGAGGCGGCTGCCGCGTTGCATGGTTCCAACTCGTTGCTGGCCCAGGCCCAACGCGAGGAGACCGCGGCCTATCTCTCAAAAGGCGCGCCTCATGTCCGGCCAGTTCGGATATTGCCATGGCTCATAGGTGGCGTGATTGCCGTGGCTGCTGCCCATTTGTTGACCTTATCGGTATGGGTGATTCCAGTGCTGTTTCATCCTGCAGCGGCCAAACCTCCGCCACCTCCGAAAGCAATGCCGCAAGCCTCCATTATCTGGAAGTCGCCCGAAGCGGAAAGCAAAGCCAACCCCATTGAGGAGGTGCCAACGGTTTCCATCGCACAGTCAACGACAGGCCTCAAGAATCTCAGCCTGGAGATCAGCTTGAACGGCGTTCCGAAAAAATCAGTACCTTTGCCCGTCAAGCCTTACGATCAGGCTGGAAAAAATACCATCAAGGTTTCGCTCTACATGGACGAACTGGAGGCTCAACCCTTCGATGTGATTTCCTATTTCATCCGTGGCATGCGGGTCACTGACCAAAAAATTCCGGAGACAACATCGGCCATCCAGTTCATCCAAATACGGCCTTTTCGCGACGACGTGGGAAAAGAGCCGGAAGGTAAGCCGCACGAGCATAAGGAAGCGGCTCTCCTGGCGTTGCTGAAACTGGCCGAATTGCGCTCAGTGAAGGAAAATTTTATTCTCGCCCACACTGATCTTCCGCCAACCAATCCGGTGCGCGTACAGGAAAATAATCGAGTCGGCAAAAATCAGGGCGAACTCTCCGCCAAGACCGAGGAGGTCGTGCAGGCTTTTATCCAGGCTGGGTTTGAGGCTGAAATAGTCGATCTCCTGCGCCAGGCCGAAGCGCCAATGGACGATGCTTCCAAAAAAATTCTCGCAACGCAAAATAGCGAGGCGCTTCCATCGCAGGAAAAGGCGTTGAGTTTGATCATCCAGGTTGAGAAATTTTTCCACAAGGTCATGGCAGAGCACTCGACGCCGGGGGTAGAACCTCCCAAGCCTCCGGATCCTTTCAAGGACAAGCAGCAGCATGAGTTAAAACAACGCTCGGCGACAACTGCCGGACAATTGGAACTATTGACGAAAAATCAGGACAAGCTGGCGAAAGATATTAACGGCAAAGATTCATCACCGAATCCCGGAAGCCCATCTCCGTCGAATAACCCCGGCCCAGCCGGAAATCCCGCCACGGGAGCCAGTCCGCCCAATGGTCAAAATGGGCAACCGGGAGCGCCAGCCCCGGCCCAAAGTGGAGCACCCGCAGGCCAACAACCTGCTCAATCCGTCGATCCATTCGGGCCGGATGCCGATAAAGGTACTCTTGCCGAACGCCAGGCTCGGGTTCTGCAAGGAATCGAGACCCTGCTTAATACGAATAATGTGCTGGCAGAGCCCGTGCAGCAGGCGTTGCAGGATGCCCAGAAAGATGCCACTCAATCGATTCACCAACTCGATCAGGGAGATAGGGCAGGAGCCAGGGAACCAGCGGCCTCGGCTGCCCAGGATCTTCAGCGTGCTGTTGCGGAGATGCACAAGGCGGGTGACGCGCAGACGAAAGCGGCCATGGGAGAAGCCCAACAACAGTTGAACGATCTCGCCCAGCAATTACAAAGTCTCGCCAAGAATGGAACTGGAACCCCCGATGCGCAGCAGCAGCAGCTTGCGGACGCGGCTGCGAAATTGAACAACATTCAACAGCAACTTCAGGATGCTGCGAATCAACAACAGGAAACAGGCTCGGCTTCCGGTGCCCAACATTTGCAACATCTGGCCAAGGGAATCGCCGATCAAAAGGTTGGGAATGATCTTAAGGAGATGGCCAGCAAGGGGCTCGACGCAAACAAGACTTTGGCGGATGCCCAAAAGTTGGAAGCTCTGGCCGGTCAGGCAGCGCAAGGCTTGGCTGGAGGACCGCCTTCGGCAAAGGACATCGCGCAAGTAATTGATTCTCTGGAAAAGAGCCGTGCGAATCTCGCTCGATTGGCGGACAAAGCCGCCGGAACCGATCCTGCAGCTCAAAACCCCCAGGAAGCTGGGCAAAAACCAGGCCAGGGGCAGGGACAACAACCAGGACAAGGCCAGGAACAGGCTCAGGGTCAACAACCCGGTCAGGGGCAGGAGCATGGTCAGGGACAAGGTCAGGGACAGGGGCAGGGTCAGGGGCAGGGTCAGGGGCAACAACCAGGTCAGGAACAAGGCCAAGGCCAAGGCCAAGGACAGGGACAGGGACAGGGACAGCAATCAGGTCAAGGCCAAGGACAGGGACAGGGACAACAACCAGGTCAGGAACAAGGCCAAGGACAAGCACAAGGTCAGGGAGGTCAAGGACAAGGCCAAGGCCAAGGCGAAAATGGTTCGGGGAGTGGCGGGCAAAATGACCCGCAGAGCAAACAGCCCCCTCCAAATGCTCCCAACCAAATGGAAAACACTTCGCCTGACAAAATGGCTGACGGTGGCGCTGCGGGGAAAGCGTACCGCGAAACGCTCGCTGATCTTAAAGATGAGGCGCAGAGAGTTACGGTGATGGCTCCGAAGGTGAACACGGGAGATCTCACGGATAAACTGAACAAGCTCGATGCAAATAACGGCTATCAGAAATCACGGATGATCGATGTGGCGGGAGCGTATCAGGCGATCTCACCGCCCCTCGACAAACTCATTGCGGAATTAAAGAAAATCGAAGGTCAAGCCCAGAGGGACGATCTCGTTAAACAACCCGATTTGGATGAAGCTCCGCCTTCATACCGGCCTGCTGTTTCGGATTATTTTGAAACGATGTCGCGAGATTATCAGCCGGCAGGCAACGCCTCAGATACCAAGAATCCGTGAATTCCGAGCGTATTGTTGAGTGGCAATTTGGAGGAGGGCCGGGCTTATCGCCGTGGCTGTGCTGGTCTCTCCTGCTCCTGGGTGCCATTGCCGTCATCGTCTTGACAGCTTATTTCTATCGTCACACCTTGAGCGCCGTAACCTGGCGACAGCGCATGATTTTCGTGGCTTTGCGCAGCGGTTTTTTCCTCCTGCTTTTTCTTTGTCTGGCCGGCCCGTCGCGAGTGGAGCGAACCTATGATGCCGATCCGAATGCAAAGCCGCTGGTCATCGTGGTGGATCATTCGCAAAGCATGACGGTTCCAGATCAGCGCGGGACAAGCCGTCTTTCGTCTGCGGTGCATGCGTGGAAAAAAGTGGAAGCGGACGCGATTCATTCCTTCCCGAGCCTTCGCTATTTTACTTTCAGTTCGTCCCTTGCTCCGGTTGCCGATCTGGAAAGCGCGGTAAATCACGCGGATTCAGGGGCCGAAACGCATCTATACGACTCCCTGGAGCAGGTCGTGAAGGATGCTCCTCCCGGCGGCTACGGGGGAATCGTTTGTTTGACGGATGGTCTCGATACCACGAACACCACACCGGAAAATCTCGGTGCCCTTGCCCTGCAAAATCACCGCCCGCTCTATTTTGTTGTGGGTCAAAATCAGCAGGCTCCCCGTGAAACGCTCCTGGTGCGCGAGATGGGCGTTCCCGGTCAGGTTCTTCGCAAATCCCAATTTACCGCGACGGTTGTGGTCGAGGCTCACACCATTCATGAGCGTGATGTTCCCATATCACTCTGGATGGAGGATCACTCGGTTGCGCAAGCCAATCTTCATCTCCATGCCGGGGCCAACCTCATTCCGTGGCAGGTGCCAGTCAACTCCGAGGAACCAGGTTTGCTCCATCTCGCCTGTCGGCTCGGGGACGGGGCGGAACAGGAATCGACCTCCACGGCGGTTCGAGTGGTGGCGCAAAATCAGGCGCATGTCTTATTTTATCAGGGCACCCTCGATTGGGGTTTTCGATTTATCAACGTGGCTTTGCGTAGCGATCCGAGTTTCGACCTGACCAGTCTCTACAACCCGAACCTGAGTTTGACGCAACTGGTCACATCCTCCAAGGAGACCGCCCTGACCGAAATGCCTGACAAGGTTGACGGATTCAAGCCATTCCAAATCGTCGTTCTTGCCAATGCTTTTGCCGACCAGTTATCGGCCGATCAGCAAGCGGCTCTGGTTGCATACGTTCAAGGCGGCGGTGGCTTGCTTTTTATCGTATCGGATACAGATATGGCCCGAAGCTTTTCCGGTACGCCCCTCGAAAGCATGTTGCCCGTTGTTTTTGAAGCTCCACCACAACCGGAAAATCCGGATGACAAGCTTACGCAGTTCCAGGAGATGATGCACGATGTTGGTGGTTCAGGAACCGGGCGGACCCAGGAAGGTGCGTTCATTGGAGATAACCCGGGTCAAACAGGCCAGGAACCCCTGAAAAATTTTGCTTTTCCGCCAAAACTCCAACATTCGAAAGTTGCCGATCTTTTTGGCGCAGCCGGAGGTGCCCCGCAGAGCATTCCCAAATTTGCGATGTACGCCAAGGTTCATGGAGTTAAGAGTGGAGGTGAAGTCCTGGCCATTCATCCGGGAGACAAAACGGATGATAACAAGTCGCGCGCCCTGCTGGTGAGTCAGCGTTTTGGCAAGGGAGAGGTCACGGTGCTTCTGACCGACGCTCTCTGGCGCTGGCGACTCTCGTTGCCCAGCACGGTTCACGACCCGGAAGTTTTCTGGCAGCAACTTTTTCGCCTGCTCTCACGTCAGGAATCGGGGACGGGAAGCCTGCGCTTCGGCGTTCAGCCTTTCTTTGCGTCCCTCGGGCAAGTTTCCCTGTTTCGTTTGGATGGAGCCGTTGGGTCGACCGCTCCTGTAATCACTGCGGTTTCGCCCAAGGGTCAATCACAAGTCCTGGTTGCCCAGTCGGATACCCAGGCCGGTTCATACTCGTTCAAGTTTACTCCTACCGAGCCGGGCAAATGGCATATCCAGGCTGAAGATGGCCGAGGCAGTCAAATGGAAACGCTGCTCCGCGTCTTTAATGTGGATCATGCTGCTGAACTTTCCGGATTGCCGCCGGATACGGATGGTTTGCGCAAATTGGCTGAATCGACCGGGGGCAGTTTGTTGAATGATGGCACACCGGACAATTGGTCCATTTCCAAATCTTCGAATATAACCGCGCTGGTGAGTAAACATTCCGAACCTCTTTGGAATAACTGGGCCATTCTCTTGATCGGTCTCGGTTTTTATACCACTGAACTGGTTTGGCGCCGTCGCGCCAAGTTACTATGAGCTGTTTGAATGCTGCACTTGGCACTGAGCGGATATTTGAGTACCTTTAGGTTATGTCTCAGCTTACCCGGGAACAATTTCTCAAGCTGCTTGCAGCCGGGGGAGCTTCTTTTCTCGGTCTGAATCCCCCGGTTACCGCAGCGCCGGATATCTTGCACAAAGGGCCATTGATGCCTTGGGGGCGACTCAAGTTTGTCGCTGAGAATGGAGATCTGGATGACTGGCATGTTCATCCCCAGGGCGATCTCAATTTGATCGATACCATCCGGGATGAAACCTCGGTGAATATCGAAAAGAAATGGAAAGTGGCCGATGTGGCTGATCTGGCTTCCATGACGCAATATCCTTTCCTCTTCATGCATGCCGAGCTTGCGCCTGCCCTGGATGATGCCGCCCGAAAGAACCTGCGCGAATATCTCCTGCGAGGAGGATTTCTCTTTGCGGAAGATTGCGTGCATGGTTACGGCCATCACGGAAGCCACGATAACGATTTCTTTTTTCTGTCGATGATGGATGAATTGCCAGCCATTCTTCCCGGTTCAAAAATCGAGAGACTTCCGAGTGATCATCCGGTTTTTCACTGCTTTTATCATTTCGATAAGATGCCTCACATGCAGGGTATTCCACATGGACTGCATGGGCTTACTTATAATGGAAGGGTGGTGGCTTTGCTGAGTCCTTCCGATCTCCACTGTGGCTGGACAAATGGAGATTACTGGTTTGGTGAGGGAAAGACCAAGGCTGCCACGCAGATGGGAACCAATATCTATCTCTATGCGATGACGCAATCGGTTTAAACCGGTTGCTGCCAAGGCGCGAGCGGTTTTAACAGGTCGAAAGGCCAGCCGGGTAGATTGCGGAGCGCCATAAAAGCGAGCATCAGGCCAAATACTGCAATTCCAATTCGTAGCAGACTCTTGCCTTCGACATGAGTTTGAGGCCACACGTTGGCCTGCCAGGTTCGCACCAGATAAGGAATGGCCAGCCAGAGGCAAACGGGTAACGCTGCGATAAAAAGCGCGTTGTCGTGCAGCGCTTCAAAGATGCGCCCATGCAGCAGCGCATAGAGAGCCCGCGTGGCACCGCAGCCCGCACAGTAATAGCCCGTTGCCTTGTAAAGGAGGCACTGCGGATAAAGCGAATGTTGATTCGGATCGACCGCATAAAGGAATGCCGTGGCGCTTGCACAGGCACAAGCGGTCAAGGCGATTTGCGCGCGAGTGGAGAGCCATGTGCCGGGAGACGCAAGCGCGGGGTCGGTGACAAGACGACAGGTTGGCGACTTGGTCACGTTAAACTTTCATTCCGAGCTGTTGGAGGTTTGCTCGGTCACGGTTTGTGCATGTGCCTTGATGATGGGGATGGCCCAGACCAGCAGGTAAATCAACGAGATGAGCAGAGCCAGGCAGGAAAGGAGCAGGCCGGCAATAGCCAGGCGTTGACCTGACTGTTCACGATGCCGGCGCACGGTGATTATT